>VFQP010003992.1_pt1 | contig 14286 bp, 15 predicted proteins | sample 3512351 | NCBI WGS metagenome assembly VFQP01 (sample SAMN10412372, study PRJNA504923) | tailings metagenome | isolation source: Relicate 1 Philex TSF1 revegetated site | place: Philippines: Tuba, Benguet | collected 2017-08-29 | reverse complement strand
GGGGGGGGGGGGGGGGGGTGCAGTCAGGAGCCTCTAGCAGCCTCCAGCGGCGCTCAACGTCCAAACACCATGCAGCCATGGCCAAGCGCACCCCCCCCCGCTCGCTCGCTCGCTCACTCGCAAGCACGGGCAAGGGAGGGAAATGCGCGCGACGTGCTGCCTGCACGCGGCGCGCGGCGGCGGCAGGGAGCAAGCGCGTGCGCTGGGCGCGCCGCGCACGCTTACGCCGTCCTACGCATTTGGTTTGGGCAGCGAATCAGAGTTAGCCCTGCCAACGCTAACCAGAGCCAAGAGCAGACGCCCGCCGTGGAGGCACGGGCCCGCAACGGCGTAGAGCCCGCCCGGCCAACGGACAGAGAAGGGAAAGGGACGGGAAGGAGACTCCTCTACCCGCAGGCCACCCCGTTGGGAGCAGAACAGAGGCCTCCGCGCCAGCCAGTGGGAGCCAGGTCGGTCCACAGCACGCCACGGCGTGCACTCGCCTCCCGTTGGGGGAGGCCGGCAGCCGCACGTAAAGCGCTAAGCACGCCCCACGCAAGAAACTCGCGCGTTGTTGCTGCGGGGCCGTTGCTGCGCGGCAGGGGAGGGGGGAAGAAGAGGAGGGTCACATGCACAGGGAGAGGGAGAGCCGCGCGGCTCCACGTCGCGCGCAACCACGCGTTGCGCTACTGTGGATGCCCTGAGGAGAAGGAGAACAGAGGGACAGCGGGTTTTGAGCACGTTCCGGCCAACTGGGGGGCCGGAGTCCGCCCCAGCAGCCTTGCTGCGCAAAAAGCCACATCCACAGGGAGAGGGAGATGACCCGATAACGTTATCAGTCCTGCTCGCGGGTAACGAGGTCACCACCAGGGGGAGCCCTCCGCCCTCTACCGTGCACTGTTGCTTCCCTTTCCCAAGCTTGGGCACACAGCGCGGCGGAGGCCCCAACACGCAAGTCACGAACAGGCACGGCGCGCGGGAACGCCGCCGCCGCCGTCGCCGCGCCTGCCCGGCCAAAAACCAAACCCACAAGACACGACCCCCCAAACGTGGGGAGGGTGGCAGTGCCGCAAGGACACCGGCACCGCCGTTTGTGGCTTTGCTTGCTGCGAAAGAATTATGTGCGCAGAACACGTGTTGACTGCACGCACTAGAGAGAGAGAGAGGCGGGACGAAGCGAGTACAGAAGTGCACATAGACGGCATGCCGCAGCAGCGCGACTGCCTCTCAAAGTGTGACGGTCCACACCTGCTAGGCGTCTCCTCGGCCTCCTCACAGCCAGCAGGGCTGCCGGCGCGCTTCTGGGGCACGCCCACAACCATGGCATGACGTACACACACGAGGCGCGGACGAGACGCCGCGCCCGCACGCCTGGCAAACCGCCGCGCCGCGCCCCACGCGCGCTCCTCGCCTCACTATGCACAATGCGCGACCGCCCGCCGCCGCATCACCGTCGCCGCGCCCGCCCGCCGCGCAGCGGGCCGTTCCGCCCAGCCCATCCGCCCGCTGCTCAACGCTGCCGGCGTTGCCTCAGCGGCCCCTGCCCCAAGCCGTCCTCCTCCTCCTCCTGCTGCTGCTGCTGCGCGTGGTCTCCCGCTCCCTGGTGGTCGTAGGGCAGCACCGGCGAGTAGCCGAGCTGCGCCGTCATCCAGGGGTGCCGCAGCACGCCCTTGGCCGAGATGCGCACGTGCGGCTGCCTGCGGCGGCGGAAACGCGGGGGCGCGCCACAGGGTGCGCAATGGAGGGACCGCCGGCGCGGCGATTGGAGCATCCGCACGCGTGTGCCGCCCCACGGTCGAGGTCACGCAGTGCAAAGCGACGCGTGCCTCTCGCGCCCGGCGCCTGACGTCACCCGCGCCGCTGGACCCCGAACGAGGCTCCCACAACCGCCACGCACGCCCCGCCGCCTCACCTCGCGAGCATTGCGGGCATGAAGGCTGCCTGGCGTCACCCACGCCGCTGGCCCCCGAAACGAGGCACCGCACGCCCCGCCGCCTCACCTCTCGAGCATGGCGCGTATGAGGTCCTTGCATGGCCTGCTCACGCGCGCCCAGGGCTCGCCCTCAAACAGCACCGGGTTGCTCTGGATGCCGCACACCACCTGGTAGAGCTGCAGCTGCCCCTCGTCAATCTGCTCGGGGCTCAGCGGCCAGAAGGGGTACCTGCGGGGCACGTGCACGGAAGCAGGCAGCGCGCGCGTCACGCGCCGCACGCACTGCGCGCGATGCGGTGCCAGTCGAGGGGTGTGGGGGCGGCATCGTCGGAGCAGCCCGTCAGCGTGATGAAACACAGTTTGCAGAGGTGCGGGGGGTGGGGGAGCGGCGGGCCGCGGCGCCCGTGAGGGTGGCGGCCTGCGTAGCAGCCGTAGAGCGTGAGTCACGCGGGCGCGCGCGCAAGGAGGCCGCGGCAGCGGTTCGCTCTTTGGCACGCGCGGCGCTGCCCTCCGGCGGACGCGGACGCCGCGGGAGGGGCAGCGCAGCGCAGCGCAGCACATCGCGCAACCGCTGCCGCGGCTCTCTCACGCTGCGCGACCGCGCGGTACAGCACAGGCCGCTGCACAGGCCGCTGACCCCACGGGCGCCGCGGCTTCCCGCCTCCGTGGCGCAGGCAGCGTGCAACACCCGCCCCCCTAGCTTCCTCCCCTCTCGCCAGAAACACCTGGTCCCACTGCCGCAACACCTGGTCCCACTGCCGCACCTGCCGCCGAGTACATGACGCGCTCTACCGCTCAGGCCCGCGAGACCCCTCTCCCCACCGCACCTGCCGCTGAGCAGCTGGTAGAGCATGACGCCGGCCGCCCACACGTCCACGCCCGGGTTGACCAGCGCGCCCGCCTGCCACATCTCTGGAGCCATGTACACCTGAGCACAGCAGGAGACGCGCACACGCAGCGGCGGCGCGACTCAAGTACCATCGTCTCCATAGGCCTCCACGGCTAGCCCTGCAGCCCGCGCCCTCCTCCACAGTGACCCGCACTGCGCGAAAACTCACCGGGCTGCCGAGCCGCTTGCCGCTGGTGAGCCCGCGCGCCAGCCCCCGCTGCCCCGCCGGCGCCTGGCACAGCGGCTGGCAGCAGCCAAAGTCCGTCGCCAGCACCGTCATCTCCTCGTGGCACTGCAGCCCGCAGCGCTCCAGGTGCAGCGCCCGCGCGCGCGCCGCCGCCGCCGCCGCGCCGTCGCCCCCCTGCGGGGCTTCCGGCTGCGAGCACTGCTGGTGCAGCACCCAGCTCTCGAGCGGGAGAGCGTCGGCGAGCACACGCAGGCCCGCCGGCGCGCTGGACGCCGCCGTCTGCCCGAGCAGGGGGCAGCCGCCGTCACTCTCGGCGGCGGCGGCGGCGGCCGCCGCCGCCTCGGCGCGCGCCGCCAGCTGATCGCAGCGTTCGCTCGCCAGCGGCGGCACGCCCCCCGCCGCTGCCAGCTGCTGCGGCGGTGCTGCCGGGGTGGAGGAGGACGAGGATGAGGACGCAGAGGAAGAGGAGGGCGGCGCGTCGAAGGACTGGCCGCTGCACGACGCGGCGCCGGGCACGGTCGGCAGCAGGAAGCTGGCGAGAAGGTGCTCGCGGATGGTGTCGGTGTGCCGCCGGGGCGGCAGCGGCGTCACGTTGTTGGCGACGCCGCCGGCCACCACCACGCCGTTCACCACCACGCCCGTGAGCGGCTGCTGCTGCTGCTGCTGCGGCGGCGGAGGCGGCGCCAGTGGCACGACGCCGCCGTCGTGCGGCGGCGCGGCGGGGTCTCCCTTGCGCCGAGGCTGCGGGAACTGCTGGCAGCCCGTGGCGCGGTGCGGGTGCAGCAGCAGGAAGTTGGCGGGCTTGCAGTCGCCGTAGACGTGGTGGTTGGCGTGGCAGGCGTGCACCACCTCGATCACGCTGCGCATGACCTGCGCCGCCTCCTTCTCGCTCAGCCGCCCGCTCTGCGCGCCAGTGACAGAACGCCGTGGCGTGCGGCACGCGTGGACTCACGAGCAACTTGCGGGCGAGAGCTGCCGCGCGTTCGCAATCGCCCGAGGATGCGGCGTGCGACACAATGGGCGCCTGCTTTCTCTCACGTTGAGCACGGTGCGGAGGTCGCCGCCGGTGCACAGCTGCTGCACCAGGTACACGCACTGCGCGTCCTCGTACACGCCCTCCAGGCGCACCACGAAGCGGCAGTCCTGCACCACGCGCCACAGCGCCACCTGCGCGCATGGACAAGGACAAAGTGAGCGAGCAGGGCACCTTTGTGTGGGTGCCTCTTTTTCTTTCGTTGCTGTGCTGTCCACAGGGCGCCGAGGTGCGGCGCACCTCGGAGCGTATGCTGAGCAGGTGGTCGGCGCGGGTGCGGTCCGACCTGTCCTTGTTCACCACCTTGACGGCCACCATCCTGCCCGTGGCGCGGTGCTGGGCCTGGTAGACCTGCGGGCGGGGAGGCGGTGTGGGGCGTCGCGGGCCGCGCGTCGGGTGCCGGGTGCGCCATCGCCATAGCAATCGACACTGTCCCTCTGCCCCCTGATGCCACTGCTGCTGCTGCAGGTGCCTGCACGCTGCGCTTTCACGGTGCACGGCCCGTGTCGGCAAAGGCGCTCACCACTCCATACTGCCCCTCCCCGATGGGCTTGGAGCTGCTGAACGTGTAGTGCGCGCTGAAGTCGAGCGAGAAGCCGCACTCGCCGACGTCCGCGCGTGGCTCCTGGCGAGGGGCTGGTGGCGCAGGCGGCAGGGGGGAGAAGGAGGGGGCCGATGGCGTGAGCTGTGCGGCCGTCGCGTCCAGCACGGCGCGCGTGGGCACCGAAGGGTGCAAGTGGTGCTGCGCCGCGCCGCCCGCGGCGCTGCCTGGCAGCGCTCCGGCGCGCAGGGAGCGCTCGTCATGTCGCACGGCTTGTCGCCCTTCCCCCCGTCGCAAGGCGTGAAGGCGCGGCGGAGTCGAGGGGCACGATGAGCACGCCGCGGAGCCTGCGGAGAGGCTGCCTCTGCTGTCACAGCGCGGGAGCAAGTTAAGCATCTGCGCGCGAGAAAAAGGGCCCAAAAGCACAACGGAGCCAGAAGTGTCACGCGTCTGCCGGTGGTGCGTAGACTGCGCCCTGGTGGGCACGAAGCGGCGCGCGCAGAGTGAGGATTCGCACCCCCGAGGGGCTGCGCGCCGCACCGAAAGAGGATGAGCGCAACTGTGTGCGGAACGCCGCGCCTTTAGCTTGCACGCCTGCGAGCGTGTGCTGCTGCTGCGAGACGACGCCGCCGGAGTCCTCCGCGCTGCTGCGTGCACAGCGTGGCTGGAGGGGGCCTCGAGCCAAAGTCTTGTCGCGAAGAACCAAGCTGCCCGAGCGGAGAGTTGTGTGGATTGTGGAGAGGAAGGGGGAAAGGGCACTTCTGCTGCACACGCCTGCTGCCCCGCTCTGCTGCTCGAGACCCAAGCCCCAAGGGCAAAGCGCCAGAGCGGGAGCCTCTCTGCAGGCAGCGGCCCAGACGCGATGCGCCGTCGCACATGAGGCCCAGCGCAGGCGGCCGCCACAGAGGCATTGCTGCTGGAAAACGAGCACCAGCGGACGCGCCGCAGCAACCCTTGGACCCGCAGCGGAGCACGCGCAGATCCACATCCACGCCCATGGGCCTGCTCCTGGGCGTGCTGGCGCTGCTGGGCGCGTCCGGCATCGTGCTCACGCTGGTCGACAGCCGCGTGCACCTGCACGCGCACGCGGTGCGGCTCCGACACGACGAGGAGCGCCACGTACACGCGCTCGTGCTCTCCAGCAGCGCCGACGCCCAGCACCCAGCCTCATCGACCAGGAGGGAGCTGGTGGGCGCCGACTCAGGCGCAGCGGCCCAGTCGCGGGACGCGCTGCTGCAGCAGACGGCCCGGCGCCTGCGCGACCAGGCGGCCCTCCACCTGCCCGCCGCCCCCGCCGACTGGCCCAGCACGCTGGCAGCCGTCCGCGCCCGCACCGCCCGGCACTCCTCCTCCTCCTCCTCCTCCTCCTCCTCCGCTGCCGCCGCAGCCGACGTGAACGGCCCGTTCCTGCTCGGCCCCGACCTGTCCCCGCGCTGTGTGCTGGCGAACATCTGCGACTTTGAGCCAGACGCCGGCAGCTGCGGCGGCGCGGGGCTGGCCTGTGTGCGGGACGCGGCGGCCAGGCAGCGCTACGTGCGGGAGGCCATGCGGGAGAGCTGGGACGCCTACGAGTGAGTTGGGGCACGGAGCGTGATGTCGCGCGCCCTCCTCGCCGTTATCAGCAACGCTGCGCTGTGCCCGATCGAGGCGCAGCACACACAGGCGTGCGCCGTGCGTGTGCGTGCGCGGGCGGGAGCGCCAGGGCGCTTGGCAGGTCGCAAGTTAGCACACGCTGTTGGCGTGTGCTGCTGGCCGTGCGGCGACGCGCAACCGCAGGGCGCGTGCGTGGGGGCACGACGAGCTGCAGCCGGGCGTGGGCGGCGAGGACTGGCTGTGGATGGGCGTGTCGGTGCTGGACAGCCTTGACACCTTGCTGCTCATGAACCTGACCGAGCAGTTCAAGCGGGCGCGCGACTGGGCCGTGCGGCGGCTGGACCTGGACCGCATCCCGCAGCCCACCTCGGTGCGCCTTTGTCCTGGGGCTGGGTGGATCGGTGGGTGGGTGGGTGGGTGGGTGGGGAGCGGGGGCAAGGACGCATCCCGCAGCCTCAGTTCGGTGCGCTCTGCGCCAAAAGGTTGTGGGAAGGGAATGCGCCGCGGCAGTCTTGCGTCGCAGCGACCCTGGCGCGTCTGTGTGGGCGCAGTGCGAGGGGTGAGGTGACTGCACCCGCATCGCACAGTGAGTGCGCGTCTGGTTGATTGTGGCGCTGACGCCGCCGGCCACCCGCCGCCGCGCGCAGGTGTTTGAGGTGAACATCCGCGCCGTAGGCGGCCTGCTGGCGGCGTTTGCGCTCACGGGCGGGGACAGGCAGCTGCTGGCGCAGGCGCAGCGCGTCGCCGACAGGCGCGTGGGGCATCGCACGCTGCGCAGGGTTGGCCTGGGAGCCCCCGCCGCTCGGCCGCAGCCGGCAGCGCGGCAGCGAGGCTCGTTCCTTTGGTCAGCCAGCGCAGGCAGCGCAGCGCTTTGCGTGTGCTCATGTGGGCGGAGCCTTGGGGGAGCCGACCTCTCTGGCGTCCCGTCCAACGTGCTGCGTGCGTGCGTGCGGGTTTGATGCAATGCAGGATGCTGGGTGCCTTTGAGGAATCTGACTTTGGCGTGCCCCAGGTCTTTTTCGACTTTTCCAAGCCGCCGCGCAAGCCCGGCGCCGCCTCACGCCGCCGCGCGGCGCAGACGCAGCAGCAGCAGCAGCAGCAGGAGCAGCGGCTGCGCGCGCACGCGCCGCATCGCGCCGGCGGGCAGGCGCGGCGTGGCGGCGCGGGCGGCGGCGAGCCGGCGGCGCGCCGCCTCACCGTCACGTCGTCCGAGGTGAGGTGGCGCCGGCTGCTGGGGGTCAGGCGTGGCCGCCGCCGCCGCCATGCCACAGCAGGTCCGGACTTCCTCTTGCCGCGCAAGCACGCAACGTGCACGTGACCCAAAGCAGGGTCGTGCGTGCGCGATGATGGCCGAAGGGCCTGCGCACCAACATGGCCGCCGCCAGTACATACACCATGGAGCTGTACGCCCTGTCGCGCTACACGGGTGCGCATCGGTCCTCGCACACCTCGGCGGCCTCGGAGGCCGCCGAGGCGGACAGACGACTCGGCGGGGCGGAGCCCAGCTGCCAGCTGCGGGGCCAGAGCCCAGCGGGGCCGGAGCCCTTGCGCGCTCTGCTCGAAACGCGCCGCAGTGCGCCCGTCGCTGCTGCTGCTGCTGCCGCCGCGCGCCCGCAGGGCAGCCGCGGTACGCCGAGGTGGCGTCGCGCTTCTGGCGCGCGGCGCGCGCGCTGCTGCCCGCCTGCGACGGGCTGTACTGCACGTGGCTGGACGGGGGCGCCATGCAGTGCGCCGGCCGCGAGTGGGAGTTCAGCCTGGGCGCCTCTTCGGATTCCTTTTACGAGTACACGCTCAAGACCTGGGTCCTGACGGGCGGGAGGGACGCGGTGCGTGGCCGCCTTCGGTGGGTCCTGACGGGATGGGTCCTGACGGGTCGAGGGAGACGTGGTATGGGGTGGACGGTGGAGGCGCTCTTGCCTTGTTGGCTTTGCCCTTAACCCCCTGCTAGGCAGGCCGCAACCCCGTACGCAGACCCTCGGCGTCGGCACAGCCCAGGGTGGCAGATGTGCGCTTGCCGAACCAGACGGAAGGTCGGACGTATACACGCGCTTTGCGCCTGCTCCTCCGTCTGCTTGCCGCAGGAGATGCTGGGCATGTACGAAGCCGCCATGCAGGGCATGCGCCGCCACCTGGTCATGGAGGCGCGGCAGCGACCCTGCCCGGACATGGTGCGGAGCCCCGCCGCCGTGCGGCGCATCAAGCGGGCCAACCACGACCCCGCCTTCCGCCGCCACCTCCAGGTGAACAGCTGCGGGCGCCCCTCCTCACCCTCTCACGGACCTCGGCGCACTCTGCCGCGCAACCCCTGGCCTGCGTTCCCTCTGGACAACCTGGTGGGGGTCTGTGCACCGCCCTGCGGGGAGGGAGAGCCTGCATGAGCCCGTGCACGCTTTCACCGCCGCGTCGCGTTGCACTGCAGGCGCTTCGCGACGGCTCCGAGCAGTGCGCCTGGGACGCGCCGTTCTGGCTCGTGGGCATGGGCCGGCACGACGCCGACGACCCCCGCGCCGCCTGCGGCAGCAACACCACGTCCTCCGCCTTTGTCTCTCAGGCCGGCGCTCGGGGGGAGAGGCATGCCTCTGGGGCTGGCTTTGTGGACGCCCACTGGGCGGGCGCGCAGCCGCACGGGGCCGTGCTGCAGGTGGCGGCGGCGCCACGTGCAAGCGGCACGGCAGGGCCTCACCACAGCGCGACGTCTGCGCCCTCCTCACACGCCGCGTCGCCCTCGTCCAAGGCCGCGGCGTCGCGCGACCTGGCGGAGGCAATGCTGTCCGCGTGGCGGAAGCGCCGCAGGGCGCTCGCGGGCCACGCCGGTGGGGCGGCGGCCGGTCGCGGCGCCGCGCTTCGACGACATGATGTGGCCCGCGGCGCAGGCAGCGCAGCGGCGGCGGCGCTGCCGGCGGGCAGCGGCGGTCTGGGCGACGGCGGCGGGTGGGGAGGGGTGGGGGCGGCTGTGGGGCGCTTGTACAGGGCCGCGGCGGCGTGGGCCTCTGCGCTGGCCTCCGCGCCCGCGTCCGCGCTTGGGCTGTTGGTGGTGGAGCGCAGCAGGGAGGAGCGCAGGCGCCGCCTGGCCGCGGCTTCTCGCGGCGCCGCGGCCACCGCCGGGGGCGCTGAGTCGCTCTTTGCGGCGTCTGCTTTGTCCTCTGCGCGAGAGCAGGCGGCGCACCTGCCCTTGGAGCGCCAGGGTGACGTGGAGAACGACGCCGCTGGTGGGGCTGGGGCGCGGGCGGCGTTGGGTGCCTGGCCGGATGCAACGGTGGGCGGGGCCACCACGCGGCACGCAGAACATGGCAGCGGCGGCGGCGTGGCGGGAGGGGCGGCAGCGGGCGTGGCGGAGCGGCGGCGGCAGCGCGGCGGGCGCGCGCTGGCGGCGCAGCGGCACGTCAACGGGACCAGGGCGGGCGGCGCGGGCGAGGTGAGGGCGGTGGTGCTGGAGCTGGTCAACGCCGTCTCCGGCGCCGTGGCCGGCGCGGCGCCAGCGGCCGCCGCGTCGGACCCGGCGGTGCGGCCGCAGCGGCGCCTGCAGCACTTCACCTGCTTCGTGCCGGGGCTCCTAACCCTAGGTGCGTGCTGATCCCATCTGTTGCCGGGGGCCGCTGACCGCCGGGCGGCGTGGGCAGGACGAATGGGAGGGGGCTGGTATGGCACGCCAGGAACGCAAAGCAGGAAGCGCCAGCGAGGCCAGCGCGCGACGGAACGCGCTGCGCAGGCCACCTCTTCAACATCTCCACGGCGAGCGCGCCGGCCTCCTCGCGCCCCTCCTCGTCAGAGGCAGCGCGGCCAGGCGCCGCGCCGGGAGCGCAGCCCAAGCATGGGCTGGGGCTGGGGCTGCTCGGCCGCTGGGGCCAGGCGGCGGCGGCTGAAGCGGCGAGGCATGGGCATCAGGGGGCCGGCGCGGTGGCGTTTGGGACTGGAGGCAAGGCGGATGATCAGCAGCACGTCGTGCGGCCCGATGAGGTGCGCACTTGTGTTCCGACCAAGGCGAAGGCGCGACGCGACGCCGCTGCTTGGCGTCGCTGAGGCAGGCCGTGACGGGCCGCCGCTCCTTCCACCTCGCCCGTGATTTCTCGAGGCGGGAACGCTCTTGCTGACGCACCGCCTCAAAAGCCAGTCGCGACGAGCGGCGCGCCGTTGCCGCGTGCACACGCGCCGCGCCGCGCTGCGTGCAGGCGCGGACGGACGGCGACCTGCTGCTCGCGGCCAAGCTCATGCGCAGCTGCTACGAGCTGTCACGGGTGAGCGCCGCCCGCTCCCACCTCGCCCCCCACGGGTGCTGCGGGCGCCGCGCAGGGCGCCGGTCGAGCGGGCAGCGTGGTGATTAGGCGCAAAGAGCGCTTGCAGAGAGTGCTTGGCACTACGTTCCCCCGAGGCTGACGGCGACGCCGCGCGCTGCTTGGCTCTGCTGCCCGCCGCAGAACTCTGGCACGGGCGTGGCGGGGGATGTGCTGGACTGGGTGGACGCGAGCGAGGTGAGGGCCCTGGGGCGCCACACGGGCGCATGCGCGCAGCTCCTTCCGGCGGCAGCGGCAGGGCCAGGGCAGGTGCTGGCCTCGCCAACCCAGGGCAATGCAAGGCTGCACACGTGGGAGCATCCGCTCACCAGCTGTCGAATGCCCCCCGCGTGCATGCGTCCCGGCGGTGCGGCGCAGAAGGCGGGAAAGCGGGCGCCGTACCAGCAGCCAGAGTTCGTCGACCGCAAGAACTACCTGCGGCCTGAGGTGGTGGAGTCGCTCTTCCTGCTCTGGAGGGCCACGGGGCACCAGGTGAGCAGCGCCGGCGAGCGCAGGCACTTCGGGTGCGGCACGCATGGAGCCCACGCAAGCAAGGGTGTGCGGCGGCACGCCTTGCGCGGCCGTGGAGGGCCCACTCCGGGACGCGAGTGGTGCGTGAGGAGGGAGCCCAAGGGGGCAGCATGTCGCCGCTGCGCGTGTCGAGCGCAGGTGTACCGCGAGTGGGGCTGGCGCATCTTCCGGGCCTTCTACGAGCGCTCGCGGCGGCCCGAGGGCGGCTACAGCACGCTCGAGGTGCGGGCGGGACGAGGAGCGCACGACGCTTCGCGCACACGGTCTGATCGCGCAGCACCAGGCGAGCGATCTGCGCGCTTGCGTGCTGCGCGTCGCCGCGGCAGGAGGCGACGGACTTTGAGCGGTGGCGGCCGGGCGACCGGCAAGAGTCCTTCTTCCTGGCTGAGACGCTCAAGTACCTGTACCTGCTCTTCAGGCACGCGTTTCCTAACTTTCGCAGGGCTGGCTCAGGTGCAGCGGGCGGCGCTGCGTCTCTTCCTTGCGGTTGGAGGCGCCCGTGTGTTGACGCGTGCTGTGTGCGTGCTGTGCTGCGGGCGCAGCGATGACCCTGGCCTGCTGCCGCTGGACCGTTGGGTGATCAACACCGAGGCGCACCCGCTGCCCATCTGGGGCTCGGCAGAGGACCTGGCGCTGCTCAGGGCGGTCGGCGTGGCGCCGAGCATCTGACACGCATCAGAACCTGCACGCTGCTGCTGCCGCTGCGCGTGCAAGCGATACCCAGGTTTCAGTCATCGCCTCCTGCGTCCGCGCGCACGTGCGGTCCGCTCAGAGCCCCATCAGCAACTGCAGGCCCGCTCTAGCTAGCTGCTCCCAGCCGGTACCAGGCGGGATAGAGCGTCTCCACGCCCAGGCTCTCGCCCAGGTCCGCCCCCCGCATGGCGCCCTCGATCTCCGCCCACGCGCGCCTCCCCTCGGACTCGATCAGCGCCAGGTGCTTGGCGATCAGCCGCGGGTACCGTGGCGCGGCCGCCTCCTCGCCGCCGCCGCCATCCCCGTAGTGCGTGCGCGAGGCGAGGTACAGCGCCGCCAGCACCTCGTCCGGCGTGCCCACGCACTCGAGCGGCTTGAGCCCCGCCACGCCCATGAGCTGCTCGAACGTGCCCTGGTGCGCCTCCGAGTCGAACAGGTCGCCGCCGCAGCCGCGCACCGCCTCGACCAGGTCCGCCTCCTCCTCCTTGTCGAGGACCGAGGCCGTCGAGGCGTCGCGTGGGGCGAGGTCGCTGGAGCCGCCTCCGTCGGGCACCGCTTCCGCACCAGCGAGGCCGTCGGCGGGTCGGGTCCGCCGCCAGACGGTGCGCAGGAGGCGGCGCGGCGGGAGGAAGGCGGCGAACATCACGTAGACGAAGGCGCACTTTTCGCACCGGCCGCACCAGTCGTCGTCCGTGGCCCAGTTGCACGAGATGATGTTGCCCAGCTGCGTGTCGCCGCAGAGCGCCACGAAGCGGCGCGCCACCTCGAGCTCCGTCATGTGCTGCAGCCCGGAAAAGTAGAAGAGCCGCCGCCGCCGCTGCTGCCAGGGCGCGGGCGCCGTCGACGCGGCGTCGGGGAGCGCCGCCACGTGCTGCTGCAGGAAGCGGTGCGTCGCGCGCTCCGCCTCGAACGACTTTTCGTACTGGTGGTTGACGGGGAACCCGAACCTGCGTGGGGTGGGGGAAGGGCACACACTTGGTCGGCTGGCGGCGCGTCCCCGTCCAGCCTCTCCCCATGCGCTGCGCTGCGCTCACTTTGGGTCGACGAGGTTGATGGCGTTGGCCGAGTTTTCGTTGCCCACGCAAATGTACTCGTAGCTGTGCTGCAGCGCGAAGAGCGCCGCCGTGAAGGTGTAGAAGCTCACGTACTGCGCGGCGCAGCGTGCACGTGGGCCCACGCGTGACGCACATGTACTGGCGGGACAACGACCATGGCACCCTGGGCGCGAACCAGACCAGCAAGCCCAAAGCTGCGCACGCCGCGAAGAGAGTGGCAGCGGCCTGCAAGTTGGGGCCCCGCTGACTCACCGCCACGTAGTCGGCGACCTTGAGGTGCGGGCGCATGCTGAGCTGCTGCAGGCGCGCCTCGCAGGGCTGCCGCTGCTCGGCCATGAGCACCGTGCGGCAGGGCGAGGCGGCCACCAGACGCGCAAACTTGGGGTAGCACTCCCACGAGCCCACCCACCTGCCGCGGCGGCACGAGCGAACAAACAAGAGGGCGGGGGCGGTTCGACGTCGGCACACCCCAAGCACAACGCCGCTCTTGGTGTGCATGCGCTGGCGGGCGCAGGTGGGGGTGCTCAAACGCGCCAAAAGGCTAGTCGTCGGCGCCGCTCGCGTGAAACGCTACGGCTGCCAGCGTGTCGCAAAGACTCACTCGCCGTAGTAGCACCACTGCACGTCGCAGCCCAGCCGGTGCAGCAGCTCCACCAGCGTGGTCGAGTCCTTGCCCCCGCCAAACGGCACCAGCACGCGCGGCCGCTCCCGCTCCTCCTCACCCTCCTCCCCGCCCTCGCTCGAGGGCGAGGAGCGCTCCTCTCTCTGCACCTCTGCCGCCGCCGCCGCCGCCGCCGGGTCGCCGTTCACGCCGCCCTCGCCTTGCACGACCGCGGATTGATCGCCGGTGGTGCTGGTGCTGGTGTCGTTGCTGCAGCAGCAGCGCAGGCGCACGTGCTGGCGCAGGTCGAGCCCCGCCAGGTGGCACCACTCGGCCAGCGCGCCCTGCAGCTGCTGCTCCAGGTAGGCCAGGTGCTGCTCGCTGAGCGGGTAGGCGCGCACTTCGAACACGCGCGCGGCGGGCATGAAGGGCAGCCAGGCGTAGTTGCCGTGGCAGACGCCCAGGCACGCGACCGCCAGCTCCTCGGCGGGCGTGAGCGGCCGCGGCTGCAGCTGCAGAGCCACCTCGGTGGTGAAGCGCTCCAGCACGTCGCCGGACTGGGTGCGGGAGGAGTAGTGGAACGTGAGCTTGCTGCCGCGGCCAGGCAGCGCGCCGGGGATATCGTGGTGCACCTCGTACGCGTCGAACGAGACGGCCGAGCAGGCGTGGTGCTGATCACGCGGCTTGCGCTGGTCAGTGAGGTGCTCCTGCTGGTCATGCAGCTGCTGCTGGCCATGCTGCTGATCAAGCTGCAAGTGGCCCATGGACGCGATCTGCTCGGCGCGAGCACCTCCGAGGGCAGCCGCGCCTCAAGCGAGCCACGCGCGCAGCCCAGAGAACGGAACTGGTGCTGGTGAGCGTGGCTATGATGCGATTCGCTGCTAAACCCGAGGAGGACATGCAGGTACGGCCGCGAGCGGCAGGACCAACGACGAGCAGAGCACGCTAGCAGACGCCGCGCTATCAGCCACGACACGACC
>VFQP010003991.1_pt1 | contig 14289 bp, 17 predicted proteins | sample 3512351 | NCBI WGS metagenome assembly VFQP01 (sample SAMN10412372, study PRJNA504923) | tailings metagenome | isolation source: Relicate 1 Philex TSF1 revegetated site | place: Philippines: Tuba, Benguet | collected 2017-08-29 | reverse complement strand
GAGAGGTTGGCGCACTCCCGCGCCCTAGGAGCCTCAGGTGGGCGGCGGTGCGAGCGTGGCGGGAGGAACGTGATGCGGAAGAGTGGTTGGCTCACGCCCTCGCCCTCCCTGGGAGCCTCAGGTGGGCGACGGTGCGGGCATGGCGGGAGGAAAGTGATGCGGAAGAGTGGTTGGCGCACTCCCTCGCCCTGGGTGCGTCAGGTGGGTGGCGGCGGCGCAGTGCCGGGAGGAAAGTGATGCGGAAGAGTGGTTGGCTCACACCCTCGCCCTCCCTATGGCGCCTCAGGTGGGTGGCGGTGGTGGGCGCTGTGCCGCGCTGCGTCCGCTCGCACTCCCACCGCCCACCGAGGAAACGCCGCATCGCTCCGCAAGAGCGCCGGGTGGGTGGGCGCAGGGGTGGCGGCGCCGTCGCCCCCTGGCGCCGAGGAAACGGTCCGGTGCGAAGCTGCGCCTGCTGACTTGCTCACTTGCGTCTCGCCTCACACGTGCGATGCGACTGGCTTCCGCAGGCGCGCTGTTCGGCTGCGGCGCGGCGCTGGCGCTCTTTTACTGGCGGCACAAGCAGGTGCGCTCATGCACCCCTGCCTGGCGGATCTCTGGCCGACCAACTCTGGTGGCGGTGGTGGCGTGCCCCGGCCCGGTCGCTGCGGACCGCAGCCACTGTGGCGCGGGCGGTGGCCGGCGCCGGTGACGCCGAGGATGCGCACGCGCAGATGCGGAGCTCGTCACACACGCGCACGTGCACCGCGCGGCGCTTCACCCGCGTGTGTGCGTGGGATTTTGCATCTGTTTGGACACCTCGGCGGGGCCGGAGCCCTACTACCGGGCGTATCAGATGTCTCGCAGCACGAAGGCAAGCGAGCCAGAGCACATTCATGTGTGCGCAGGTGCTCAAGCAGCACAGCGACAGCATGCTGCGCAACCTGGGCATCACGGTGGCCATCAACCTGGGTTATTCGCTGCTCGTGCGCAACGTGGACAACTGGTGAGGCGCAGGGGAGGCGGCGGTGTTGTGGGGAGCGGGGGGCGGAATCACAGTGTGCATGCGGGCAGTGCCTGCTCCCTCGCAACGTGGAGCACTGGTGAGGCACATGGGAGGTGGCGGCCGTTGAAGGGGTGGCGGGGTGGCTGAGGCTTCCGCATCGTCGCAGCACGCACAGCGTGGCGCTGCCAAGCCAGAGCATTGCGTGCGGCCGAGCGGGCTGGGGCGTACCGTAGCTGCTGCGCTTCGTTTCGCCGTACGTCAAAAGTCGTCTGCGGTGTGACAAGCCTTGTGTGCGTGCTCGCCCTGGTGGTGCCCGCAGGGGCCACCTGGGCGGGGCGTTGGGCGGCGCGCTCGTGGCGTGGGCGCTGGGGCCCCACCTGGTGCGCGGCGCCACTGGGCGTTTCGTCGACCGGCCGCCGCTGCCGTGGCTGGCCTACTCGGACGCCCAGGCGGGCACAGGCGGAGGCGGTGGCCCGTCGCTGGCGGCGCGGGCGGGGAGGGCGGGCAAGCGGCCGCCACAGGTGGCAGCGCTGCCGAGGGCGACGGTGGTCAAGGAAGCTGGAGGCGCGGGTGGGCGGCAGGGGGCTGAGGCGGACGCGGCGAACGAGGCGGCGCAGCAGCGGAGGCAGCGGCGGAGGCCGGAGGAGCAGCTAGATGAGAGAGGCGGGGATGCGGGGCGGGCACGGTGGTGGCGGTTTTGGAGGCGAGGGAGAGCGCAGGAGGAGGAGCAGCAGCAGCGGTGATCTGACATTGGCGACCCGTGGCTTTTCGGCTTGCTTCTGTCTGCTCATTCTTCCCTTCTGCAAGTCCTCCAAACGAGTTGGCAAGTGCTCACGTCCAAGGAAGGCGGAACCTGGCAGCCACACTGCGGGGGCATGTTCCGTTGGCGCGAGGTTCACACACCAACGCACACACAACACACATGCTGCGCTCCCGCCGCGCCGCCTCAGTTGTTGCGGCCGCCGTAGCCGAGTTTGAGGCAGACCAGGTATGAGGGGTGCGGGCACTTCGGCGGCGCTGGCGCTTGCGGAGGTGCGGGGATGATGATGATGGTCGGCTGCGCGGCCGGCGCGGGCGTGGCGGCGGCCAGCAATTGCTGCGGTGGCGGTGCCGGCGCCGGGGCAGGCGGGACGACGACCGTGGCCTGCGCGTGCGCGTGCGGTGGGCGCGAGGTCGCGGTGGGTGGGGGCGGGCGGGCGGGGCGGGCGGGCGCGGCGTGCTGGACAGGGCCTCACGCTCACCTGCGCGACAACGGGGCCGGCGGCGGCCGCTGCGGGCGCGGGCTGCTGCGGCACTGGAGTTGGCGCGGCCAGCAGCTGCGGGCGAAAAGTCATCGCGACCCGGCCCAGGTCGGGTCGGCGATCATCGCGGAAACATCGTGACAGGTGCGGCGCGACGCGAGCAGCGCGAACATCGTATACCTGCGTCGGCGGCGACGCTGGCGTGGGCAGGTAGATAACCTGCGGCGGCGCTGCGGGGGCCGGCGCGGCGTCGTTCAGCCACAGGGCGCGCCTCGCGGAGCCTCCCGCGACGGCCGCGGCCAGAAGAATCGCGAGCAGCTTCGCCGGCTTCGCCATCATGACGCTGGCCTCTCTCGCGTCCTTGTGTGTGTTCGCTGTGGCGGAGCGTGCCGCTGCTCAGGCTGTGCACCTGTCAGCCCATCGAGGGCCAGGGTAAGCCCAGGGTGCGCCGCCGCGCTCAGTCGATTGCCCCGTTGAACAACAGCAGCAGCAGCAGCAGGGAGAAAGGAGAAGCCGGCACCATCATGAATAGCACACCTCTGGGCGAGAGAGAGCCCACCAACTCCGCAACTCCCGATGCACCGCCACGCGTCTACAAGAGCGGCAGCTGCTGCGCCACCATGCCCCTCAGCGCGTCGTGCTGCGAGAGGATGCCCACCACGCGGCCGCTGCCGTCCACCACGGGCAGAGAGTGCACCTGCACAGTTGCGGCAGGGCAGGCACGGGCGAGCGGCGCGAAGCACGCATTGTCACGCTCTGCCCTTCCCAGCAGTGCCTCCTCGCGGCAGGGGCGGGGAGACTGTGCGCCTGCGCTCCCCGCCAGCCGTCAGCTCGCCCGGCTGCCGCGGCGGTGGCTCGCGCCCGTGGCGCCGCAAGCGGCGCGCAGAAACAAGCACAGCGTGCGCAGCAGCAGCGCACCTTGTTGGCGAGCAGCGTCTTGGCCGCCTCGGAGAGCGTGGCCTCGGGGCGGATCACCACGGGGTCCTGCACAGCGCAGCGATAGCACACAGGGCAAGGCACGACATGACCCTCCCACGCGCATGACGCTGCCCTCGCTGGGCCCACAGTTCTGGTGCACGGCTTTGGGGGAGCGGAGGGCGTGAACGCCGCGGGGGAGTGAGCGCCGGCGCAGGCTGGTCCTCAGCTGCGCTCTCCGCGGTCATCTGAGCACCAGCCACGAGGATCACGCAGGCGCCTGGCGAGCCCAAAGACAGCAAGGAGCGCTGCCCCCCACTTCCTGATGAGGTCGCCCGCCCCCCCACCCTGGCGAGCGAGGGGTTGTCCTCGCCTGGTCACGTCGCGTCACGTTCCCTCGCAAACGCACCTTGGACATGGCCTGCTCGACGGTGCGCGCCAGGATCTTGTCTAGCTCGTGCTGGATCTGCGGGCGCGACACGTGCGCAGCAGGGGGCCGGAGCACGGCACCTTTGGCGGCGGTGAAGCGGAGGAGCCAAGCGGAAACGCCCCCCGGGCACGCTCTGGACACCGTGCGCCTCTCGTACAGCAGGGCGCCTTGGAGGAGAGCGCGCCAGCGCAGGCTGTGCTCCCCCTCGGCTCCTGGTAAGCTCACAGGAGGAGGCTCCTGCTCCAGGCCATGCCGCGCGCCCCCGCCCCAACCAACGCACCTGCGCGTTGTCCCTGAGGCTGATGAGCAGGGCAAAGACTGCGCCCCCGCCCCAACCAACGCACCTGCGCGTTGTCCCTCAGGCTGATGAGCAGGTCAAAGGCGCCGACAAAGACGGGCGGGATGATTGTGTGGTCGAGAGGGGCACCGGCGCCTTTCCACAGCAGGTCGCTCTCGCTCAGCACGCCCAGCAGCCGGCCGTTGCCGTCCACCTGTGGTTGCGCACAGGCGCAAGGATGCGCGTGGTCGCGTGCCGTCCCGACTGGAGCAGCAGGTGGAGGCACGGCGCCTCAGGCACTAGCCTGGGAGGGCCTCACAAGAGAAGCTGGAGAGAGAGCCTCTTGTGGTGGTGCACCCGAAAGTGCCGCTGGGGTTTCTTCCGCCCACTCCGCGCTGCTGGCAAGTGCGCGCTCACTCACCACGGCGGCGGAGGAGCAGTCGTTGGCCAGCAGCGCCCGCGCCGCCTCCTTGCACGACGTGCCCACCTTGAGCAGCACCGGGTGCGGGCTCATGATCTGCGCGCGAAGGAGGAAGGGAGAAGGGGTGCGCCACGTCAGCGAGGATCGCGCCACGATATCGCGCCCCCTGCTCCTAGCTCCTGCGCCTACACGGTAAGGGCCACCTGGCGGCCACCCGCAGCTGGCCAGCACCCTGCTGCCCGCGTCTGCTGGCCCTGCTGGAGCGCCAGGGGCGTGTCGGAGTCTGCGCACCTCCTCCACCAGAGCTTCGCTGAAGGTGGACGCGGGAGACGGCGAGGTGGCGGCGGCGTCCTTGACGCGCACGCCTTCCCGCCTGCTGCACGTCCACTGCGTCACCGGAGCGCGCACGAGGACGGGGCTCCGGAACGAAAGCGAGGGGGTGGTGCAGGGCTCCGCGCGATGGCGGGAGGCCACCGCCAGCGAGCTGCAGCCAGTGAGGAGCTTCAGGGTCGTCGCCATTTGTTTCGATTGACGGCCGCACAAGGCCGAGCGAGGTGTTGAGCAGCCATGTGCAAAACCCTAGGGTTTAGTGTCCAAGGTCTGCCCACCATCATCCTATTGCACAGGCTTTTGGGCAGTGTGCAACACGTGTTCAAGCTCGTCACCACCATCACCATCACGGCGGCGACCGGTGCCGCGGCTCGGACTCCCCGCCCCGCCGGTCCCCGCTCCCGCCCGCCTCTTGCTCCTCGTCCTCCTCCTCGTCCTCCCCCTCCCGCTCCGTCTCCTCCTCGTCCTCCTCCTCGTCGTCCTCCAGCGGCGGCCCAAACAGCTTGACGGCGGCGTCCACGTACGCGTTGAACGTGGGCGTGCCAAAGAGCACAAAGTGCACCTCCTCCAGCCCGCCCACCGCCGACCGGATCGCCTTGAGAGACACCTGCGAAGAGCGGCGCACACGCAAACGCACACGCCAGAGATGGCACACGCCAGAGATGGCTCCACCAGATGTAAAGCTCAACACACACGCCTCGCCACCGCGCCCTGGGAGCGCCCCTGGCCGGCCTGTGCACGCGGCGCCACCGCCCGTTGCGGTCCGGCAAGGCCCGCACGGCGACAGGCGCCGGTGTGCCCTCCGGGCGGCCTGCGCAGCCTGCGCCAGCGCTCGATGCGGGCCACGAAAGCGCGTGGCCCGGAAGCCTGCCATGGCGGCGCACCTCTGCCGCCTCCTGGATGGGGTAGCCGTACACGCCCGTGCTGATGGCCGGGAAGGCGATTGTCTTTAACCCCGCCTGGTCAGCCACCTTGAGGCTGGAACTGCACGGCGCAAAGGCAGGAACAGGTCGCGCCCAGCTCGCACCCAGCTTGCACGCCCCCTGCGTCGCGGGAGGCTCAGCCGCGCGGGAGCGAGGCAGCGGCCAAACCCCCCAGGCCGCTGCTGGCGCTGCTGCGGCGGAGCGCTCCTGCAGCTGACGCGCCGGCCCGCGGCTGGGGGCTGCAGCGCTGCTGTCGCCGCCACGGCTCATCTGAGCAGCTGGGCAGGTGCAGAGGGCCGGCCTCCGGGCCGCAAGGGTGCCACAGCGTTCTTGCCCGCTCGGCTTCGTCAGCAACGCTGGCGGGTGTCGCGCTTTTTGCCCGACACTTGCACCCTCCTGTATGCTCACGTGTCGGCGCTGTGCGGCCCTGCACAGTGCCTACGCCACACGCCCACCCCACCCCACTTGCGCCTCCACCTCACCCCCACCCACCCCTGCCCACGTGCAGGCGCTGTGCAGCACCACACACCGGACCCTCCCCCCTGACGGCCCCCTCCACCTTCCCCGCCCCTGGTCGCCGACTCACGTGTAGGCGCTGTGCAGCAGCGGCACTGACTCGCTTGGCGACTCGTAGATGGGGCCCACCGTGTGGATCACGTGCCGCGCCTTGAGGTTGAAGCCCCTGCGAGCGGCGCCGTGACCCAGAACACACGCGGCACGCGTCAGGGTGACGCCGGCGCCCTCCCGACACCCGCACCCGTCTGTCTCTGAGCAGTGATGCGCGGCGCAGCCGGCTGCCAGGGTCTGGGTAGACCTCCCGCCGCCGGCGGAGGCGCCACGCTGCCGCTGCTCCCTCCCCAGCCTGGAAAACACACCCTGCCTCCTGCTGGGGTGTAGGGCAGCCGGCGAGGGTGGTGCATCGGGCCCCTCTTCCCTCTCAAGCCTGGCGCTCAGCCCAGTGCGCGCCACACTCACGGCGTGATGCGCGCCTCGCCGGTGGGGCACCGCACGCCCGGGCGGATCTCCGGCACCGCGCGGCACGCCTCTAGCAACTCTGGCCCCGCCGCCCGGTGGATGGCTGCGCAGCAACGGACATGGCGCCACCACGGCAGTGAGCGGCGCACGCAGCACCGCCGGCAGCGGCGCGCGGACAGGGAATTAATTCTCCTGCGCAGCCAGAGCGCTGCTCCTGCGACCTCTGGTGAGTGTGGCCCTGGCGTGGGCCGCTCACCGCCGTCGACGCCGCCGCCGCCCAGCATCCGCTGGTTCGCTGCGCGGTGGCAGGGCGACGGGAGGGCAGTGCGGCAATGTGTGGCAGAGCTGCTGCTGTGCTTCGTAGCACCGTGTGCTGCGCGGTGCTCGCCTCCCCGCGCATGCCCTCCCGCCTCGCTGACGGCCCTGCCACCACGACCACCACATCCTGCACCGCCCCGCGCGCTTGCCTGCGTTGACGATGGCGTCCCCGTCCCACTTGGTCAGATCTCCCTGGCTGAGCACCAGCTTGGCGCCCTGCTCGTTGATGAGGAAGATGGCGAACTGCGGCTCCGACATTGCTGACGCCGCTGCGCTGGTCTCCGCTGCCAAGCGCCTGCGCAGCGCCGCGAAGCTCGGGGCTGCGGCCCGTGCGGAGCCGGGGAAGAAGGGCGCGGGGCAGACGAGAGCAGCGCTGGCGAAGCGCGGCAGGGAGGATGCAGCTGCGGCGGCTCTCAGCAGCATGAGCACGCTGAGCAGGAGCATCAGTTGTGGACCCTGTGCAGGCGGCCGCATGGGGGCGTGGCGCGCGGGGCGGCATATGCATTCGCGCGCAGGAGAAAAGGAGACAAGGAGTCATGAATCGGGTCACTTTGGTGGGGAGTCAGGTGGGGCAAGAATCACGGCAGCCGGGTCGCTCCGCGCGGCTCCAGGGCGCCTGTTCAGGCGCGTCCTCCGGCGCCGGAGCTCGTCAGAAGTTGCTGGGCTGGTATGGCGCCTTGTCCGCCGCACTGCCCCCCAAGCGCAGCCCGCCCATCTGCACCGCCGCCGCCCCCAACTGCAGGGCACACACGGCACACACGCATCGACGCTGAGGACTCCACTCCTTCGCTGCTCTCCTCACAACGCGGCAGCACCAAGCGCCGTGGCAAACTCACCCCGACAAAGATGATGAGGGCGTAATTGCCGATGCACATGAGCACGGCGCCCGCCGCCGCCGCGTTGAGCGCGCTCTGCTTGGCGTCCTTGAAGTTGATGGCACCCCGGAACTCGTTGAACGAGCTGGTGCTGAACGTGGTGGCCGTCTGCAGTGCATGCGTGCGGCGCGCAGGTGTCAGGAGCAGGTGTGGCGGCCCAGACACATTGCGTCGCTGCGCTGCACTGGCAAAAACGGAGCCAGCTGTGCCCCTCTGCCACGACATGGCTGCAGCGCGGCGCGCAGCAGCAGGAGCGGGTGTGGCGGCGCACGCACATCGCGTCGCTCTGTGCGCTGCACAGACCCAGCCGACCCGTCTGCCCCTCTGCCCACAACACGGCGTGTGCTGCCAGCGGCCGTCGGGCCTGCGCAGTTTGCCCCACCACCTCCCCAGCCTGGGTTCCGCTGCCAACCCGCCCCTCCTCCGCTGAAGGGCGGCTGGCGGCGCGCCGCGCTGGAAGGCCGCGCTGCAAACAAACTGACCTGCGTCAGGAGCACCGTCACCATGGAGAGGTAGGTGAGGTAGATGAAGTGCGCCTTCTCAAACGCGTTGACCTGCACGTGAAGCACGCGCCACGAGCGCCGCATTGCAACGGCGGTGGGCAGGCGCACGATGAGCAGGAGAAGAGCTGCCGCCCCCCAACGTCACGGCAGTGCCTGCGCTTGCTGTTGTGGCCTGCGTTGCTGCCTGATGCTCCTCCTCGCCGCTGATCATCCCTGCTGCCCTGCCGCGGCCCCGAAGCGCCCCCGAATGCGAGCAGAGGACACACACACACACACGCACACACACACACGAGGCGTCGAGCTACTGCCTGCCACGATGCGGCCCCGACCAGGCCGCCCTCAGCAGTGCACCAGGCGTGCGTGGCGTGACGACGAGCCCGAGCCGTGCCCTGGCTGACCTGCCTCGCCACATACGCACACCGCAGGGGCCCAGCTGCTGCCTGTCATGCTGCGGCCCTGACCCGAGCCCCGTCAGGTGTGTGCACCAGGGGTGTGCACCAGCACGATGACGAGCCCGCCGTCGTGCCATGCTGCCGTCCCCCTTGCCCCACACTCACGAAGCAGGTGCCGAGCATGATGACGAGCAGGATGAGCTGGAACCAGATGGACCACCACTCCGCCTGGTATCGCTGAGCGAACGTGATGTCCAGGCTCAAGTACTTGGTCTCGTTGCCCGACACGTAAGAGATGTTGGAGGACTCTTGTGTCCTGCGCGCAAGGGGGCGGGTGCTCCACATGCACAAATAGAGAACATCAGACCTGCTGCGCCCAAACATGACGTCCAACGCCGCTGGTGGCAGTGGACCCGCACAGTCCGTGTGTGTCGGGGGCAGGCGGTGGGAGCGGCGACGCCACGTGTTGACCGCCGCAGGTGCAGAAGCATGCCCTGTAGCTACCAGAGCACCCAAGACCACGCTGCCACGCCCCCTAGCTGAGCTGCTCTGCGCCAGCATGTTTGGTCGCGCCTGACGACCGCCACTGCACCGAGCTGCACGCCAACTGGCGCACCTGCAGTATTGAGTGGTTGCCGCCAGACCGCCCAGCGCGACCACCCTGCGTGCGCGTCGACACCAGGCGCCGCGAAGCCACGAAGCAGATGGCGCAAGGAGGGCCCCTCTACCGAGCGCTAAACAGAGGAGCCCGCACGAGATATGCATCGACGCCAGGACCATGTGCTGCTGCTGCAGCTGTGGAGGGTGGCCCTTCCCGCTGGCGCAGCTGCTGCGTGCGGACCATGGTGTTGTGCGATTCTCGAGCGATGAACGACTCGCGCTACCCCCTCTGAACATGACGAGCTGAAGATGCCGGACACGCACCAGCTGAGGATGCCGAAAACGATGAGTCCCAGGCCCACGGGGTGGATATGGAGCTTTCGCATTCCCGCTTCCTTCGACTGTGTGCGTTCCGAGGGACGGCGAGAGGCGCTGGAGGAGCTCGCTAGCTTGCCACGGTGATCAACAGCGTTGCAGCAGCTCCTCTGGGCACACGCTCAACGACAGGCAACAGCGCATGCCTGAAGACCACCGCCGGAGTGAGTCAGAGCGCCAGAGCGCTCAGAGCGTCAGAGCGCAGAGGCCGGCGCGTCCTCCTCGTCCCAGAGGTCCTGCGCGGTCTTGTAGGGGCCGGCGGGGTTGAGCAGGAAGAGGCCGGGGACGGCACGTTGCTGCGGGGCGCGTCCATCCCGCCAAGCGCACAGCCACAGCAGCCACACACTTTGTGGGGCACAGCCACAACAGCAGTGAGCGACCGGGGATCGATCGTGCACCAGGGAGGTCCAGGCTAACAAGCAGGGCGGGAGAGCACAGCACAGCGCAGCGCACGCAGCGCACAGCGCGCACCTGGGACAGGGCGTTGAGCTGCTCGAACAGGTCGTCGGGGATGCTCCACGAGTGCACGTCCAGGTTGCCGGCGATGCGCGCCGGGTTGACCGACTTTGGCAGCACCGACGTGCCGCGCTGCACGGCCCAGCGGATGAGCACTTGGCCGGCGCTCTTGCCCAGCGCTTGCGCCACCTTGGCCACCACGGGGTCCTCCAGCAGCGCCGGGCCAGTGCGCTTGAACATGGCTGCGGGGCGGTGGTGCGCCACAGACCCTCTTGAGGGCCGTACGAGCGCTTCCGTTGCAGGAAGTGCCGCTGGCGCGATGGCAACGAAGAGTCCTCTGTAGACTGGCGAGGGCCGCGCGGCCGCACGGGCCTTTATGCTGCAGGACGCAGCATCCCAGACCTCGATGTGCCTGCCTCACCTGCGCTGTCGGGCGAGCCCAGCGGCGAGTAGGCCGTCACGTGGATGCCCTGAGCGCCGCAAAAGGCGCGCAGCTTGTCGTTGCGCCAGTACGGGTGCGCCTCCACCTGCGGGACGCCACACGCACACGCACGCAAGGCCGGAAAAGAGGCAGTGGCAGTCAGGCTGAGCACCCGCACCGCCGGCGCGTGCGCCTGCCTCGAAGACAGCGGGAACGGGTGGCGGCGGACGTGCCGGCTCAGCCGCCCCGCAGCAGCGCGTTTGTGCTGCATCCACCTCTGGCAAGCGGACGCCGCCGCAAGCCACCGCCATGCGCGCACGGCGCGGGCGCGACGAACAAGCAGCCCACGGCAAGCCACGTGTGCACAAAAGGCCCCGACTGGCGGACTGAGCCGCTGCTCGCTGCGTGCGGCCAGCAAGGTGTTTCCCGCTCCGGCGATGCATGAGGCACCTCCACGAACTTAGGTGGCTGGGGATGCTCTAGTCTTCCACAACCACGCCTGCTGGCGTCCTTTCCTTCACCCCCACGACCTGCAATGGCTCGCCCCGGCTCACCTGGTTCACGGCGGGCTTGATGCGGGCCTGATCAAGCACCGTCTGCAGCTTGACCGGGCTGAAGTTGGACACGCCGATGCTCTTGGTCAGGCCCTGTGCCCGCCGGTGTGCGGCGCGCCAGGCACGCCAACGTCAAACGTTGCTGAGCGCTCAGGCGTGCTGGCCAGGGCGGGGCTGAGCCCATGCGGCCCTGTGCGGACTCTTCAGGCCGTCGACCAGCTGTGGGGGCGTGGCAGAGGACGCGCGTTGACGCCCTGTTTCCTGGCCCCCAGGGCGCCCTGCCCATGCGTGTTCACCTGACCTGGTCCGCCAGCGCACCTCCAGGGCTCTCCACACGCCACCGCCCTGCAGCTGTCCCTGAACGCCCCACCACCTCGCACACCTCACCTGGTCCACCAGCGCCTCGAGGGCCCTCCACACGTCGGGCAGCGGCGGCGTGATGGTGGGCCCGGGCGCCGACGACGGCCAGTGGATCAGGTACAGGTCCACGTAGCTCAGCTGCATGCAGCACCACACACACGCCAGACGGCAATAACCTTGCGGGTGAGCGCCGCGTGCCCCGACTACCCACACTGCCCACATGCCCAAACTCGCCGTTGCTCTGCGTCGTCATTTGCCCCCCCGCGTGGCACGCTGCAGCCTCGTCGCGGCCACCAGCAACCCGCTGCAAGGCGCGCGCCCAGCGCTTCGCGCATCGCCTCACTGCCCACCCCTGGCGGCGAGGGCGCGTTCAGCGCTCCATGCACACCATGACCCCCATGCCCCCCACGCCACAGCGCGACGGGTGGCTGCTTGCGCCGAGCTAGCGGCAGCAACCCCAAGGCAGGCACAGGCGCACCTACCCACCCACCCTGAGGTCGGACAGCGTCTTGCGCAGCGCCGGCTCCACGCGCGCCGGCTCGTGCTCGGTGTTCCTGCGACAGGAGCAACAGGGTGACCCCGCCCCACACGCGTGCATGAGTGGTCGTCCAACGACGCATCAAGCGGCTCAGCGCCACACGTATGGTGCAGAGCAGTGTGCTGAGCTTTGCATCTGCTGCACAGCCGTCTCTGTCAGGCAGATGATGATATGTGTGCAGCTTGCGATCGCAAGCCGCACACATGCGCACACGCACGGGCGCGGTGCCACGCACGGCGAGCGGCGGCAAGCGCAGCACAGCCAAAGCAGCGAAGGCGAGCTCCACAGCCTCCACTGCTACTGACCAGAGCTTGGACGTGATGAAGACCTGCTCGCGCGTCACCACGCCCTCCTTGAATGCCAGCTCCAGCGCCTCACCCACCTGCGACGGCAACGTTTGGTGGGTGGCGTGGCCACGCAAGACGTCGGCCGCGGTCGTCAGCGCCGCCAGCGGCACCTCCCGCGACCAGCGCGTCTGCAGGCCCCCTGCGCTGCTCGCTGCTTCTTTCCTGCCGTGCCCGGCAGGATGACGCGTCCTGGTGTGCTGGCGGCCCGGAGCGCGTCACCTCATCGCCGGATCTGTCTCACACGCCCGCCCTCGGTGGTGCTGCCCTTGCTCTTGCTACGCCAAGAGCAAGCGCCCTCTCTCTCTCTCACCTCGCTCTCGTTGCCGTAGATGGCCGCGCAGTCAATGTGCCGGTAGCCGAGCTTGAGTGCCTGGTACACAGCATCCCGCACCTCGCCCTTGGCGCTCTTCCTGCAGGCATGGTAGCCACGCGCGCGCGGATCACTGCTGGGACTTCACCGCCGCCGCCAGGAGGCTAAGCACACTGTGCGCAACATTGCGCAAGCGCGCCCACCGCCGACCCCCCGGCGTGGTGACCACACGCGCGGGCCCCTCCCAGAGCCCCCAGCTCACAATGCAGGGACGCCGTGACGACAAAGAGCTGTAGTGCTGCGTCGTGCACGCCTGCTGCCTGCTGCGCGCTGGCCTGGCGTCGCTGTTGCTCAACGTCAGAAGCGAGCTCACCAGGTGCCGAGCCCCACGAGCGGGATCTTGTGGCCCGAGTTGAGCACGGCGTGAGGCTGCGCGTCGGGGTTCTCCAGCACCGGCGCAGCGCTAAAGTCGATCACCTTGGCGGTGCCCGTCGCGGTCACCATCCTCGTTGCGCGATCGAACGTGGGCTTCCTCGCTGGGGCGGCTCGGCGCTGTGAAAGGTCAGTCCGTGAGCGCAGCAACGTGATCATGCGCCTTCGCCTGTGCAGCACTACCAGGAGTTGACAGAGGGCCAACGACCATTACTCATCGATCAGGATCAGGATCAGCGGGCGAGCAAACGGCGCAGCAACCTCCATCATCAGCACACATTCCAGTTGGTACATAACGCCGGCCGAGCAGGCGCCGCCATGCTCCTCTCTACTCCTCGCCGTCCCACACGTCGGCCAGCGACTTGAACGGGCCCTGGGGCTGCACCAGGAAGACGCCGTGCACCCGGCGCTTCTGCGCGCGTGTGGCATGTGCGAGTGTGTTAAGCTTTACATCTGGTGGAGCCATCTCTGGCAAAGCAGGTGATCACATCACAAACCGCATTTCTGCGCACGCGGCACGGCGACTGGGGGCGCCTCATCAGCCTTGCGCTCGGGCCGCATCAGAGCGCACGATGCCCTGCAAGGCGCGCGCACCTGGGGCCCCAGGGCGTTGAGCTGCTCGAACAGGTCGTCGGGGATGCTCCATGAGTGCACGTCCAGGTTGCTGGCCAGGCGCTCGGGCTTGACCGACTTTGGCAGCACCGACGTGCCGCGCTGCACGGCCCAGCGGACCAGCACCTGGCCCGGCGTCTTGCCCACCGCCTTGGCCACCTTGGCCACCACGGGGTCCTCCAGCAGCACGGGCAGCGACTGATTGCCCAGCGCCTCTGCGCGCGCGAGGTCGGACGGGGCGGCGACGGCAACGCGCACGGCGTCAGCCACGGCCACGTGGTGACGGGTGCTGATGGTGCGTGCTCGTCGCGTCTGCGCGCTCACCCGCTGTCTCTGGCGTGCCCAGCGGCGAGTAGGCCGTCACGTGCACGCCCTTGGCCGCGCAAAAGGCGCGCAGCTTTTCGTTGCGGAAGTAGGGGTGTCCCTCCACCTGCACTTGGGTGAAGGCGGCAGGCCACCTCTGATGAGTCGAGGCGGCCAGCAGAGCTCCCACAGGCCCGCGCCCTTGCCGCTCACGCACACACATGACTTGCGGGATCATCTGCTTGCCATCTGGACAGCTGCACCAGATGCAAAGCTGACCACAGACCAAGATGAGCGCCCCGCCGCGTCACTCTGGGCGAGTGCAGCGCTGCGTCGCTCTAGGCGGGCGGCTCACCTGGTTGACGGCGGGCTTGATGCGGGCCACGTCCAGCACGG
>VFQP010003990.1_pt1 | contig 14298 bp, 17 predicted proteins | sample 3512351 | NCBI WGS metagenome assembly VFQP01 (sample SAMN10412372, study PRJNA504923) | tailings metagenome | isolation source: Relicate 1 Philex TSF1 revegetated site | place: Philippines: Tuba, Benguet | collected 2017-08-29 | reverse complement strand
GGAGCTCTGCAAAGGTCCCCGGCGGTCCCTGAGGCCTGGCGCCGGTGACGTCCACGGGGTGCGCGCCCGTGGGCCGCACGCCGCCCCGGTCCACGCGCGCAAAGAACTCGAGCGCGTCCTCCGCCACGCCACGCGGGTCCTCCATGGGGCCAAAGTGCGCCAGGTGCACAAACCTGGGCAAACGGTCGCAAGCACGGCGGCTCATGCAGCATGCACACGCGACCATGGCCCGCCAGCGCAGCACCCCAGCAGCAGCAAAGGCCCCCAGGGCTCGTCGCACCTGTGCACCTCGACGCATGGCAGGTCCTGGGCGGCGTAGAGGCCCAGCTGCCCCAGCCTGCTGTGCACGCCGCTCGTGGTGCCCGACACGCACCAGCGCACGGGGCACTGCACGCGCCTGGCCACTGGCGGGGGCTCAAACGCGCCGTACACGCGCTCCTCCGTGGCGGGCAGGCAGCGCAGCTCCACAGGCCCGCCCTCGGGCGCACGGCCGCCGGGCTGGGGCGGGGCGGCGGCGGGGCCGGCGGTGGGGCCGGGGGAGGAGGAGGGGCGCGTGCCGTGTGCGACAAAGGCGCACATGGCCTGGGGGTGCCAGAGGCTGAAGGGCGGCTTGCTGACCAGCGAGTCGTGCGCGGCGGCGCGGGACGGCCACCACCAGCGCCGCTTGCGCGCCAGCCCCGCGAGCACGTGGCCCGGGCTGGGCTCCCCCGCCGCCCTCAACGCCCTGCATGGGGCGCCCCCAGCGCATGAACCGCCGCTTGCACATGTGTGTGCGCATCATGGTGCGTCAGGGCACCCCCCCGTGGGGCGCTCGCTGCGTGAGCAGGCTCACCGGTCGGCGGTGACGCCCGTGGGCGTGGTGCAGGGCGGCTCAAAGAGCCAGATGCACTGGAACGTGCCCGGGTGCGCGTCCTCGACCTTGAGGGCCAGAGAGGCGCCCATGGAGTGCCCCAGGGCCTTGGCGCCTGCGCTGGGGGTTGCCACCCGGGCCAGCTGACTAACCCCGCACCGCGACACCTCGCAACGGAAGCAGTGCGGTGCCGCTGCCGCACCAATGAGGCCCAGGTGGCGGATAGTCCGGTAGAACACGTCGACCAGCCATTCGGTCGTCATTTCCTGGCCGTCTGGCGGCGGCGGGCTGGCGCCCTGACCCGGCGCGTCGAGGGCGATGCAGTGGAAGCGTTCCGCCAGGCCCGCGTCCACCTGCTTGGCGTCAGCACGTGGGGGTGATACCACACGTCACCGCGTGCTGTCCTGCGCCGGGCTGCGTGTGCTGCTGCTGCCACGCCGGCCGCGCACCACAGGCTGGAACGCGCGCCCGTGCAGGCTGTTGGCGTGCAGCAGCAGCAGCGGAGGCCCGGAGCCGCCCAAGTCATGGTGCGCGAGCAGCATCCTTTAGACTGAGCGCTGTGCTGACTGCATGGCAAAACACTAAGCCCGCGGTGGCGAAGCGTGGGATCGTGTGCGCGCGCACGCAGCTTGTTGCACACAGCAGCGTGGTTGTCAGCGGCGCGTGGCTGCTCTCCTGCTCCTCTCCACTGGCCGGCGTAGACGGATTCCACACTCTTTCGCGCTCCCAGTGCAGCTCCTCGCGCGACGATGGCGCACCAGGCGAGCGACGACGGCACGTACGCGTATGTCTCCGTGACGCCAGCAGGCAACGCTGTGCAGAGCGGCGGTGAGCGGGCAGCTGCGCCGTCCAGCGCTGCAGGGGAGCAGGGAGCAGGGCCGCAGGGTTTGCCTCCTCCTTGATCCCTGCTCCCTGCTCTCAAGCGCAGGGAAGCGGGCCTACGATGAGTGGGGCGCTGGACCTGAGGAGGGCGCGGTGCGTGGGTGCCCCGGATCACTGACAACAGCTCGCGGCACGCTCGAGTTCGTGTCGCGCAGCGCGCGCAGCGCCCGACGCCTGCTCCAATCGCACGCGTCGCTCCTCACCGTTGCAGGAGGGCCGCCAGGGCTCCCACTCCAACGGCAAGCGCCAGGCCGTGGAGGACGCCGGCGACGGCAGGCGGCCCGCCTACTCCTCCAAGCCCGGCCCCAGCTACGGCGCAGGCGGTGGCGCGGACTTGGAGGGGGGCCTTGGCGCGCCGGACGGCGGCGGCCCCACGTGCCAGTGCGGGCTGCCCTGCCAGGCACGGGTCAGCAACTCGGCCGCCAACGCCGGGCGCCAGTACCACAGCTGCCCCAAGCCCAACAACGTGAGCCTCCCGGAGGGCCTGAGGCGTCTTCAGTGAGGCACATGGCGCTCGCGCTGATCCTTGGGCAGCGACGCACCGACCGACTCCCTCCCGCACGCTCCACCACCGCCGCTGCTCTGCAGGACCCCTCCCGCTGCCGTTTCTTCGTCTGGGCCGATGGGCTCAACGCCATGGGCCAGCCAGTGCCCCCGGGCGGCTACGAGCGCGCCCGGGCGCTGGACCCCACCTTTGGCGACCGCACGCTGTACGACGGCGGGAGCAACGGCGGTGGTGGCGGCGGCGCGTTCGGCGGCGGCGGCGGTGGCGGCGACAAGGGCACCTGCTTCTCCTGCGGCCAGCCGGGTGCGTGTGGTGGTGCTGCTCAGGCAGGGGACGCTGTCGGTGTGCACTAGCCCTGGCCTGGTCGTGCTGCTTGACACACAGCAAAGCATGCGACGAACGCGCAGGGCACTGGTCCCGCGACTGCCCCAACAAGGGCCAGGCCGGGCGCGGCGGCAGTGGGGGCGGCGGCGGCTTTGGCGGCGGCGGCGGCGGCGGTGGTGGGTACGGCGGCGGCTTTGGTGGCGGCGGCGGCGGCGGTGGTTTTGGCGGCAGCGGCGGCGGTGGCTACGGAGCCGGCGGCGGGGCGAGCGCTGGTGGCGGCGGCAAGGGCACGTGCTTCTCGTGCGGCCAGCCCGGTGCGTGTGGCGGCAGCGAGGCAGCCGTGCTGCCAGCCCTGAGCATCTCCCCGCTCCATATCGCGGCAAAAGCACCTGACGCGTCTGGGCGTGTGCGCGCAGGGCACTGGTCGCGCGACTGCCCGAACAAGAGCGCGGGTGGCGGCGGCGGAGGCGCGGGCCGTGGCGCTGGCGGCGGTGGGGCTGGGGGCGGCGGCGGCGGCTGGGGCAAGGGCTTTGGCGGCGGCTGGGGCCGCTGAGCACGCCAGAGCTTCCAAGTCTCCTGCCGCCCATTTTCGTGTTCTGCTGTGGCCTTTCGTTCTGCGCTGCTGCGAACTGTGCATCGTCGCGACGGCAAAGGCGGACTTCGTTTCAGGTTCCGTCAGCGGCGCAAGCGCTCGCGATGAATGGGCATCATGTGCACGTGCATCAGCTTAAATCACCAGTTGCTCCCGATGAGAGGGCCGTCCAATCGATCGTTCCGGTGTGCTCGCCTGCGCGCCGCCGCCGCCGTGGCGTTTGGCTCGTGGCTGTCTGTCCCAGGGAAGAGCTGCGCATGCGAGTTGGCGTCGTCGCCTTCCTGCGCCGGCGGCTCGGCAGCGGTGGCAGTGGCGGGCAGAGGAGGGCGCATGTGCGGCCCCTTGCGCCAGCACACCTGCAGCCAAAGGGCGGCAGGGGAAAGCAGCGGTGGGCGCTTGCCTCGCCTGCGTGGCCCCCCGTTGCACCACACATCCCGGGCTCACGTGTGCCGTGTAGGCCACGTTGGCAGCTCCCAAAGCCAGCAGCAGCGGCATGGCGACGTTGCACCCGTTCCGGTTGAAGTTGATGAGCGTCTGCGTGCAGGCACGGGCACGCGTGGCACTTCCGCGGGTGTGGGACACTCCCAAGCGCTGCTGCGGATGATGTCCCGTTCGCTGTCCATGCCAAAAGAGCTCACAATGAGGGACGCCGCCAGGTGCATGAGTGGCGCGTAGGCGACGTGCAGCCACTGGCGCTCCTTGTACCCGTCAAAGGCCAGCACCATGAGCGAGGGCAGCAGCATGCCAAAGGCCAGGGCGTAGAGCGCGCCCGCCAGGAAGATGCTCATGCTGGGACACTGCTCATAGTACCTGCGCCCCCCTCAAGGCAAGCACAGCAGGCACACACACCGAGGGAGGACTGTGAGTGCTTCGCACGCTGTTGGCCGGGAGCTCACCCTGAGTTGACCACACTGCGCCCACGACGCGCACCAGGTGCCGTCGCCCGTGGTGATGGGCAGGAAGGAGAGCACGAAGAAGATGACGTGCGCCGCCCCGTGCCCGTATCCCCAGCCCAGCGCCATGTAGAGCTGGTCTATGAGGTCGAAGCGCAGGCCGAACTGGCGGGAATGCACCTCGAGCACCTTGTTCGTCGCTCTGCACGCCACGGCGGCAACAAGCACGCAGGCGGAGGCATGCCATTTGGCCCCGAACGTGGTAGGCGTGCCTGCTCCCCCACCCACCCAGGCTGCAGGCACCCCACTTACGCGTGCGCCTTCCACAGGCCGAAGCGGGCCATCTCCTGCATCGCCACTGCCCCCACCAGCATGCCAGCGTAGGATGAGACTGTGTGCTTGATGGGCAGGAACCCTGCGAGCAAAAGGAAAGGCAAGCGGCGGTGGGCGCCGCGCCGGGCGACGATCGGCTTTCCCAGCCCCAGCCGCGCTGGCAAGCCTGCGCCGCCGCGCCCCCAGCACGCATGCGCACCTCGGAAGATGGCTGAGATGATGAGCAGCGTGAGCAGCCAGACGAACGTGCTGCGGGTGCGCAGCACGCGGGGCCCCCAGCGCACGCACGCCGTTTGAGCCCACCCTGGTGAATTGCTGGCCAATCAGAGCATCCTTGCGTGCTGCACGGGCCTCTGCTCGCTGGGTGCTGGGCGAATTGCTGTACGCCAGGTTGCCGTGCGTGCGCACCTCGTGAAGGCCAGCAGCGTGAGGAAGGACTTCGGCGCGAGCACGACCAGGAAGAAAACGATGCCGGGGCCAATTCCTGCGCGCGAATAGATTCATCCTGGGCGCGCTGCTGGCGTCCAGCTTCTGGGGGCCATTGAGGCTCCCCCCAGCGCTGCAGGACCACCACCAGAGCGCGCGCGCACCGAGGAGGAAGTATGCAAAGAACGCTAATGACGCCATGCCGTCGTGGTCCCGCTGCTGCTTTGGCTCCGGGGCCGAGCTGGTCCGAGGAGCTGCGCGTGTGCAGCAGCTCGCTCCGCGCGCGGACCCACAGCTAACTCTCACTCGCCAGGGCAAGCTGCTGAGCACCGCTGCTGGGAACCGCTGGCGAAGCCAATTGCCACGCCCGTTTTCTGCATGATCGTGCTCAGGGTGGTGCTTGGCGAGCGCAGAGCACGCTTTTGCAGCGATGGAGGACGCCGAGGAGCAGCACGTGGGCCTATACGCGTCCTACGTGCGTGCGTCTGCGCAGCGGGAGCAGGGGCGGCTGGCGCAGCTGGACGCGTACGCCTCGGCGCTCACCGGCACGCTGGATCAGCTGCGTGAGCTGCCCAAGAAGCTGCAGCACCGCGTGTGCGTGCCGTTCGGCAAGCACGCCTTCTTCCAGGGGCACCTGCAGCACACCAACGAGGTCCGCGTGCACCTGGGCGCCGGCTACTACCTCCACTGCACGGCCCACGAGGCGCAGGGCGTGCTCACGCGGCGCCTGGAGGCGCTGCAGGCCAAGCAGGGCGCTAGCAGGAAGCTGCTGGACGAGCAGCGCGGCCGCCTGCAAGCCGCGCAGCACGCGATCGCCGCCGGCGCCCCGTCAGGTCCCGCCGCCACCGCCGCCTCCGCAGAGCCCCTGCTGCACCAGGACGGCGAGGACGTGCACGAGATCCGAGAGACGCTGGAAGAGAGCGACGCGCTGCTGGCATCCGCGTCAGCCTCAGCAGGCGCGGGCGCGCAGCCGGCCACGGGCAGCCCTCAGCCCCAGGCACCGGGCGCCCAGCCGGCGGCGGCACCCCAGCAGCAGGCAGGCGGCGGCGAGGCGGAAGACTTTGCACGGCTGTTTGCGCGCATGGAGGAGCTGGAGCGGCTTGAGGCAGAGGCGGAGGAGGCGGAGCAGGCGACGGCGGCGGCGGCGGCAGTGGAGGAGGACGCACAGGCACCGCTGCAGGGCACGGGCGACGCGTCAGCTCAGCAGCCAGCGGCGTCTCAGTCGCAGGGTGGTCCGTTGCTGCCGCAGCCGCAGGGCTGGCGGGCACAGCAGGCAGAGGAGGAGGAGGAGGAGGACCGGGAACCGGACAGCGACGACGAAGAGGACGAGGACGACACGTGGGCGGCCTCTGCCTTTGCGCCCGTGTCCGTTGCGGCGACGCCCTCCGCCACCGCCGCCAGCAGCAGCACCGCAACGGCGAGGAGCACAGCGGCAGCCGCCAACGGGACACCCGTACCGGCCGCGCAGCAGCCAACCGTCACCGTCAGCAGCGGCGGCGGCGCGCAGGGGCCCGCCTCACCCCTGGCCTCGCCTTCATCCTCTGCCTCGTCCGCCACACCGCTCCGGAAAGGCTTCCTCGTCTCGTCAAAGCCCGCTGCGGCAGCGGCACCAACCGCAGCTACCACGGCCAGGCCGACGTCCACAAGCTCAGCGCTCCAACCATCATCTGCCGCCACGGCCGCCTCAGCCCGAGCCAAGCAGCAGGATGAGGAGGCGCGTCGCGAGGCGGAGCGGCAAGCCAGGAGACATGCCGCCTTCACGGGGGAGATCGTGGAGCGGCCAGGGCCGCTCATCACCTTGCCGCCGCCACCAGCACCAGCCGGCACCTCAGCAGGCACATCAGCTGCCTCACCGGCGAGCGCAGCGCCAGACGCGACGGCGCCGCCGCAGCCACGCGCCTCCAAGTTCAAGCAGGGCCTCAGGAAGGCTGGGTGATGGTGGTGGTGTGTGTGTGTAAATGTGTGTGTGCGTTTTCGGGACGCTTGCCAGGCTGTCGGCGTGAGCGCGCACTTGCTTCTTGGTGCGTTGCGTCCTTTCCTCGGCAACCGGCGCACGGATCGCACGGCTTTTGCAGTTGAGGGCAGTGTCACGGGCTGGCAGCGGAGCCTGGCGCCACGGGCGGCACGGGCTGCCCAGACTCGTCCAACTGCACGGGCTCCCAGCCATACCGCGCACCCCACGCATACAGCTCGTCCAGCTTGGCCTGCGTAGGGAAGCGCAAGGAGGCGCGCAGCAGCGGGCGTGAACAGCGCACTGTGGAGCGTGGGCAGATGCCGGCGACAAGAGGGGCACGAGGGGCGCCCTCACCTGGAAGGTGCCGGCGGCCGTGAGCTGCATGTACTTTTCGTACAGGCGCAGCGCCGTGCGCGCGTCCTCCACGCTGTCGTGCACAGCCGACTGCGGCGCACGCGCACACGGGCATCAGGCATGCCGGCTCTGCTGCACGCTCTTCCCTTGGGGCTGGGTCAGGTGGCCACGAGTGGAAACCAAGGACGACCGCTGCAGGGAAGCCTGCAGTGTCCGTCCCCACTGCCTCTGGTCAGGAACAGGTCAGGTGGGTCAACGGGGCCAGGTGGTCCTGAGAAGCACGTGCCTGGATGTTGACGCCCAGCAGGTACGAGGCCAGGAAGCGCAGCGACATCTTGCGCTGCCGCCACCGGCTGTACAGCTCCACCTGCACACCCAAGGAGGGACAGGCAGGCAGGCACGCACGAGGCAGGGCCACCCTTCAGTTTTGGCTGACCTCGCCGCAACCGCAGCCTGTCTGCACAGGGTTGCCGCCCTCAGGGCAAAGGGCGTGCGCACGGTGCCAGAGGCCTCTCACCGTGTCCACCACCTGCTGCGGCGGCAGCGTGATGTTGATGATGCGCAGGTCCTTCTTGAGGCCGTGCCCCACAAACACGCACCCCACGTCCACCAGGTACCTGCAGCCACCACCAGCGACCACCAGCGGCCACCACCAGCGGCAGTGTGAGGTCCGCGTCGCTCATCAGGCACGCCGGCCCTGGCAGCAGCAGGCCGCCGTGCTGCGTGACGCGTGCTGCGCCCGCTCAACAGGCAGCGCCCTCCTGGAGGAGGGCGTGGAGGGTGCAGGCGATGCAGGGGTGTGCGTGAGGGCGCGCAACACATCCGCCGCCTCCGCCGCCGCACCTGAGCTTGAGGTAGGCGTGCTTCATGGTGGTGAGGTGGTGCCGCGAGGTGCTGGGCTCCAGGTCGCCGGGCATGAGCCCGCTGCGACACGCACAGGCATCACCCACCGCCGCAGCGCCGAGCGCGCATCCCGCCAAGTCGTCAGAAGCCACGAGAAGAAGGCCGTGCAGCAAAGCGCCCTCCACGTCCGCCCTTGCCCCTCCTCCTCCCTCTGCCACGTTCCAGGGCTGTGTGCGTGGGCAAGGGGCCCGCGTTTGCTCCTGATCCAAGCCCCCAACCTTGGCAACCCCTCAGCCCCACCTGTAGCGCGTGAGGTGGTCTAGCACGGGCTCCACGGCGCGCACGTAGTCGTCGATGCAAGGCTTGCCCGCCTTGGGGCCCTCCCCACGCAGCACGCTCACGCGCCCCAGGCTCAGCCTGCGCCCGCCACCGCCAAGAGGCAGCCATGCTCCCAGGGCAACTCTGACAGAGCATCAAGTGACCTGGTTGCGGCGCTGCAACATGAGCCCCGCAGGGCAGGCAGAGGGCAAGGCGCATAGTGCATACCGGCTCTTGGGCGGGGCTCAGGAGGCGTGCTGAGGCCTCCTGCACCTGGGCGTGCTGCTCAGTGCATGCGCTGCTGCTCCCTCTCCCCTCACCTGGACTGGCGCGTGAGCACCTCGAGGTTCTTGGCGTCAACCGTCTTTTCCGGCGCGCTCACCTGAGCAGGGCGAACAGAAGGGGGCCCAACGTGCACAGCGGTGGGGGCGAGCCACCCCGGCAGTGCACACCAGCCCTCGCGAGCTCCTGTGCTGGCGCGAGGGGCTGGTCCGGGCGCGCTCCTCGCTGCTGTCACGCAGCAGCGCGGCGTCGGCGCGTCACAGAGTGCCCGAGGCGGGGGACGGGGACACACCTGCAGCGCTCGCCCTGGCCCTTGCCCCAGCCCTCGCCCTAGCCCTAGGGTTGGTGGCTCACCATGACGAACTCGGCGTCCAGCGCCAGCAGCATGCCGGGGGCGGGCGCCTCGGTCGCCATGTCGAGCGGCTGGAACCGGGGAGGGCCCAGGTGCGCCTGCGCCACGCGCCACGCGCCACGCGCCACGCGCCACGCCACGCCACGCTCATGCCTCCTCAACCCCGTGCACCCTGCGCACCACTCCTGGCGCGTCCCCCGCGCCCACGTGCTCGTGCGTGCGCTGGCGCCGCCCCTGCCAGGACGCAGACCTGGCAATCCCAAAGTTTAAGCATGTGCAGGGCGCCGAGGGGCTTCGCCTCGCGGAGCGCCGCACCTGGGGTCCCTGCAGCGGCGGCGCGCGGCAGAGCTGCGCAAACTCGTGCGCCGTGAGCACCGGCGCGATCCTCGGCGGCGGCGGCGGCTCGGGCGGGGGCTCCATGCTCGCCAGCCGGCCCGTCGACGCGTCCACCTGCGCAAGGTGCGCGTGTGAGGTGGGGGCGCATCGTGCACCAACACGTGCACAAAAGCTCAGGTCGGGCACAGGGACAGAGCAGTTCGCCGCTCCCGCGCAGCCTTCGCAGCCTGCTGGACAAGCCTTCCCCGACCGTGGAGCGTCGGGATTGAAGCACCGCGTGCGCCGCAGCGAGCGGCCGGGTTTTTCTCTCCCTGCCCGCGGCGCCCGGCAGGGCTGCTTCTGAACAGCCCCACCACGCGCGCACGGCCCGGAGCGCTCCCTGTCTGCCCCAGCAACGCCCCGCCAGGCAGCACGCACCCGCGTGAAGTGCACCAGGCAGGGCAGCTTCTGCGCTCCGTACACGTCCAGCACTTGCTCGGCCCGCAGCTGGCTCACGGCAAAGTCGTTCACCAGCAGCCAGTCGCCGCGCTCCTGCGGCGAGCCTCCCGCCGCGCCCAGGCCGCCGGCGCCGCCGGGGAACATGAGCTGCGCCACCTGGGCCATGAGGGAGGGCGTGGCGGGGCGCGCGGGGGCGGCAGCGGCAGCGGCGGGCGGCACGGTGCTGCCGTCTTGGCTGGTCCGGGGCCTGGGCGTGCACATTGGGAACGTGAGTGCACGCGACGCGTGGTTGGCGCGCTTCCTCTTTGCGCTGGGTGGCTGCCTGGTGCGGGCGGCACGGTGGGGGTGGGGGTGCTCCCGCCGCGAGTCCGAACGGGCAGGGCAGCGGCAGAGCTGTACGGTGGCCAGTGTACATGGCAGGAACGCGTCGTGGCGCACTTGGAGGGGCCCGGCGGGTCAGCCGCCGAGCTGCTGCCAACGGAGGGCGCAGGTGCGCCGTCGGAGGGCGCGTCCGGTGGCGCCGCCGCGGCGCCTGCGCGCAAACGGGCCAAAGCACGAGCAGGCGGCGCGGCCACGCTGCCATTGAACTGCCTCCGCTGCCGCGCGCGCACGTCTTCAATCAGTGAGCGCCACACGCCGATGCGGCCGAGCCTCTTGCTCAAACGCAAGCCCACCTGGGATGGAGGTGGTGCCCCGCGCGGCCAGGGACTTGGTGCCAGGCGCTGCGGCCGACGAGGAGGGGGCCGCCGCGCCCGCGCCAACGGGCGGCTTGGTGCACGCGCTCTCCACCGCCGCCTCCGCCCAATAACCAGCGGGCGGCTGCACAAACGCACACACGTGCCGGCACCCACACGCACCTCTCCGCACGCGTCCGCACAGGCACCGTGTGCATCGCTGCTCGAAGCCAGCCACCTCAAGCCAGTGTCAGAAATGAACCTGCGCCTGGCTCTGTCCCAACACCCAACACCCACCCTCAAACACCCCCACTGCCCACCGCTCACCCGGATCATGGCCACCAGGTGCCCCTCGTACACCTTGCCGCCCGCAGCCCCCTTGGCGCCCTCTCCGCCCGCCGCCGCCTGCCCCGCCGCCCCCGACGTCGGCGACGTCACGCCCGCCGCCGCCGCCGCCGCGCCGTTGCCACCCGCCGCGCCGCCGGCCGCCTGGGCCGGCAGGGAGCCGGAGGCCTCGTCGGCATCGCGCACGTGCGCCACCACGGCCGTCAGCTCGTAGCAAAAGTCCAGCACCGGCGCGCCGCCCTCCTTGGGGAGCACCGCTGCAGCCACGCAGCGCGCTTGCACGACGCTTGCACGCGCTCACATGCGCTGCCTGCCGCCCGCAAGACAGGCAGGCGCCCCGGGGCAGCACTGCGGCGGTCTGCAAAAGGCGGCGAAAGGCGGGGCGCAGCCAGAGCCCTCACCTGGGGCTTGCTGCATGAGCTCGGCGGCGTGGGCGCCCTGCCGCACGCGCACCAGGTCCTGCTCGGGGCACACCTCGACCCGCAGGGCCAAGGGCAGCCGGTGCTTGTCCACCTGAGGGGCCGTGAATGAATGGAAGGCGACCAAACGACCAAACCTTGTGCTCGCCCGGCGTCACGTGCCCCCCCAACCTCAAGGCCTGTGGCTGGCCGTTAGCAGCGCCTCACCACTGTGACGTGCCCCGGCGCCACCTCGACGTGCGCCTGCTCCGGCAGCCACCACTCAATGTCCGACAGCTCGGCCACGGCGCAGCTCACCGCCAGCACCTGCGCGCGCGACGCCGCCCCGCGGTGAGACGGCGAAACTCTCTTGTCACAGAGAGCGCCCCCTCAGAGCAGCTGCGTGCCAAGTGACGCGCGCAATCGTGGTCGTCCGCTTGGCTGCAGCATGCACACTCCGCAACTCGGCCGCATCGATGCCACACCAAACACAAGTGTCCAGTGCCTCTTCATGGCCCCTTGCGCATGGCGGGTGCGCCGGTTCCACTCCCCTCAGCCCCACCAACGAGCTCGCACCTGAGGCAGCGAGGTGGGCACGCGCGTCTGCCGCACCCACGTGTAGCCCCTGGCCTCGTCGAACCATGCGCGCGTCTCGTTGCGCGCCTCGAGCGACCGCTCCAGCAACTCGGCAAACGCGGGGAGCGCCGGCCCCTGCGCTGGCGCTGGCGCTGGCGAGGTGGCGCCCGGCGGCAGCGGGCTGGAGGCGGTGGGCTGAGCGGGCGCCGAGGGCGTGGTGGGCGGGGCGGCGGCGGGCGCCGGACTGGTGGGGCTGAAGGGGTGGTGCTTGGGTGAGGAGGCGACGGGCGGCGTGGTTGGGGGGCCGCCGGCGGTGGGTGTGCCTGCACGTGAAATCAATCATGTGCGGCGCTTGGCTGCGCTTGCCCGCTGAGGCGGCGCCGGCGGCGGGGTGCTGCGCGGTGCTGTAGCTGTGGGTTGGCTGGCAACGGCAGGGTGGGAAAGAGCTCGCTCTCTCGCTCACCTGCAACGGCGCCCAGGACAGCCGCCGCCGCCTGCGACATCAAAAGCGACGGCAGCAAGGTGTGATCGTGATGCTGCTCGCCAGGCCAGCGGCAGTGCCCACCACGGGCCGGCAGTACAGTGTAGGGCGTGCCCTGCTGCTCTGCACCTCGCTGCGCCCCGCCTGCCCACCCGCCCCTTCCCGGCGCCGCGCTGCAGCGCACCGTGGGCACGCGGTTGAAGCCCAGCCTCCAGACGTCCGAGGCGATGCGCGCCGCCTTGGAGGTGCTGAGCGGGTACACCAGGTCCACCTGAGGCGGGGGCAGGACGGCGTGGAGGACGGCGGGCGAGAGCGCAGGGGCTTTGGGCACAGGCAAATCGCCGTGCGGCAAGCAAGCTGCAGCACACTGTGAGCGCGGCTGACTGGTGTGGCTGCTGCGTGAGGCGCATGCGCTCCGCCGGCAAACTCAGCTGCTCCGCCCTGAAGCACGCCCTGGGAAAGCAAGCGAGCGTGCTGCGCTTACGCAGCTGCGCCCATCTCATCACCGCCCAATTGCCCCGTCAGAGAGGTGGGCTCACCTGCATGATACTCGTCTCCCTGACCCTGGAGGGGCGCTGGCCCGTGGCCTCGTCCACGCCACCCGTCAGGCACTGCAGCCGCTGCCGCAGGTGCGTGCCAAACAGCCGCTCCAGCAGCGCTGCGCACGGGGGAGCAACGCGCGCAGCCAGACGGGCGACGCGCAGCACACGCACATGTGTTTAGGGCGCAGGCACGCCGCCTCCTGCAAGCTGCAGTGCTGCTCACGACTTGCTGCTTGCGAGGAAGCTGCGCCACGGCAGGCGTTCAGGAGGTGAGGCGCCTCACCCGACAGGGCAGCGTTCTGCGGCGCGGGCTGGGGGATGTTGGAGCGCTGGCTGGCCTGCTGCCCCGACGCCGCCGGCCGGTTCGTGAGGTTGCCCTCCCTGCCGCCGCACACGACACGACGCACGCGTGCGGTGCAACTCTGGCCGCGCCGACTGGCGCGCGCAACTCTCACGGGCGGCCCAAGCGGAAAGCAGGCACCATGTGCGATTGACCCTGTCCAAGGCAGGTCCTATCAACCATACTGACCTGGCCAGCGTGTCGAGGAGGAAGCGCGAGAGCGCCGCACACCTCCGGCCCAGCGCCCACTCCCTCAGGCCCGTCACGTCGTGCGCCGCCTCGGCGCCGCCCGCCGCCGCCGTGCCGCCGCCGCCCACGCTGGCGTCCAGCAGCCCCAGCGCCGCCGCCTCCCGCAGCTGCCGCAGCGCGCGCAGAAAGTTGCTGGCCTGCGCACCGCCGCCCACCGCAAGCACACGCAGCGCCGCCCGCCCACCTCGCTTGCCACAGCCTGTGCAGTCCCGAGCGCTGCCTCGCACGCGCCGCCGCTCTGGCCACGTCTCCACCGCCGCCCTGCTAGCCCTGGAGAGTCCGTGGCGCCGGAGCTCGAGCTGCCCACGCTGCGGCACCGCGCCGCACCTGGCAGGGCGTGCCGTGCGAGACCACCATCATGCGGAAGAGCAGCGCCAGCTCGCACGCCAGGCAGAACTCCACGTCGGGCTCGGGCACGTGCTGAGTCAGCAGGCACTCCCTCAGCTCGGGGGAAAAGTAGAGCACCTGCGGGCGCAGAGAGGCGCAGGGTGGCCGTGGCACGCGCGCCCTGCTATTGCTGCAGAGGAGGCGCTGGGGCGCGGCAGCCCCGTGCATTCCTCCGGTCCAGGCGGCGGCAGGAAGCGACGACGGCCGTGGCCTGCTCTTCGCCCACCTGCGCCTCTCCACCATGCACCGCACCCCCAGCACGACGCATGCTGCAGCCTGTCACCGCAATGCGCTCCCGACTGCTCCACCCCCTCTCTGCTAGGCAGATGCACACGCGAGCGCGCACCTGCAGCAGGGCGTTGGCGTAGGCGTTGGGCAGGTCGTTCTCCAGCCCGGCGAAGCGCGTGCGGTTGTGCGCGGCAAAGTCAAACTCCTCGAACTTGAGACCCGACTGCGCGCGGATCTCCACGCGGTGGAAGCGAGGCGGCAGCAGCACGCCGCCTGCGGCCACGGCCACCGCGCAGACATCGCAGTCAGGCGGCCACGGCGCAAGGCAGCCGCGGCAGGGCAGACAGTGCGGCGTCACCATGTGGGCATGGGGTGGACTGACCTGCGGCGAGGCGC
>VFQP010003989.1_pt1 | contig 14303 bp, 14 predicted proteins | sample 3512351 | NCBI WGS metagenome assembly VFQP01 (sample SAMN10412372, study PRJNA504923) | tailings metagenome | isolation source: Relicate 1 Philex TSF1 revegetated site | place: Philippines: Tuba, Benguet | collected 2017-08-29 | reverse complement strand
GCGGCCGCCCGCGCCCGCGGCTGCGCCCGCGCCGCCGCCGCCGCCGCGCGCTCCGCCGCCCAGGGCCGCCCGGTGCTGCCGGTCGTTGCCAATCTCCTGGTTGAGCGCCTTGAGGTCCTCGTCCAGGTTCTGTATGTGCTTGTCGATGAAGTCGTAGACTTGGGCGGCAATGTTGACCTGCGCGTGAGGCGTCGCAGGGTTGTCCGTCGTGCAGGGTTGTCTGTCTTGCCGTGGAGAGGAGAGGGAGCGCACAAAAGCACCAAGGGCACTGACACACACACTCTGAGGCCTTGCCACGCACGTGCAGGAAGCGTGTGCGGCGCCGCGAGTGTCGTGCGCGTATCCCCTGCGGACTTGTTCCCCTCCCTCCCGTTGCCCACACTGCACATCGCTCTTGAGCTCACCTTTTCGTCCGCGAGCGAGAGCAGGCGCGTCATGGCCTGCTCCACGTCGTAGGAGCTGCCCGCGTCGTGCGCGAGCTTCTGCTTCTTCTTAGCCGCGTCGGCCCGCGCCTGTAGCCTGCGCTTGGAGTGCAGCTCGATCTCCGTCTGCAGCGCCTGCACCTTTTCGTCCAGGTCGCGGATGAGCGCCAGGTGGCGCTTCAGGTAGCTCGGCACGTCGGACACGCGCTCCGAGAACGAGCGCAGGTACTGGGAACCCATTTTATGGCGTGTACGCGGCGCCAAAGCGTGCAGAGGAGCTCACTTTTTCGAGCAAAGGTTTGAGGGCTTGATGTGCCCGCGCTTTGTGCATCGTGGCCATCGGGGCTGGCCAAGCCCGATCGCCACGCCCGTGCCCCCCTGCAGCGCCTGCAGCGCCTGGATGGCCACCACGGGCGGCGAGCTTCAGGACATGGCGTTCTGGTCCTTGTCGATCCCCCCCGGTGGCAAGCCTTGCACGTTTGAGATCGAGCAGACGGCCACCCGCGCGCAGTACGTGCACGTCACGAACGCGGCGGTGGCGCACGGCGGCAAGCCTGGGCCGCACACGATCACCGTCACGCTGAACGAGAACGATGTGACGGTCTGCACGCTCGACCAGGACAAGCACCCTCAGCACCCGCTGGACTTTGTGCTGGATCAGACAATCACCTTCAAGAACTTTGGCCCCAGCGCGGTGCACCTGCTGGGCTACCAGACCACCGCCGACGCGCACGACCTGGCGCAGAGCGAGGACTACGACGACGAGGACGACGACGACGAGGAGGACGAGGACGAGGAGGGGGACGAGGACGACGCGGACGACGACGAGGCGCCGCCGGGAGTGCCGATCGCCAACGGCAGGCGACCTGTGAGCGCCCCCAAGCAGCGGCTCTGCAGCAGTGCAGCAGGCCCGGGTGCAGCGAGCTGTGGGGTGAACGGATCTCACGATGGTGCGTGATGATCACGCTGGCACGCTGGCCGCCCTGCAGGCCAAGCCCGCGCCGCGCCGCCCCGCAAAGCTCCTAGGAGACGACGACGACGACGACGAGGATGGTGAGTTCGAGGAGGAGGACGACGAGGAGGAGGAGGACGAGGAGGAGGCGGGTGGCTTTCCCCTGCCGCACCCGGACGACGAGGTCTTTGAGAACGCAGGTGCGGGCGCCCCGCAGCAGCCCTCAAGAGGGAGGGCGCCACAGGCCCTCAGGGAGCACGCTGCAGGGCTAGCAGCGTGGTGGCGCTGCTGGGTGGTTGGCGCAGCGCCTCACTCGCACGAGGGGCCGTCTGGCGTGCTCTGACGTACGGTGTGCCTCCCCCCACCCCGGTTGTTGCCTGCAGAGGGCGACGAGGACGACGAGGAGGACATTGACGAGGAGCAGCTTGGTGCGTCTTAGTGTTGTGTGGCTTGGCTGGCTGAGTTGGGACGAGGGGAGAGGCGCCCGCAGCAGACTGACTGCTTGGCAGCGGCTGCGCGGCGTGGGTGGCGCCAGGCACTGGGCAACGTCTTGCAGAGCCACAGGTGCTGCTCGTGGCGTTCGCTCGCGCGGTGGTGCGCTCGCAGCCGCGCTCCGGAAGCAGTACCTGGCGAGGCTGGCCGCCCGCAGCGCTGGCGGCGGCGGCGGCGACGACGACGACGACCTGTTTGACCTGGGCTTGAGCGAGGACGGAGACGAGGGGGAGGACGAGGACGACGAGGGGGGCGAGGACGAGGACGACGAGGAGGAGGAGGAGCCGGCACCCGCTGCCGCCAAGGTGGGCCTTGGGAGGGCGGGTTCGTACAGGCCAGGGTCTTGGCACGCGTCGGCGGCGGCGCGTCATGTGTACCGGTCGTGTGCGAGCGCGTGTGGGGTTGTCATCGCGTGCAGGGCCCTGGCAAGCGCGGGCTTCAGTCGGCGCCTGCCACGCCGGCGGGCGCGGCGGCCAAGAAGGCAAAGGGCCCGGACGGCGCGGCGGCGCCCGCGCCCGGCGCCGGCAAGGCGCCGCCCGGCTCGGCGCCCCCCAAGCAGCAGCAGCAAAAGGGCCAGGCGCAGGCGGCGGCGGCGGCGCAAAAGCCGGCGGCAGGTGCGCCCACCACCTGCGCTGGCAGGCGTGTGCAGCAGAGGCCTCTCGCCTCTCCGCTCAGCAACCAGCCTGGGCGTCGCAGCGCAGGGCGCGAGGCGGGTCGTGGCTGCGCCGCTCTGTGTGCGCGCCGCACGCCGCAGGCGCGCCCGCCGCCGCCCCCAAGGACGAGAAGGGCTTTGTGGACGCCGTCGTTGCCTTCCTCAAGTGAGCGGGGCCTCCCTGTCGCGCCGCCTCGCTTCTAGTTGTTTCACAGCCTGCGCGTGTCCACCGCAGCACCTCTCCCTTTGCCTGTTGTGGAGCGCGGCGCACAGACCCCGCGCTGGCGCACGGCCCGTGCATGGTGGCTGAGCTGCGTGGCGTGCGTGCGTGGCGTGTGGTGTGTGTGTGGTGTGTGGGCGCAGGGGCAAGCCCAACAAGACGAGCACGCTGGCCCAGATTGGCTCGGCGGTTCACAAGCCGCCCGGCGTGGCCAAGCTGGGGCAGCTCATCAAGAGCAAGCCCGCCGTGTTCAAGCTGGACGCCACGGGCCAGAGCGTCACGCTGCTGCAGTGACCGGCGCTGCTGGCGCGCTCCGGATGGGCCTGCCCTTTGGTCGGCGGGAGGGCACGTGGGTGCTCGCGGCCGCGCCGCAGGCGGCTAGAACTTGCAGGTCATTAGCGGGTAGTAGGAGGCGAGCTGGGGGGTGCGCGTGCTCATCGTCGTCGGAGCGTGCGTGCGCGCGGGGTGGCGGACGTCCAAACGGTTTACGATTGGCGGCGACTCACTGGGTGTGGGGGTGGTGCTGGCTTTGCGCGGCGTGCGGCTCCGTACTTGATTTGATGACGCTCGAGGACCCTTTGGGCTGCTGAGGGACTGAGGCACGGCAGAGACTGGGACACCTGGGGCATCGTGGACCCGCCGGTGCCCTCGCCTGGTGGGTGAGCTCCTGGCTCCTGGCTCCTCTGCGCGCACAGTGCGTGAGGATGAGCGCCGCTGGAGCTGTGCTCAATGGTGCAACGGAGCTGAGCCACGCGTGCGCACGGCCAATTAACACAGATGACCGCATTCGTATCCCGGGCCTCCGCGTGGCCATGCGGACGTGACCTGCGGGGAGCGCGGCTCGCCCGGCCAGCAGTCAGTTCGGTGGCTTGGGAGCACACACACACACACAAAGGCAGCACACACGGCCCTGCCCCAGTCCCTCCTCCTCTAGAGCAGCTAAGCAGAGGAGCTCCAGCCAGGCGGCCTCTTAGCTCGAGCGTGCGAGCGGCAGTAGCAGCGGCCGCGAGGAGCAGGCGCAGCGGCGGCAGATATGGCGGAGTCACAAGCGGTGCTGCTGCTCCGCAAGCAGTTGCGCGGTGAGTGGGCGCCTCGGGCGCACCGCAAGGCCGTCGATCTTCTTGTGGTGGACCTCGCGGCCCACGCCTTGCGGCCGGACGCCCGAGGCCTGGCCCAGGAGCGGCGGGCAGCCAGCTCTACGTGCTGCGGCTGGCCGGACGGGCGTCCTGCGTCCTGGGCGTGCGCCCACGGACGCTTCTCGCCCCTGCCCCCGTTGCAGAGCTGACCAAGAACCCCGTCGAGGGATTCTCAGCGGGGCTCGTAGACGACTCGAACCTGTTCGAGTGGCAGGTCACGATTATCGGCCCGCCCGACACGCTCTAGTGAGTGGTGCACTGGGGCTCCTGTCTCGCTGTCGTGCCGCCCCAGGCAGGTCCCCTCAACTGCCTGCAGCGCAGCAGCAGCGGCTCCACCGCAGAGAGCAGGGCTAGCAGAGCGTCGGTGTGGCCACTGACCTCCCTCCAACGCGCGCTGCGCACGGGGCCCTCATGCTGCTGCGCAGCGAGGGCGGCTTCTTCAACGCGCGGCTCACCTTCCCCAAGGACTACCCCAACTCGCCGCCCACCTGCCGCTTCATCTCCGAGATGTGGCACCCCAACGGTGCGAGCACGAGAGCAGCACCTCTCTCCAGGCTCCCTGGGCCGGGTCGCGTCATGACGCGACCCACCTCACGCTGACATGCGCATGCCCTTCGTCCTCGTGGAACTCCGTGCAGTGTACCAGGACGGGCGCGTCTGCATCTCCATCCTGCACCAGCCAGGCGACGACCCGCACGGATACGAGTCGGCCGCCGAGCGCTGGTCCCCCGTGCAGTCGGTGCGCACGCCCTCCCCCGCACGCCCCCTCCTTTGCACCACCCGCGACAGGGCGGGCGCCCTGCCACAGCGAGGAACTCGCGAGCCACTCGCTTTCGGCCGCCGCAGCCACCGCCAGCGCCACTATGCTGCGGTGTGGCGGGCGGGTGCGCTGAACAGGCGCGCGCTGACGCGTCTTGGCTTGTTCCCCTGGCGCCCCTTGCTTCACCCAGGTCGAGTCCATCATCATCAGCATCATCTCGATGCTCTCGTCGCCCAACGACGAGTCCCCGGCCAACATTGACGCCGCCAAGGAGTGGAGGGAGACGCCCGACACGTTCAAGAAGAAGGTGCGGGCGGGGCTTGGCTTTGGGGCCTCCTCGGCCTGCTGCTTGTCGGCAGGGAAGACCCCAGTGGGATAAGGCGCCAGGTGCCTTCAAGGGAAAGGTCACGTCGGTGGCTTGCGCGCGCGCGCTGGGTGACGGCTGCACGTCCCCGTCAGCGCGGCGCAAGCTGGGTCAGCGGGTGCACCAGCGACGCAGCGGGCGCGCGCGGCACGCCGACTGCAGCTGACTGCGGGCGGCGCCTCCGCCTGCTGGTGCTCATGCAGGTGGCGCGCATCGTGCGCCGGTCCCAAGAGATGCTCTGACGCGGCGCGCCACACCGCAACGGAGCCTCCACGGCCTCCGCGGCACGGGCGGGCGTGCAACCGACGTTTGGGGTTCCTTGTTCGGGCTTCAACAGCTGACGGCTGGCGCTGGCGCGGCGCCGCAACCGCCGGCCGGCGTCTCCCGTTGGCGGTCGCCAGCGGGCAGCCGACGGCGGCGTGAGCGGCGGCAGCGCCTCGCAACGCGGAGCAGCAGCAGCAGCAGGAGCGGCGGCAGGCGGGCGCGGCTGCCAACATGCGGCGCCAGGCGCCTCACTCAGCAAACCTGACTCCTCGGTGTGTGGGGGGGGTTTCCTGGACCTTGGACCTGGGGACCGCGTCCGTGGCGTCCGCACGCCAAGTGGGCCTGCGCTTTCGCCGGCGGCTGTGCCTCTTCTCCCTTTCCCCCCTCGCCCGGCCGACGCAGCCGGAGCGGCGCAGCGGCGAGCGAGCGGCGTGAGGAGGAGGGCGGGGCGCGGAGGGCGCCTCTGCTGCGCCTGCCCCCGGGGCTCGGCGCGACGCCCCCAAGGCGGCCCGGCCCGCAGTGGGAGGGGCGCGCCCGCCCCGCGCGGAGAGCAGCGACGCCAGCTGAGCGGGCCGACGGGACTTGAGAGCACTGCTACGCGGCGCGTGGGGGCGGCAGCTGAGGGACGCGCGCACCGCTGACGCTCCCACCACCTCTTGACCCTGGTGTTGCTTGCGGGGACTGCCTTTGTCCAGAGCATCAGGAGCCGGAGGCACGACCCCGAAGCTCGCCCGCCTCTCGACCCTGCTTGCCCGCTTTGGCTCCGCGGGCAAGGCCGCCTGGTGGCCGGGACCCGCCCTGGCCACGCTTGCGTGCGTTGCGAGGGGCGCCCAGCGCCGCACAGGACGACTCGGGGTGACTGTGAGCTGCCCTTTGGGTGCCACGCCCGGGGCGCGACGCTGGGACGTGGGCTATTTGGGGGGGGCGACTGCTCCTTTGCACGCCCGCCCCTCGACCTCAGGAGGCGCACTATGGCTTGGCCCGCCCTCACCCTCCTCTGATGAACTGCATGCGCGGCGCGGCTGCTGCTGATGGCGAGGGAGAATGAGAGTTTCTGACGACCATCGCGACGCCTCCAGCGGGAACCCACCCTAGCCCCTCGAGAGCTGCTCTGGCTGCGTGGGGGGCGGGAGGTTGGTGCGCTGCGTGCGGGTGCAGGATGTTGACTCTGATGATGTGGACAGGCTGACCCCCGCCTTGTATGACCATTGTCTTGCCCACAGCAACCCTGTGCGGGGCCTCGGCCCCCCCTTCCCCTTCCTATGCAACCCGCTTGAAAAAAGCGCCTCGCGCGGGAACGGAGACTTGAGTGGAGAGCGCCATCGTCATGAGGGACGGCAGAGCAGCAACAGATGCGCCCCAAGCACCAGGCGCAGCGCAGGAGACGGCGTTTCTACAGCGCAGTTATTGCTGATTCGTGCGTTGAGCGCGGAGTGGGAGGGGGAGCAGGCACTCGGAGGGAGTCCTTTCTCTTCCTTCAAATGCCCAGCAGGTTGCGGATTGAGAACTTCTTGCTGTGCTGAAGCGCCTTTGCCAGCGCCTTGGCGTCCTTCTCCTCCACCGGGTTGCCTGCGCCCATGGCACCACGCGCAAGCACACAGCACGCGCGCAGCACACGAGCCGGGTGAGCGGCCGCCGCCACCGAGCAGCGTGGCTCGCGGGTGTCGTGGCGCTGCTCACGTCCTGCGCGTGCCTCCCCAACAGAGTCAGGCCTCACCGGGCAGGAGCTGCAGCTGCTGCAGCGTCTTGTTGGCCGTGATGGCCTCGGTGAGCGCCTTGCAGCCCGCCTTGCCAATGTTGTTGTGCGCCAAACCAAGCTTGGTGATGCTCTTGTTCACCTTGATCAGCTGCGGCACATAGAGCACACGCCACACGGCCCACGCGTGCGTCTCAGTGCCAGGCGGCCAGGCGTGGGTGTGCACGCAGCGGCTCCAGGGACGGACCAGGAGAGGGGAGGGCGAGCGTGGCGCACCTGGGCGAGGGCGGTGGCGCCGTTGTCGCTGATTTGGTTAGAGGCGAGCTGCAGCTGCGTGAGCGACGTGTTGTGCTTGACTGCCTCGGCCAGCATGCAGCACGCCGCGTCCTGCACCACCACCACCACCACCACCACCACCAGCGTGCACGTGTGAGGTTTGTCCCGGCGCCGCTCCCGGCAGACACGCGGCGCAGCGCTCCCAGGCACAGGAGGCCAGCTGCTGACGCTCAGTGCCGTGGGGGCGCTGTCGCGCGAGACTCGCATGTGCAGGGCAGGGCACCGATGCCGGCGCGCCCTGAAGTGAGCATCACTCACCGAAATGTTGTTGTCGGGCAGGTCGATGGCCGTCACGCTCGTGTTGGTGGCGAGGCCCTCGCACAGGATGGCCATGCCGTCGTCGCCTGGAGCATAGCACAGCGCGTGTGCAGCACAGCGTCAGCACCGTCAGCACCGGCGTGGCGCAGAGGAAGCGGGGCGGGAAAAGGCTTGGGGCAAGGGCGCAGCAGTGAAGGGGCAGTGTGCGGCTCACCGAGGAAGTTGTGCGAGAGTGAGAGGGCGCGCACGCGCGAGCTGTTGGTGAGGAAGTTGGCGAGCTTGCGGCACCCCTCGAGCGACAGGCGCATCTGAGCGTGGAACATGCACGCCTGGGGGTTGTGGCTCTGCGTGGGCGGGCGCAGCGGCGGCGGCGGGCAGGCGTTGGCGTAAGGGGGCAGCCGCTTCGTGGTGAGCTGCACACATCGTGGCGCGTTGCGGCATGACGTCCTTCGCACCTGGAGGAAGTTGACGAACTGCCGGTGCTGCTCGTCGCCGGGCTGCCCGGTCTGGCCCGCCGGCTGGCCCTCCTGCGCCGCCTGCGTTCCGGCGCAAGCGGTGATGAGCGTCGCTTCGGCCCTTTTCGTGCGACGCGCGTAGCAGCAACCCCGTCGTCGCGCGGAGCTTCTCACCTGCGCGGGCGCCTGGAGCTTGGACGCGGGGTTGGCCGAGTCCGAGTACCTAGGGTTGTCGGGGTCGCCAAAGCTGGACGCCGAGAGCACTTGCGACGCGCTGGCTGCTGGCGCGCCGTTGGCCGCCGTGGCGGCGACGGCCGCGACGGTGGCGGCGAGCCCGCTGAGCGGCTTTGCCGCGTCGGCGACGGCGGCGGCGCCGGGCAGCTGCATCGTTTGCTTGCCGGGGCTGAGCGCGCCCGAGCCGTTGGGCGTGGTGGCGACGGTGGCGGACGTGGAGCTGGCGCCGGCTTGCTGCTGCGCCGGCGAGGGCAGCGCGGCGCCCGTGCCCGCCAGCGAGCTCGCCTTGGTGCTCGCGCCTTGGTGGTGCCGCGAGGTGCGCGCCTCGGCCTCCGGCACGGGCTCAAAGTCCGCCTCGGTGAGCAGCGGAGGCACCACGCTGATGGCGCCGGCCAGCGGCGCCGACTCGGAGGAGGGCGACGGCTCAGCGGCGTCGCGCGACGCGTCGAATGTGGCGGCGGCGGCGCCGCTGGGAATCTCGCCCGCGCGCGGCGTGTTGCCCGCCTCGTCTGCGCGCGCACCATGCCGCAGGTGAAGCAGCCAAGGCTCTCGGCTCTGCGCGTTCGAGTGGGTCCTGGGGTCGTGCCTTTGCTTCGAGGCCTCGCTCACCGAGCTGCAGGATGGGTTGGTTGGTGCCGGCGCCGTGGTCCACCTGCTTGCCGATGGGCTGCGCCAGCATGCGGAACTTCTTCTCGTCCGCCATCTTGAGCGCGGCCGAGGGCAGCGGCATGAAAAAGGGGTCGTCCTCGTCCTCCTGCAGGCCCCGCACCAGCAGCACAAGCACACCGTGCCGCTCCATCGGCCGCTGCCTGTCGCCGTGCCCCGCGTGACCCTGCCCTCCTCCCTGTCCTCCGCGAGGCCCTTTGGCTCCACCCCTGACCCCCTCCTCCCCAAGCGCACCTCCTCCAGCGCGGCGCCTCCCTCCTTGGCCTCCTCCTCGTCCTCCTCGAGGCCCATGAGGGAGGTGAGCGCGTCCTGGTGCAGCCGCTCCAGCGCGTTGAGCGCCAGGCTGAACACGGCGCCCGCCACGCCCTGCCCGCCCGTCTCGTTCACGCCGTCCTCCAGTGAGTCCAACTCGGCTTGAAGCGCCTCCTGCGGGATGGTTTGGGTGGGTGGCGGGGCGGGACCACGGCCAGGGCCAGCGTTTGCATCTTGGGAGTGTGTGTGTGTGTGGAGGCTGCAGAGGGGCGGCGGCGGCGAGCAATGCACGCGCCCGGCCAGCAGGTGGGATGGGGGGCACGAGTCTGCCCGCGTTCCTGCGCTGGCATGCGCATCCCGCAAGCCTGTGCCCCGTCCCGCTGCCCCCACCGAACGGACGCGGCTCACTTGGCTGGCGATGCGCTCGGCGCCAAAGAGCTGCGCCAGCAGCTTTTGCATGATGCCGTCCACCTCCACCTCCACCTTGTCCACGTCCTGGTGCTTGCTCAGCGCGCGCTCGTACTGCGGCGCGCACAGCAGGTGAGCGCCACGCAGCACATGGGTCCGAGGCAGGGGGCCCTCTCTGCCAGCAGCACCATCAGCGTGTGCAGAGGCTGCGTGTGCGGGTGCTGGCACGCACGCACCAGCACGTGCAGCGACTGGGCGACCTGCGCCGGCTGCTCCATGGCCGCGTTGGGCTTCCACGCGCCCAGGCGTGTCTTGGTGTCGCCCAGGTCTGCCTGCGTGCGTCGTGTGGCGCGCTGCCAGTGATGTGCGCCCGTGGCGGGACATGCACACGTCCCGCTGCCGCGCTGGCTCTCTGGAAGGCAGAGACAAATGCACCAGGGATAGATCAGGAAGCCTCTAGTGCAGCGCTGCAGCGGAGCACGACGCCGCGCTCTTGCCTTGGCGCTGCGCGGCAGGGGAATCGATGCTCCCATCAGCACGGCGCTCAGCCGCTTGACGAAGGCGGCTTGCTTGCTCTGCGCCTCAAGCACCTTGGCTCCTGCGCGCGTCGTGTGCGGGCGGCGGCCATCTGTGGGGCTCGCACGGGATGCGTGCGGGACTCCGTAGCAGACGGCCTCACGCCCGCACCGAGCAGGAGGAACGTGGCGACCTTGGCGGCGGCCGCTGCAGGCGACTTTGCTGCAGCCTGAAGAGCCAGGGCATCGGACGCCAGCGCCTGCGACAGTAGAGCGCACACCACACGAACATCAGGCCGCACTCGCGCCCCCATCGCGTCCCCATCGCGGCTCCGCGATGGTGACGTGCACAGGTGAACATCACGAAGTGAACGCACCTGCAGCTCCTTGAGGCCTTCGGCCGGGAGGTTCGCCTTGAACTTGTCGACGACACTCTGCACCTGCTGCGCCGCCACGCCAGCCTCCGAGGACAGCGCCGCGAGCGTGCCATCCAGCTGCGTCATCTCGCGGCACGCGAGAGGCTCGACGGCTGTGTGCCCCTGGACCGCTTTTGCCGTTCTCTGGTGCGCAGGGTGCGCGATGAGTCCTGCCGACGGAAGCAGAGGCTACGCTGCAGTGCTGCGCTTTTCTGCAGGCCACAGGCTTGCCAGCCGAGCGTGGCGCAGGGCGGAGCACGCACACCGCGCCGTTTTTTACGGCAGCAGTTTTTGAGGTACAAAAATGACAGATGATGGTGTACACGAGCTGCCTCAGTGCCTCAAGGCACGCCTGGCTCGTCCGCCCCCGCCGCCGCTGGCGCCGCCGCCAGCCTCGCCGACACGGCCGTCACCAGCATGCCCACGCCGCGCACCGCCGCGCCCAGCACCCCGCCCAGCATCCCCCCACCTCCGCCGCCGCCCGCCGCCGACGCCGCCCCCTCGCCCTCGCCCCGCGCCGCCCCTGCCCCGTCCAGGTGCCCCTGCCGCGCCACCCGCACCAGCACCGCGGTCTTGGCCTCCACCTCTGCGACAAGTGCCTCCATGGTGCAGCTGCCGGCTTCGGCCGCCGCCCCGGACCCGCTGCCCACCACGTGGCAACCCGCCCGGCAGTGGAGCACCAGGGCCGCTGTGAAGCCCAGCTGGTCGCAAATGCCCGTCAGCCCCTCGGGCAACCGATCCACAACCACCTGCTGCTGCTGCTGGCGTGAACCGGCCCCGCGCCCGCCGCCCGCCGCCGCCGCAGTGGGCGCGGGGTCGCCGGCGTGGCCGCCCGGCGGCAGGGCTGCTAGCCTCCACGGCTCGAGGGCTGGGCTGCTGCCGCCGCCGGCTGCCACGTCGCCACCCTCCTGATGCGACACGGCAGAGCGCGCACCGGCCGGCGCGTCGGGGCCCTGCGCGGCGGCGGCGGCGGTGTCCTCTGCGGTGGCAAAGTCCCAGGGCATGAGCGCGCGCGCCGTGGTGGAGGCGGGCGCGGCAGCGGCCAGCGCGGCGGCGTGCGGGAAGGCGTCGAGGGGTGCCAGCAGGGCTGCCAGCGCCGCCCTCAGCTCGTTGAGCTTGCAGGCCAGGTACTTCCTGCACGGGAACACACAGGAGGGCCACACACCGGCCGCCTTTAGTCAGCCCCTCACACGCTCGCTGGGCACTCGCAAGCGGCGTGAGGCCGCCCCCGCACCAATCGCCTGTTTGCATGCCGCCCCGTCCACACAGGCAGGCAGCGGCGCCAAACACGCCTCGCGCAGTCGCAGGGCGCGTACACCACGGCCTCCTCCTCACCTGCTGGGCGCCCTGGGAGGCAGCGCCGCCCACCGCACGGCGCCCCACGCCAGCGCCTCGCTGCCGCCGCACGCTGCCCGCAGCCAGCGCTCGGCGACCTGCGCCTTGGCCCAGCCCGCCGCGCCCGCCAGCGCCTCGCTGCCGCCGCCCGGCAGGCCGGGGTGCCGCGCCGCCAGCGCCCAGGCGCCCGCCAGCACCTCGACGCACCAGGCCAGCCGGCCCAGCAGCGTGGCGGCGCGCACGCACAGCGCGCGGTGCTGACGGAACCTGCACGCGGCGACCAGGCGAAAGGGCGGGCGCCATACACGCGTGTGCTTCGGGCGCACAGCGCGTGGTGCTGCCGGAACCTGCCGGCAGGCAACCAAGCGAAAGGGCGGGCGCCACGCGTGTGCGTCGGGCACAAAAACGGCGCGGGTTGCTGCCGGAGGAACCAGCCGACATGCAACACGACGACGACACGGGGCAGGTGCTTGACGCGCTCTCGGGGATGCGCGTCGCGCTGTCCCTCAGGCAGCACCGTCAGGAGGTGTGGCTACCTACAAACGCGTGTGCCAGTTGCCGTTGCCTGTGTGCCAGTCGCTACGTTCACCCCGCACCCACCGGGTGACTTGCTGCTGTAGCTGCTGCTGCTCCTGCGCCGCCGCCGCCGCCGCCGCGCCGCCCGCCGCCGCCGCCCCGCCGGCGCCAGCGGCGGGCGTCGGCGCCAGGTTGCAGCGGAAGAAGCCGCCGGTGTGCGCGCCGTGCAGCGCCCACTCCTGCCCGCAGGACCAGCACCAGTGCTGCTGGCAGCGGGAGCAGACCATGTGGTTGCACCCCTCGGCGCGCTCGGTGGGCACCTGCACACAGTGTGTGTGTTGAGCTTTACATCTGGTGGAGCCATCTCTGGCAAGCAGATGATGATATCACAAACCGCATTTCTGCGCACGCGGCACACAGTGAAGCCGATTGTGCGTGCGTCTGTACGCATCCACATCCACATGGTGGCAGTGCGGCAACCCGGCTGGTTTGCGCAGGCCAAAGCGTGTGGGTGTGTGAAGGCGAGAGCTGAGGCGAGCGGAAATGCGGGCGGGCGCGGACCGTCACCTTGCACCGCGGGCAGCGGCGTGTGCGCGCCGCCAGCCAGGCCTCGCTGGCCTGCACGCCCGCCACGTGCCAGCGCCGCGCCGCCTGCCGCAGCGCCTCCACGTCCGAGCACATCGCCGGCTCGTGCGGGGGCCCCGCGCACCTGCGAGGAACGAGGGCATGGAGGAGCAGCAGCAGCGGCGCGGGTGGCACGCGCTCCCGACGCAACGCCGCGATGAACGCGCCACGGCCGACGAAACTGCTGAGCGACCGCTGCGCAGGCGCAGCGGGTGGGCGCACCTGAAGCAGAAGCGGCGCTCGCAGGCGCCGCACCGCACCGCCAGGCCGCGGCCTGACAGCAGCGCGGCGTGCTCGTCTCCAGGCAGCGGCTCCCCCAGCCTGCGCGCACCAACGCCGCCACACACGATGCGTGGGTTGGGATTCGCATCTGCTTGGACACCTCGGCAAAGGGGAGAGAAAGCCCAACTAGCGGGTGCGTCCAACACCAGTGTGCTCGGCGACGCCCAGCCTGCACGCAGTGAGTAGTTGGCGACGCAGCGAGGGCGCCCAAAGGGCCCGCTCTGGTGCAGCCACCTCCCGACCTGTGCACCCGGCCTGAGCGCTGGCTGCGGGGGACCTGGCTGCGCTTCGAGCGGCGCCCTGCGACAGCTGAGCGCAGCGCCCCAGGAGTGAGGAAGGCAGAGCCTCCCCCCTGACGGACGGACAAGCAGGCGTCCGCCGGCGCAGAAAAAGCGAGCCAGGCGTTGGCCCACCTGACGGGCGCGGCGCAGTGCGGCGCGGGGCACCAGGTGGCGCGCGGGTGCAGGCTCACGTAGTGCGCGCCCATGAGCTGCTCGAAGCGCCGCCGCTGCGCCGGCCAGGGCGCCAGCAGCCGCAGCGCGGCGCGCGAGGGCAGCGGCAGGCCGCACCGCGGCACCGGGCACAGGCACTTCCACGGCGTGCCGTCCGACAGCTGCGCCGACAGCACGCCTGCACAGCGCGCAGACGTTTCCACAACGGTGTTCAAAGAGTCCTCCAAAGAGAGGCAAGCGCGCAGCGACTGGGTGTCTGGGAGCGGTTGGCATGGCAACCGACGGCGGCGCACCTCGCCAGCAGGCGTCGCACGTGGCGTGGGCGCACGGCATGCCCACGCTGAAGCGCGGGGGACCCTCCTCCTCCTGGCCCAGGCCCCCGCCCTCCAGCGCCGCGCCGCCGCGCCGCCGCCCGCCGCGCCCCGCCCGCCCGCCGCCGCTCAGCGCCCCCCCGCCGCGCCACCACGACGACGAGCCCGCCACGCTCCCGCCGCCCGCGCCCTTGCCCCGGCCCTTCCCACTTCCAGCCGCCGCCGCCGGCGCGCTCCCGGCGTCGCCGCCCGCCTCCCCCTCCTCGCCCTCCTCCGCCCAGCACA
>VFQP010003988.1_pt1 | contig 14306 bp, 12 predicted proteins | sample 3512351 | NCBI WGS metagenome assembly VFQP01 (sample SAMN10412372, study PRJNA504923) | tailings metagenome | isolation source: Relicate 1 Philex TSF1 revegetated site | place: Philippines: Tuba, Benguet | collected 2017-08-29 | reverse complement strand
CATCAACATAATCGGAAATAAATTTTTCTAATGTTTTCCCTTGAATTGTTTTACTTCCTGAAAACGCCGCGGCCATTGCTTCTTGAGCGATTTCATAGCAAGCATCCCAGACGGCTGTACTTGAGAATATCCGGTCATCCTGTTCGTCAGGTTGATAATGATTAGTCATATTTATGAATTAGAGAAATCAGAACGCAGATGTATTCCGGTCCTATAGTTGGCAAAAATAACAGCGGCGAATGAGCAAGGATGTTGTAGACAGCATGAAGCGGCTAAATAATGACGCCAATGACATATCTGTTTAGAAACAGAGTTCTTGTCAAGGTATAATTTGCAGTTATTCTAAATAGTACTTTCCTTTTGACTGATAGTAACGCTCAAGCTCTTATTAAACGCCTCGTGCCCTGCTCCAAAATGCGCCTCCCTATGACAATTTGGACAAATCGCTGCAACGTTCTGTGGCAAATCAGGCCCGTCATCAGCGAGCTTTAAAATATGATGCACCTCCAAATAAGGTTGCTTGTTTAATGTCTCGAAAGGCGCGGGTTTGTTACATTTTTCACAAATCCCATTTGCTCGAATCAAAGCATAACGCCTAACGTCAGAACTACGACGCCGGTACTGCGTCAACGTAAGACTAACGTTTGCACCAATGGGTGTCGTGATGATAGCTTTCTTTAACGCAGATAAATCTGTTTCTTTACCTGGCTCACTTACGTCCTGCACATCTTGCGTAGCATTAGTAAATATGCTATCCGCGGGAACTAACTTAAATAATAACAAGGCATCCCCTTCTCTTTTACCAGAATTAGCAACAACGATTTCATGAGAAAGGACATCGAACAATCCTTCAAATTTATAAAGCTTGCTTCTCGTACCCGATATTCTATACTCAGCAGAACTTTGTTCTCTTGTTGTAAATAGAAGAACATTTCGATCTCGATCAATCAGAATTCTATTAGCATATTTTTCTTTTGATTGATTTCCTGAAGAGCCTTGCCCAACATAATCCCATGTTCCATCTGGGTTTCTTTTGTCAGCATAGCCGGAACTAATCCCGTGCTTTCCGCCGGATGTGACAATAACACACTCAGGACGATTGCTGCCCCATATAATTCCTGACTGATTTTGTTTGCTTCCCACAAAATCAAGTAATGCCCGTCGGGGATATTCAACGCCTATCGTAAACATTGGCTTAGCTTATAATTGAATGACGGGTTGAGGTGTGTCTCAAAAAGTCGATTCATTAAAAATCTCGAAAGTTCCAGCCAATTTAAGAAAAAAGTCTATGATTCCAGTGACTAAAGTCTATTGATTATGCGCACATCATTGGTTCCATAATGAAATGGTTTTAGATAATCTACTAAGTTTATTTTCCAATGCTGACTCAACTGGTGCAAAATCGGATAATGTCAGAGCATTCTCCGCCGCAAACTTCACGGCATTAAGTTGGTCTCACAATACAGTCAACCTATCTCCCGGTGGACCTACCTGTTTAATTCAGACTGGATAGAATAACTTAGACTTTAATTAAGAATTTGTATTTAATTTGTCTCTTCTTCTAAGAAAAAACAATCAGCCACAATGGCTATATATCACAAATTCAAAGAGTTTGACTGGAGAAATGGATTCTCAACCAAAGACACTATCCTTCGACCTCCGTATAATCCAGAAATAATTTTCATTGGAACTTTCAATCATGGCTGGGAATGGAATATGGCCGACTTCTTTTACGGAAGGGATATGTATATGTGGCCTATTCTTGCTAACCTCTTCTTGTATAACTCTAATTATATAACCACCACAAGGAATCATCGAAGTAACAACCCAACTTTAAGTGAAATTTTCCGGATTTGCAAAAAAGGCAAGATCACATTTGCTGACATCGTCAGCGGCTTGGACAATGAAATACCGATCCAAAGGCATAGCCAACATATCCTTGTCAACGAAAATTTCACATGGAGTAATTACTCGGATAAACAATTAAATAGTTTAGGACAGAAAGATTATCTAATAGACAATGTCACTGGAATAGTTGACTATATTAATCAAAACAAATCGATCCGACATGTCTATTTTACGTTCAAATCCGAAAATTGGCTATTGTCGAAGCGAGACGAAATTATACGTAATATTTCCGTTGATACTGCCGGCTCAATATTTACTCCTACTGGAATGGGATTCAGAAAAAATCTACTGTCGTTCCCTAATCGCTGTTCTACGCTCTCCCATTGCTGGATTTGGAACGGTATGCCACATAAGGTTTCAGTACATAAACATGATTATATTAATTTGAATCATGATTGGCTTAAATCAAAAGGTGTTGATATTAATGTATTTTGACGAGCATATGCCTGTGGACAAGTTGCTTAAATAATCTATTGTGGTCAAATAATAAGCAAAGAGCAAAATAATTTGGCGGGAATAAGGATATGTTATAAAATATTTATACTTTTCGATTACCACCAAACCTTATAATATGATTGCTTCACACCACCAATCCAGCCACGCTACTTCCTCATACTCGCTATTTCGTTCGACTTCTACAAACACGTAACCCGCGTTACACATCTTAAAATTTCACCTCCATGTTACCCAGTAAGTAACAATTTTTGCTATACATCCAATCGTCATTGATTAATCAATGAGCCTAATCAGAATTATGTATATGGCATCAAACGACATAAAACTTAACACGGTATATAACGAAGATTCAAGACATCTAAACAAATTTCTGAATAAGCAAATAGTTGATGTCACTATAACGTCACCACCATATTTCGATCTTAAGGATTATGGTCATAAAATGCAAATCGGATTTGGTCAAGAGTATTCAAAATACTTAGAAGATCTGAAGATTGTATTCAAAAATATTTACGACTGCACAAAAGACTCTGGCTCTCTTTGGGTAATTATCGACTCATTTAGAAAAAACAACGAAGTAACACCACTACCATTTGACTTCTCCAACAAATTAAAAGAAATCGGGTGGAAACTTCAAGAAGTCATTATTTGGGAGAAAGATAGAACCGTTCCATGGACCCACAAAGGACAAATGAGAAACCTTTTTGAGTATATACTATTATTTTCAAAAAACGATAAATACAACTTTTTTATTGACGAAGTAAGGGACATCAGTACTCTAAAAAAATGGTGGGTTAAATATCCAGAGAGATACAACCCAAAAGGGAAAACACCAGATGGATTATGGAAATTTGACATTCCAACTCAAGGCTCTTGGGGTTCCGGATATATACGTCATTTCTGCCCCCTACCAGAAGAAATGATCGGACAAATTTTAAAAATCTCATCAAAAGAAGGAGATATAGTAAGATTTAAGCCTTTAGTAAAGTTTGAAGGCCAAGACACGTTATTTAGAATCTGGAGGAATTCTAAGAAAGCAAATCTGAAGAGCAAAAAGGATGATTTCGACGTTTTGAAGGCTTATAAACAATTTTGCGCACAGCAAGTTAAATATATTTTCATAGGTCTTAAACAGAATATAGAAAAAGCGAATTGGACTATGGATCGAAATAACTCCAATGCGATTCTCAACGTAACTACAATTAATGGTGTAATAAATTGTCTTAGACTTTTGATTGAAAATGACACTTATGGAGATATAGATTATTACAAAGAAAAGTTTAAAAGCATAGAGGGTTTTAAATTTAAGAAATACAAGTCAAGCCAATACAGAAAAATGGGTAAAGACATTTTTGACAGATGTTTTAAATAGCGAACAGAATAATTACTGAATCGCAAAACTACTTTACGACTGGATAATGAAGAAGAAAGGGGGCTTGATAAACCTTCAAGACGATTCGCTCGGATTTATACATATACTAAAAAGCAGTTTTAGATTTGTTTGTCCTGGATATTTAGCACCAATGCCATATTAGCAATTTCGGGTGGTAACAAGATCTGATATTCTTACCTACTAATTAAATATATCTTCATAACCGAAAATACGCGAAGTAACAAGGGGGCAGACTGTTCTCAGCTAGAGTTCGTTAAATGCCGTACAAAAGCATCTTTTTAGGCTAATTCCGCTAGATCAGCTCTTGAAATCGTCCCGTCTGCTACTCTTGACTTGAAAGCTACAAGTTGCATCCAATTTTGACATTTAGCGGCGCTAAATTTTTTAGTTTGTTTTTAATTAAATAATGACTATTTTTGTACTGCATTACTCAAAGAGTAAAGGCACTGGCAGTGCGGCGTTGTCCGCTCATTCGCAATGCCTTAAGTTGCGTTCCTCACTTACGAAGTGGGGTTTTTTTTTGCCTATATTCCTCTAAGTATCCTCTAAATTGACCAATATTGTGGTCGTCAATACAATATGAGGTTACTAATAGAAGATCAGGAGTTAGTTCGCGTAGAATCACTAGAAATTTCAATGGCTGAGCCCAATAAAAATATTGCAACTCTTCTGCTTCGCCTCTTTCGAAATAAGTGATCAAACCATTCTCCCAATTATCCAGGATTTTCTTAATCCAATGAATCCTATTAGCGCGGTATCGGTCATATTGACGTTTATCTGTGTAATTACTTTTCCTCGTGATCACATGAACAAATCCTTCAAATTTCCTACGGAATTGCGGATGCCGCGAAAGTTTAGTATTGAACACGACCTTACGCCCACGATGGATAAGCGGTGTTTTGTGAAAATCATTGAGAAAATGACCATACATTTTATAGAGTTGATCGGGTGTTGGGCCTTCGATATCAAGCTCATCTTCTTCAAATAATAATTCAAAATCCTCTATCAACATCTCTAACGTAATTTAGGCTGGTGGTCAAAAATGTTAAACTTATTTTCCCAAGGCTCTGTCCCTTCGTCTAATAAATAGCCAGACTTCGATTCGAGGTATGAAACAAATTCGACTTTTGCTTTATTGGCTTGGCGTTCCTTTTCTAGTCCCCGAGACTTAAACGTTATTGCACCAATAAAAAGATCTGTAAGTTGTAATAATAGGTTTTCGCTCGAATGAATATGTTGAAATTCCGTGAAAGGAGATTGCTGTTTATACTTATTTTGGAGTACTTCATCAATCTTTTTTAATCGCTGCTTTCCCCTGGTATCTTTTATATCTAAGATTACCTTATACTTGTTTACAGCGGGATTGGTAGCCGACTGTAGCAAATGATAAATGAGTTTGTAATAGAAATTATCATGATCTCCTTGGTTAAATTGATCGTGATCTAACTTATTCTTATATTTCACCAGAATACAACGAAAAAATATTTCCGACCTAAAGAAATAATCCACTAGTGCTTTATATAATGGTAGACGCGAATATGAAAGGTTATTCCATTTAATCTCGGTAGGTGTTTTATATGCCAACTTCAAAGCTTTAATTTCTTCTTTGATATTTGCATATAAATCAGCGTTGATTTTCGTATATCCAATGCACATAACGGGCATTCCATCATGCTCTAGGTGACAGCTTTCATCAATATAGAGATTATACATTTCTTTTGTTTTGAAATCTTCATTTAATCGAATAAACATTATATCTATAGCACCACAATGGCCTTCTGCCTAACTTATAGTTCGCAAATTCCATTTCTTATGGCAAATGTTACCAAGCCGATTCGGGAGTGAACGTTCAGTTTTTTAAGCAGTTCGTCGCGATAATTGTCAACGGTTCGAGGGCTTACCTGCATTTGTTCAGCGATTTCCCTATACGTCATTTCGGTACACGAAAGTTTTAGGAACTCCATTTCTCGTTCAGAAAGCACGATATCGGATTTTTTTACTTTCTGTTGGCTTGTAATTATTTTCTCAAGAGTTTCCATAATACGCTCGGAAAAATAAAACCCTCCAGATGCTACAGCGCGCAGTCCCTGGTCGAATTCAATTTGCGTTGAGTCCTTGGTCAAATATCCTTTAGCTCCTTTTTTAAGCATGCTAGAAATCAACGAAAGGTCATCCATCATAGTCAGAATAATGACCTTCAAAGAAGGACGATGGCGTTTGATCCATTCCATCGTTTCCTCTCCATTCATAACTGGCATATTAATATCCAGCAGTACAATATCTATTTGATCATCCGAAAAAACCAACTTTTCTATAAACTCTTTGCCATTACTAGCCTCAAAACGAACAACAAATTCCTTATTCTCAACAGTATTTAAAGAGCTTATCATTCTTTTGACTCCATTTCTAAATAAGCTATGATCGTCTACAAGAGCTATATTAACGGGTGAATGCATAATCAAAAATAGGTGTTTTTCGCAAAAAAAAAGGTGTTTTTCGCATTTTTGAAAAAAAACACCCTTATCGTTAAATAAACTACTTATATCTAACGACTTATATGAGTCTTTGAAAAGGACATTTAGCCTTGATTTTAATAAAATCAGGGGAATAGCCAATGTAAATGAGTATCTAAAAATTTTCTGGTGATTACCTTTTAAGTTTTAGATCACTATATAAAGCCGCGATTAAATCACCAGGAGTCACATCTATTGCCAATGCAATTAGATATAGCTCATCTGCTCTTAATTTGGCCGACGGATTCAATGTCAGCTCGCTTAATCTCGGTTTACTAAGCCCAGTTTTCCGCGCAACCTCAGATTTGTTAACTGATTTAACTATTAAATACTCTCCAAGTTTTGTCATTGATGCTCAACTTTTTCTGAACGTTTTTAAAGAACTAATTTAAAAAAATTCAGAATTTCTGAATTTTTATTTTGTTTGGTATCAGAATTTCTTTAATTTAGTTAAGATTTTCTTTAAATAACTAAAGACTTTATTAACTACTTTAAAACCTATTCATATGCAAATCCGCCTCTCCCCCTCCCAAAACCTCCACATCCAAACCTCCTCCGACATCTTCCACCTCCTCCAACCCGCCTTCCTCCGCCAATCCAAACTCAACCGCGATCGCGAGCATCTCTGGCTCATGTGTCTCGATCACTCCCAAACCGTCCGCACCCTTGAGCTCCTCGGGCTCGGCACCCAGCAGACCGTCCTCATCGATGCCATGGAAGTATTTCATCGTGCCTTATTAAGACGGGCCGCGTCGATCATCGTCGCGCACAATCATCCCGCCGGCAGCTTAAAGCCGTCACGGTCCGATATCACCGCCACAGAAAAACTCGTCGATGCCAGCCACTTCCTGAACATCAAATTGTTCGACCACCTGATCATTTCTGAAAAGGAGTTCTACAGCTTCCGGGATGGCGGTGAGTTTGAGAAAATGAACACGCGGAAATTCATCCTATTCAACAGTGTACTGGCGATGGAATAGCGGCGGGAGTGACCCTGCATCATGCCTTGCTCTTGAACACAGGATCATTCACCACACATCTTCGGATCAGCGCATCGCTTACGCCTGACGAAAGCGACAGACAACCATCCGTGATCCCGGCAGATCGCCGTGATCGGTTGATCTGCAGGATGATGTATCCGGTATAAAAATCAGCCAATCATTTATTCAATTGAAATCTACCTGTTTATGCGCTCATTTGATGTCTTTACCTACAGTGCACCTACTGGTCACCTACTGCATTCCTATGCTCCACCTACTGAGAACCTACCAGGTACCTACTATGGACCTACTGCCATCCTACCCGGGTCTTACTAGCGACCTACCCGCTTCCTACGGCTGATATACCGCTGACCTGCGACTTCTCTCCGGTATCTCTGCACTATCTATACTGCCGGCCTACTGCTGACCTGGCGGTGCTATACAGGTATCCTACGGACATGATACTACCGTTGCTGTCCCGCGATCAGATCCGGTAGTCTTTCCCAACCCGTGACCATGCTGCCGGTCGGGCAGGCGTTGCTCGCGGTTGACTGTTACCGGCATCATACGATCGCGGACCTGTCACGGTTCAACATCATTCACTTTCATCAACCCTTTAAAAAATAGCTGACCATGAAAATAACTGAGCCTGTTAAAACCATCGAAGCGACTGACCAATACATCCGCTCCGCCGCCGATGTCTTCTCGCTGCTTCAGCCCGTTCTGCTCGCGACGCCCTTTCCGCACCGCAACCGGGAACATGTCTGGACCATCAGCCTTGATTCCGCCAATAAAGTGCTGCATATCGAACTGGTCACGATGGGCAGTGTAAACCGCGCGATCATCGAGCCGATGGAACTCTTCAGCACACCGCTGCAGAAAAGGGCGGTGAAGCTGATCGTGGTGCATAATCATCCGGGAGGATTGTTGCGGCCGTCTGCAGCGGACAGATCTATCGCAGGAGAATTGAATCGCCTGGGCAGGGAGTTGAAAGTACCGGTGATCGATCATGTGATCATCACGGAAGAGGGATATTATAGTTTTGCAGAGCAGGATCAGATGACAGAGCTGCCCCGAAAAGAGATCATGCATGCAACGATGGAGATGAATACGAGCAGCTTCCGTAGGATAAAGAGAAGAAGGATGGTAAGGAGGAGATTTGTGTAAGTGGATTTCTAACTTGTAACCACTCTTACACCTTCCGCAAAATAGTTTGCTTCAGTAAATATATGTACACGCTCAGAAACTGATCAGATTCACCATATCGGCATTGATATAGTAAATTATGCAATAAACCGACAAACCATATTGACCTCCAGGCCAGCATTCTTTCTGATTATTCATCCACTGATTCGATAAGGAGCCAAATCTTTAGATAATATCCGGTCAATTTAAACATGGTCCTGTAACGCATAACCCATCTATTTTCTCCTCAAATACAACGTATCCTTTAACGCCTGTGGTCCAACATCAATCGTATCTCTCCCAATAAAAAAAACATTATTCGAACCGATCACACCATAAACATAATAACGCCCTTGCGGCACAGCCTGGCGGACCGCAATACCATTGATATCAGAAACAGCCTGAAAATTGCTATAGGCACAACTGTCTGTACTGTGTAGCTGAGGGCTGGTGAAGAAACAAACATTTACGCCGGCAACCTTCGCGTTTGCGGTGTCTAGGACAAGATAGCTTATACTATTGGAAGCAGGAGCAAATCTGAGCGTCAGGTTGGTGCGGACAACCGTGTCTTCTACTTTTAATGTATCAAGCGCAGTCAGTGTGGTATTGCCAAACTTAAAGCTGGTACGAATGTAATAGGTTGTACGGGGAATGCTGAATTTAAAAGCGCGTCCGAAATCATCTGTTGTCAATGAATAGGTATTGCCATCACAGGTGCCACCCGCATATGCCGACACGTTGGAGAAGATACACACCGTTGCATTTTTTACCTGGCTTCCTGACTCATCTGTTACTGTTATATGGATCCCGTTTTGCTTATTCGTATTCGGATATGCCGGAAGTAAGAGCGTATCCTTTGGCGGAATGGCTGTCCTTCTCGCGGTATAATTCAGGTCGCCTACTTTCTCTTCATAATAAAACTTATACTCTTTGTCACTGCGCAGTCGGTCAAAGATAAAATAACCCTGGTCGTCTGTCGTAACCGAATTAAGATAATTAAGCGTATCAGGTGAATCAGCGTACGAAAGAAAGATTTTCTTTTTTGCCAATGGCGTACCGGTTGCCTGTTGGGTAAGTTCATCTATTAATAAAAGCCTTCCACGAACATACTGGTCGCCAGACAAGTCTCCGTCAACATCTTTTTCAGTACATGTAGAAAAAACAACCACGGTCAGAATGAACAATAAAGTTCTTATTGAGATTTTCATAAATAGGCTATTTAAGGATTCCGATAAGTTTAATGAATGTGACAGGCTCAAGGCTTACCCCCAGTGTGATGCCGTTATACACCATTTTCGACTTTTCGTCGATGATCTGTCCGTTCATCATTGTATAATTCGTGTAACGGAAAAAATGAGTCGTGGCCACCACCTTTACACCCGTATAAATATCCGCCGCAACGCCGGGATGCAGATTATAAAACGGTTTGGGAAAACTGAATCCTCCGAAGATCGAAAAACGTGATAAAAGTTCTTTCCCTTTTAATTTGAAAATAGAACGATCATCGGCCAGGATGAGCGGCGCGAGCTGATAGTGAATACCAGCTATCACGCGTAAACGCTCTTTGTCGGTTTTTCCCGTAATCACACCGCCTTCCATTTTCATCTCATTCCGTGCAAAGGAACTCATCACCCAGGTCGCCCCAAGGCTGGCGGTAATGCGTGTTGGGGGGGCCGTCTTGTAACTGTCCTTCTTCTTCAATACTTCCTTACCAGTCTTTTGATTGGTGACGAGGATGTCGAGATTCTTTTTTACAGCTTTACTTTCCTCGTTAATAGCCAATAATTCATTGCGATACTGAGGCTGCTTGGATTTTGTCGGTTCGATCTTTTCCGGCGGCAAAGTATAGAATGCCGGGTTGGTAATAATGTCCAGCACAGAAATAAATTTTGCCAGTTCATTTTCCATAAAAGCCCGCGTTGCATTATCTGCTTCGATCATCTCGCGGATCATTTTTTCAGCTTCAGCCAGTATGATCTCGGGTGAATCAATAGGCTTGTTCAATTTATTCAACCTCGCCAAAAGGAGTGCCAGCAACGCTTTTCTCTCATCTAGTTCTGAAAAACATTTTTCAATCTTGTAACTTTCGAGCGTTTTAACAAGAAGCAGACCAGCGACTATCTGAATGTTTTCAACTTCAATTCGACCACTTTTTTCTCCTTTAATGCCGTTATCATCGAACTTCTTTAAATAATCTACGGCTGTTATCTGTGCAGGTATTGGCACTAGATCCGGCGAGCGGAAAGATCCTGCAAAAGCGGACAATATCTGCGATAATGGCGCCGCACCCGTCATAAGTCCGGAAAGCATATCTCCTGCCTGATTCAGTTGTGTGATGGCTGCTGATTCGTTTTTTATCTCAACCGGTTTTTCCTGCAAGGAAAACAGTTCATCCGGTTTAAGATTATACACCGCCACGCTTACTTTATTCTTATTGGACATGGCTGGGCCCGTATCGGGAGTTGTTCCGGTAAGATCATTCGCCGCATCAAAATGACGATAGACATACTCATCCTTTTTGTCATCCGCGATCACTGCAAATTTTACTGTGCTGATATTGGAGAAGATCAGTTGTTTTTGCTCCGCCGCCATTTTATTTGAAGCCTTCATCGTTTCGTTGAAGTTCCGGTAGTCAAACTTAGCGGGACCAAGGCCTTTCTGGGCAAGGATCGAATCAAACATCATAAAATCAACCCGCTGATCGCCGGTATTACCAATGTCCAGCATATATGCTAGCGCATTGGACCTATACTCATCATAATACCTGGCCTTATCACTATCATACCCAGTTCTAAATGGCAATCGGCTTTCATCGGTAAAGCCAAGCGGGTTCAATGCAAGTTTCGCTCCATCAAACCACATCCATTGCATTATCCAGTCTTTGACCCAGCCGGACTCGAATGCTACGGCGGTTGCATTTGATGTATAGCGGCCATTTATCTCTTTGAATTTCTCAGCAAGAAAACGATGACAAAAAATGTATCCGGGATTTACGTCGAAAAGCTTCTGTAGTTCCTTAATACTTGTTTTCAGGAGCTTCAACTGCTCCATTTCATAATAGAATCGTTGAGGTCTTCTAGGTAAAGTGACAGTCCAGGCTTTTTTACCTTCGTTGAAAAATTTTTCTATAAACAATTTTTCAAAGTCAGCCACATACACCTGCACCTTAAGCGTATCATCTTTAGCTTCAACACCGCTAAGCGCAATCGTCTGCTTTGAGGCAGAAGATCCTTCCTGTTCTGTCTTTTGGATGTTGCAGGCAACTTTAAATGATTTGTCAAACAAGGCATCCAGCAGAAATTTTTTTCCGAGAAAATGTTCAAAGGACCCGTCAGGAGCTGCAGCAAGAACAGCCCTCGGATCAGTTGACTTAAGAATATCTGCAAGGCTGCGGATCTCCCGTCTTAATTGATCAAATTCATTTTTCCAGATGTACGAATAAAAGGTAAGATTCTGGCCAAAATCCAGCGAATCATAAGAGGCCTCCAGCCGGGTCACCAACCCTTTTATAAAGGCTTCGTGTTGCTTCTCCGGTTTATCGATCACAATGTTAATATCATATTTCTGACCCTTAATGAGTGCAAAGCCGGGAAGCTTTCCTTTTCCGAATTCGTCTAATTCAATATCAATCGTAGATGTCTCGATCGGAATACTCTGGGGTGGCGTTTGCTGGGCGCATACAGAGAATGTACACGCAAAAAGCGCGAGCTGGATAAGGAGAACTCTCTTCATAGAACAAGGTGGTTTAGAAATGATGGCTGATAAGGTGTCATGGTTGGCAGACCAACCCGGGCGGGATCAACAGCAAAATAATTAAAAAAGAAGAGACTGGAAATTTATACTTTTAATTCAAGAAATTAAACCTGCTTATGAGATTCCTGATTAGCCTGACAATGGTATTGTGCTATACCTGTCTGTCCGCGCAAAGCCTTAAACGGATTTCTATCTATAATGAACGATTCAGCAAAAGCCAGTCGACCTGGCCCGTATTTGAAAAAAGCAAAAAACTTTCAAGCGGGGAAATTGCAAATGAATCCGCGGTGATCATGGACGGAAAACTTGTTATTTCACAGGAGTTTAAAAAAGGGAATACCTCTTCGTTTTTATTGTTGCCCCCCGAATTTTCTTCGCTTAGCAAAGCCCTGCCTGATAATTGCGAAATAAAATTTGATTACGGTGTCTTGGAACAGCCTGACACTGTCGTTCAATTGGGTTTAGTCTGGGATCTGCATGATGTAAACGTCTCCTGCGAAGAAGGAAAGTTTTACAAACTTAACCTGGTAGCGCAATTGAATGACGATAGCGTTTCAGCCGAACTGACGCAGCGGAGTGAGTGTAATGGATCGGATGAGCTGGTGATAAAAAGACATACAAAGGTAAAGCTGGAAAAGAAGAACAGTATTGTTATTCAAAAATCAGGTTTCTTTTTTACGATCATGATCAACAAACAGCCTGTACTTGAATTCAATTTTAAGGGAACCTTCAATGTATCACGGTTCTCTTATGGCAGCGGCTCACAATATCTGGACAATTTTAAAGTTGATGATATCACGTTCGATCAACTGACCGGCGTCAGGCAGGCGCAGGCGCCAGATATAGATAAACCGGCACTTTATATTGTTATGGCGGGCCTTGAAAATTACACACACCCGGATAACCAGCAGGATACATTGAAGGTTTGTCTTGAAGACGTAGACACCATGTACAATTTCTGGAACAGTGTACGGGGCGGCAACGTACCAAAGGAGAATATCAAACTATACAAGGATTCAGAAGCTACAATATCTCAGCTGCTAAGTGGTACCCGCGATCTTGCCGGCCGGATAAGGCAAAAAGACTACCTGATCTTTTACCTCACCGGCCACGGCAACCCCGGCGGCTTCATTGCATATGACGGGTTATTGGAGTATGAGCGGCTGAACACACTGCTGAAAAACATAAAATGCAACAAGCTTTTTATAGTAGATGCGTGCAAGTCAGGATCCTGGCAAACGCCATCACTGGCAGAAAATGGGAAAAAGATACCCAGCGAAGAATTACTCGCGTTATTTTATAAAAAACTGGAAGACATGAGTACAAATTCCAACTGGTTATTATCATGTAAGCCCACTGAAAATTCGTATGAAGGGCAAGATACCGGCCATAGCATATTCACTCTCTTCCTCCTGGAAGCACTCATGGGCAAGGCAGACAGCAGCAAAGACCAGTTTGTAGATCTGTCTGAAGCATACGTCTATCTGACAAAAAAATTTGACACATGGAATAAAAAAATGGTCAGCAATCCGATTGAAAAGTATGATCCGGCTACTATGACAATCAAAAAAACTCCCAGGGAACAGCATCCGGTGAGACGGGGAAGTAATGGAGATATCCCGCTTTCAATTGTTATCGATGGCGAAAAGTAAAATTATATCGCTTAAATGAATTTGCGGGCTAATCCCTCTTTCAAATAAGGGATCAGCTAATCGGAATAGTTTGATGTTGGAATGCATTCCCCTAGATCGGCCTTTTAACGTAGCCCACAAATGAATTTGTGGGTGAAGGAATGATAGACCTGGATTAGCAAAAATGTATTCACAGGTGGGCTTACGGTTATGGATCGGTGTCCCGATCTCACATCAAATCCGTCACCACATACAGTATCAACCGCACCTTGGCCGCGCCGCTGGATTTGCCGCCTCCCCCTGGTTCACCACCGTCAGGTATTGCATTCACTCCGCGTATTTACGTCCGAAACAGCATCGAAAGCCAACAATTAAAAATGCGCGTGAACCATTACCAGACCTTCTTCAACAACTCATCAAAAACTCATGATCAAGTCTGATCAGCGTCATTCTTTTGATTGTTTCTATCGGAGCTTCGACCAACGTT
>VFQP010003987.1_pt1 | contig 14315 bp, 10 predicted proteins | sample 3512351 | NCBI WGS metagenome assembly VFQP01 (sample SAMN10412372, study PRJNA504923) | tailings metagenome | isolation source: Relicate 1 Philex TSF1 revegetated site | place: Philippines: Tuba, Benguet | collected 2017-08-29 | reverse complement strand
TGCCGTTCACCGTGATCGTGCCGATCGAGTTGCCCGGCGCCAGCGTGCCGCCGGCGTTGACCGTGGTGGCGCCGACCGTCCCGGAGCCGCCGAGCGTACCGGCATGATTGATGGTCATCGCCGATCCGGCCAGCGAGCCGTCGACTGCCAGCGTGCCGCCGTTGATCGTGGTCGCTAGCGTGACCGGTGTGCTGCCGACCACTGTCCAGGTCGACGTGCCGGCTTTCTCGAACGCGTCGAAGTTCCTGTACTGCGCGTTCCACTGATTGTCGGGCGATATGTTCGCGAGGTCGAATGTCCCTGTCCCGGTGCCGCCGAAGCGCAGCGTATCATGGCCGGCGTCGCCGTCGACTAAACCGGTCACGGTCGAGCCCGGCTGCAGTTCGACCACGTCGTTGCCCTGGCTCAGCCACATCGCGTGGCCGTACGGGTTTGCAGTCGTACCACGAACGACGCCTGTGGAGGCGACCAGGATCGTGGAAGCGCGAGCCGAGTCGGCCAGATAGATCGTCGCGTTGTCCGCATCGCCGGTATTCTCGATCGTGCCGTTCACGGTGATCGAGCGGAAGATGCCGCCGACGGTCTGGGCATATTCGCCGCTCGTCGAGACGGTGCCGTTGACGATCAGGTCGGTGTCCAGCGCCCATGAGCGGATGGCGTAGCTGTAGAAGTTGCCGACGTGTCGCGCAGTGCCGTCGATGCTGAGCGTCGTCTGCGCCGATGTCGCCGCCACTTCCAGGGCCGAACCCCAGAGGTGACCCTTCTCGAGAGTGACTCCCTCCGCCAGCCTGAAGACGGCCGGCGCTGCTGCGTCAATCGTCACGACGTTGTTGAGGTTGCCGAAGGTCGTCATCCGTATCAGGACCGGCGTCGCCGAGCCGCCGATGACCGTGCTCCCGGTCAAGGTCGATCCGGGCGAAGCGAGCGTGATCGTCTGACCGCCCGCCAGGGGCTGGTCGAACGTGATCGTGTCGCCGCCGCCGTTGGCGTTTGCATTCGCGACGGCGTCGAGAAAGCTCCCGGCGCCCGATGCGTTGTTGTTCACCACGGTGAATTCCGCCGCGGGCGCCACGCTTGCGAAACCCGCCGAAGCCATCAGGGCTATCGAGACGCGCCGCAGAAGTCGACCGGCTGGTATGTGCATGCAAAGACCCCGCTGACGATCATCCCTACGTCGCCGAAAGCACTGCCAAGTCAACGGGTTCTGCGGTCTTGGCGGAGGTTTGGCAGGTCGCTTTACGTGTGAAGTTGTTTTCGTGCCACATATTCCCGATGGCTGATGAATCGGATGCGCTGCGCCTTATGTCTTTTGACATTTGCGATGCACTGGTCGGCATCTGCGAACGCGTCCGTCGACCCGGTGGGCACCTTGGTCCGGCAAGAGCCGACCGGCCATCTGGCCCATTGACGGCGACCCCGCGTCGGGCCGAGAAGCGGGTGCGGCATTTGCCGCGCCCGGAGCTCCCCCTTGTCCCTGTTCGGTTTCGCCCAGCTCGCCCTCTCGACGGTCATCTTCCTGCTGGCCGCGACGGTGGCGAAGTCCTGGGCGCTGTCGCCCGGCCTTGGCAAGCTGCTGCTGACGCTGGCGCTTTATTCGGCCGGCAACCTGATCATGCTGCGTCTTGTGCGCGAGTTCGGCATGGCGTCGGCCTTCAGCCTGTCGGCGGTGATCCAGCTCGTCGCCGTCAATGTCATCGCGCTCGCCTGGTTCGGCGAAAGGCTGACCGCCCTCCAGACGGGCGGCGTGGTACTGGCGATCGTCGCCACCGGCATGATCACGCTCGGTCCCGCATTCGGCAAATAGCCTGTTGTCTCGCCATCAGGAGTGATGGTTGAAGCATCATAATCAATGTGCCAACATGTCATCCTGACAGGCTGACATGGATAGCAGATGATCACATCCGCACAGATGAAGGCGGCGCGCGCATTGGCGGGCATCGACCAGAAGACCCTGGCCGAGCGGGCCGGCGTGTCGCTGCCGACCATCCAGCGCATGGAGGCGTCGGGCGGCGTGGTGCGCGGCGTGATCGACACGCTGGTCAAGGTCATCAAGGCGCTGGAGGAGTCCGGCGTCGTGCTGGTCGGCGACGGCCAGCAAAGCGACGCCGGCGGGCGCGGCGTCAGGCTCAGGGAGCCGGGGCGGCCGGGGGAATAGGCGATGAGCGCAGACGCGGCGGACGATCGCTCGGGCGGCGGGGTCAAGCTGTCTTCGACCTTCACCCCGAAGCTGGTCTCCGTCCTGCGTGAGGGCTACGGCGCCGCCGGCCTGCGCGCCGACCTCGTCGCGGGTCTCACCGTGGCGATCGTCGCCCTGCCGCTGTCCATGGCGCTTGCCATCGCGTCGGGCGTGTCGCCGGATCGCGGCCTCTACGCCGCGATCGTCGGTGGCTTCCTGGTTTCGGCGCTGGGCGGCAGCCGTTTCCAGATCGGCGGTCCCGCCGGCGCCTTCATCGTGCTGGTCTCGGCAACCGTCTCGCGCCACGGCGTCGACGGCCTGCTGCTCGCCACCACGCTGGCCGGGCTGATGCTGATCGCGATCGGCGCGCTGAGGCTCGGCACGTACATCAGGTTCATACCCTATCCGGTGACGATCGGCTTCACCGCGGGCATCGCCGTCATCATCTTCGCCAGCCAGCTCCGTGACCTGTTCGGTCTCACCCTGCCGGGCGCCGAGCCCGGTCCGTTTCTGGACAAGATCGTTGCGCTGGCCAAAGCGGCCGGGACCGTGAACTGGGCGGCGGCCGGAACCGCTGCGCTGACGGTGGCGATCATCCTCGGCGTGCGACGGTGGCGGCCCAAATGGCCGGCGCTGCTGATCGCGGTGATCGTCGCGAGCCTCGCCGCAGCGTTCCTTGCGTTGCCGGTTGAAACCATCGGCAGCCGCTTCGGCGGGATACCCTCCGGTCTGCCGGCGCCGGCATTGCCGGAGATAACGCTGGCGAAGGTGCAGGCGGTGCTGCCGGACGCCATCGCCTTCGCGCTGCTCGGCGCGATCGAGTCGCTGCTCTCGGCCGTCGTCGCCGATTCGATGACCGGCCGGCGGCACCGCTCGAACATGGAGCTGGTCGCACAGGGCATCGCCAACATCGGCTCGGCGGTGTTCGGTGGCATCACGGTCACCGGCACGATCGCGCGCACCGCGACCAACATCCGCTCCGGTGCGCATGGCCCGGCGTCGGGCATGCTGCATTCGGCTTTCCTGCTGGGCTTCATGCTCGTCGCCGCGCCGCTCGCCGCCTGGATCCCGCTGGCGGCATTGGCCGGCGTGCTGGCGGTGGTCGCATGGACGATGTTCGAGAAGCATGCCTTCGCGGCACTGCTCCGTGCCTCGTGGGGCGACGCAGCGGTTCTTCTGGTCACATTCCTGCTGGTCATCTTCCGCGACCTGACGGAAGGCATCCTTGTTGGCTTCCTGCTCGGCTCGGTACTCTTCATCGACCGCATGACGCGCACTGTCGCCGTCGAGGCAAAGGGCGGCAAGGAAGACCCGCTGGAGCCGGATTCTGAAACTCTGGTGTTCAGGGTGAGCGGGCCTTTCTTCTTTGGCGCCGCCACCGGTGTCGGCACGGTGCTGGACCGGGTCGGCGGTGCGGCCAGGAACGTCATTATCGACATCTCGGGTGTGCCTTTCCTCGATTCCAGCGGGGCGAGCGCGGTCGAGGGGGCCGTGGCGAAGGCGCGGCGCGCCGGTGTGCGCGTATACGTCACCGGTGCGGGGCGGCAGGCGCGCCGCATGTTGATGACGCAGGGCGTCGCGCCACCGGCGGTGCGCTTCAAGCGTTCTGAGGAGAGCGCGCGGCGCCAGATCGCCGAGGCGGTGGGCAAGCGGGTGCAGGTGTAGGCTACGACGCCTTTGCGAGCGGCGTTTCCTCCCACTCGGCCCGGTGGTCCGCGATGAAACCGGAGATTCTTTCGGCCGGCATCGGGCGCGAGAAGAGGAAACCCTGGATCTCGCCAAAGCCCTCGCGGCGGAGCCGGTCGAGCTGCTCGGCCGTCTCGACGCCTTCGGCGGTCGTCGTCAGGTTGAAGCCCGAACCGAGGCCCGTGACAGCACGTACGATGGCGACGCTGCCGGGGTCCGTGCCGATGCCTGAGACGAAGGAGCGGTCCATCTTGATCTTGTCGAACGGGAAGGATCGCAGGTAGCTCAGCGACGAGTAGCCGGTGCCGAAATCGTCCATGGCGATGCGCACGCCGAGTTCGCGCAGCGCATGCAGGAGCTGCAGGTTCTGACCGTTTTCGGACAGCAGCACGGACTCGGTGATCTCCAGTTCCAGGCGCGAAGGGTGCAGTCCCGCCTTGTCGAGCGCCGAGACAACCGATGTCAGCAGGCCCACGTCGCGGAACTGGCAAGGCGACAGGTTGACGGCGACCTTGATTTCGGCCGGCCATGTCGCGGCGGCGCGGCAGGCCTCGCGGATCACCCAGTCGCCGATCGCCGAGATCAGCCCCGTTTCCTCGGCGACCGGGATGAATTCGCACGGACCGAGCAGTCCCCGCACCGGATGCCGCCATCGCACCAGCGCCTCGAAGCCTGAAATGCGGTCGTCGGCGAGCGACAGGACGGGCTGGTAGTGCATTTCGAACTCGTCGGCGGCCAGCGCCTGGCGAAGCTCGATGGTCAGCCCGTGGCGCCGCTCGGCGTTGAGCCGCATCGACGTGTCGTAGAACCGGTAGGTCGAGCGCCCGTCGCCCTTCGCGGCATAGAGGGCCAGGTCTGCGTTGCGCAGCAGTACGTTGACGTCGTCGCCGTCGCGCGGCGCCAGCGCGACGCCGACAGAGCAGTCGACATGCTCCTCGACGCCGTCGAGCTGGAAGGGGTGCGAGAAGGCGCGCATCACTTCCTCGGCAAGGCCGATCGTGGTCTGCTCGGCCTCGTCGCCCAGCATGAAGATCAGCGCGAACTCGTCACCGCCGAGGCGGGCAACGAGATTGTCCTTGCCGGTCAGTCGCTTCAGCCGGCGAGCCACCTCCACCAGCAGCGCGTCGCCGGCCGGGTGTCCCATGGAATCGTTGACGTGCTTGAAGTGGTCGACGTCGACATAGAGCAGCGCGAATGGCGGGATTCCGCCCGGGGCGCCTGCAAGCTTTGCCATATGGTCGGCAAAGAACTTGCGGTTGGGAAGACCCGTCAGCGCGTCATGGTGGGCGATGTGCGCTATGCGCTCCTCGTAGCTCTTCCGCTCCGTGACGTCCTGCGAGATGCCGACAAGGTAGCGTGACGGCGAGCCGTCGATGGTCGGGATGGCCCGCTTCATCGTGCGGATCGTCCGCACCGAGCGGTCGGAACGGCGAACGTCCTCCTCGAAGGAAAGCACGCCCGCCGTGCGCATTGCTTGCAGGTCCTGTTCCCGGAATGCCTCGACCTGCTCCGGGATGAAGATCGCATCGTCCGTCCGGCCGACGATGAACCCGGGCTCGAAGCCGACGATCTCGCCGCAGGCGGCGTTGTAGAGGATGTAGCGCCCGTCGTCCTGCATGTCCTTCACGAACACGCCGATCGGCAGCGAAGAGACGATCGAATCGAGGAGCGACCGCGTATCGCTGGCCTGCCTGTAGGCACGATTTACCTCGGTCCGGTCGGTGACGATCGCAAGGATGGCGTCGACGCCGTCGAAGCGTACATGGCGGCCATAGGTCAGCACCTCCATGGTATCGCCGTTGGCCTTGAGGTGCTGCCAGCGCTCGGCGCGGCCGAGGTCGGAACGCGCGCGCACGGCCGCCGCCATGCGTTGCCGCTCGCTTTCCGGTCTGATGTCCAGCACGGTCATGCGGGCATAGTCCTCGCGGCTGTAGCCGTAGAGGCGCATGGCCGATTCATTGACCGTCAGGAAACGCAGCGTTTCAGGATCGTAGACCCACATCGGCGTCGGATGGGTCACGAACAGCGTTCGGAAATCGTCCTCGGCGATGCCGTCGGCGCGGTCTGCCGAACCATTGGTCGAAGTCAAGCGCATGCAAGGCACCCTTGCCCCTTTCGGCGCGCCGGGGCGGTTGCCGCGCGGCGTGCCGGACTGTCCCCGGTCGCCAACAGGATGGCATCAAGCGATGAACAAACTAATACCTTGATTTTGCATGATAATTGAGCGGAGTCGATGCTGCTTTCGTAGGCGAAATGTCCAAATGTCGGGCAGGTCTCAACCCAGATCGACCGGCGTCTTGGTCTGGAGGCCCGGTTCGCCATTGTCTGTCGGACGCACCAGCATCCGGTGGACGCGCGGCGGGCCGTCGCCGGCATGCAGCGCGCGGATACGGTCGTCCGTCGCCGAGTCGGCATGGGTGCGCCGCTGGTTGTGGCGCACGTAGTCGTTCCAGGTCGGTACGTGGTAGGATTCCATCCACTGCTCGGGATGCTCGGCGTCGCGCAGCAGTTCCCATTGCCTGGCGCCATCGCGGCGGCGGATGCGGCGGCGCTCGTTCATCGCGTCGAGGAATGCTGCGGTATCCTCTTCGCGCACGATGTACTCGATCAGCACGTTGACCGGGCCGCTGCGACCCTTGAGGTCGAGCGCGACATGCGGCGCCTTCCAGCGATTGATCGGGTCGAGATTGTCGGAGGGCTTGACCGGCAGCGGCCACCGCAGCCCGACCAGCGCGCCGAACAGGAGCACGCCGGCCGCGGTGGCGAAGGCGGCCGGCGTGCCGTAGCCTTCGGCGACCAGCCCCCAGATCCAGGCGCCGAGTGCCATGCCGCCGAACGTGGCCGTCTGGTAGAGCGCCAGTGCGCGCCCGAGAACCCAGCGCGGTGTCGAAAGCTGGACGGTGACGTTGAACATCGACAGCGCCACCACCCAGCAGGCCCCGGCGACGAAGGTGGCAAGGCCCGCCAGCCACGGCGAGGACGACAGCGCGATGCCCGCCGCGGCGGCCGAGAAGCCGACGAAGGCTGCGCGCGCCACGGTCTCGTTCGCCCATTTTTCGCGCGCCCGGCCGCCGAGGAACGCGCCACCGACAGCGCCCAGCCCGAAGCAGCCCAGCAGCAGGCCGTAGAGCAGCGGTCCGCCGGACGGCAGGTCCCGCGCGACCAGCGGCAGGAGAGCGAGCACGACGATCGCCGAGAAGCCGAAGACGAAGCCGCGCATCAGCACCTTCTCGATCTGCGGCGACATGGCGACGTAGCGCAGGCCGGATGTCATCGCCCGGCCGAGGCTTTCCGGCGGCACGGCGGTGGACAGCGCCGACGTCTTCCAGCGGAAGATCGCCCAGGTGAGCGGCAGGTAGCTCAGCGCGTTGATGGCAAAGGCTGTGGACGCGCCAAGGGTCGCGACGATGATGCCGCCGATCGCCGGGCCGACGCTGCGGGTCAAGTTGAAGTTGACGGAGTTCAGTGCCACGGCCGCCGACAGGTGATCGCGTGGCACCATCTCGCCCACCGACGCCTGCCAGGACGGGTTGTTGAGCGCCGTGCCGCAGCCGATCAGGAAGGTGAATACCAGAAGCAGCCACGGCGTGATCACGCCGAAGTAGGTGGAGAGCGCCAGCGCCACCGAGACGGCCAGCATGAAGAGCTGCGCGGCCAGCATCACCTTGCGGCGGTCGAACGTGTCGGCCACCGCGCCGGAGGCGAGCGAGAAGATCATCACCGGCAGGGAGGCTGACGCCTGCACCAGCGCGACGATGTCGGCCGACGCCGTGAGCGAGGTCATCAGCCATGCCGCGCCGACGCCCTGAATCAGCCCGCCGAGGTTGGACGCCAGGCTGGCGATCCACACAGTCCGGAAGACCGGGTAGGTCAGCGGCTGCAGCGCGGCGGAGCCAGGGCGGGTGGGCGGTTCGGTCTTCGAATCCATGGCGCGTGCGTCGTTGCAGCCCGAACTTAGAGCAATCCGCCGGAATGTTGAGGGCTTTGAGCCTCGTTCGTTGGTCCAGACGCGGCGACAACCACGGGCAGCGGGCTCGGGAGTTAATGTTAACAAGGGATTGGCGAGCGACGGGAAGCAGGACGTGCATAAGTGCCCGCGACCTGATGCGGGACATGCCTTGAAAACTGCGATCGTCACCCCGAGCTACGCGGCCGATTTCGACCGCTGCGCGCTGCTCTGCGAGAGCATCGACGCCCGCGTCGACGGCTACACGACGCATTTCATCCTGGTCGAGCCGGCCGATGTCGCGCGTTTCTCGGTGTTCAAGGGTCCGCGGCGCGTCATCGTCGACGAGCGCGCGATCCTGCCCGGCTGGCTGCGCCCGTTCCGCGACCCGCTGTCGCCAGGCCGCCGTATCTGGCTGTCGCTCAAGGGTCCGCCTCTGAGGGGCTGGCACGTCCAGCAGCTGCGCAAGATCGCGATCGCGACGATCCTCGACGAGGACGGTGTGCTGATCTGCGATTCCGACACGGCCTTCATCCGCGAGGCCAACCTTGACGATCTCTGGCAGGGCGACGCCTTCGCCTTCTATGCGCTGGACGGCGGCATCGGTGCCGGCATGGAGCGCCACCGTGACTGGTCGGCCCGCGCGGGGCGCCTGCTCGGCATTCCGGGAAGCTCGGATACGGACTACATCGCCCAATCGGTCACGTGGCGGACCGACACGATCCGCGCCATGACCGCCAGGATCGAGGCCGTCTCGGGCCGGTCGTGGCAGGCGGCGGTGGCGGCGCGGCGGCAGTTCTCCGAATGCATGATCTACGGCCGCTTCGTCGACGAAATGGAGGGCAGGCCGGGCGCGCATGCGCGGACCGAAATGCCGCTATGCCGCACGCAGTGGACCGGCGCGCCGATGGACGAGCAGGGCTTGCGCGCCTTCGTCGCCGGGGCGGCGGCGGGCCAGCGGCTGGTCGGCTTCCAGTCCTTCCTGTCGGCCGACGTGGGCGCGATACGCCGCTCTTTGGGCATGGCGTAGGGCGCAGCCTCAGCCCTTGTCGGGGCCGCGCTTCTTCGGCTTGCCGGCGCCGAACGGCTTGTCGCCGGGCTTCGCGAACTTCTTCTTCTGCGCCCAGCCAGGTTTCTTCTCACCGTCGAACTTGCGCTTCGGCTTGCCTTCCCAAGGCTTTGCGGCCTCAGGCTTTGCGCTCACGCGCGGCCGCTCGAACGCCTTGTCCTGGCCGCGATGCGGCTTCCTGAACGGCGGGCGTTGATCCTCCTCCCTCGCGCGCTGGCCGGCGCGCGACAGGTCGGGAGTGCCGTCGATGCGCGAGACGACGATGCCGCGCTCCAGCGTGCGCTTGCCGAGCGCCTGGAAGAAGCGCGCGGCGGCGCCGGCCTCCAGCTGCACCAGGCTCGTGTCGGGCGTCAGCTTGATCTGGCCGATGTCGTTCTTGGTCAGCCCGCCGGTGCGGCAGATCATCGGGATCAGCCAGCGCGGCTCGGCCTTCTGGTTGCGGCCGACCGAGAGCGAGATCCACACGCTGTCGGAGAAGGCTTCGTGCGATCGGGCAGCGCGCGGCGCGCCGTCGCCGGGGCGCGGCTCGGAAGGCCGCGGGGCATATTGCGCGGCGGCGATCTCGATCAGTTCCTCCGGCGCCGAGCGGCTGGCCCGCGCGTGGCGCACGAAGGCGGCGGCGACCCTCTCCGCGCCATGACGCTCGATCAGCTGGCGCACCAAGGGCAGTTCGTCCTCGGCCGGTTCCGCGTCGAACAGCGGGTCGGCGAGGATGCGTTCCTCGTCGCGGGCGATGACGTCCTCCGCCGAGGGCGGCCGCGCCCACGTCGCGGTGATGCTGGCGGCGCCGAGAAGCCCCTCGACGCGGCGGCGCGACGAGGACGGCACGATCAGCACGCTGGTGCCCTTCCGGCCGGCGCGCCCGGTGCGGCCCGAGCGGTGCAGCAGCGTCTCGGTGTTGGTCGGCAGGTCAGCATGGACGACAAGTTCGAGGTTGGGCAGGTCGATGCCGCGCGCGGCGACATCGGTCGCGATGCAGACGCGCGCGCGGCCGTCGCGCATTGCCTGCAGCGCATGCGTGCGCTCGCTCTGGCTCAACTCGCCCGACATGGCGACGACCGAGAAGCCGCGATTGTTGAAGCGCGCGGTGAGATGGTTCACCGCGGCGCGGGTCGAGCAGAACACCAGCGCGGTCGCGGCCTCGTAGTAACGCAGCACGTTGACGATGGCGTTCTCGCGGTCGGAGCCGGCGACGGTCAGCGCGCGGTAGTCGATGTCGACGTGCTGGCTGCGCTCGGCCGTCGTGGCGAGACGCACCGCGTCGCGCTGGTAGCTGCGCGCGAGTTCGGCGATCGGCTTCGACACGGTGGCGGAGAACATCAGCGTGCGGCGTTCGACCGGCGCCGCGCCGAGGATGAATTCGAGGTCCTCGCGAAAGCCGAGATCGAGCATCTCGTCGGCCTCGTCGAGCACGACGGCGCGGATGCCGGACAGGTCGAGCGCGTGGCGCGAGATGTGGTCGCGCAGGCGGCCGGGCGTGCCGACGACGATATGCGCGCCCTGTTCGAGCGCGCGCCGCTCGGAGCGCATGTCCATGCCGCCGACGCAGGAGACGATGCGGGCGCCGGTCTCGGCATAGAGCCATTCGAGCTCGCGCTTGACCTGCAGGGCGAGTTCGCGCGTCGGCGCGATGGCGAGGCCAAGCGGAGACGCCGCTGCGCCGAAACTTTCCGCGTCGCCGAGCAGCGTCGGCGCCAGCGCCAGGCCGAAGGCGACGGTCTTGCCCGAGCCGGTCTGGGCCGAGACCAGCGCGTCGGCGCCGGCCGGCTCGAGGCCGATGACGGCCGCCTGCACCGGCGTCAGATCGGAATAGCCGCGCTTTTCCAGCGCGCGCGCCAGTGGCGGGAAGACGCCGGGGAAACCTGTCATGGGAAAACAACCTTTCGTGTTGCGCCCTGATAGTCGGTTGGGCCTTCATCCGATACCCCCTCGTCCGTTTCGGCACTTCGTGGTGAAGCCCCTCTCTTGCGATTTCTGGCACTTAGCTCTCGCTCTCGGCCTCCGGCCCGCTCGGCTAAGACGCTGAAATCGCTTTCTCTCCCGCAAGGGGAGAGACAGGCGCGCGTCGTCATTGCCACGCCTCGTTGCCGATCTGGCCATTGCCGGACCTTGCGGAAAGGTCGGGAAGACGGGCGGCCGTCCGGTCGCGCATCTGTATAGGTTCTATGCGGCCTCGCGGCCGCCCGTCCGGTGTCTTTTCGTCCCCGTCGACCCGCATCCACATGCTGCCGGTCGTACCCTTGCGGGCTTCCGGGGCGTGGGCGTCATTCTTCGCCCCCTGCTTGCGCTCGCTTTCGCGCAGGGGCATGGCCTGTCGGGACGGTATTCGCCGGACCGGCTACCGCAGCCGCCCCGTCGAAACCACCGCCGCGCTGCCTGACGCCCGGTGCGCACCAGGTTCCCGCCAGCGCGGTCCGGGGATTATGGGGGAGGCGGGGAGGGCGGGGATAGAATGCCTCCTGCGCGCTCAAGCCAAGCCCGATGCGTGGAAGTCGGGTGGCCGACTTTCGCGAGGACAGGCGATCTCCAGTCTCGTCGGACAGTCGAACACGGGATACGTCGATCGAACTATCCTTTGAAAATAGGTGCGGGATCGGGCTGCAGTCCGAGCCGGTCCCTGATTATCGGAAAAGACGCATCTTTGAAGTCTATACTTCGCTATTCATGATTCGAATTGACAGGTATTCAATTGCAAGTATAGCGTCGAGTGCTGGTGCAAATTCATAATAAATAGATAGTCGCCACCGGGGGAATGCATGAACAGTCGCTATCTGGCGGTGCTGTCCGCCGGCTTGATATCGTCTTGCGCAACGGTGCCGGTTGTAGAGGAGGTGGCCTCGTTCACGGCAGCGGACATTGTGCGCAAAGTGCGCTGTGAAGCGCGGGATTCAATTGAAGACAAGGTCGCCTTCTATTTCCGGGATAATGTGGTTGGCGACCCTTATGCGGAAGCGATGTACGGACCGCTCTTGCACGACCAAGTCAGCTTGAGGTCGCTTGATCTGCGGCGACTGCAATCCGGTACCCGCGGTTACATCGATTACTTCATGGGTGCGGGCATCGCCTATGATTTCACGTTGAACATCGTGGTCGAGAACGATGCCGAACTGGGTCTCCTGGACGCGATTACCGGCGGGCAGGTGACGCTGGGCGCAAAGGCCGGCCTGAACAGAAGCCGTTCGCACCAGCAGACTTTCTATCTTTCGGAGACTTTCCATTCTCTCGCGGTTGAAACGGAAGACGATTACTGCGACCCGAAAGAAGTCGATCGTCCGGGCTATTTCAGCGAGGCGCCAAACCCGATCTATCCGATCGTCGGCCGCATAGGGATCAAGAAACCCCTGGACGAGTTTGTCGACCTTGCGCTGTTCAGCCCGCTGGAAGGCAAGGAAGGGGCGCCTGCGACGCTCGCATCGGCGCTGGAATTCAAGACCAAGGTCTATGGCGATCTGACGCCGAAGATCGAAGTCCTGCCGTCAGTCACCGGCGCCTCGCTCGGGCTGAAGAACTCCCGCACGGACACCCACAAGGTTGTGCTGGCGTTTTCGGTGCCCAGCAGCGGGCGGGCTGGCGCTGCCGCGGCGGTCGACGAGTACCGCAAGCGCTTCGAGGAAAACCGGATCGTCATTCAGGTGAAGTAGGAAACGGGGCAAACGAAACGCTATGGCAAATTCACCATCATCCCGCGCCGCAGGGAACCGGTCTGCCACGCCGAAGGACTTCATCGTGCCCGGCCCTGGCCTGATCGATGCGGTGGTCGATGCCGGCCTGCTCAAGCGGCTCGACGAACTGAGCGCGCTTCTGGAAGGAAGTCAGGCATCGGTAGTCATCCGGCGCAGGCGCCTGAGCGGCGCGGCCATCGTCGGCGCCATCTCGGCGGCCGTGCTCGAAAGGCGCGTCGAGGCGCTACGAAAGAACTTCGAAGACAACCAGACGGAACTCAGGCTGTCAGAGGAAGAAGGCCTGCAGGCGCTGGTAATCCTCGACCAGATGCCGAGGGTGCCGACGACCTCTGCGACCAGAGCAGCCGTACCGCGCGGACGCAGCAAGTACGGGTGCTCGCGCGGCTGAGCGGGAGGCCTCTCCGTTTCCCTCCCGCAGGAGAAGGTGGCCGGGCTTTCCGGCCCTCGGCTAAGGCCTCGGGCATTCGCCCCCCGAAAGGTCCACTGGACCTTTCGGCCTGCGAAAGGCGGACCGGGGTCTCACCCCGCAAGGGGGGAGATAGAGGGCGTGGCGGTCGCGCTACGCCGCTTCCCTGACCTGATAGTCCTTGATGGCGTCGAAGCGGATGTCCTTCCAGCGGTCGGCCTCGTAGTTCAAACCGAACGTGTGCGGGGCGAGGAAGACCGGGTCGCCGTCGAGGTCGCGCGCGATGTCGCCGCGGTGGGCGTCGATGAAGCGCTGGAGTTCCGCATCGCTTGCCGCCGAAATCCAGCGGCAGACGGTGAATCGAGCGATCTCGAAATCGACCGGCAGCGAATATTCGACGTTGAGGCGTTCCTTGAGCACGTCGAGCTGCAGCGCGCCGACCACGCCGACCATGGCCGGCGAGCCGTCGTCCGGCTGGAACAGCTGGACCACTCCCTCCTCGGCCATCTGCTGGAGCGCTTCCTTGAGCTTCTTCGCCTTCATCGCGTCGCCGAGGCGGACGCGGCGGAGGATTTCGGGCGCGAAGTTCGGCACGCCGCGGAACAGGATGTCCTCGCCCTCGGTCAGCGTGTCGCCGATGCGCAGCGTCCCGTGGTTCGGGATGCCGACCACGTCACCCGCGAAAGCTTCATCCGCTGTCACGCGGGTGCGCGCGAAGAAGAACTGCGGCGCCGACAGCGACATCTGCTTGCCGGTGCGCACCAGCTTCACCTTCATGCCGCGTTCCAGCGTGCCCGAACAGACGCGCACGAAGGCGATGCGGTCTCGGTGGTTCGGGTCCATGTTGGCCTGGATCTTGAAGACGAAGGCCGACAGGTCGGGCTCGGTCGCGTGGATGGTACGGCGGTCGGCCTCCTGATCGCGCGGCGGCGGCGCCCATTGGCCCAGCGCCTCGATCAGGTCGCGCACGCCGTAATTGCGCAGCGCCGAGCCGAAGAAGACGGGGGTGAGGTGGCCCTGCCGGAAGGCGTCGAGGTCGAAGGGCCGGCAGGCCTCGCGGGCAAGCTCCAGCTCCTCGATGAAGGTCTCGCGCTCGTTCTCGGGCAAAAGGCCCGAGACGCGATTGGAGTCCGGGCCGTTGACCCTCTGGCGCTCCACCTGCGTGTCCGAGCCGCGCACCGCGTTCTCGGCGAGGTGGTAGGTGCCCGAGAAGCTCTTGCCCTGGCCGATCGGCCAGGTGATCGGCGCGGTGTCGAGCGCCAGCTTGGCCTCGATCTCGTCGAGGATCTCGAAGGTGTTGCGCGCCTCGCGGTCCATCTTGTTGACGAAGGTGACGATCGGAATGTCGC
>VFQP010003986.1_pt1 | contig 14319 bp, 15 predicted proteins | sample 3512351 | NCBI WGS metagenome assembly VFQP01 (sample SAMN10412372, study PRJNA504923) | tailings metagenome | isolation source: Relicate 1 Philex TSF1 revegetated site | place: Philippines: Tuba, Benguet | collected 2017-08-29 | reverse complement strand
AGCTGCCACTCACCCTGCGCAAGCGCGACCCAGCCGCCCACAGCAGGCGCACCTGCAGGTCGTCCTTGGCGTCGTCAATGGTGTAGAGCAGGTCGCCAAACGTGTTGTTGCTGGTGGGGAAGCCTGCAGGCGTTGGAGTGGTGAGCGCCCGTTTCGTGAGCAACACGCGCAGAACGGAGCAGAGTGCGCCGCCACCGCCGGCGCCGCGCACCTTCGGCGCACGAGCCGACGACCAGGCACATGCCGTCGGGCTTGGCCCTGCCACGCATTTGCTTGACAATGTCGCTGTAGTGGCCCATGCAGTCGAGCAGCAGCCGCGTGTTTAGCGTCATGCGCCGCGGCGTCTGGCGCGCCGGGCCGGGCGTGTCGGCGCGCTCCTGGGTCACGGGCGTGAAGGGCGGCGCCAGGTTGCTGCTGTTGCCGCCCAGCCCGTTGGGCCGGTTCACGTCGCCGGGCCCCAGCTGCGCGCCCGCCACGCCCGCCGGGTGCACCACGAGCGTCAGCTTGACGCCCGACCCCTCCACCACCTCGGCCGACCGGAAGCTGTGGTTCTCCATGAGCACGCCGCCCGCCTCGACAAACTGCGCGCCCACACGATACATGAGCGCCACGCGCACGTTGAGCACGCGCACGTCAGCAGAGCAGGGCTGCGGTGAGGCGCGGGCGCTGGCTCTCTCTGGGGCCGGCACAGTGAGCGCACGAGGCGCTGCTGGGTGGTCACGAGCGTGCAGCGCGCCCCAATGCTGCCGACGCAAACGGACCTTGGCCTTGATGATGTCGAGGAGCTTGCGCGGCGAGACGCCCAGGTTGAGGCAGTCGTTGACCCACATGTCCTCGCCGCCGGCAAAGCCGACGCGCACTGGGTTGAAGCGGCTGACCACGCAGCTGGCCAGCTCGGCGCGCGTGAGCAGGCCCACGTCCGCCAGCGCCTGCGGGGAGCGGGCATGCGAGGGTGGGCGCGCGAGTTGGGGCGGTGTGCACCAGGGGCGCGCGGGGACGCGCGAGAGGCGGGCAGGGCGCCTCACCTGCAGCTCGCCCTCGCTGATGTTCCACTCCTGTGTGCGCCCTTGGATGAGGCGCTTGTCCACCACCGCCACCTGCGCCGCACTCGCGTGGGGTGCTCGCGCGGTGAGCGCGCGGTGAGGCGAGGTGGTGCGTTCGAGGTGCGGGTGGAGAGCCACACATGTTCCAAGCGAGCGGCGGTGCACACCTTGTGGCCTCGGCGCTGCAGCGTGGAGGCGACCATGAGCCCCAGCGTGCCTCCGCACACCACCACGTCAAAGTCCAGCGACTCGAGCGGGGGCGTGCCGGCGGGCGCGACCGTCACCACGGTGGGGCCCTTGCGCTCGGGCTCGTGCTTGGAGTTGCGCAGCGCCTGTGTGCAAGGTGCGTGTGTCAAGGTGAGTGTGCGCAAACGTCAGCGCTGTCCAGCTCCTCTCTGGTGCGGGCCCCCCACGGAGTGTGTGGTCTGGGAGCCACGGGCCAGCAAGAGCGAGAGCGCACCTCCCAGTAGGACTCGGTCACGTTGAGGAACGCGAGGGGGTCGCCTTCGATGTGGTGCTGCTGCGCCGTGAGGATGTCCCGCGCGAGCCCGCGGCAGGCTGCGCGGTGCTGGCCTGTGTGCGGTGCCGAGGGGCTGATGGCCGTGCGTGCAGCGGCATCCTCCCCGCCCACTGGCAAGGGCGCGCCGCGCCACACGACGCGCGTTGGCGCTGCTGATCGCGACGACCGCCGGTGATGGCGCGCCGCTGCTCCTGCTTGCGGGAGCTGCTCGCCGAGGAGGAGCTGCATCGCTCCACCGCTCTGCAGAGCTCAGGGACCGGGAGAGAAGAACGCGAGGCGCAAGCTTGCTGGCGAGAGAAAGCTTGCTGTCGACGTGTGCAATGCGTGCGTGAGCGTCGCAAGTTTGCACCGCCTCCCTTGCGCGTGTGGTGGACTCGCGCGCATGAGGTCCAGGTGCCGAGCCTGGAACGCCTTCGGTGCTGCAGCAGCGCTCAGCATGGGTGCGATCTGACTGCCTATGAGATGGCAGAGTTGCTGTGCAGGCGCGTCCGTGGGTGCCCGGCCCCTGCGCTCGCCCGCTGTGATGTGCCTGCGTCTGGCGTCTGTGGTGCACAGACCTGTGGTGCTGACCCCCTCTGCTCCTCTTGTCCTCCTCCCTCTCCTCTCCTCCCTGTAGCTGTTGCACCGAGTTCGAAAAAATACGGCCTCGGGTCCTCGTCCCTCCCACGACGCCAAGCAGAGCGAGAGAGATGGCGCGGCGCATGAGGAGGCCGTGACAGTGACGTTCGAAGAGATGGCGCTGACGCGACCGCGGGGGCCCGACCGCGAGCGGTGGCTCGTGGTGGCCGCCGTGGCATTTCTGGCCATCGTGCCAGCTCCAGTGGCCCGAGCGGCGGAGCAGGGCCTGTCGGTCAACTGCATCGTGCAGCTCGGCGTGATGGCCACGGCGCTGGCGCAGCAGTCGACCTGCAAGGCAAACATGACTGGCGTCCAGAGCCTCACCTACCAAGGCATCCTCGACCGCGCCACCAGCCTCGTCTCCAAGTGCCTGGACAGCAACCTGACGGACCTGAGGGTGAGGCGAGGCCTGCGGTGGGGCGCGAGGGGCGGGCGGTACGTAGGTGGACCACACCCGCGTGGGATGCCGCACCTGATGATTTCTCCGCTGGCTGCCTGCCCACTGCGTCCGCAGCCGGTGAACGGGCTCTTCAACGCGGACGGGGCGGACCTGTTTGCCTCGCTGGCGCCGGTCCTGCAGTCCAAGTCGGGATTCGCGCTGCGCAGCGTCGTGGCCGCCGACACGGCGGCCGTGATGGCAGAGGTCCTGCAGCAGCTCAACGTGAGCATGATGTTGGGGAGCGTTGGCTGGCTGCGCAGCCAGCATGCGCTTTGCCACGCACAAACCCCGCCGCCGCCGGCACACGATGCCGCGCAGAACCGCATCAGCAGCGTCGCTGACATTTACTACATCGGCTCGCCCTACCGTGAGTGGGGCAAGGGCAGCACAACTGGGGCAGGTGCTACACCTGGTACGTGCTGACGAGAGGACTCACGCGGCCTTCCTGCCCCAACTCATGCGCACGCAGTGATCGACATGATTGACAATGACGGTGGCTTTGGCTTTGTCGGTGAGGTTGGGTTTGTCGCCTGAGGCGCTGCGGTGTGCTGCGGCTCAACCCACGCCTCACACCAGCTTCTCACGCGCACCCTCTCTCTCTCGCAGACATCACCGAGTTCATTTCGGAGGACAACAGCATCCTCGAGTGAGCCGCGCTTTGCTGTGTGGAAGCAGCACGTCATGCAGTCCTGTCTCTGCGCCGTGAACACCCGCCACACCGACACACTCTTGCTGTGCGGCGCTCCCTCCCCCTGATGCTGCTCCCCGCAGCTGGCAAGACGTGCACCCCTACTATCGTGGCGGTGCGTGGCCACAATGACCCAGTCTGATGTGCCGTCCACGTGTGCCGTGCCGCAGCGACATAGAAGCTCACGCGCCCGAAATGCCCCCGCACGCGCTTTGCACCTCGCAGTCTCCAGCGTGTACGACGGCAAGATCATCACCATCCCATTCACCAACCTGCAGCTCTACCTCTACCACCGCATGGACATCTTTGCCCGGTGGGCGCAGAGGGAGGAGCAGCACTGGCGGCGGTGGCGCGCCTTTGCCCTGGCCGCAGCTAAGGCATGAAGAGTAGCCATGACCTTGGCCAAGTGCTTGCTAACGCACCTCGCAGATTCAACCTCACGGTGCCCGTCACGTGGGATGAGTTCCTGGACGTCGCGCAGCGGCTCAACGGCACCGGTGCGGCGTGCACGGTTGCGTGCTTCCGTGTTGGCACACGGCAGGCCTGGTACGCGTGCTCACACACATGCATGCACGCGGCCCTCCCTGCGCAACATCCGCAGACTTCAACGGGGACGGGGTCCCGGACCCCAGTCTGTGCATGGCCACCGGAGCCTCAAGCTTGCACCCCAACTTCCTCATGGCGGTGTTCGCCAGCTTGGTCCAAACCTCTGGTAGCAGCCAGGGTGTGCTTTGGGACCCTGCCACGATGGAGCCGTTGGTACGCCTCTTCACTTTCACCGCTCGCGCCGCACAGGGATCACCGCACTTTGCCATGCAATGCCGCTGACGTGCCTTCCAAGCCTGCGCCCCACCACCCTGGTTGCACGCAGGTGGGCACGGTGGCCATGGAGGAGGCGCTGCACGTCATGCAGACCTGGCAGCGCTTCAACATCAGGACCCTGACCCCCTACAGCTGGGCCGCAGACCTGTCCGCCTGCGCCATGTCCATTTCGCCCGCCAACGTCTACAAGCTCAGCGCCATTGTCAACCGCAACGTGCGCGGCAGGCTCGGCGTGAGCATCCTCCCCGGCTCTGCCAAGGTAGGGGCAGCGCACGGGAGCGTGCGAGGCAGCGTCTGCGCGCACGTGTGTGTCCACTCGTCCTGCTGAGCTGGCCGGGCTGGCGGTCATTGATACCGGCTCTGGTGCCTGCGCGCGTGCAGGTGCTGGACCGGTCCACCATGAGCATGGTGCAATGCACGCCGCGGCTGTGCTCTGACGTGGTGACGGACGCCGCAGGTCGCTCCATCAGCATCAACAGGTACGAGCTGTGTGGCGGCGGCAGTGGTTGTCAGTCCGGCAACGCGTCCGTGTTCCCGCGTCCTGCTTGTTCAAGCCCGCTCCTGGCGTCCTGGCGTCAATGTTTGCAGGGCGCCCACGCCGGGCTTTGGCGCGATTAGCATGGCCATCAACCCGTGGTCCCCGCGGCCCATCCAAATCTCCGGGTACCGCATCATCGCCGCCGCGTGCTCCAACGACGTGCAAGGCTCGGTGCGCAGCAAAAGGGGCTCCCAACGTTCTCAGGCACCGCGCGCCTCTTACGATGGTCCACACTCTGAGCCACTTTGCATCCTCGGGCGCCTGTGCGCAGCTCGTCGCGTACAACCCCAGTCGGCTGACGCCGTACGGCCCCATCCGCCTGTCGCAAATGGTGCGCTTCACACGAGCGCACCATTTGCCGTCGTGAGGTACCTGGCAGGGCGCCAGATGTGCTTCTCTTGATAGCTCTCGCACGTCACCCGCGTCTGTCTTGCAGGACACCACGCCGGCTGGGATAAGCCGATGGACCAACCGCGGCTTCCACATCAACGACACGCGCCAGTTCCTGACGGCAACCCTGGTGAGCAGACACACCGGACATGGTCAGGCGCCGCCACGCGGCAATGCGCATGCACGGCGCCCGACTCCCTGAACGCGTCCTGGTGGCCGCGCAGGCCACGCTCAACCACCCAAACGTCGTGGGCAACATTGCCATCAAGGGCATGCAGACCTTCATCACCATCATGGACGAGGAGGTGTTTGCCATGATGATGCAAGGGCAGAGCATCACGACAACGCTGCAGCGCATGGACCAGCGCTTCCGCAGGCAGATGGACGCGTTCACCGACCCTGCACGAGTCGCTGCGTCGTACCGCACCATGCTCAAGTTCTCCTTCTCGCCGCCCGTGCCTCCGCCGCCGGCGCCGCCCCCCCTGCCCCGTCCCCCGGGGGCTGACGCCAGCGCCAGCGGCGACAGCAGCAGCTCCACCAGCATCGTGCTGCCGGTGACGGTGGCCTCGGCGGGCGCTGCCCTGGGCATCCTGGTGGTCGCCACGCTCTTTGTGGTGCACGTGCGGCACAAGCGGCGGGCGCACCGGTCGCTCTTGGGGAGCAAAGTTGTGGCGCCGGGCTTGGGACCAGACACCACGCTTCTCATCACGGTGCGGGTTTGCAGTTGCACCGCACAGAGCGCTCGGGGAGCTGGGGGGGCGAGCTTGGGGGGCGGGGGCCTGCCTGCGCCTGCCTGCCCAGCGCTTTGCTCCGCGGCCTGCTGCTGCCGCCTCCCCACAGGATGTGGAGGGCTCCACGCAGCTGTTTGAGCTCATGCCGGACGCCATGGACCGTGCCATGGTGGTGCACAACGCCGCCTTAGGCGACGTCATGGACAAGCACACGGGCTACTGCTCGGCCAGCGAGTGAGCACGTGAATGATGCGTCGCCAGCATGATTTGTGCCTGCCGCCAGGGCACAGCGTGGCTCAGGATCCTTTCCTGCTCTCATGGTTGCGTGCTTGGCGGGCGTCGTCTTGCAGGGGCGACGGCTGGGTGGTGGCCTTCCACAGCGCTGTGGACGCGCTGCAGGCCGCTTGCGAGCTGCAGGAGGCGCTGCTGCACGCCGACTGGTGAGGGGTGCGCTGGCGCCCGCCCGGCGCTACTGCTGTGGTGCGCAGACTGCTGCGGTGCGCACAAGCCTCGCAGCTCCACCTGGACTGGCGCCCGCTGGGTTGTGAGCGCAGGCCCACCCAGCTGCTGGAGCACCCCAGCACAGCGGCCAGGTGGCTGAGCCTGGCTCCTGCGACGGCAACTGAGAACTTGAGGCTGTGGATGGAAGTGCTCACGCTGGCGCGGCAAGGAGGCAGCCACTGGAAGGGCACCCACACCATTCTTGCGCTCGCTGGTCAGTGCACGGGGGGCCTTGCAGCCGCAATGCAGCCAGGAGCAAGTCGCCTCGGCAAGGTGCTGACGCACTGTGGCGCCCTTGGCTCACGCAGGCAAGGCCACCGCGCCAACGGGAGCCGGCGGAGTCACCTCCCAGTTCGCCATCAGCCGGTCCGGCATCAGCGTGACGTCGCCCCCGATGCGCCCCAGCCTGGGGTTGCGCGCCCCCATGTCCAACTTGAGCCTCAGCGGTGCCGCCGACGCCCAGAGCCGGCCGGAGCGCATCAGCAGCGCCAGCCAGGCGGGTCCGCCGTCGACGCAGCAGCTCACGTCCAACAGCCAGGCCTGGCGTCAACGCCCCGACGCGGCTGGCGGCGCGTCCCTCGCGCGCATGGTCGTCACGGGCCCCGCCGGCGCCGCGGACGCCGAAGCGGCCTACGGCGTGGGGCCCTCCGGGAGCCTCAGCAGCCTGCAGTCGTGGTGGCTCCACACGTTCGCTCTGCTGGGCGAGAACGAAGTGCGCGCGGCCATGGCGAGCGGCACGAGCCCCAGCGGCGCGCTGCCTGATCACGGCTCGCTCAAGCGCGTCTACGGGCAGGCCTCGGGCGAGACGACGTCGCCCTTCGTCATCAGGGCGCAGCTGTCCGGGCCCAGCTTCACCGTGAGCGGCACGCTGCCGCCCGTGGAGCCAGATGCGCACGGTGAGGAGGAAGAGGAGGGCGGCGAAGAGGACCGAGGGCAGCCGAACCAGGACCAGGGAGACCTCTTCTCCCTGAGCCCGCGCTCGGCTCGGCGGAGCAGCCGCGCTGGGGACGACGGCGACCACCCGAACGTTGCCCAGTCCTTTGTGGGCTGGCTGGCCGGCGTCAAGAGCGTGGTGCGCGTGGGCTTCCCCTCGACGCTGGGGCAGGCGGGCCTCGGCCCCAGGCACTGCCAGATCAAGGGCTCGCAGCACGTCCTCGTCTACCGCGGCCTGCGCGTGCGCGCGGGCCTGCACTCGGGCCTCCACGACGCGCTCTTCATGTGCGCCAGCACGTCGACCAATAGGTGCGAGCCGCGCTGCAGCAAGGGCCGTGCACGCTGCGCATGCGATGCGCTGCGGGCCGCTCTGAGCTTTCGTCTCGAGATGTGCACACTGCCTGGGTGGTGCGGCGCAGAGTGCAGTACGGGGGCGAGTTCCTGGCGCTGGCGCACGCCGTGTCCAGCGCCGCGAACGGCGGCAGCATCATCGTCTCGCAGCACACGTTCGCCCAGGTGGCCTGGGCCTCGCTCGCGCCCGAGCTCACGGTACTCGCGGCTGGCGAGCACAAGCTCCAGCTGTCTGGCAACCGCACGCCCCTGGTGCACGACATTTACGAGGCGAGCACCCGGGGGAAACGCACGGTTCGGCACGAGATCTCGCGGCACTCGCGGCGCTCAACACCGCCCTGCCCGCCGCCCTGCTGCGCACGATGGCGTGCAGGTGCTACCGCACGACCTGGCCTTCCGCGCCCTGGTGGCCAAGCCGCTGCGCACGCTGTGCTGCACCCAACCCGGCTACCATTCGGCACCGTTCGGCCAGGTCACGGTGGCGTACTTTCAGGCCATCGTGAGTGTGCCCACCGGAAGGCCCGCCACCTTTGGGGGACTCGCATGGAGGCAGGCACTCGCGCAGCGCACACCTCTTCTTCTCAAGCGCCCCCCCCATGCGTGCGTGCTTTCCCGTGCGTGCAGGGCGTGCCCACGCTCATGGCCTGGGACCCGCTGGTGGCGCGCAAGAGCATCGCGCTGATGCAGGAGGTGGCGTGCGCGCTGCTGGTGCCCTTCCGGGGCTACCTGCTTGACTCGAGCGAGAACCTGGGCGTGCTGGCCGCCTTCCACTCGGCCAAGGACGCCATCTGCTGGGCGCTCGTCACCAAGGAGGCGCTGCTGCACGCCGAGTGGTGAGTGCAGCAGCCTTTTGATCGTCCGTGCTGCCTTGCACCCTGCCGCAGCTCACCATCCAGCCACGCGGTCGCCATTCCACTCTGCGCCCACACGCCACACCCGTTCCTGCAGGCCCGAGGAGCTGCTGGACAACCCCCTGGGCGAGGAGGTTGGCGTGGAGGTGGGGCCGCTCATGGGCGTGGCGCAAAGGTCCATCACCCGGCGCACCATGGTGCTGGGAGAGCCCCAGGCGCCCGCGCGCCCGCCCACCCGCACCATGCACGGCCAGCGGCCGCCCTCTGCCACCTCCATGCGCTCGCCTCTGGGCGCACCCGAGCATCCCATGCTGGGGTTCCTGCAGAACCAGCTTTCGCCCACGGCGCGTGGCGGGTCCGCTGGCCCCGCGCATCCGCTGTCCATGCCCAAGCTGGAGGCGGCTGGCCCGTGGCCGTCAGTGCGCCGCAGCACGTCCTTCCGCACGGCGGCCGGCGCGACCCCGCCAGAGGAGCGCGGGCCGAGCGAGTTGGAGCCGCAGCGCAACGGGAGGAACGCGCAGCACCACCCCGTCACCGCGCCAGGGCTGCTTGACGCCGGCATCGTGCCGCCTGTCGCGCCCCCGGGAGCAGCTGCTGTCAGCGCGGGCACCACCTGGACCACCAACGCCCTGTGCAGCGAGGTGGAACCGGCCCCGGGCGCACACCCTGAGAGCCCTCACCTCACTGCAGAAGCCGCTGCCGCCGCAGCAGTGGCGGAAGTCGTGGCCGGCATTGATCCGGACGCTCAGGGTGGGGCAAGACGGTCGCACAGCCCTGGCGCTCCAGGCAGCCCGGCCCTCCCGCTGCCGCTCGCCGCGCACCTCCTGTCGTCCACGGACGGCCGCGCCTCGCCGGCGCACGTGCGCCCCTCTCGCACCTCGGTGCGCGTCAGGCTGTCCTCCATGACGACGCGGGACGCGGGGGGCGACCGCCTCTCGCCCGGCGGCACGCCCACGGCGCGCAACGTGTCTGAGACGGGCACGCCCACGCTGCAGCGCGGGAGCAGCGCCTTGATGGGGACCGCCGACCTGCGCACGTCGGCGCCCAGCCAGCCGCGGCACAGCCGGCCCTCCAGCGTCATCATGCGAGCGCTCGACGACGCGGCCACCGCCGTGGGGCCGGAGGCCGCGGCGGCAGGCACGGGCCCTGCAGCCGCGTCGCCCTTGGAAGAGCATGGCGAGCAGCGTGAGCGGGGGGAGCTGCAGCCAGCGGCGCACGGCGACGCTCAGCGGCGACTCAGCGACGCGGCGCAGGCCGTGCCGCCCGCAACCAGGCACCCCACCCTCGACGGCGCTCACCCCGCCGCGACGAGCAGCGGCGCCTGGAGCAGCGCCCAGCTGCCCATGGCGCCTGCTGGGATGGATGCGGTGGACGAGAGGGCGGCCGCCACCACGGCGCGCCCGCCGCTGTCGTCCTCGATGCGGCTCCAGGCAGCGTCAGGCACGCTCTCAGCGTCGCGCCACAGGTTCAGCGTGGACGACCGACAGGAGACGGCGGACTCGCAGGGGCAGGACCCCACGGGGGACAACCACACGCTGCTCATGAGGGGCCTGCGCGTGCGGGTGCGTGGCCCGCGTCGCATGGCGGGCGCGCGGCTCATGGACACGCTCTCTGCCCCGCTGACCTTTCGATGCGTGCGCCTGGGTGTGCGCGCAGTGCGGCATCGACGTGGGCGCCGTCAGGACGGGCATCAATGACATCTCTGGCCGCATCACCTATGTGGGCAAGGTGCGGGCAAGGCCATGTGGTGGGGTGGGGTGACTGTGGTAGCGAGCCACCGGTGGCTTCCTCTGCGGACGCACAAGTGGCACTCCCGCAGCCGCCTCCATCATGTCGTGGGGCTGACGTTGCAGCTCAGCAGTGGGCTGATGGTTGCGCGCCCTTTTCAGGTGATGAACCGCGCGGCGCGCATCGCCGGCGTGGTCAAGAGCGGGCACGTCTGGGCCAGCGCCGAGGCGTACAACTCAGCGGTGCGGGGCGGCAGGCCCGAGCCCAAGCCTTCCTCGCGTGTGGTGTCGCGCGAGGCGTCCGCCGCCAGCCTGAGCCAGCTCATCCGCGGCGGCCAAAAGGCGACGCGGCCGTCCTTTGCCGGCCTGCTAGCGCACCCGCTCAGCGCACAGCACGCGGTTCCAGACCAAGCACTCGCGGGGACCCCTCCGTCGTCCCAGCCTGGCATGCCACTTCTGGCCCATGGGCCCCAGCCGTCGGTGCTGCCAGCCGCCCTGCCGCTGAGTACAAACAGCGTGCCGCAGGGCCACGCCGTGGAGCCCGGCTCCGTCAGGAGCAGCAGCGCGGCGGGCAGCACGGCTGGCGGGCAAGCCACGAGCGCTGGCCTCGGCGCGGCAAACCTCGTGAGCGCGGCGGAGCTGCCTAGCTACCGGCAGCTGGCCCACCAAGCCCTGGCCGCCCTGGCGCCCGACCGCCTCACGAGCCCGTCCAGTGTGCAGCTGGCTCTGCGGTTGGCGGCGGCGGCGGACCGCCGCGAGCTGCTCGGCACGTCTCTGGGGCCTTACCGCCTCAAGTCCATGCTGGTGAGGCGCGCTGTGGTGCTTTCGCGGGTTGTGGGCGGGCCAGCGCGACTGGTGGGCTGGGCGTGCTCACGACTGCACGTGGTGCGTGCTTGGCCGGGCCGCGCGCAGGAGGAGACCATGCTGGTGGAGTGCGAGCTCGGGGACGTGCCCTCGGACAATGAAGACGACCCGCCGCAGGCGTGAGCAAAATGCATGACGTGCACGCGCATGCTGGCGCTCAGCCAGGCTGGCCCACGCTGGGTGGGCCCAGCGGTGCTCTTTCCGTGCAGCAACACACGAACTGCGTCCGGAGTCTTATCGTTTCGCTTTCTAGCTGTGTTGGGGCTGCGGGACATGAGATGCGCAGAGATGGGGCATCGTTGGTACGGCTGGGGGACTCACGCAATAACTCTTTCTCGACTTCTCCTGTGACGCGCTGCCTTATCATCAGGGCCCTGACCCGGTGGCCCTCTTGTTCCCTGGTTCGCATTTTGGTGCACATGTTCTCTTTTGCTTGTGCCACTGACGGACGCGCAGCAGAAGCCTTTTTGCACGACTCTTCGAGGGGTGGGGCCAGAGAGGCTGTCGGCTCGACGATTGCGCACGACGAACTCCTTGTGTCCGACGTGCAAGGTGAATGTAGGAGGCCTGCAGGCTGGATGCGCCACTCACAGGCACCTGCCTAGGGGGGGGGCTGGCTCCCGTTGCTGGCCGCGCCGCGCGCGCTCAGAGGTGGACCGTGCGCCACACACGTCGTGCCGCCGCTGTCACGGCCACAGTCAGTGCGAGCCAATCCACAGGCGTAGACGTGTTTACTGCTGGTGGCCATGGCCACCGGAGGTCCCGCAGCTTTCGAGCTGTCGCGGGCTGTCCGTGGCGAAGGAGAACGCGTCCGCGTTCCGTCATCCTCGCACCGGCGACTGACGGGTGTGCGCGTGGAGAGGTCTCAGCTGTATCGATGCGCGCGAGGCGCCGGTGCCAAAGAGTCGGCGCATGGTGTGACCGGGCTTGGCCCCTGAACCCGGCGCGTGCAGAACAGCCTATCAGGAAGCATATGGATCCACATGCACCAGCACGCCACCAGCTGGGGGCTGCAGCCGCCCTGGGTGCCATGTCCAGGGCCATGCCGCGCCGTCCCCCTGGCGCTCCGCTGCGGCACCACCACAAGTGCCTCAGCGATAGCGCGCTCTGCACGCCTGAGGACTCATGAGCGCCGTGCGGCTCGCCCGGAGCAGGAGCCCGCAGCGGCGCGCAGCCGCCAGGGCCACCGCCGCACCCGCAGCCCGACGACGTGCTCTGCGCAGGCAGCAGCTGGCCAGGGCATCCCGGCGCCAGGCCAGCTGCAGCACGCGGCTGACTCCGCCGCAGTGCTGGCACATGCTTCTGCGCTCCTGGCTGGCTCAGGCGGGAACGGCGCGCTCGCCTCCGCCCCAGGCGACCAGCCGCCAGCCGTGAGCACCACAGCGCAGCTGGTCAGCGCAGTGCTCGTGGCGACTGGGCCTGGCCTGACGAGCGCGCTGCAACAGTTGGAGGGCCAGCTGCGTCACCCCACGCCCGATCGGCACTATTCGCCACCGCCGCCGCCGCAGCTGACGGCGCCGCAGTGCCTCTCACTGCTGCAGCACCTGGACGCGCACGGCGCCCACTTGGGCCCGCAGCTCGAGCAGGCGGTGTGGCGGAGCATGGCCAGCCATGCCGGCGAGCTGCGGCAGCTGTCGACGGCGGACCTGCTCCACCTAGCCACCTTGCTCGCACACCTGCTCTCAGGCGCCTCCACGCAGCAGCAGCAGCAGCAGCAGCAGCAGCAGCAGGCAGATGGCGCCGCGGCAGCGGGAAAGCGGCGGCGGGCGTGGAGCACGGCGCGGCAGGACCGCGGCTCACCGGACCAAGCCCCGAGGGCGCGGGCGCTTCACGCCGTGCTGCAAGAGGTGCAGCGCCGCCTGGCGCCCCAGCACGCGCGTGCCTCCGCCGCAGAAGCCCCAGAGGACACCAGCTCAAGAGGCGTTGGCGCGGCGGGCCCACCAGCCGTGCCGCATCTGCCGCTGGCGCTGGACGAGCCCTTGGTGCAGCTGCTGCGCACGCTAGCCCTGCACTTGGGCCGGGGGGCGAGGGCGCCGCCGGCGTTGCCAGGGACGTTCCTGGACGCCGCGTGCCAGCACCTGCTGCAGCCCGCGCCGGCGCCCGGCGGCGGCCTGCGGCTGCAGCGCCTGCCTCCCGCCGTGCTGCAGCAGTGCATGTGGGCGGCGAGCCGGCTGGTGGTGGGCCGGCACGCCGCGCCGCCCTCCCTGCGCTTCCTCGAGGTGCGTGCGTGCAGGCGGCACCTGCAGCGCCCTCCTTGGCCGGCTGCGTGGAATATCCAAGAGCCGCCGCGGGGCCGCCGGGTCAAGCATAGTGTGCCGTGCGCGCTCGCACGCAGGCGCTGGTGGCGCACCTCCACAGCTTGCTCGCGCCGCCGCCGGGCGCGGGCGCCGGCGCGCAGCGTGCGCAGCAGCAGCACGGCGGCGACGCGCTGCACTCGGCCGCGTCGTGCCTCGTCTCGCTGGCGCACCTCTGCGCGGACCGGCCGCCGCTGCTCGCGCGCCTGCTGCAGCAGGACGCCACCTCATTCCCCGCGGCGGCGCCGCACGGACCCCCGCCGCTGCACGCGTTGTGCAGCCAGCTGGAGGCCGCCACCGCGCCCCCGCCCGCCCGGCCGCCGCTGCCGCCCTCGCTGTGCGTGGAGGTGCTTTGGGCGTACGCCCACCTGGGCTGGCGGCCGAGGCTGCCGTGGCTGCGGGGCGTGGTGGCGCACGCGGCGGGTTACGCCGCGCAGCAGCAGCAAGGCCAGCAGTACCACGGGCACAAGGCTCCCGCGCCGGACAAGCTGGTGCAAGCCGTGTGGGCCCTGGCTGCGCTCACCACGCACGCACCCGCCCGCCGCGCCGCTTTGGGCGGCGAAGGCGGCGACGCCAGCAGATACAACAGCACGGACGGGCAGGCGGTGGCGGGGGCGCTGCTGCACCTGTCTCTAGACGAGCCGGACGGTGGAGGCGTGGAGCGGCGGGAGGAGCGGGCGCAGCGTGGCGCGGGGGAGGCAGGCGGCGACGAGGCTCTGGCGAGGCTTGCGGGGCAGCTGTGCGCCTGCCTGCGGCCCGCCCTGCCGCACCTCTCTGGCGCGTCGCTGGGCACGCTGCTGTGGGCGCTGGCGCGCCTGGCGCATGCCGCTGGCGCCGCGCCCGCCCCCCAGCCGCCGCGCTTCGGCCGGAACAGCGGCGGCGGCGCCGCCGGTGCCACTCTGCAGCCCAGGCGCGGGCGCCACAGCGGCAGCGGCGGCGGCGGCGACGGCGAGTTGGTGGATGCGCTGCTGCAGGCTGCGGCCGCCAAGGTGGCGAGCACGTCAGCGCA
>VFQP010003983.1_pt1 | contig 14328 bp, 10 predicted proteins | sample 3512351 | NCBI WGS metagenome assembly VFQP01 (sample SAMN10412372, study PRJNA504923) | tailings metagenome | isolation source: Relicate 1 Philex TSF1 revegetated site | place: Philippines: Tuba, Benguet | collected 2017-08-29 | reverse complement strand
AAAGTTTAAAAGTTTACAGCTGTGGGATTCAAGCCGCAGATGTAAAATCGTTAACGTTCTAACTTTAAAACCTGAGTTATGAAGCCGTAAACCGTAAACTGTAAAACTTTAAAACCTTTAAACTGTAAAACTTTTAAACCGTTGACCGTTGGCAAAATTTGAGATCACATTACGGAATGATAAGGTTAAGCAGTATAACAGCATGGCATTGTTCATCGTGTTATTGAACATTGCAGTTTTTATACTGACTGTTTTTTACAGCGCTGATGAGTTTACACGTAACAGTGCTTTGACTGGTGCGGTCTTATCGCTTCTTACGCTTGGTGTAGGTTGGTGGATGGCGAAGAAGGGAAACGCGGATGGAAAGCTGAAGTATCTTCCCCTCATGATCATCACGATTGTTTGGGCAATGATCGGCAATTGGTGGGCTGTGGTGCTTTGTGCCATGCTGACTTTCCTGTTTGCCACATCGCAGCGCCGGTTACAGTTGGGTGTTGATAAGAACGAAGTGAGTTATCCTTCTTTCCCGCAACGGAGCATCCGTTGGGATGAGTTGAACAATATTGTATTAAAAGATGGTTTATTGACCATCGACTTCAAGAACGATAAAATACTGCAGTCTGAGATCATTGAATCGTCCGCAGGATTAAATGAACAGGAATTTAACGAATTTTGCAGGGAGCAGTTGAAGTAAATCTTAAAGCGGATCAGATTATGGCGCATATTTCACATTCACCTTACCTGATGTATTCAGATGGCAAGGGAAACATTTTTGAAGACCAGACATTATTTGTGACCGGCCGCAGTGGTTGGGATGCATTTGAAATACCCGAAGACGAATGGATCGAATTGCCTGATGGCGGTTCGCTGTACGAACTTCCGGGTCGCCGTGGTATCGGTATCGATGTTGAAACAGGTGAAATGCGTCTTTGTGAGAAAGGCTGGGCCGTGGCTGCGTTCATTCCACCTGCTCACACAGGCTTCTACCTGGCGGCGTATGAAACGGCACCCGATGCACCTACATTGCCGCTATTCTGCTATACAGCTGCCGGCTGGTATGATGATAAATTTTATGTTCCTGCAACAAGAATAGAACCGGATATCCGCCAGGATTGTGCGGGTTATGATCAAACAAAGGTTGAGTTTGGCGTGGAGAAACTGCTGCAGGCATATCCGCATAACAGGCTGGTGAATCACCTTGCCAATAACTGTGCACTGACTTATCAATGCCCGGCCGCGCGTAACTATTTCCTTGGCCGCTGGGAATGCCCAATCCCTTCCTCCCCTGCCTGTAATGCAAATTGTGTGGGTTGTATCTCATTGCAACCGGATGAAGAAACGATCGTGTCTACACAGGACAGGCTGCGTTTCAAACCAACACCGGAAGAGATCGTTGAGTTTACCGTTCCGCATCTTGAGCAAGCGCCTTTCCCTATCGTTAGCTTTGGCCAGGGATGTGAAGGCGAACCTTTGCTGATGTGGGAGACCATCCGCGAAGCGATCATCGAAATACGCAAGCATACGCCGAAAGGAAGTATCAATATCAACACCAATGGTTCCAAACCGGATGCAGTAAAAGCATTATGTGAAGCAGGATTGGATTCAATCCGTGTGAGTACGAATTCTGCGCGTCGTGAAGTGTACATGCCTTACTATCGTCCGAACAACTACGACTTTGATGATATCGTTGAAAGCCTGAAAGTGGTAAATAGCTTTGGCGGCTGGACGTCGATCAATTATTTCGTATTTCCTGGTATGACGGATAGCATTGCAGAGTATGAAGCGTTGCGCAAGCTGATCAGGGAAACCGGGTTGAAGATGATCCAGTGGCGGAACTTTAATATCGATCCTGACTGGTATCTCGGAAAGATCGGTGTGGGCGATACGGGAGAATGCATGGGTGTGAAGCAACTGCAGGAGTTGTTGAAGGAAGAGTTCCCCAATCTGCGATACGGTTACTTTAATCCTCCGATGGAACGCATTAAAGGGCGTTTTGATCTGGACTTTGCACATCATTGATCTTCTCTTTTGTGAAGGAAAAAAGCATTCTGCAGGGCGTGATCCTGGCTGTATTGGCAGCATTGATCTGGTCGGGTAACTTTATTGTGGCCAGGGCTGTTCATGCGGATATCAATCCGGGACACCTCTCCTTTTTTCGCTGGGCAACGGCGACTGTGCTGCTGGCGCCATTTGCAGTTAAAGTTTGCATTGCTGAACGCACTGCTTTGAAGAAGCACTTCGGCTATCTGTTCTGGTTGTCATTAACGGGCATCTGCCTATTCAATACATTTGTATACATCGGAGGGCATCATACCTCAGCGATCAACCTGGCGCTGATCGGCACAACCTCATCGCCGATATTTGCCAATATCATGGCCGCAATTTTTCTGAAAGAAAAGATAGGCGTTAAGAGATTATGCGGAATGCTGGTTTGTATTGCCGGCGTGCTGCTGCTGATCTCCAGGGGTAGCTGGGAGAATCTGAAGCATTTTCATTTCTCTGAAGGCGATGCATGGGTGTTACTGGCGGCATTATCTTTTGCGATTTACAACATCCTGGTAAGAAAACGCCCGGTTGCAATCTCTCCTTTAAGTCTTTTGTTCAGTTCATTTTTATTGGGAACGATCTTGTTGATCCCCTTTGTGATTTTTGAATCTTCTTCCCAGGCGCCAATCAACTGGAATGGTCAGTTGATTGGGATGATCCTTTATCTTGGCCTGGGTGCATCAGTGATCTGCTTTTTTATCTGGAACAAAGCAATCCAGATCCTTGGCGCGGGAAGAACGGCATTGTTCGGGAATCTTATCCCGGTATTCTCAAGCCTGGAAGCTGTTTTTATTTTGCATGAAGCGTTCACTTTGGTGCATATCATCAGCATGGTGGTGGTGCTGATCGGTTTGATCATTGCCAATCTGAAGTGAATCTTTCCGTGAAGCTTTCCGGGCCATTACGTCAATCTCAGCGTATGTTGTGTGGGCAAGTTTGGCTGGCGTAATCTACGGGCTTTGTCAGTCGTGCGAGGGGCCGAAGCAAATGCGGTGGTCATGACCGTCAAAGGATTGCCCTGTATCCTTCCTTCCATTCATGCCGCCACCTCCTGTGACTCCATAAATAATTTGCGGGCGCCTGCCTGATCTCATTCTCCAGTTGCATCTTATACAACATCGTTATCTCCTCACTCGTATGATCACGGCTGTTTTCCGCAAGCAAGGTCGTTTTAAAAGAATAGTATCCCCTGCCGGTTTTTGTAAAAGAAACAAACACGACCGCTGTGTTTTTCATCATGGATAATTTTCCGGGGCCGGTGATGAACGGCGCGGGTTTTCCGAAATAGCGGAGCCAGAATGCTTGCTTGGGTATCCCAGGATTCTGATCAGCAGCCAGCGCAAGAACATATTGCTTCTTCATTAAATGGTGCATCTTATGCCTGAAACTGTCCGTTGCAACCAGGATAGATCCAAACCGGCTGCGCGATCTTAAAAACACCCTGCTGATCACTTTATTGCTGATAGGTTTATATACGCCGATAAAAGGGGCATTCACCTGTTTGGCGTACATCAGGTTGGCGAATTCCCAGTTGAATTGATGGCCAACAAGGATATGAATATTTTTCCCCTTTGATAACAATTCGTTGATCAACGTGAGATCACAGTCACCTCTTCGTGCGAGCTCCTTTGGTCCGATCGATATCATCTTGATCGTTTCTATAAATGTATCCGTGAGATTGTGATAGAACTGTCTGGCGATCCTTTTACGTTCGCTGATAGTTTTATCCGGGAATGCGATGGCAAGATTGTGCATCACCGTTTTCTTTCTGTAGCCTATGATATGATAAAGGACGATGTATGCAATATCGGAAAGAATGAACAGAATTCTTAGAGGTAAAAGAGAGATGGTGAATAATATGCAGTATACGATGTAATACATGAATAAAATACAGGGTAATACGATTAATGAACTCGCTGCCCCAGTTGTATTATCAATATCGTTCTCAGTAAAGTCCGTTTGATAATGGCTGGTACCGGAAGAATAGATACCTCCGCTTCTACGGGTTAACAGCAGTGGTGGCCAGGGCAAGATACTATGCCTCGCTGCCCGGCTTTATGACGCAAAGTTGAGTAGCCAATGCAGAATTGAACATGTCTGAATTACGCTAATCTATGTCGATATCTCCCATGAAAAGAAGTAACCATTATTTTTTCCGGTGTGAACATTTTTCTATATAAAATGTTTAGGGAAAAATAAAACTAACCTGATGCCCGGAACCAAACTGCTTATCGCAAAAGGATTGCTGATTCTTTTACTCCAACTCTGTTCGCTTTTATCAGTCTCACAAAAGCATGACAGCATCGTACCCATCATTATCACCGGAAAAATTACAGGTCTCAAACCAGACAAGCAAGGTAAGAGAGCGTTAGGGATAGAGTTTCCTGAAGGTTCAGGTATTGCGTCAGTGAATATCCCAATTGACAGTGATGGGAATTTCCGGAAGTCAATCTCCGGTCCGGAAGGAAAGTATGTGCTTATAGATGGAAGCAGCTTTCCTTATTCTCAATATTTCAAACCTGGTGGAACCTATACCATCGAATACAGGGCTGCTGACTTAAACTTGGGTGTGGTGCGGTTAAAAGGAGATGATACAGCTATTAATCGCTATTTTATAAAAAAGCAACAGGAGAAAACCTTTTTTGATCCATCAGAAGAAATAGCGGAAGCTGCATTCCGGGAGAAACTAACGAATTGGAACATCAGAGAATTGGCCCGGATGGCAACGTTTCCTTTACCGATGGCCTTGGCTGCAAGGGAAAAGAAAGCAATAGAATATGAGCGGCTTTCAACTCTCTTTCTGTTCACAAGATTTGCTGAAATGCGCGACACTTCCTACAGAAGGTCGGCAATTACCCTACAGGATCTTTCCATTGATTATAATAACGTCAACGATTATAGGAACTACAGCAGTTATTCCAGTCTTGTATATGAATACTATCTGAAAAAACTGGATAGCATCGAAACTATCCGGCTCAAAGATGACAGCAGTTTCAATCTTCGTCAGGTCAGAACGAGGCTGCTCGCACAGATCATTCCTGATCAATACATCCGGAATAACATTATCAGTAAAGTGGTGATCTATGACCTGAAAGAGGTAAAGGATATAGAGGCATACTATAATGATTTTATAACTTATTATACGGGAGAGGACGAATCTGTTAAGGAAGCGGTGCTGGATGTTTATCTCCGCCTGACGAAACTGAAAAAAGGAACGCCTTCTCCGAAATTCAATAACTATGAAAGTTTTACTGGTGGAAGACAATCACTGGATGATTACCTGGGTAAGTTTGTATTCATCGATATCTGGGCTACCTGGTGTGGCAATTGCTGGGGAGAATTCCCTTACATCCGTAAAATGGAAGATAAGTACAAGGGAAAGAATGTCGTATTCTTAAGTATATCACAGGATGATGACCGGGATCTTTGGAAGAAAACGATCATCAAAGAAAAGCTACCCGGTATACAATTGCTCGCACCAGGCAGGAATGATAGTTTTTTCCGGGAATATGCAGTATACGGCATACCACGTTATATCTTGCTGGATCCTCTTGGAAAGATCATAAGCTACAGCACGCCGAGACCATCAGAGCAAGAGTTAGCGAAATTGTTTAAAAGCGCCGGACTTTAAGCCAAGGCTGTTTCTACAACATAAGAAATTCCTGATAACGGAAGCGGGATTTCCTGATCGGAAATCCCGCTATAAAATCCTCAGCACGATGCGTGCCCATACTTATTTATAAATTCCCTCTCGCTTCCTGTTCGCGTTCTATCGCTTCAAACAAGGCCTTGAAATTTCCTTTACCAAAACTCTTTGCTCCTTTACGCTGGATGATTTCAAAGAACAATGTCGGTCGGTCTTCAACCGGTTTGGAAAACAATTGTAACAGGTATCCTTCATTATCACGGTCAACAAGAATACCCAATTCTTTCAATGGCTCCAGGTCTTCGTCGATATGTCCTACCCTGTCGATGAGGTCGTCGTAATAGCTTGAAGGTACTTTCAGGAACTCAACACCTCTGCTCATCAGGTCGCGAACGGTTGTCACGATATCCGCAGTGGCCAGTGCAACGTGCTGTACTCCTTCGCCGCGATAAAACTCCAGGTATTCTTCCACCTGTGATTTCTTTTTACCTTCAGCCGGTTCATTGATCGGGAATTTTACAAAACCATTTCCGCTGCTCATCACTTTACTCATCAGTGCAGAATATTCTGTAGATATATCCTCATCATCGAACGACAGAATATTCTTAAAACCCATCACCTCTTCATAGAACTTCACCCATGGATTCATCTGGTTCCAATCCACATTGCCTACACAATGATCCACATAAAGCAATCCGGTATCTTTTGGCGCAAAATGCGGGTTACTCCATGCTCTGTATCCCGGGATAAATGTGCCTTTATAGTTCTTGCGTTCGATAAACAAATGCACTGTATCTCCATAGGTGTGAATGCCGCTTATGACCACCTCTCCCTGATCATCAGTTAAAGTCGTTGGTTCCATATAGCTTTTAGCACCACGGCTGGTCGTTTCCTGCCATGCTGAAGTAGCATCCTGTACCCGGAGGGAAAGCGCCTTTACGCCATCTCCATGTTTGTAGATATGATCAGCCATCTCATTATCCGGGCGAAGCGGCGTAGTCAGCATCAGTGTCAGCTTATGTTGGCGTACCACATAGCTGGCCCTGTCTTTCATGCCTGTTTCCGGCCCGGCATAGGCCAGCGCCTGAAATCCAAACGCGCTCATGTAGTAATGAGCAGCTTGTTTCGCATTGCCAACATAAAATTCAACATAATCGGTGCCTTCCAGTGGCAAAAAATCCTGGACAGCATCCCGGGTTTTTACGTCTTTCGTAATTGTAGACATATAATCAATGATTTTATAGAAGAATAATTCCAAAAACAGTTCCAGGGGAACCTGTTTTGCAAACCTGTACTTGAAAAAGGAAATAGATCAGAAGGGCTCAGCAACTACCCATCGCCAGCGTCTCCATCAGCAGGCTGAAGTTATTCCGGTAGTCGGCAAAGAGTTTATGAGGAAAATCGGGACGCATATCTCGAGTCAAAGCTAGGTAAAGGATGTGATAAGTTTAAAAGTTTTAAAGTTTAAATGTTTAACAGTTGTTTCTGGCGGTACTTGCCCTGATCTGCTGGCTTTTCATGTATAAACTTTTAAACCTTAAACCTTTAAACTTTTAAAGCTTGTCTCCTTTTCCCTCTCAGCCTCAAATATTTTGAAAAACTCTTTTCCTCCTTCCCCTCTTTTCTCCTCTTAGCTTAGATTTGCGCCATGCAAAAAATCGGTATTCTCGGTGGCGGCCAGCTTGGCCGTATGTTGCTGCAGTCTGCGGCTAATTATCCAGTTGAAACTTTTGTTCTTGAAAATGATCCGGAGTGCCCGTCGGCACATCTTTGCGGGCATTTTGTGTTGGGGGATATCAGGAGTTTTGATGACGTGTATGCGTTCGGAAAGCAGTTAGACGCCATTACAATTGAAATTGAGAATGTGAATATTGATGCGCTGGAGAAACTGGAGGCTGAAGGGGTTCGTGTTTATCCGAAGCCGTCTGTTTTGCGGATCATAAAAAACAAGATCAATCAGAAAGAATATTATAAATCCCATCAGATTCCGTCTCCGGATTTTGTGATCACGCAAACGGTGGAGGAGCTTAAAGCCCATGCTGCTTTTTTGCCGGCAGTACATAAGCTGGGTGAAGGCGGCTATGACGGGCGGGGTGTGCAGTTACTGAAGAAAGAGGAAGATATTGCAAGCGGTTTTGATGCGCCTTCCGTGCTGGAGAAAATGGTAAGTATCCAAAAGGAGATCGCGCAGATGGTGGCCGTGAACGATAAAGGGGAAACGGCTTTGTATCCACCGGTGGAAATGGTGTTTGATCCGGTGCTGAACCTGCTTGACTACCAGCTTTGCCCTGCTGGTATCGACGAGCGCACGCTTTGGAAAGTGGAGGCGATCGCCTTGTCTGTGGTACGTAATTTCAAGTCTCCCGGGATTTTTGCCATCGAGATGTTCGTTGATAAAAATGGTGATGTGCTCGTAAATGAAACCGCTCCACGTGTACACAATAGCGGGCATCATACGATCGAAGCGCATTATTCTTCCCAGTTTGACATGCTGTGGCGGGTGATGCTCGGGTTTCCATTGGGTAACACCGACCCGATCATGCCTTCGGTAATGGTCAACCTTATTGGTGCAGAGAAGTATTCAGGAAATGTTGTATATGAAGGTTTGGAAGAGATTTTGAAGATAGAAAATGCCTTTGTGCACCTGTATGGTAAAAAACAAACTAAACCAGGTCGCAAAATGGGACATGTTACCATTTTAAGCAAGGAAAAGCAGGATCTGCTCCATCAATCCAATAAGATCAAACACAACCTGATCGTGAAGGCCTGACCCGTTACCGGGCTGATTTTACGGCCTTTTGTATTGATTGAAACATATATTGCAAAACAGCGCAGGGAGAAACGAGCCCTGACGTCTAATATCCGTCTGGATTTCAGGGGCTTGCCATACTGTCTTCAAGCACGGTCTGGCGTTAATAAACAAATAAACAAAGTGACAACACAACCACCTATCCGTTACTGTTTTTTTATCGCGGCGCTTGGATTGCTGTCCGCCTGTGGAGGAGAATCAAAAAAAGAAGCAAAACCTCAGCAGGCCGCTGGCCGCTCTCAGGGGCCTGTCCGCGTTGAAGCTTATGTGGTAAAACCTCAGGCTTTTGCTGAGAGCATCGAAGTGCCTGGTTCTATTATTGCCAATGAAACCACCGAGATCCATCCCGAGGTTTCGGGCCGGGTTGTTAATCTGAATGTGGCTGAAGGCCGCCAGGTGGCGAAAGGAACTTTGCTGGCAAAACTCTATGACGCCGATCTGCAGGCACAATTGAAAAAACTCCAGGTTCAGCTTGAGATCGCCAATACAAACGAAGATCGTTCTGCTCAACTCCTCAAGATCCAGGGTATCAGCAAAGCTGACTATGATGCGAGTTTGCTGAACGTAAATAATATCAAAGCGGATATTGATATCATCCGTACGGAGATAACACGTACCGAGATCCGCGCACCATTCAGTGGTAAAATGGGTTTGAAGAATATCAGCCCCGGTGCTTATGTAACGCCAACGACGGTCATCGCGGTGATCAATCAGACAGGTGAATTGAAACTTGATTTTACTGTTCCTGAGAAATATACAGGTAAGATCAAGATCGGGCAGATCGTCAGTTTTTCGTATGAAGGTTCTGTCAAAAAATATTCAGCCAAAGTAATTGCGACCGAATCATCTGTTGCCGAGAATACAAGAAGCCTCAAAGTTCGTTCGCTTGTGCAGACCCGTGATGAGGGGCTGATCCCGGGCTCATTTGCAAAGGTGCAACTGGGTTTTGATCCTGATCCGAATGCGATCCTGGTGCCTACACAGGCGATCCTTCCCCAGGCAAGAGGTAAGAAAGTGATCCTGGCAAACAACGGACAGGCAAAGTTTGTGGATGTAACCACCGGCGTACGCGATTCTTCACGTGTGCAGGTAACACAGGGGCTTAAAGCTGGTGACACCGTGGTGATCACAGGTTTGCTCACCTTGCGTCCTGAAGGAAAACTACAGGTAAGCAAAGTGATCAACCCGTAGCGACCCGACGGCATTGCCGTTTAAATAAGTCAGCTTGCGGCGGCTTACAGAATTCAGAATTCAAAAGTCAAAAGTAAAAAACAGTAAAGACCCATGGATTTTTGAATTTTTAGTTTTGAATTTTTCCTTCCATAGTAATGGATTACGAGACGATCAACTCAATAAATAATTCGCAATGAATATCTCCGAACTGAGTTTAAGACGACCCGTGCTTGCCATAGTGATGAATCTTATCATCATTGTGTTCGGCGTTATTGGTTTTAAATTCCTGGGCGTGCGCGACTATCCCGCAATCGATCCGCCCAATATCAGCGTGCGTACGTCTTATGCAGGTGCGAATGCTGACATCATCGAAACACAGATCACCGAGCCGCTGGAGAAAGCGATCAACGGTATCGCTGGTATCAAGAATATCACCTCTTCCAGCAGCAACGGAACCAGCAATATCAACGTAGAGTTTGATCTTGGTGTCAGCCTTGAAGCCGCCGCCAATGACGTTCGCGATAAGGTATCACAGGCGCAACGCTCCCTCCCACCCGATCTCGAAGCTCCGCCGGTTGTGACAAAAGCGGATGCAAGCTCAGACCCCATTCTTTCCATGACGGTGCAAAGCACTACCAGGAATCCATTGCAGATCACTGAATATGCAAATAACACGCTTGTTGAACGGCTGCAAACAATTCCCGGTGTAAGTGCCATCCAGATCTGGGGCGAAAAACGTTATGCGATGCGGATCTGGATCGATCCGGTAAAGCTGACGGCATTTGGTCTCACACCCGGCGACGTAGCAGCCGCCCTTGCCCGTGAGAACGTTGAGCTTCCATCCGGTAAGATCGCCGGTGATGCAACTGAATTGACCGTGAGAACATTCGGACGTCTGAATACGGAAGAAGAATTTGGCAACGTGATCATCAAGAACGTAAGCGGTGCCGATGTACGTGTAAAAGATATCGCAGAAGTTGTGCTCGGACCAGAGAATGAAGAGAACGCACTGCGCGAAAGCCGCATCCCAATGATCGCCCTGGCTGTAATCCCTCAACCAGGAGCCAATTATGTTGAGATCTCAGATGAGTTCTATAAACGTATTGAGCAGATCAAAAAAGATATACCCGATGATATCTCTGTAAACATTGCACTTGATCAAACGCGCTTTATCAAACGTTCCATTCTCGAAGTAGAAGAAACCTTGCTTATTGCAGTTGTACTCGTTGTGATTATCATCTATCTCTTCTTCCGTGACTGGCTTATCGCTTTACGCCCATTGATCGACATCCCGGTTTCATTGATCGGTGCATTCTTTATCATGTATATCATGGGGTATACGATCAACGTATTATCCCTGTTGGCGATCGTACTTGCAACCGGACTTGTGGTGGATGATGGGATCGTTGTAACGGAGAATATTTATAAGAAGATGGAGAAAGGAATGGGGAAATGGCAGGCAGCCATGGAAGGATCCAAGGAGATCTACTTTGCGGTGATCGCTACCTCCATTACACTTGCCGTTGTGTTTCTCCCTATCTTATTCCTACAGGGATTTGTGGGAAGCCTGTTCCGTGAATTTGCGATTGTAGTTGCTGGCGCGGTTTTGATCTCTGCATTTGTTTCGCTTACACTTACGCCGGTATTGAACGTTAAGCTCAGCAAGAAAAATATACATAAGCATTCCTGGTTCTATACCAAGACGGAGCCTTTCTTCCAGTGGATGGAAACCTCATACCAACGTGCGCTGACAGCGTTTATGAAAGTACGATGGGTTTCTTTTATCCTTATACTTGGTTGTATTGCGATCATCTTTTTTATCGGGCGTAATCTTCAGTCAGAACTTGCCCCGATGGAAGACCGTAGCCAGTTCCGTTTGAGCCTTACCGCACCAGAAGGAACTTCGTATGATGCGATGGACAAGTATGTGGATCGGGTTGCCAAGCTGATGATGGACTCCATTCCGGAAAGGCAGATCGTGTTATCTATTACTGCGGGTGGTTTTTCAGGTGGTAATGTGAACAGTGGAAGTGTGCGTGTAACATTGGTAGATCCGAAAGACAGAATGCGTTCCCAGGACGAAATTGTGAATATGGTGAACAAAAACCTACCACGTTTTAATGAGGGACGAGCGTTTGCCAGCCAGGAACAAACCATTCAGCAGAACCGCCGTGGTGGTTCACCTGTTCAGTTTGTATTGCAGAATAACAATTTTGAAAAGCTGACGGCCATTCTTCCAAAGTTTCTCGAAGAAGCAAATAAGAGCAAGGTATTACAGCAGGTTGATATCGATCTGAAATTCAATAAACCAGAATTAAGAGTTTCGATCGATCGTTTGAAGGCAAGTGAATTGGGCGTAAGCGTGAGCGATATATCCGAAACACTTCAACTGGCTTACAGTAACCGGAGATTGGGATATTTCAATAAAGATGGTAAACAATACCAGGTGATGGGACAGGTTGACCGTCGTGACCGTGATGATCCGGATGATCTCAAAAGTCTTTTCGTTCGGAATTCACGGGGTGAAATGATCTCGATGGATAACCTTGTTACTGTGGAGGAGGCGAATACACCTCCGTCTATTTACCACTTTAACCGCTATAAGTCAGCAACCATTTCTGCCGCATTGCAACCCGGCCATACGATCGGTGATGGTGTAAACGAGATGAACAGGATAGCTTCTTCGTTACTCGATGAAACCTTCTCTACTGCGTTGACCGGATCATCCCGTGATTATGCGGAGAGCAGCAGCAATACGCTGTTTGCGTTTGGCCTCGCGGTGGGACTCATACTCCTGATCCTCGCTGCACAGTTTGAAAGTTTTATCGATCCATTGATCATCATCCTTACGGTTCCGATGGCGATTGCCGGTGCTGTATTGTCTTTGTGGATGTTTGGACATACTATCAATATCTTTTCCCAGATCGGGGCGATCATGCTCATCGGGCTGGTAACAAAGAATGGTATCCTGATCGTAGAGTTTGCCAACCAGAACCGCATGAAAGGAATGGGCAAGCAGGAAGCAGCGATCTACTCGTCTGTTCAACGTCTTCGTCCTATTTTGATGACCAGCCTGGCCATGGCCCTTGGCGCATTACCGATCGCTCTTTCTCTCGGTGCAGCCGCTACCAGCCGCATTCCATTGGGGATCGTGATCGTGGGAGGTATTATGTTCTCTCTCCTGCTAACATTATTCGTGCTTCCGGCGATGTACACGTATATGTCAACATCGAAGAAGATCAGCGAAATGGAAAAATTATATCCCGAGAATAAGGATGAGGTAAAACCTATTACAGAACAACATGCAGAGCCCGTATAAAAAATCAACAATGAAGAGAGTTCCGCTTGTATTATTTGCTTTATTCCTGAGCGCTGTTTCTGCTGTGCGGGCACAACAAATGCTGACGCTTGAAGAAGCGATCGCGACAGCATTGCAGAACAACTATGACATCCAGCTGTCGAAAAATGATTCGATGGTGGCTGCGCTGGATTATTCTTACCGCAACATGGTGTTCTTTCCTGTCCTGAATGGTTTGGCAAGTACAACCTGGAACAATAACAACCAGCGTCAGACCCTGGCCGATGGTTCTAAAAGAGAACAGGACGGGATCCGTTCACACAACTCACAGGCTTCTGTACAATTACAATGGGTGTTGTTTGATGGATTTAAAATGTTTGCCACGCGCGAACGTGGTGAGCAACTGATTGGCCTTGGCGCGCTAACGGTAAGAAACCAGGTGGTGAATACCGTTGCTTCTGTTGTGAATACCTATTACGATGTGGTGAGACAAAAGCAACAATTACGTTCTGTTGAAGAACAGATCACGTTAAACGAAGAACGTGTCAGGCTGTCTCAGTACAAGCTTGATATTGGAACCGGCGCGAAGCCCGATCTGTTGCAGAGCAAGGTTGACCTGAATGCACAACGGTCGGCGAAGCTTGCTCAGCTGGCATTGATCGATCAGTTGAAGGATCAACTTAACCAGGCGATGAATACGAAGCTTGGAACCATGTTTGAAGTGGCGGATTCTATTCCGCTTAATATGGGTTTAGGTCTTGGTGATATCCAGATCGGTATTGAAAAAAGCAATCCTGCTTTATTGATCGCGCAAAAGAATATTGATATCGCAAAGCTTCAGTTGAAAGAAAGAAAGGCAGAACGCTGGCCGGTTGTTTCTTTAAATTCCGCGTATAACTACAGCAGAACGGATAATAAAACGGTGATCAACCCCTTCTCTACCCTGTTCAACCAATCGAATGGATTGAACTATGGTTTATCTGCACAGATCCCGATCTTTAATGGTTTGAACGCACGCCGTCTGATCAGACAAGCGCAGCTGAATGTAAATTATCTTCAGACTAGTTATGCAAACGAAAAAGCATTAACTGATCTGAGCGTGGTAAATGCTTTCAGGGTGTATGAGCAGAATAAAAAGACGCTGGATATTGAAGAGGAAAATATCAAACTGGCGAGAGAGAATGTGGATATCGTATTCCAGGTATACAAGCTTGGAGGAGCTACGCTGGTTCAGTTGCGCGAAGCGCAAACGAGCCTGGAAGGCGCCAATAACCGTTTGATCGCAGCTCGATACGCCACCAAGGTTTCCGAAACGGAGTTGTTGCGTTTGAAAGGGGAAATAATCAAATAATTCGC
>VFQP010003982.1_pt1 | contig 14329 bp, 13 predicted proteins | sample 3512351 | NCBI WGS metagenome assembly VFQP01 (sample SAMN10412372, study PRJNA504923) | tailings metagenome | isolation source: Relicate 1 Philex TSF1 revegetated site | place: Philippines: Tuba, Benguet | collected 2017-08-29 | reverse complement strand
GCGAAGTCGAGTTCGCGCAAGCCTTCCCGGATTTCGTCGTCGCTGGCCATGTCGCTTCGATCCTAGCAGAGTTGCGCGAAAGGGGGAGCGTTCGCGCGGCGACTGCCTGTATATAGCCGCCCCATGGATTTGCCTTCTGAAGTCTTCGTCGTCGGCTGGTTGTTCGTGGCGGCGATCGCGTCGGGCCTGTCGGGCTTCGCCTATGCGATGATCGGGGCCGTCGTACTATTGCATTTCCGCGATCCGGTCGACGCCACACCCTTGATCCAGGCGACCAGCGTGATCGCGCAATCCATGTCGATCTTCGCCTTCCGGGGCCATATGCGCTGGGACCGGCTGCTGCCCTTCCTGATCTGCGGCTTGCTGGGCGTGCCGCTGGGCGTGTTCCTGCTCTCGATCGTGCCGGCCGAACCGCTGCGCAAAGCGATCGGCGTTTTCATGATCCTCTACGCCACCTGGTCGTTGCTGCGTAAACCCGGCCCGCCGGTCACGTTTGGCGGGCGCGCGGCCGACGGTATCGTGGGCTTCTCTGGCGGCGTGCTGGGCGGGATCGGCGGGCTGGCGGGTGTGACCATCACGATCTGGACCGCGATGCGCGGCTGGCCGCGCGACGAACAGCGCGCCGTCTATCAGCCTTATATCTACATGATGCAGGCAAGCTCGGTGACCGTGCTGCTCGCGACCGGCGGTATCAGCCCGCGCGTCGTGACGGATTTCATGTGGGCGGCGATTCCGGTGGCGGCGGGGGCGTGGCTCGGCCTCAAGCTCTATGGCGCCATCGACGACGCGACGTTCCGGCGGACCTTGCTGATCCTGTTGATCGTCTCGGGGTTCGGCCTGCTATTCTGACGCTTCGGCGTTCAGGAGTTCGCAGATGTACGATATCGTCGTGACGGAATTCGTCGACCAATGGGCGGTCGACGATCTCGCCAAGGATTACAAGGTCCATTACGACCGCACGCTGGTCGACAAGCCCGAGGAATTGGCGAAGCTGGCGGCGACAAGCCCCGCGATCGTCATCCGCAATCGCACCCAAATTCGCGGGCCCGTTCTGGCCGCGATGAAGAATTTGAAGGCGATCGGCCGCCTGGGCGTGGGCCTCGACAATATCGACATGGAAGAATGCGCGCGAAGGAACATCGCCGTGTTCCCGGCGACCGGTGCGAACACCGTGTCGGTCGCCGAATACGTGATCGGCGCGACACTAGTCGGCTTGCGCGACGTGTGGAAAGCCAACGCGGATGTGCTCGCCGGCAAATGGCCGCGCAACGATTTGATGCTGGGCGAAGCCTCGGGGCGGCGCTTGGCGCTGATCGGCTTCGGCGGGATCGCGCGCGCGGTCGCCAGCCGCGCCAAGGCGTTGGAGATGAATATCTCGGCCTTCGATCCGCATGTGAAGGCCGACGATCCGGCCTGGGCGCAATACGGCGTGGAACGCGAAGCCGATCTCGATACGCTGCTGGCCAAGGCCGATGTGATTACGCTGCATGTGCCGTTCACGCCGCAAACGCGCAATCTGATCGACGCCGCACGTCTCGCCAAAATGAAATCGACCGCGCTGCTGATCAATACGGCGCGCGGCGGCATTGTTGAGGAAGCGGCGTTGGCTTCGGCGTTGACGGCGGGCAAACTCGGCGGCGCGGTGCTGGACGTTTACGACGTGGAGCCGCTGAAAGCGGGTTCGGTGCTGGACGGCGTGCCGCGCCTCTGGCTCACGCCGCATATCGCGGGCGTGACGGCGGAAGGGAATATCCGCGTTTCCACCGTCACCGTCGCGAATGTGCGCCGCGAACTCCAGCGTTTGGGGATTAAGGGCAGCAAGTGAGCGAGACCTATCCCGAAATCCGCGAGTCCGTTCGCGCACTCTGCGGCCGATTCCCCGGGGAATATTGGCGCGCATTGGATCGCGCGCGCGAGTATCCGTCGGAATTCGTGAAGGCGCTGTCGGATGCCGGGATGCTCGCCGTGCTGATCCCGGAGGAATACGGCGGATCGGGCCTGCCGATTTCGGGCGCCGCCGCGATCCTCGAGGAAATCCACGTTTCGGGTGCGAATGGCGGCGCGTGCCACGCGCAGATGTACACGATGGGCACGATCCTGCGCCATGGCTCGGCCGAACAGAAAGCGCGGTTCCTGCCCAAGATCGCGTCGGGCGAGTTGCGGCTTCAGGCTTTCGGCGTGACCGAGCCGAGTGCCGGCACCGATACGACCGCGATCCGCACGACGGCGGTGAAGAAGGGCGACCGCTATATCGTCGACGGGCAGAAGGTGTGGACCAGTCGCGCCGAGCATTCGGATTTGATGCTGCTGCTCGCGCGCACGACGCCGCGCGATCAAGCCGCCAAGAAAAGCGACGGCTTGTCGGTCTTCGTCGTCGATATGAAATCGAAGGGCCTGACGATCAAGCCCCTGCGCGCGATGATCAACCACGCGACGACCGAAGTGTTCTTCGACGGCCTGGAAGTGCCCGCTGAAAACCTGATCGGCGTCGAAGGAAAGGGGTTCCGCTACATCCTGGATGGGATGAACGCGGAGCGTATTCTGATCGGGGCCGAGTGTATTGGCGACGCCAAATGGTTCACCGCCAAAGCCAGCGACTATGCCAAAAGCCGCGTCGTGTTCGGCCGGCCGATCGGCCAGAACCAGGGCGTTCAGTTTCCTATCGCGCAAGCCTATGCGCGCATGCGCGCGGCCGAATTGATGGTGCGCGAAGCGATCCGGCTTTACGAAGCGCATCAGCCCTGCGGGCCCGAGGCGAATATGGCGAAGATGCTCGCCGCCGAAGCGTCGTGGGATGCGGCGAATGCCTGCCTGCAAACCCATGGCGGGTTCGGCTTCGCCGAGGAATACGATATCGAGCGCAAATTCCGCGAAACGCGGCTCTATCAGGTCGCGCCGATTTCGACCAATCTGATCTTGGCGCATCTGGCCGAGCATGTGCTCGGCCTGCCCCGGAGCTATTGATGGCGGCCCTCGACGGATTGCTGTGCCTCTCGCTCGAACAAGCGGTCGCGGCCCCCTATCTCACCTCGCGCCTCGCCGATAAAGGCTGCCGTGTGGTGAAGCTCGAGCGGCCGGAAGGCGATTTCGCGCGCGGCTACGACAAGGCGGCGAAGGGCCAGTCGAGCTATTTCGTCTGGCTCAATCGCGGCAAGCAAAGTCTGGTCGCCGATATCAAGAACCCGGCCGACAACGCGCTGCTCAAGCGCATCGCGGCCAAGGCCGACATCTTCGTCCAGAATTTGATGCCGGGGGCGGCCGCGCGCGCCGGGCTGGGCGTGGCCGAATTGCGCAAGGCGAACCCGCGCCTCATCTGCGTCGATATCTCCGGCTATGGCTCGCAAGGCCCCTACGCGCAGATGAAAAGCTACGACATGCTGCTGCAAGCCGAGACCGGGCTCGCCGACGTGACTGGGCGCCCCGAAGGCCCCGGCCGTGTGGGCGTGTCGGTCTGCGATATCGCGGCAGGCATGTACGCGCATCAAGCCGTTCTCGAAGCGTTGATCGAACGCGCGCGCACGGGCCAAGGGGCGCATATCGAGGTCTCGCTGTTCGACGGCATGGCCGAATGGATGGCCGTACCGTTGCTGCATTTCGATTATCTCGGCAAGGCGCCGCAACGCGTGGGCTTGGCACACCCCTCGATCGCGCCCTATTCGGATTTCATCACGAAGGATGGCGTGCGCATCGTCATCTCGATTCAGAACGAGCGCGAATGGGCGGATTTCTGCGCCCATGTCTTGGGCGAGCCCGGCTTCGCGACGCATCCCGACTATGCGACCAATGTGCAGCGGGTGAAGAACCGCGCCGCGCTCGACGCCAAGGTCGCGGCATTTTTCGAAGTGCGCACGAAGGCCGAGATGGTGACGCTGCTCGACGCCGCGCGCACCGCCTACGGTGTCGCGAACACGGTTGCGGAATTCTCCAAACATCCGCAATTGCGCCGCGTGAGCGTGGCGACCGAAACGGGCGACGTGAATTTGCCCGCCCCGCCCGCGATCGTCGACGGCGTGCGCGCACCCGCTTTGGGTCCCGTGCCCAAGATCGGAGAGCACTCCGCCGCGATCCGCGCGGAATTCGCGTGAACGATTTTTCCGCCTGGCTCGGCCGGACCGAAACGCGCGTGGAGCGCGTCGAAGCGATGCAAGCCGTGAAGATGGCGGCGACGTTGGATCGCCCGATCCCGCGCGACAGCGATCCGCTGCCGCCCGGCTGGCATTGGATGTTGTTCAATCCCGCCGAACCCGCCGCCGCGTTGGACCGCGATGGGCACCCGAAGCGCGGCGGCTTCATGCCGCCGATCGATCTGCCGCGCCGCATGTGGGCGGGCGGGCGGCTCGTCTTCCATGCGCCGCTGCGTGTGGGCGCGCAGGCCGTGCGCCGTTCGGAAATCGCGAAGATCGAAAGCAAGGCCGGCAAATCCGGCGCGCTGGTTTTCGTCGTGGTGAAGCATCGCGTCGAAGCCGATGGCGCGCTGGCGATCGAGGAAGAGCACGACATCGTCTATCGCGGCCTGGGCGGCGGGGCGGCCGCACCCGTCGCACCGCCCACGGGCGCCGAGATCGCGAAGACGATCGCGCCCGATCCGACCTTGCTGTTCCGCTATTCGGCGCTGACCTTCAACGGCCATCGCATCCATTACGACCAGCCTTACGCGACGAAGGTCGAAGGCTATCCCGGCCTCGTCTTCCACGGGCCGTTGACCGCGACATTGCTGATGGCGCTGGCGGAGGAACTCGGTGGCGCCAAGCTCGCGCGGTTTTCGTTTCGCGGCGTTGCGCCGTTGTTCGATACGGCGCCGTTCTCGATCAAGGCGAAACGCGACGGCGACAAAATCGCCGCCTGGGCCGAAACGCCCGACGGCGCCTTGGCGATGAGTGCGGAAGCGACGTTTTTTAGTTGGCCGCTTTTTGCGATTTGACTGCGGCTAAACGGCCAAACGCTAGCATGCCTGCATTCGTGAAATGCAACTCAGTGACTATATATGATCCGGAAATTTGATGATGCCTTGTGACTCTTTGCGCCTGTACCCATCCAAGGGTGCGAAATTGAATTTCAATGGCTTGTAGTGATGCTTTTGTGAGTTCGATCTTGCGTTCTTCATGTTCAAATAAATTCGTACTTTGAAGCTCGGCTGGCACAATAGCTTCAATTGCCTCGCTGAGATTTGACGCCATTTCTTCGGATGTGCAGCCGCTCATTAGTTTTGGGCCGACTAAATGCAATATAAAATTCCAGTTGGTATTTAGTTGAAAACTAGTCCCGTATTCACTTGCTGAAACTAAAATATTTTTAAATTTTGGCCAATCGGATGGCTTCGATATCAATTCAGAATTGTAGTGTAAAACTATAGGATCTGAACCGCTTGCAAATTCGCTTCTTGTTTCTGGTTCTTTTAGGCTTCGAAGTTCAGACTCTAGACGTTTGTTTTCTTCAGCCATTTCAACCATTTTCTTATGATCCACCGCAAGGTTTGCCCTAACAAATCCTTCGCGAAAATTTCGTGTTTTTGCGTGAGTAAGGGTAATGCTGAGCTCGTGCTGCAATTCCTTGATGGTTTTCCAGTGAGTACAAAGTTTGCGTCTTGCTTTCGTGCGGAATGATTCGAGTTTTCTTTTGAGTTTCGAGCTGTTGTCGCGTTTGTCGTCGTGTATGTCGCCTGGATCGGAATGGATAAAAGCAAGGATCGGGACACGTTTTTCTACGGCGTAGTCGTATTCCATCTCTGTGTAGCTTTTGCCTGTCGTCGGATCGACCGAGCCATAGCGTGCAGCAATGATAAGGACGTAGTAGTCGGCATCATCGATCTGAGATTTGATGAAGTCCCAGGCGGTGTCGTCGGATGCCGGAAATATTTCCATACCGACTGGAAAGCATTTGAGTTGGAGCAGTGTGCGTTCGACGGCCGCGCGTTCTTCGCGGAGGTCTTCATAAGTCGAACTGACGAAGACCTTATGGATAACGTCCATTGGGATGCCTACTTCTCATCCGGCGTGGCGACATGCTCATCGGGAAAAAGGTCTTCGTAGTACGTCGGCGAGGAACGGGCGGGGAGGGCGCGGTTGGCGGCGATCACTGCCTCAAACTCGCGCGCATCTTCCTCGTTCAGATGGCCGGCATCCGCCAATAGCCATTGCTTGAGCGTTTCGGGCTCGCCGACTTTGACCTCTGGTTTTGGCTGTTTCGATTTCATATCCCCAGGGTAGCGCCCCTGGGGGAGTCGGGCAATCACCCGCCCTTGATCGCGAAGCCCATATAGTTGACGTCCATGTCGCGGGCGAGGCGCCAGGTGTCGAGCAGCGGGTTGTAGGTCACACCCGTCAGGTCGGTCGTTTCGAGACCGGCATTGCGCAGGCCTTCGCACATTTCGGCGGGTTTCACGAATTTCGCCCATTCATGCGTGCCCTTGGGCAGCCAGCGCAGCACGTATTCCGCCCCCAGGATCGCGAGCAGGAACGCCTTGGGCGTGCGGTTGAGCGTGGCGACGACCATCGCCCCGCCCGGGCGCACCAGCGCCCCGCAGCTCGCGAGGAATTCCTTCGGATCGGCGACATGCTCGACGACTTCGAGCGACAGCACCGCGTCGAAGCTTTCGCCCGCCGCGACGAGATCTTCGGCCGTGGTATGGCGGTAATCGATGGCAAGGCCCATGCGCGTCGCGTGGTTCGACGCGATGCCGATATTCTTGGCCGAGGCGTCGATCGCGGTCATCGCCGCCCCCATCCGCGCCAAAGGCTCGGCCACCAGCCCGCCGCCGCAGCCGATATCGAGGAGGCGAAGCCCGTCCAGCGGCTTGGGCCCCAGCGGATCGCGTCCGAAATGCCGCGCCAAACGGTCGCGGATATAGGTGAGCCGCACCGGATTGAATTTGTGCAGCGGGCGGAACTTGCCGGCCGGATCCCACCATTCGTCCGCCATCGCCGCGAAACGCGCGATTTCGGCGGGGTCCACGCTGGAACCGGTTGCGGCGTCGGGAAGTGTCACGAGGACGAAATCTCCATGTCGCAGGGCGGAAGCCATGCTTGCTCCGCCGGGAAGATCACAGTAGATATGCCGCGCGCGCGCACCCGGCAAGAGTCGGGTTTCACGTACTTGCGCCAATGCGTTGGTTTAATTCGACTTTTACCGGAGTCCGGTCGCGGTTATGGCACGTCTGGTTCTCAAATTCGGCGGTACGTCGGTCGCGAATATCGAGCGCATCCGAAACGTCGCCCAGCGCGTGAAGCGCGTGGTCGAGGAAGGCAACCAAGTTGCCGTCGTCGTTTCGGCCATGTCCGGGGTGACGAATCAGCTCGTCGCCTGGGTCAACGAAGTCTCGAAATTCTACGACGAGAAGGAATACGACTCGGTCGTGGCGACGGGCGAACAGGTCACGAGCGGCCTGACGGCGCTGGCGTTGCAGGAGCTGGGCGTCAAAGCGCGCTCCTGGCAGGGCTGGCAGATTCCGCTGCGCACCGACGCGACCTATTCCAAGGCGCGCATCGAAGGCATCGACACGACCGAGATGATCGCCGCGATGGAAAAGGGCGTCGTCGCGGTGGTCGCCGGGTTCCAGGGCATCAGTGCGGATAATCGCATCACGACGCTGGGCCGCGGCGGTTCCGATACGTCGGCGGTGGCGCTGGCGGCGGCGTTGAAGGCCGATCGCTGCGACATCTTCACGGATGTCGATGGGGTTTATACGTGCGACCCCCGCATCGTGACCAAGGCGCGCAAGCTCGATCAAATCGCCTACGAAGAAATGCTCGAAATGGCCTCGCTCGGCGCCAAGGTGCTGCAGACGCGGTCGGTCGAGCTCGCCATGAATCACCGCGTGAAGGTGCAGGTCCTCACCAGTTTCGAGGACAAGCCCGGCACGATGGTCGTCGACGAGGAAGAAATCGTGGAAAAGCAAATCGTCAGCGGGATCGCCTATAGCCGGGACGAGGCCAAGGTGACCCTTACCAAGGTCTCCGACCGCCCCGGCGTGGCCGCCGCGATCTTCGGCCCCTTGGCCGACAGCGCCATCAACGTGGACATGATCGTCCAGAACATCTCCGACGACGGCAAGACGACGGACATGACCTTCACGGTCGGCCGCACCGATCTCGACCGCGCGGTGAAGCTGCTGAACGAGAAGAAGTCGGCTTTGGGCTTTTCGGAGATCAAGCCCGATTCCAGCGTCGTGAAGGTCTCGGTCATCGGTGTCGGCATGCGCAGCCATGCGGGCGTGGCGCTGACGATGTTCCGCACGCTGTCGGAAAAGGGTATCAACATCGAAGTGATCTCGACGTCGGAGATCAAGATTTCGGTGCTGATCGACGAGCAATATCTCGAATTGGCGCTTCGCGCGCTTCACACCGCCTACGGATTGGACGCGCACTAAGCCATGGATCGTATCGCCGCACGCCAGCGTCTCGACCGCCTGTGGGCGCGGGGAACCGCGTTCTTGGGCTGCGAGGTCGCGATTCTCGGCGGTGCGATGACCTGGGTGTCGGAGCGCAATCTCGTCGCGGCGATCTCCAACGCCGGCGGGTTCGGCGTGCTCGCCTGCGGCTCGATGAAGCCCGATATGCTCGCCGCCGAAATCGCGGCGACGCATAAGCTGACGTCGAAGCCCTTCGGCGTGAATCTGATCGTGATGCATCCGCAATTGTCCGATCTTGCGCAGGTCTGCATCGACGGCAAGGTCGGCCATGTCGTGCTCGCGGGCGGGTTGCCACCGGCCGACGTGATCAAGAAGCTTAAAGCCGCCGGCGTGAAGGTGATCGGCTTTGCGCCGGCCCCCGTCATCGGCAAGAAGCTGGTGCGTGGCGGGATCGACGCGCTGGTGATCGAAGGCATGGAAGCTGGCGGCCACACGGGTGCGGTCACCACCGCCGTGCTGGCGCAGGAAATTCTGCCCGTGATCCGCGACGTGCCGGTGTTCGTCGCAGGCGGCATCGGGCGCGGCGAAGCGATTTTGTCGTTCCTTGAAATGGGGGCGGCGGGCGCGCAGCTGGGTACACGTTTCGTGTGCGCGAGCGAATGCGTGGCGCATCCCGCGTTCAAGCAAGCTTTCATCCGGGCGGCCGCGCGCGACGCCGTGCTGTCGGTCCAGCTCGATCCGCGCTTCCCGGTCATTCCGGTGCGGGCACTGGCCAACAAGGGCACGGCCGAATTCATGGAATGCCAGCGCCGCGTGATCGCCAAGGTCGATGCGGGCGAGCTCGACGCCAAGGCGGCGCAGCTGGAGATCGAGCATTTCTGGGCGGGCGCTTTGCGCCGCGCGGTGGTCGACGGCGACGTCGAATCCGGCTCGGTCATGGCCGGCCAATCGGTCGGCATGGTGACGCGCGAGCAAAGCGTCAAAGACATTCTCGACGAACTCGTCGCGCAGGCGGTGGACGCCCTCGTCGCGCGCGAGGCGGCGGGAGCCGCGTAATGGCCGCGACGCTGGGGCCCGGGGCGACGCGCCGGCTGCTCAAGCGTCTGCGCGACACGATGGCGGCGGGCGGCACGGCCCAGCAGCGCCTCGACAAGATCGTCAAAATCATCGCCGGCGAGTTGATCGCCGAAGTCTGCTCGGTCTACATCACGCGCGCGGGCCAAGTGCTCGAGCTGTTCGCGACCGAAGGCTTGAAACCCGAAGCGGTCCACAAAACGCGTCTGCGCGTGGGCGAAGGTATCGTCGGCGAAATCGCGGAGAACGCGCGCCCCTTGGCGCTGGCCGACGCGCAATCGCATCCGAACTTCGCCTTCCGCCCGGAAACGGGCGAAGAAATCTTCCACTCGATGCTCGGCGTGCCGATCCTGCGCAGCGGGCGCGCGATCGGCGTGGTCGCGATTCAAAACCGCACCTTCCGCGAATACGCGGACGAGGAAGTCGAAGCGCTCCAGACCGTCGCGATGGTGCTGGCCGAGCTGGTCGCGTCGGGCGAATTGGTGTCGCCCGACGAAATGCTGCGCACGGAGGATGCGGGGCTCGTCGCGTCCGAGCGCATCGAAGGCCAGAAGCTCAACGAAGGTATTGCCATCGGCATCGTCGTGCTGCACCAGCCGCGCGTGTCGGTGCGCCAGATGGTGGCCGACGATCCGGCCGCCGAAAAGAAGCGCCTGCGCGAAGCCGCCGCGGGCATGCGCACCGATATCGATCGCATCTTCGCCGATGCGGGGCTCGAAGAAGGCGACGAGCGCTGGGAAATCCTCGAGACCTATCGGATGTTCGCCGAGGATCGCGGCTGGTTCAGCCGCATCGCCGACGCGATCGATACGGGCCTGACCGCCGAAGCCGCCGTGCAGCGCGTACAGGAAGATAACCGCGCGCGTCTGGCGATGGTGTCGGATCCCTATATCCGCGAGCGCATCACCGATTTCGACGATCTCGCCAACCGCTTGGTGCGCCACCTCACCGGCGATCGCACGGCGGCGGCGGATACCGATCTGCCCGACGATATCGTGCTGGTCGCGCGCAATCTCGGCCCCGCCGAATTGCTCGAATACGACCGGCGCAAATTGAAGGGTGTCGCGCTGGAGGAAGGCTCCAGCACGTCCCACGTCGCGATCATCGCGCATGCGCTCGACCTGCCGATGGTCGGCCACGCCGCCGGTTTGCTGTCGCGCGCGGAGCCGGGCGATCCCGTCGTCGTCGATGCGATGGGCGGTCAGATCATCCTGCGCCCGCGCGAAGACGTGCGCGACACCTACGCCGCCGCGTTGCGCGCGCGCCAGGAACGGCGTGCGGGCTACGCGGCGTTGAAGGATCTGCCCGCCGTCACGCGCGACGGCACGCCGATCTCGCTCAACATGAATGCGGGCCTCGTGCTCGATCTCGAACATTTGGCGGAGAGCGGGGCCGACGGCATCGGCCTCTATCGCACCGAGATTCCGTTCATGATCCGCTCGACGATGCCCGACGTCGTCGAGCAGACGGATCTCTATCGCCGCATCTTGGATCGCGCGGAAAATCGGCCGGTCGTGTTCCGCACCCTCGATATCGGCGGCGACAAGGTGCTGCCTTATCTCGACGCGAACCCGCAGGAAAATCCCGCGATGGGCGTGCGCGCGATCCGCCTGACGCTCGACCGTCCGGCGATTTTGCGCGAACAGGTGCGCGGGCTGTTGCGCGCGGCAGGCGGTCGGCGCCTCGACATCATGTTCCCAATGGTCGCCGAAATCGCCGAGTTCGATGCCGCCAAGGAATTGCTGGAGATCGAGGTCACGCGTGAGTCGAAACGCGGGCGCGCCTTGCCCGATCCCATCCGCATCGGCGTGATGTTGGAAGTGCCGTCGCTCTATTGGCAGCTGCCGCAACTTTTGAAGCGCGTCGATTTTATTTCGGTCGGATCGAACGATCTGATGCAGTTCTTCTACGCGTCCGATCGCGGCAATCCCGATATGGCCGATCGCTACGATCCGCTGTCGCCGGGCATGCTCAGCTTCCTGCGCGCCATCGCGCGCGATTGCGAAGCCACGCATACGCAGCTCACCTTGTGCGGCGACATGGCCTCGCGCCCGCTGGAAGCGATGGCGCTGCTCGGCATCGGCTATCGCCGCCTGTCGATGCCATTCCCCGCGATCGGCCCGGTGAAGGCGATGGTGCGCGCCCTCGACTTGCCCCCGCTCGCCAAGTATCTCGACGAGATCTGCCGCTTGGCCGATCACTCGGTGCGCAAGAAGCTCGGCGACTTCGCACGCGATCACAACATACCCGTGTAGTTTTTATTACTTCGCTGGAAAATTTACGGCCCGCTTGCTGTTGGCGGTCGATGCCGAAGGTGATAAGACTCCGACCGGGATAACCCGCAGAGCCGCGCGTGAAATTTCCGGATCGCCCATTCCGGTATATATTTCATGGGCTTAACGGAGGCTTCGGTGGCCGCAAGCCAACGCGACGAAGCACGGATGAAGGATATGGCGGCGTTGGAAACGCCGCTGCGCGCGCGCGTGGGCGAAACGTTGCGCGCGGAACGCGAACGGCGCGGCTGGTCGGTCGCGGACGTCGCCAAACATCTCAAAATCCGCCGCGTCCAGCTCGAAGCGATCGAGACGAGCAACTACAACGAGCTTCCGCGCGGTGCCTATGCCGCCGGGTTCGTGCGTTCCTATGCGGAATTGCTCGACCTCGACGCGGCGGTTCTCAGCCGCCGTTTCAAGGAAGAAGCCGCGGGCATCGACGTGCCGGCCGAGCTGTCTTTCCCCACGCCGATCAACGAAAGCCGCCTGCCGGGCGGCGTGCTGGTGGCGCTGTCGCTGCTGCTCGCCGTCGGCGCCTACGGCACTTGGTATTACGTGACGGCCGCCGATCGTGCGCCCGTGCCGCGCGTCACCGCCGTGCCCGAAACCTTGGCCGCGCGCGTTCCCGCACCCACGCCCGCACCGTCGCCGGCGGAAGCCCAAGCGCGCGTTCTGCCGCCCGTGCCGCATGTCGAGCCGGCCCCGGCTTTGCCGGTTGCGCCGCCGCCGGTCGCCGTCGTTCCCGCGACACCTGCGCCGGCCCCCGTCGCCCCGGCCCCGCAAATCGCCGCCGTTCCGCCGGTCGTGGCTCCCGTCGCCCCGGTACCGGCAGCACCGGCCGCGCCCGTAACTGGCTCGGCGCCGGTATCGGAACCGGGAACGCCGCGTGTGTTCGGCGAGACGAGCGAAGGCCGGATCGTTATCCGCGCGACCGGCGATAGCTGGACGCAAGTGCGCGACGCCAACGGCAATGTCGTGTTTTCGCGAATCTTGCGTGCCGGCGAGACCTATAACGTGCCCGACCGTCCGGGCCTGACCATGTCCACCGGCAATGCCGGCGCGTTGGATGTGCGGGTGGACGGTTCCGCCGCACCCGCTTTGGGCCGTTCGGGCATGGTCGAACGCGGGATCGCGTTGGACCCGGAAAAACTCGCATCCGGTACGGCCAAGAGCGAGACGCCCGCCGCCCCGGCGCGCCCCGCCGGGCCCGGCTCGCAGGGCTGACCCGATTACGCTATATAAAGGTCCGTCCGGGCGGTTCGGCCGCGCGGGCGTGTTCTTCCCCCTTCGGGTTCGCCGATGACCGTTCGCGCCTATCGCCAAATTCTGCGCCGTAAAAGCCGTCAGATCATGGTCGGCAACGTGCCGGTGGGCGGCGATTCGCCGATCACCGTGCAGACGATGACCAACACGCCCACGCCCGACGTGGCCGCGACGGTCGAGCAGATCCGCCGCGCGGAAGAAGCGGGCGTGGATATCGTGCGCGTCTCCTGCCCCGACGAGGAATCGACCGCGGCTTTGGGCGCCATCGTGAAGGCCGCGAAAGTGCCGGTCGTCGCCGACATCCATTTCCATTACCGCCGCGCGATCGAAGCGGCGAAGGCCGGGGCGGCGTGCTTGCGCATCAACCCCGGCAATATCGGTTCCAAGGAACGCGTGCGCGAGGTCGTGAAGGCCGCCAAGGATTACGGCTGCTCGATGCGCATCGGCGTCAATGCGGGCTCGCTCGAGAAGGAATTGCTGGATAAATACGGCGAGCCTTGCCCCGAAGCGATGGTCGAAAGCGCGTTGAACCACGCGAAATATCTCGAGGACGAGGATTTCCGCGAGTTCAAGATTTCGTGCAAGGCGTCGGACGTGTTCCTCGCGGTTGCGGCCTATCAGCAGCTCGCGGAAGTCTGCGACTATCCTTTGCACCTGGGCATCACCGAAGCCGGTGCGACGCGCATGGGCACGGTCAAATCGTCGATCGGCATGGGCTCGCTGCTGTGGGCCGGGATCGGCGACACGATCCGCGTTTCGCTCTCGGCCCATCCGGTCGAGGAAGTGAAAGTCGGCTACGACATTCTGAAGTCGCTGGGCCTGCGCCGGCGCGGCGTGACCGTCGTGTCGTGCCCGTCCTGCTCGCGCCAGCAATACGACGTGATCAAAACCGTCGAGCGTTTGGAAGAACGCCTTTCGCACATCACCGTGCCGATGACCGTGTCGGTGATCGGCTGCGTGGTGAACGGCCCCGGCGAAGCGCGCGAAACCGATATCGGTTTCACCGGTGGGGGCAACGGCACGCATATGGTCTATGTCGGCGGCGTGCCCGACCATAAGGTCAAGGACGTCGATATCGTCGAGTATCTCGCCGAGATGGTCGAGAAAAAGGCGGCGGAAATCCAGGCGCGCGACGCGTCCAAGGCCGCGGAATGAACCGGGGCCGTCATAGCGTTTCGCTTTAGCGACGCGAAATGTCGGCGCCATCCTCGCGCCCCCGCCTATGCGTGGTGGGGGCCAATCACAAAACCGCATCTTCTTCGCTCCGCGACGCGCTGTTCGTCCCGGAAGCGGAAATGCGCGGGTTGCTGGAAAGCCTGAAGCGCAGCGGTTTGCGCCAAGCCGTGGCGATGTCGACCTGCGATCGCACCGA
>VFQP010003981.1_pt1 | contig 14335 bp, 14 predicted proteins | sample 3512351 | NCBI WGS metagenome assembly VFQP01 (sample SAMN10412372, study PRJNA504923) | tailings metagenome | isolation source: Relicate 1 Philex TSF1 revegetated site | place: Philippines: Tuba, Benguet | collected 2017-08-29 | reverse complement strand
ACCTCGGGCGAGCGGGCCGCGCGCGTGCGCGACTGGCTGGCCACCGAACCCTCGGCCGACCTGATGCAGGAGGTGTTCAAAGAGCTGTCGCACCGCGACAAGGGCGCCGCCAAGGCGCTGCGCGAAAAGCTCGACGACCTGCGCCGCGTGCGCCAGCAGGAGGCCCTGGCCATCGAATGGGCCGACAAGGCGCAGCAACTGCTGGCCGCCCACCGCTTCGTGCTGGCCGATGCCATGGCCTGGCAGCGCGACGCCGCCAAGGCCGGTGCGCCGCTCTCGCGCGAACCCCTGTCCGAACTCAAGACCGCGCTGGCCGACCGCGTGCGCGCCATCGAAGACCTGCAGCACCGCGTGCTGGTGGAGCGCGAGGCCGCCGTGCTGCTGGCGCAACGCATCGAGGTGCTGTCGACCAAACCCTGGCGTGACGCCCAGGCCGCCCGCGAGGGCCTGCAGGCCGATGTGAACGCCTGGCTGGCCCAATGCGATACCCTGCTGGCCGATCCGCACTGGCCCAGCGTGGAGCCCAAGCTGCCCGGCCAGATCGAGGCCTCGCGCCAGCAGCTCAGCGTGGTGTGGGACGCCTTCGGTGCCGCACTGACCCAGGCCGTGGCCGCCGATGCCGACGCCAAGGCACCGCTGCCCGCCGTGCCCGTGTGGGCCGAAGAACTGCGCACCGCACGCGGCGAGGCCGCCCCGCCGGTGGCCCCGGTACTCGACGAACAGGCCCAGCTGGCCCAGCAGGCGCGCCGCACCGAAGCGGCCGAGGCCGTGGCGCCGCTGCTGGCCGCCCTCACGCAGCAGGTGGCCGAAGGCCACGGCAAGGCCACCACCAAGGCCGCCGCCGACCTGCGCGCCGCGCTCAAGCAGCACGGCCGTTTCGTGCCCGCCGAGCTTGACGCCCAGGCCCAGGCCGCACTGGCCCAGGCCGGCGAACTCGAAGGCTGGCAGCGCTGGCGCGCCGACCAGCTGCGCAACGAGCTGGTGGCCAAGGCCGAGGCCCTGACCACCGCGCCGCCCGAGCAGCGACTGGGTGGGCGCAAGATGCAGGAAACCCTGCGCCAGCTGCGCGAGCAGTGGAAGGCCACCGACCAGGGCGGCGTGCCCAACCACGCGCTGTGGAAACGGTTTGACGAAGCCTGCAACCTGGCCCACAAGGTGGTGGAAGAGTGGCTGGCCAAGGTGCGCGAACAATCCGAACAGCACAAAGGCCAGCGCCTCGCGCTGATTGCCGAGGTGGACGCCTGGATCGCCGCGCACGCCGACAGCAGCGACTGGAAAGCCCAGCAGCGCGAGCTGCACGCCCTGGCCGAACGCTGGCGGGCTGCCGGCCACCTGAGCGAAAAGCAGTTCGCCGAGCTGCAGCCGCAGTGGAAAGACGCCATGCACCGCGCCCACGCCCGGCTGGAGGCCGCGCAGGCCGAAAGCCTGGCACGTCGCCGCGCCATGATCGACGAGGCGCAGGTGCTGGGCGATGCGCCCACGCTGCGGCTGGACGCCATCAAGGCCCTGCAGCAGCGCTGGCGGGCCGAGGCCCAGGTGGTGCCGCTGGACCGCAAGCAGGAACAGAAGCTCTGGGAAGCCTTCCGCGCGCCGATCGACGCGGCCTTCCAGCGCAAGGGCCAGGAGCGCGAGAAGGCCGCTGCCGCCGTGAGCGAACACGACCGCCGTGTGCTGGATGCCGTGAAGGCGGTGGATGCGGCCAATGCCAGTGGCGATGCCCAGCGCATTCGCGCCGCAGTGGCCGAACTGCAGGCCGCCCTGCGCGGGCAGGCCCAGGCCGCTGCCGAGGCCGCGCCCGCCGCACCGGCTGAAAAGCCCGCCCATGCGCCGGCCGAAGCTACCCCGGCCGATGGAGAACCCGCCGCCGAAACGCCGGCCGAAAAACCCGCCCCCGCCCAGCCCCCGCGCAAGCTGGTGGCCATGCGCGGTGACGACCGCCCCGGCCAGAAAAAGACCGAAGCACCCGCACCGGCCGGCCGCCGGGACGCCCGCCGCGATGACCGGCGTGACGGGCGCCGTGACGACAAGCGCGATGACCGCTGGGGTGACCGTGCCGACCGGGGCCCGCGTCCCGAACGCGGCCCCCGCCTGGGCGACACGGCGTTCCGCGCGCAGCGCGATGCGCTGGAACGCGCCGACAGCGCGCTGCGCAAGCTGGCCGCGCAGGCGCACGGCGAGGTGCTGACCCGTGTGCTGACCGCCTGGGAAAAGCGCGACGCCGCCGAATTGCCCGCCGCCCAGGAGCTGGGCGACAAGGTCAACGCCGCCACCCGCACCGCCTGGAGCCAGGCGCTGGCCCAGCCCGCCAGCGACGGCGCCGCGCAAGCCCTGCTGCGCCTGGAGATCGCCGCCGAGGTGCCGACCCCGGCCGAGCAGCTGAGCGAGCGCCGCATGCTGCAACTGCAGCTGCTGACCCGCCGCCACGACGCCCCACCGGCCCAGACCTGGGCGCAGGACACGGCAGCCGTGCTGGCCGGCGGCTACGACGCCGCGCAGGCGCGCCGGCTGCAGAACGCGCTCAAGGTGCTGATGCGCAAGGGCTGACGCCGGGCCTCAGCGCCGGCCCGCCTGCTGCGCCTTGATCTCGGCGCGCAGGCGGTCTTCCTGCTCGCGCAGTTCGGGGGTGAAGTCGGCGCCGAAGTCCTCGGCCTCGAACACCGGGCGGATCTCGATCTCGGAATCGCTCACCATGGGGTTGGGGCAGCGTTTCACCCATTCCACGGCCTCGTCCATCGATTTCACCTGCCACATCCAGAAGCCGGCCACCAGCTCCTTGGTCTCGGTGAAGGGGCCGTCCGTCACCGTGCGGCTGGTGCCCGAAAACAGCACCCGCTTGCCGCGCGAGCTCGGGTGCAGCCCATCGCCGCCCACCATGATGCCGGCCTTGACCAGCTCTTCGTTGTACCGGCCCATGGCCGCCAGCAGCTCTGTGCCGGGCATTTCGCCGGCTTCGGATTCCCGGGTGGCTTTCACGATCACCATCACGCGCATGTCGTTCTCCTGGTTGAAGGGGGGATGGCCCGTCGGGGCCTTCCTGCAGCTACGACGAAACAGGTTGCCTGAAATCGACACCGGCGGGAAGCGCCTGTGCCAACATGCGGCCACCTGTCACAAATATTCACCCTGAAACGTCTGGGGTTCATGGACACCTCCACCCACTTGTTCAACCGCCTGCGCCCCCGGCTGCAAGGCCTGGGCTACCGCATGCTGGGTTCGCTGGCCGAGGCCGAAGACCTGGTGCAGGACGTCTGGCTGCGCTGGCACGAGGCCGAGCACGACACCCTGGACAACCCCGAGGCCTGGCTGGTGGCGGTGACCACGCGCCTGGCCATCGACCGGCTGCGCGCGGCCCGGCTGCGGCGCGCCGACTACGTGGGTTTCTGGTTGCCCGAACCCTGGCTGACCGATGGCGACGGCGCCCAACCGGATCCGGGCAGCTCGCCCGCCACGCCGGAGCAGGTTCTGGAGCGCGCGGATGACATCTCCATGGCGTTTCTGGTGATGCTGGAGCGCCTGGGGCCCGAGGCCCGGGCGGCCTTTTTGCTGCGCGAGGTGTTTGACGCCGACTACGCCGAGGTGGCGCAGGCGCTGGGCAAGAGCGAGGCGGCGTGCCGGCAGATCGTGCACCGGGCCAAAGTCCAGATACAGGCCGGCAAGGCACGGCAGACGGTGTCGCCCGAGGTGCACCACCGGTTGCTGGCCGGGTTTGCCGATGCCGCCCGGCGCGGCGATTTTGCCGCCCTGCAGGCCCTGCTGGCCGAGGACGCCGAGCTCATCAGCGACGGTGGCGGCGTGGTGCCCAGTTTCGGCAAGGTGCTGGCGGGTGCGGCGCGCATCGCGCAGCTGTTTTTTGCCAGCTGGCGCCGCAGCGAGCTGGGACACGAGACGCTGCGGCTGGAGCTGGTGCCGATCAACGGCCAGTGGGGGCTGCTGCGCTTCATCGATGGCCGGCTGGAGTCCGTCCACACCATGGAAACCGATGGCGAGCGCATCACCCGTGTGCACATCCAGCGCAACCCCGACAAGCTGCAGGCGGTGGCCCAGGCGTGGGCGCGTGTCACACCACCGGGGGGCTGAGCGTCTTGAGGGTGAGCGTGCCAAACGCCTTGGCTTTCAGTCTCACCTTTCATTCACACCAACGGAGTCTCACCATGTCTCACGCCCAACGCCTCGACTACGCCCAGCGCGCCCCCGACCTGTTCCGCAAATACCTCGACTTCAGCCTGGCCATCAAGAAAAGCTCGCTGGAGACCGGCCTGCAGGACCTGGTGACCCTGCGCGCCTCGCAGCTCAACGGCTGTGCCTTCTGCGTCGACATGCACGTGAAGGAGGCCACCATCCACGGCGAGCGTGCGCTGCGCCTGCACCACGTGGCGGTTTGGCGCGAGTCGCCGCTGTTCACGCCGCGCGAGCGCGCCGCCCTGGCCTGGACCGAGCGGCTGACCTGCCTGCCCGCCCACGGTGTGCCGGATGCCGACTACGCCGAGGTGAGCGCCCATTTCAGCGAGCAGGAGCTGGCCGAACTGAGCTTTGCCATCGTCGGCATCAACGGCTGGAACCGCCTGGCCATCGGTTTTGCCGCCGTGCCCGGCTCGCAGGACCGCGCCTACGGGCTGGACAAGGCGGGCCTTACTGCTTGACCCAGCCGGAGGCCTTGATCAGCGGCGCCCAGTACTGGCGTTCGGCGGCGATGCGGCTGGACACCACGGCCGGTGCGCCCGGCGCGGGGTCGAACACCAGCTGGGTCATGCGTTCTTTCACCTTGGTGTCGGCCAGTGCGCGGTTCAGCGCCTGGTTGAGCTGCTGCACCTGGGCGTCGGGCGTGCCGGCGGGCGCGAACATGGCGATCCAGAAGTTCAGGTTGATCGGGTGGCCCAGTTCCTTGGCGGTCGGCACATCCGGCAGGGCGCTGGCGCGCTGCTCGCCGGTGATGGCCACCACCTTGAGCCGGCCGGCCTTGTGGTATTCGAGGAAGTCACCCAGCGCGGTGATGCCCGCGTCCAGGTGCCCGCCGTTGAGGTCTTGCACCAGCGGCACCGAGCCCCGGTAGGGCACGGCGTTGAACACCGCGTTGTGGTGCTTGGACATGGCGTGCAGGGCAAACACCGGCTTGCTGCCCGGTGCCGCCACCCCCACCGACACCGGTGTGCCCGATGCCTTGGCCTTGGCCACCCAGGCGTTCATGTCGGTCACGCCACTGGCGTGGCTGACTGCCAGCGCGCCAGCGTAGTTGGCCACCATGCCGATGGGGGCGAAGTCCTTGCTGATGTCGAAGCCGGGGTTGTTCAGCGTCTCGGGCAGGATCACCGCCGTGTGGTCGGGCGCCACCATGAGGGTGCGGCCGTCGGGCGCGGCGCGCTTGAGCGCCAGGGCCGCGATCTGACCGCCGGCGCCTGTGGGGTTTTCCACCACCACCTGGGTGCCCAGGGTTTCGCGCATGTGTTCGGCGATCTGGCGCGTCACGACGTCTATGGTGCCGCCGGCCGGAAAGCCGACCAGTATCTTGATGGGGGTGGACTGCGGCTGCGCCGTGGCGGGGGCCGACAGCCCGGCCAGGGCCAGGGCGGACAAGGCAGCCGCGATCAGCGGGCGGCGGGTGGGGTGGCGGGAGACCGGGTTCATGCAAGCTCCTTGGCGGGGGTAGGAAACGGACGGGGGTAGGGAATGAGGGAGGGTTCAGCCCAGGGTCAGCAGGCGTTCGCAGCCGATGCGCCGGGCATCGATCTCGATTTCCAGGCCCTGGACCGGCGGGCGCACCCAGTGCCAGCCCAGGCCGCCGCGCAGGGCGCCACGCGCGGCCCATTCGCTGGCCATCAGGTGGTGCAGGTCGTGCACGGTGTACAGGCGGGCCTGGGCCACATCGGCCCAGCCCAGGCCGAGTGCGACCAGCCGCGATTCCAGGTCGCCCAGGGCGAAGCGCAGCTTGTCGCGCAGCGCGTCGGGCGAGGTTTCGCCCAGGCGGACAATGGACTCGTGGTAGTTGGGCCGGTCCGGGCATTCGGCCGCACCCGAGGTGATGAAGTCGCCCACGCGCGCGGCCGCTGCGGGCACCGTGTAGCTGAAGGCGTACAGCGAGGGTTGGGCAGGCTTGTCGGCCTCGGGAATCAGGTTGCAGCGCGCCACCGGGTTGATGTCGTCGCGGAACAGGCCCCAGCGCTCCAGCGTCTGCACGTAGACGCGGTTGAAGGCGATGAACTCGGGCTCGCTCATGGGGGCGGGCGAACGCAGCTCGATGGCGGCCAGCGCGGTGGTGGGACGGCCCAGCTGGCGCAGGTGGGCCTCGATGCGCTCGAAACCCTGGGCCAGCGGCAGCGGCCGGTCCAGCGTCACACGTTCCAGCGCGTGGCCGGGCAGGGCCTGTACCGCAGCCGAATACTGGAAACCGCCCGGGAGGTAGCGGTACTGGCCGGGCAGGTAATCGACGGGCTGGCTCATGGTTGTCTGATCTGATGTCTTTGATTGATCTGGGTATTTACTACGTATTCGTAGTTAATGGATTGAATTTACGACAACAAATGATCTCGTGGCAATGGGTTTTCCGACGAACGGTCGGATCAGGCGAAACCGATGAGCTTGCGCAGCAGCGCGACCAGCTCGTCGCGTTCGGCTTCGGTCAGCCGCTGGGCCACGGCGGCCTGGTACTCGGCCGCGCGGGCCACGCCCTCCAGGGCGATGTCGCGGCCGGTGTCGGTCAGGTGCAGCGCAAAGGTGCGACCGTCGGTGGGGGAGCGCTCGCGGCTCAGCAGGCCTTTGGCCACCATGCGCGCCACCAGATCGCTGCAGGTGTTGAGGTCCAGCCCGATCTCGGAGGCCACCTGGCTTTGCGACGACCCTGGCAGCCGTGCCAGCACGGCCAGCACCGCCAGCTGGCGCGAGGTGACGCTGTCGCCGTAGACCTGGGTGAAGACGGCGTCGGACTCGAAGTGCGCCCGCCGCAGCAGGTGCGGCAAGTGGTGCAGCAGGCGAAAGTCGGACGGGGCGGTCATGGCAAGGCGGCGTTGTGGCACGCCGATGGTAGCCGGACCCTCAGGCGGCGAACACCCGTGCCGGGTCCAGCCGCAGCTTGACCTTCTCGGCCAGCACCGGCTCGACGATCTGGAACTCGGGCGCCATCGTGTGGCGCACACGCGGCGCGCTGTAGGGCAGGCCGTCCTTGTTGAGGATGGCGAGCACCGTAGGCTTGTCCACCGCGTCGCTGATGCGTATGACCACCGCGACCTCGCCGTTGCGCAGCTTCACGTAGCTGCCCGGCAGGTACAGGCCCAGGCGGCGCACCAGCAGTTCGCCCAGCTGGCTGGGGTGGTCGCGCAGTTCCAGGTAGTGCGCGCGCACCGCCTGCCGGGCCGACAGGCTGGTGCGCGAGCGGCGCGGGCTGATGCGCGCCACGAAGCGGTCGGCCAGCCGCAGGATCTGCAGCGGCAGGCTGTCCACCGCGCGCCCGCTGGGGTAGCCGCTGCCATCGGGCGCCTCGTGCTGGTTCAGCACCAGGTGCAGCCACTCGGCGTCGTCCACGCCCAGCGACACCAGCAGTTTGTGCCCGGCCGTGGGGTGGTGGTGGATGGCGGCGCGCTGGTGTTCGGCCGGTGGGGCTTTCTGCAGCGCCAGTTCGTCCTGCAGTCGGGCCATGGCCACGTTCATGGTCAGCGCGGCAAACAGCAGCGAGCGGCGTGTGGCCTCGGGCAGGTTGGCCAGGCGGCCCAGCAGCTGGGTCAGCGTGGCGGCGGCCAGCGCGTTGCTGGCGCAATAAGGTGACTGGCCGTCGTACAGCAGCTGCACCAGGATGAACAGGCTTTCGTCCGGCTGGTTTTCGATCTCGGCCGCCGCGCGGGTGCCGATCTCGTCGATGCGCCGCAGGAAATCGGGCGCCTCGCCGCCCCGGCGCAGCAGCACGTGCAGGCTGCCGTGCAGGTCCAGCCAGCGGCCGTACAGACCCGGCGCCATGGTGCTGGACGACACGGCTTGTGGCAGCGGGCGCCTGACGGCGGAGACCGGCGGTGTGTGGGCGGCCTTGTCGCCGGTGGCGGCACGCCAGGCCGGCGCGTCGGTGAGCCGCACGCCCGGGCGGTGGCTGTCCAGCGTGCGGATCTGGTCGTGCGAACCGAGCTGATGCCCCTTGGCCAGCAGCAGCCGGCCGTCGGGCGTCCAGAGGTCGGCGGGCAGGGCCTGTTCGGGGGCGAGGCACAGCGCGTTGACGGGCTGCCAGTCGGTGGCCGTGGGGGCGGTGGACACGGGCATTGCGTGGGCGGCTCCAGGCTTCAGGGCGAAACCGCTGGCAGGCGGAATACGCGTACCGCGTTCTCGTGGGCGACCTTGCGCAGCGTGGGCTCGCTGAGTTTGGCCAGCAGCCCGGTGCGGATAGCGCCGATCACGGCGTCGTAGGACACGTCCTTGGTGTAGATGTCGCTGCCGACCATGAAACGCTCGGGCATCGCCTCGATGAGCTCGATCCAGGCGGACTGGGCGCTGCTGGCATCGTGGATCATGTAGGGCTGCAGCGCAGGCGCGCCGTTGCGCACCGTGGAACGGTAAGAGGTTTCGCAGTACAGGTTGGGGTGACGTTCCAGCAGCGCGCGCGCGGTCCGGGCAGGCGCGCGCGTCAGGCAGTGCGACAGGATGAACGGCACCTTGGGGTAGCGCTGGGCCACACTTTCCAGCTCGCGGATGCTGTCGCTGTCGTCGTCCATGTGGATCTGCACGAACCCCTGGTACTTGTCGGCCATGCCGTAGAAGGCCTGGAAGGCGTCGGCGTCGATGCGCACCTTGCGGCGGAAGCTGGGCGCATAGCTGGAACGGTGGTTGTTGAGCACGAGCTCGCCGATGCCGGTGATCTCCCGGCGCTCGAACTGGCCTGCCAGCGTCTCGAGCAGGGCCTTGAAGCGCGGGCTTTCCGTGTTCTGCAACTCGTTGCTGCCGCCGCTCTCGTGCATCACGTACTGCTCGGCCTGCGCGCCAGCCGGGAAATAGCGCGGGCCCAGCAGCCTGGCGAAGTCCTGGGGGTCGTAACCTGGCCCCACGGGGCCCACGCCGCCGCCCCAGCGCACATTGTTGCGGTCCATCGCGGCACGCAACTCCTCTGGTGTCAGGCCCCGGTACAGGTGCATGTGCACGTCGGCGATCGGAATGGTGGCCGCCAACGGGGCGCTGTCTGTAGGCGCGGCCTGCGCCCAGGCGCCCAGGTGGACAGCGGCGGTCAGCGTGACCGCAAGCAGGGTGTTGAGCGAACGGGGCAGCCGCATGGTGGTCGTCCTCTGGTGGTTCGTATGGGGTGGCTCGTGAACCTTATCCGATCCGGACGGCGGGGATGCCGAAAAAACCGTCGAACAGAGGCAGCAATTCCGGGAATTCCTGCCCAAAGCGGCCACGCTGCACCCAGTAGGCCTCGCAGGCCACGGCAAAAAACTCGGAAGGGGCGGTGGCGCCATAGCTGTCCAGCCAGGGGGCTTCGGCGCCGAAGCGTTCGGCCATCACCACCTGTTCGTGGAAACGCCGGTAGCTCTCGCCCAGCGTGTCGCGCCACAGCCGGCGCGCGGGCGTGGGCGCCAGGCCCAGGAAGCCGGGGGGCAGCTCGGGGCAGCCATCGGGTGACTGTCCGGGGGCCTTGCCGTGCATGTCCAGCTTGTGCGCGAACTCGTGGATGACCAGGTTGTGGCCCTGTTCGGCGCTGGCGCCGGCATGGGCCACGTGGCGCCAGCTCAGCATGACCGGGCCGCCTTGCATGGCCTCGCCCAGCAGGGTTTCGTCGTAGTGGTGCTCCACCCCGGCCGTGTCCATCACCTTGCGGCGGGCCACCGCTTCGGCGGGGTGCACAACGATGGTGACGAAGTCGCCGTACCAGCGCAGCACGCGGTCACCGCCGGGCATGTGCACCAGCGGCAGGCAGGCCTGGGCGGCAATGGAGAGTGCCATGGCGTCGGTCACCTTCAGGCCGTGGGCGCCGTGGAACTCCTTTTGTGCCAGGAACAGGCCGCTGAGCCGGCGCAGCCGCTGCTGCGCAGCGTCGGGCAGGGCGGCGATGAAGGGCAACTGCGAGAGCGTGTAGCGCCACAGCCGATCGGGAATCTCGCGCGGACCCAGGCCCAGCCGCGCACGCAGCGCCTGCCACCAGGTGTTCAGCATGCGGCGATGTGCTCGAAACGGCCATCGGCCCACAGGCGCAGGGCCTGGCCGCGGGGTGGGTGGGCGTCGGCGTCCCAGTCGCTCAGCACCCAGCGCGCGAAACCGTCGCCGAGGTCGTGTTCGGCCGGCTGGTGGGTGTGGCCGTGGATCAGCACGTTGGCGCCGGCCGCCTGCAGCTGGCTGCGCACGGCATCGGTGTCCAGGTCGCTCCAGGCCATGTTCTGGCGCTTGCGCTGCTCGCTGCCGGCACGTATGCCGCGTGCGATGGTTTCGCGTTCAGCCAGGGGTTGGGCGAGGAAGTTGGCCTGCCAGGCGGGCGACCGCACCTCGGCGCGGAAACGCTGGTAGTCGGTGTCGGCCACACACTGGGCGTCGCCATGGCTGAGCAGCCAGCGGTGAGAGCCCCAGTGCAGCACGGCCGGGTCGGCCAGCGGCTGGATGCCGGTGGCGGCAAAAAAGCGTTCGCCCAGCAGGAAGTCGCGGTTGCCGGGGATGAGGTAGACGGGTTTCAGGCGGCTCAGCGTGCGCAGCACGTCGGCGCAGGTGCGGGCGAAGTCGCGGTCGCCCGAGCCGGTGTCGGGGGCGTCCAGCACGTCGTCACCGACCCAGACTTCGAAAACGTCGCCGAGGAGGAAAACGGCATCGGCGGGACTCCGTGCCAGGAAATCCCGCCAGCAGGCAAAGGTGCCCGGCTCGCTGGCCTGCAGGTGCTGGTCGCTGAGCAGGTCCACGCAGCGCCAGCCGGGGCTGGCGTTCACGTTGCCGGGCCGTTCAGGCATGGGCTCAGAGGGCGACGGCCTTCTCGATCACCACGTCGTTGACGGGCACATCGTCGTGGAAACCCTTGCGGCCGGTCTGCACCTTGCGGATGGCATCCACGATTTCGGTGCCCGAGACCACCTTGCCGAACACGGCGTAGCCCCAGCCCTGCGGCGTGGGGGCGGTGTGGTTCAGGAAGCCGTTGTCGGCCACGTTGATGAAGAACTGCGCGGTGGCCGAGTGGGGCGCCTGGGTGCGCGCCATGGCCAGGGTGTAGCGGTCGTTCTTGAGGCCGTTGTTGGCCTCGTTCTCGATGGCTTCGGCCGTGGGTTTTTGCTGCATGCCAGGCTCGAAACCGCCGCCCTGGATCATGAAGCCGTCGATCACGCGGTGGAACACGGTGTTGTTGTAGTGGCCGTTGTTCACGTAGGCCAGGAAGTTGGCGGCCGACTTGGGGGCTTTCTCGGCGTCGAGCTCGATGGTGATGACACCGTGACCGGTGATGTGCAGTTCGACTTGGGGGTTGGCCATGTTCAGTTCTCCAGGGTGGCTTTGATGAGGGTGACAGGGGTGGCAGGCACGTTCTGGTGCATGCCCCGGTTGCCCGTGGGCACGGTGCGGATCTTGTCGATCACGTCCATGCCGGCGACCACGCGGCCGAACACGGCGTAGCCGTGGCCGTCGGGTCGGGGGGCGTTGAGGTTGGCATTGTCCACCACGTTGATGAAGAACTGCGACGTGGCGGAGTTGGGGTTGCCGGTGCGAGCCATGGCGATGGTGCCGCGGTCGTTTTTCAGGCCGTTGTTCGCTTCGAGCGCGATGGGCGCCCGGGTGGCCTTTTGCTGCATGTCGGCGGTGAAGCCGCCGCCCTGGATCATGAAGCCGTCGATCACGCGGTGGAACACGGTGCCGTCGTAGTGGCCGTCTTTGACGTACTGCACGAAATTGGCCACCGTGGCGGGGGCCTTGTCGGCGCGCAGTTCCAGCACGACGTCGCCCAGGGAGGTCTGCAGCTTGACCTTCTGGCCGCCTTGGGCCCAGGCGGCCTGCGACAGGCCCAGCAGGAGGGTGGATGCGAGCGTGGCCGAGAGGGCCAGCCGCCGGGTGAGGGTGTGGTTCATCGCAACACGCTTTCGTCGAAAATCCGCCATTGTCCCTGTTCCAGCCGCCAGTGCTGGCGGCGCGTCACCCCGGCCCGCTGCCCCATGGGGACTTCGCCGAAGGTGGCCTGCAGCACGGGCTGGCCATCGGGCCAGGCCAGCAGGTTCAGGTCCTTGTATTCGAGCCGGGCGCCGCGAGGTGCCTGGCGCACGCCCGGCAGGTAATAGGCGGCCTGCTCGGCCTCGGTGCCGCTGCGGCGGGCCTGTTGCCAGTCGCGCCACACGGCCAGGAAGCCGTCGCGCTGCGCGGCCAGGTCATCCGGCGCTTGCCAGGTCAGGGTGGGTGCTATCAGCACCGGTGTGGTGTGGTTGGCCACGCGGGCCATCAGGTCGCGCAGCGCGGCGTTGGGCAGCACCACGCAGCCGTCGGTGTCGCGCGCCGGGCGCAACACGTCGTCGCGCGGGCTGCCGTGAATCCAGATGCGGCTGCCGGTGCGGCCCTGGTGGCGGTCCAGGGCATTGGGGTAGTCCAGTGTCAGGGCGCCGTCGCCGTAGAACGGATCGAGCGCCGGGCGGCCCAGCCGGCTGGTGATCTGGTAGACGCCCAGCGGCGTGCGGGCGTCGCCCTCACGGAATTTGTCCACGCCGGCCTTGCCCAGCGACACCGGGTGATCGACCACCGTGCGCCAGCCGCTGCCTTCGCGCTCCAGCAGGTACAGGCGCGACTGCGCCGCGTCCACCGCGATCACGTGGCGGCTGTGGCGCGACAGGGTGAGCAGGCCCGCAGGCAGGTGGCCTGCCGCCGGGGCGGAGGGTGAGGTGGCGGGTGGGGTGTCGGCCGCTGGTTGCGCCACGGCCACCGGCGGAGCCGGGAGGGGCGGGGCGGAGGCCGGTGCCTTGGCGGGCTGGTAGAACGCGGGCGCTGCGACCAGCAGGGCCAGGGTGGCCACGCTGGCCAGCCCCCGGGCCCCAGGCCAGGCCGGGGCCGCCATCAGGAGGAGCCTAGGGTCTCCCGCACGATCACCCAGCGCGGGCCGTCCTGCACCAGTTCCAGGGTCTTGCGGTCGGTGACCTTGAGGATGTCGGATTCGTAGTCCTGGCGGAAGCGCACGGTGGCGCGTTTGCCATCGGCGCGGATGTCCAGGTCGCTGACCGCGACGTGGATACGCTCGCGTGGCACGATGCGCGATTCGCGTTCGCGCTCCCACTGCGGGCGCGCCAGGCCCGAGGCGGCCTGGAATTCCGCACCATAGAAGCGCAGGTAGCTGCCCAGGTCGCGGGCCGACCAGGCCTGGGCCCAGGCGCGCACGGTGGATTCGATGTCACGCGAGGCGGTGGGGGCACCAGCCGCGCTGGGTTGGCGTTCCAGCAGCGTGGCCATGGCGGCCACCGTGGCAGCGCCGCCCGCATCACCCACCTTGGCGCCCTTGTTGGGGAACAGGCCATTGATGGTCTTGAGCTTGGGCGCGGCCGAGGTGTTGGTTGTGTCGAGCTGGCTGGCCTTCTGGTAGGCCTGTGCCGCCAGGCGGGCGTAGACGTCGCCGAGGTTTTCGTGGGCCACCGAATACGACGGGTTGGTGCGCACCGCCATCTCCAGCGCCACGCGGGCCTTGTCGAGCTGGTTCTGGCCGGCGTAGATCACGGCCAGGTTGTTGTAGGGCTCGGGCAGTTCCGGGAAGTCCTGGGTCAGGCCGCTGAAGGTGGTCAGCGCCTCGGTGGTCTGCCCGCGCTGGCTCTGGATCACGCCCTTGAGGAAACGCATCTGCGGGTCCTTGGGCGAGGTGGCCAGGAACTGGTCGGCGCGGTTGACCGCCTGTTCGTACTGGCCAGCACGCAGCAGGCGGTTGACCTCGGCGTATTCGGCGCTGGCCTGAGCCGGCGTGGTGGTGGCAGCGGCAGCGGGCGCGGCGGCAGCAGGTGCCGGCGTCTGGGCCCAGGCCTGGGTGGACAGCAGGGCCATCGCGGCGGCGAGGGGAAGGAGGGATTTCACGAACGGGAACATGAGCACCTCTTGACGCAGGGTCGATATACTGGGGGCATTGTATATCCCGGGTTGTGTGCAGAGCCCTGTGCTGCAACCGGTTCCCAAGGCACTGTCTCAGTGCCTTTTTTGCCTTCCATGAGCCTCCGCATCTTCAACTCGCTCACGCGCCGCGTGGAGCCGTTTTCGCCCATCGAACCTGGCCATGCGCGCCTGTACGTGTGTGGCATGACGGTCTACGACCTGTGCCACCTGGGCCACGCGCGTTCCATGATCGCGTTCGACCTGGTGCAGCGCTGGCTCAAGGCCACCGGCCTGCGCGTGACCTACGTGCGCAACATCACCGACATCGACGACAAGATCATCAAGCGCGCGCTCG
>VFQP010003980.1_pt1 | contig 14336 bp, 14 predicted proteins | sample 3512351 | NCBI WGS metagenome assembly VFQP01 (sample SAMN10412372, study PRJNA504923) | tailings metagenome | isolation source: Relicate 1 Philex TSF1 revegetated site | place: Philippines: Tuba, Benguet | collected 2017-08-29 | reverse complement strand
GCTGCCTGCTGCCTGCTGCCTGCTGCCTGCTGCCTGCTGCCTGCTGCCTGCTGCCGAATTACTATCCGGATATTATAACATCCGTCAAGCTACTCCCGCGCGCGGAACGATAGGAAAGCGAGAGCGCGCGCGAGAGAGCGAGGGTCGGAAAGGGAAAAAATATTGGAAGGGACCGCGCGCAATCCAAATTGCCGCCGCAGCGAAGTCTGCAAACGAAGCCCGAACACCGGTTATCGACTGGATGCAAACTCAAGAAACAACGCCGGTCCAGCTCGCGCGTATCGACCGCACAATCGCATTTCGGGTGACCGAGATCTCGCACGCGCCGCTAGACGCTAGCGACGGATGGAAACCGGAACACCCCGTAGCGCGCATGAGCGATGTCCTTGGCCGGAAGGCAATTTCCTACGTCAGGTTGATGGAGATCAAGGGTTGCGATGCGCCCGACATCTATCACCGACGGATAAGAAAGCGGGTGTTGGGTCATTCGCGAAAATCGGCAAAGCCGACGCATACGGAAGTCCCCCTGCGGGACAGCAGCGACGTACACGCGTCGTGAACCGTCGCGATGTCGCGCGCGCCTGTCCCGCCAACATCAAACGCACGGAGAAGAAACCCGGATGAGTGATCAGACGGTAGCGAACACGAACGACCAGCGGACCACATCACACGAGCGGCCCTGGCATTCGATACCGGCTGACGAGATGTTCGGCATTCTCTCGACCGCACCCGGCGGTCTTACGGCCGATGAAGCCGCCCGCCGGCTCACCCGACACGGCCCCAACGTTCTGCCCGAGACGGCGCGCCGCAATCCGCTTCTGCGCTTCCTGGCGCAGTTCAACAACATCCTGATCTACTTTCTATTGATGGCGGCCGTGGCGGCTTGGTCGCTCGGGCACATCATCGACGCATCCGTCATCGTTGCCGTCGTCACCATCAACGCCATCGTCGGCTTCATCCAGGAGGATAAGGCCGAGAAGGCGCTGAGCGCGATCCGGAAAATGATCTCTCCCCGCGCCAGCGTGTGGCGCGACACGCGTCGACTGAGCCTCCCCGTCGCCGAAATCGTCCCCGGAGACATCGTGCTGATCGAAGCCGGCGACCGCGTCCCCGCCGATCTCCGTCTGACGCGCGTGCGCGGGCTCCTGATCGACGAAGCGATGCTGACCGGCGAATCCGTCACCTCCGAAAAACAGGAGTGCACCGCACCCGCTGATGCTCCGCTGGGCGACCGCGTCGGCATGGCCTATTCCGGCACTCTCGTGGCCGCAGGGCAAGGCACCGGCATCGTCATCGCCACCGCCGGCGAAACCGAGATCGGACACATCAGCGCGCTCATTCAGGGCGTCGAACTACTGACAACGCCGCTTCTGCGTCAGATCAACCGCTTCGGCGAGCGCTTCACCTGGATCGCGCTATCGGCGGCCGTCGTACTGTTTTTCTTCGCCACCCTGTTCCGCGGCTATCCCTGGCCCGACGCATTGATCGCCGTCGTCGCGCTCGCCGTCGGCGTGGTGCCCGAAGGGCTGCCCGCGGTCATCACCATCACGCTCGCGATCGGCGTCCAGCGCATGGCGACACGCAACGCCGTAATCCGGCGTCTTCCAGCCGTGGAAACGCTCGGCGCCACGTCCGTCATCTGCTCCGACAAAACCGGAACTTTGACCAGAAATGAAATGACGGCTCGCCGCGTCGTCACCGCCGATCACACGCTTCTCGTCGGCGGCTCCGGATACGAACCCACCGGAGAACTGACGGCACAGGACGATGGCGACGACGATGTCGCCGCCCTCGAAGCCTCGGCCTCCCTCATTCGCTCGGGGCTGCTCTGCAACGACGCCCACCTACGCCAGGCCGGCGGTCAATGGATCGTCGATGGCGATCCCATGGAAGGCGCGCTTGTCGCACTCGCCATGAAGGCAGGCTTGAACCCGGAGCATGTCCGCGCCGAGTGGCCGCGCACCGACGAAATTCCGTTCGATGCTCAGCACCGTTTCATGGCGACCCGCCACACCGCGGCCACCGGGACGCAAGGCACACCGCATCCGCACGGCAACGCGATTTTCGTCAAGGGTGCGCCGGAAGCCTTGCTTGCGATGTGCGCCGAGCAAGCTCACGCTTCCGGCACATCGAGCCCGCTCGACACCGCCTACTGGTCGAACCGCATCGCCCGAGCCGCCGCCGAAGGCGAACGCGTTCTCGGCTTTGCAATGAAGGTACCGCCGCCTTCCCCGCAATCCAACGTGACATTCTCAGATGTCGAGAACGGCATGATCTTCCTCGGCATCGTTGGTTTTATCGATCCGCCGCGCGACGAGGTCGTGCGGGCCATCGCCGAATGCCGGTCTGCCGGAATCGGCGTCAAAATGATCACCGGCGATCACGCTGCAACCGCATCAGCCATCGCGCGCCAGCTCGGGCTCACGAACGGCACCGACGTCGTGACCGGAGCCGACCTCGACAAAGCCAGCGACGACGAGCTGAAATTGCTCGCCCAGCGTACCGAAGTATTTGCGCGCACCAATCCAGAGCACAAGCTGCGCATCGTGCGCGCACTGCAATCCACCGGCGCCATCGTCGCAATGACGGGAGACGGCGTGAACGACGCGCCTGCCTTGAAGCAGGCCGACGTCGGCATCGCCATGGGCCGCAAAGGCACGGAAGCCGCAAAAGAAGCCTCCGAAATGGTGCTGCTGGACGACAACTTCGTCTCGATCGTCTCTGCGGTGCATGAGGGCCGTACGGTTTACGACAACATTCGCAAAGTGATCGCCTGGACCATCCCCACCAACGGAGGCGAAGCGCTGACGGTGATCGCGGCCATCCTCTTCGGCTTTACGATGCCGATGACCCCGGCGCAAATCCTCTGGATCAACCTGATTCTGACCGTCACGCTCGGCCTCGTGCTCGCCTTCGAGCCGCCGGAGCCGGGCGTGATGCAGCGCCCACCGAGACGCGCCGATGCGCCGCTTCTCTCGCAATTTCTGGTTTGGAGGATTTTCTTCGTCTCCGCTCTGTTCACTGCGGGCGCCTTGGCGATCTACTTCTACGCCCTCCAAAGCGGTCTGGGCTTGGAGATGGCCCGCACGATGGTCGTCAATGTCATCGTCGTGTTTGAAATTTTCTATCTCTTCAACGTGCGCTATCTGCATATGACGTCATTCACCCTGAGGGGGGCCGTCGGCACCCCCGCGGTTTTGGCAGCGCTTGCCGTCGTGATCACAGCCCAGCTCGCGTTTACCTACGCCCCGGTCATGCATGAGCTGTTCGACACGCGCCCCGTGGCACTCACCGACGGACTTGTAATCCTGGCAGCTGGCATCCTGCTGATGGCCATCCTTGAAACCGAAAAGATCCTGTTGCGCCGCCTCGGAATTTTCGACGGCCTCGAGCCTGCCCCACAGCTCCCCTAAAGCCTCGGCGCCCCTCCGAAGCGTCGCCACCCGCTCCTCATATCCGGACTAGAAATCCGCCCATTTCAACACCTGAGCGAACACGGACGAAAGCCCACTCACAAAATTCCCAGCATGTGAGGAACCCATTTCACGGCTCGGAGTTTTATGCTGATGTCTCGCCCCTGAGGCATCCGAATGAACCCAAGCACGATGGCGCTGACGTCCCGTCCTACCCTTGCGCTTCAACAGTTTGCTGTAGGGCTCGCCTACTTCACCCTGGCGAAGGGCGGATTGGCGATGGCAATCGTGCATCCGGGCGCGAGCGCGATCTGGCCAGCGGCCGGCCTGGCTTTGGCGGCAGTGCTGCTGTGGGGCCTTCGAATTTCTCCCGCGATTTTTATCGGATCGTTTCTCGCCAACGCGACAACGCTGGACGCCGTTGCGCCCGCTCTAATCATCGCCGCAGGCAACACTCTGGAAGCCCTGGTTGGTAACTATCTTCTGAAACGCTACGCGGACGGCATCCGTGCCTTCGATACACCGGCCAACATCGCGACCTTCGCCCTCATCGCAGCGCTCGTCTCGACGCCGCTCAGTGCGAGCATCGGAACCCTCGCGCTCTGGCTTTTCGGAACCCCGGTCCCGATTTCTTCGCTTTGGCTAACCTGGTGGCTCGGAAACATCACAGGCGTGCTGGTCGTCACCCCCGCCGTCGTCTTGTGGTTTCGCCGCCCGCCAACCCGCGGCGAACTTCGCACGCTGCTGCCAATCCTCGTCCTAACGACCCTCGTCGGCCTGCTCGCCTTCGGCCCGGCACTCGCGGATTGGGTCAATCGCGGACTAGTCGGCTTCGCGGCCCTCATTCCCCTCATGGTGACGGCCTTGAGCCGCAGCCAGCGGGATACGGCAACCGTCTCTTTGCTTCTCTCCGCCATTGCCGTCTGGGGCACGCTTGCCTCCACTGCAGGATCGACCGGTGCCGATCTGAACACCGCCCTGCTGGCAACCTTGGTGTTTTTGGTCAGCACGTCGCTTCCGAGTCTCGCGCTAAGCGCAGAAATCGCCAAACGAAGCCGCTCCGACGAGAGGCTTCACCATGCTCAAGAAGAGTTGGAAGAGAGGGTTCAATCCCGAACGGCCGCACTTGTGCGCTCCAACACCGAATTGAGCCGAATGATCGAGCAGAGAAAGGAACTGGAAGCCGCGAACGAGCAACAGCGCCACCAACTCGTCGAAGCGCAAAGGCTCGCGAACCTCGGAAGCTGGTCCTGGAACGTCGCGACCGATACCGTAACTTGGTCGCCCCAGCTTTATGAGATCTATGGCCTGACGCCGCACACGTTCGCCGGAACGCGCGAGGACTTTCTGGCTCGCATTCACCCGGAAGATCGCGACGAAGTGGTCAGGACCATCACCGCCGCCTACCGGGCCGGCATCGGCTTTCGCTCCCGCGAGCGCATCATCCGCCCCGATGGAGAGATCCGCCATCTGGAAAGCCACGGCGAAGTCGTGAAAGACAGCGAAGGCAATGTCGTCGAGCTTATGGGGATTTGTCAGGACGTCACGACACAAAAGGCGGCTGACATTGCGCTCCGCGAAAGTGAGGAGCAGCTTCGGCGCCTTGTCAACGGCATCCATGACTACGCGATCTTCATGCTCGACCCGACCGGCCGGATCGTAAGCTGGAACGCGGGTGCGGCCCGGATCAAGCGCTATAGCCGCGAAGAGATCCTCGGGCGGCACGTCAGCACCTTCTACACACCCGAAGATCGAGCCACGGATCTCCCCGGCCACGCGCTCAAGACGGCGGCTATCGAGGGTCGTTACGAGGGAGAAGGCTGGCGCGTGCGCAAGGACGGCTCGCGGTTCTGGGCCAACGTCGTTATCGATGCCATTCACGACATCGACGGCAAACTTGTCGGCTTCGGAAAAATCACGCGCGACGTCACCGAGAAGCGGGAGGCGATGCTCGCCTTGGAGCAGACGCGTGACGAACTCGCGCAAGCTCAAAAGATGGAGACCATCGGGCAACTGACAGGCGGCGTCGCGCACGACTTCAACAACCTGCTCGCCGCCATCATTTCCAGCCTTCGCCTTCTCGAAAAGCGGCTGCCGAACGATCCGCAATCCGGTCGGCTTCTCGAAAACGCTGTGAGCGCGGCAGAACGGGGCGCCTCCCTTACGCAGCGTCTTTTGACATTCGCCCGCCGCCAAGACCTGAAGCCAGAAATCGTTGACGTTTCGAAGCTCGTAGCCGGCATGACCGAGCTTTTGAGCCGGTCCGTGGGCCTCTCGACGATCGCAATCGACATAACCTCGTCCGGCGGACCGACCACGGCGCGCATCGATCCCACACAGCTCGAACTTGCTATCTTCAATCTCGCGATCAACGCGAGAGACGCCATGCCGAACGGCGGTGCACTCGCGATCCGCATCTCGGACGAAATCGTGACCAACGCCCCCGCCGATCTCGATTTGAAGCCCGGCCGCTATGTCCGCATCGGCGTGCGCGATACAGGTGTCGGCATGGACGAAGAGACCCTTCGGCGCTCCATCGAACCGTTTTTCACCACCAAGGGTATCGGCAAGGGAACCGGTCTCGGCCTTTCTATGGTCCAGGGGTTGGTCGCCCAATCGGGCGGCGCCATGAAAATCGAGAGCAAGCTTGGACAGGGCACGACGATAAGCATTTGGATTCCGGCTTCCGATCAGGCGGTCTCTCCCGCTGTCCAGAAACCGACCCCAGTCGCCGATCCGATCAAGGGATGTCGCGTTCTCATCGTCGACGACGATCCACTCGTCGCAATGGGCACGTCCGCGATGCTCGAGGATCTTGGCCACTCCGTTATGGAGGCTTCGTCTGGCACACAGGCGCTCAAAATTTTGGAAACGGATTCAGACGTCGATCTCGTGATCACCGACCAAGCCATGCCTGGCATGACGGGTACCGAGCTCATCAAGAAAATCCGCGAGCAGCGTCCCGAGCTTCCAATCATTCTTGCGACCGGCTGGGCGGAGTTGCCCAACAATCCCGTGCCGGAGGTGCCGCGCCTCTCGAAACCCTACCGGCAGGAAGATCTCGCCGCCGCAATAAACCGAGTGCTCGCGCGCGTTCCGGAAACTGCGGACAAGGCCTAACCCGCCAGTACCGCGCTTCCACACCGCATCCCATTGACCTGCACATCGACCTCACCGAGGTGCACGCCCACAAGTTCGAGCAGCGGAGCGAGCAAACCGTCGAGCAGCGAGGTCACCGGCGCGAGCAAGCTCAGAACGAGCGACTTGATCGCCGAGACGGAACCTAGCCCGATCCCAAGCCCCAAAATATCCACGCGAAGATCCGCGTTCTGGAGAAGGCTGGTCGTTAGGGACGACAGATAGTCCCGCACCTCGGCGGTCTTGACCACACGCCCCGCAACGTCGCTCTGAGTGAAGCGAAGTTCCCGAGACGAGCCATTGCCCATCTCGACATAGGCCGCAGCCTTTACGTCGAGCAACGGCGTGTCCACGACATTACCCACGGAGACGGGGACGCTGGTCCGGAATGATGACAACCCACCAGGCGCAACGTCGCCGACCCATGCCCTGACGACGGCGGGTTTCGCTTCGATCACGGCCTCTCCGCGCTGACCACCCTGGCACGTCAGAGACGTCAAACGGGCTGCCGCTTGTCCAAGCTCGATGTAGATCGGCAGCCTGACACGAACTCCGCTTAGGAGCCCCGTGCCGCCGACTTCCGCTACGAGGCGAAGTCGGGTCTGCGCGGTCTGAACCATTGCACCCGCTTGTCCCACCGTCACCCACGTCGAATGTTGCGACGGCTCTCCAATCGCAAGATCCATCTTCAAGCTGAGCAACCCGGGAACAGCGGCGCCGAGATTTACCGCAACTTGATTGCCGCCATTGGCCAGCCCCGCCACGGCCGAAACGAGCGACATCACGTTGACATCAGCACCCAGCCCGGAATGCGGCTGCCCAACTTCGGCGTTCGCCAGCGGACCAAGGTTCACCAGCCCCGACAGCGGCACCGAGACGCCGGGGTTCGTCTGGGAAAGAAGCACCGTGAGAACTTGCGCTGCCTGATGCTGTCCGCTCGCTTGGCCGGCACGTGCCAACGCGCTGAGCACATTCCCAACGGTCGCATTCGCAGCGAGCACCTCGCTGTAGGCCCCCGCGTTGACGCCGACGTCCGTCGCCAGTGCGGAGAGAAAGCTGAGCAGGGTTACGTTGGCATCGAGTAAGGCCCTGTAGTCCATGACCGAGAGATTGACGCTGCCGCCTAACAGCGCGCTCAGTAAGGCATTCGTGAGCCCACCCCTCACGGACACCAATCTGCTGCCGATCGAGAAGGTCGCCTGGGCATCAGTGGTTCCGATGGCTGAGACGGAAATATCCGGCGCGCTCATGAAGGACTTGGCAAAATAAAGTTTTCCCTGAAGCCCGACGTCGAGCTGCACGGCGTTGTAGGGTTGCCTGCCGGCAGTGAAACGCAGTCCGTGCGCGACGGAGCGATCCATCTCGTATCGGCCTTTGATCACCGCGAGAGAGCGGATATCGCCGAAGCCGTTGGCTGCAAGCGTCGCCCGCGCCGCAGCGTCCGCCCGCGTGAGATCGCTCGCAGCCGCGACTGCCGCAAGATCCGCAACGCCCTGTACCGTACGCCGCTCGAGATAGAGCGAGCCGACATCGACCGCCAGCGCCGACAAGCCGACGCAGGCCGAAAGAAACAGCGCCATGACGACGCCGATCGCACCGCTGCGATTCTGAAAAAAAGAGAGAGCCCTTGGGAATCTCATGAATGCACCCCTAGTAGCCTCCGCGCTTTATGACGGCCGAACGCTCGATCAGCCGCGACGGCAACGGCACGAGGCCACTGAGAGACCAGATCGGGAGATCCACGGAGTTGAAGACAACCCGCACCTCGAACTGGGACGAATCGGCTGCAAGCGGGCGAGCCGTCACGGCGACGCGATTGGATCTCAATAGAGGATAGGCGGAGCTGCTTGACGCAACGTGCGCCACGGCAATCGCGGCACGCTCCGTATCGTCGAGACCCGCCACCGACGCCCGCGCCGCGTCCGAGGCGAGTTGCTGAACGGAATGGGCAGCTCCGAAATAAATGCCGTATGCGAGAACGCCGCAGAAGAAGACCAGCGCGACCGGAAATATGATCGCGAACTCGACGGCAACTGATCCCGTCTCAGCGCGTATTGCACGCCGGACCTGCGTTGCGGAGATTTCAGGTTTTTCGGAGAGAGGAAACGGATTCATCGCAACGGCCTCACTTTGACATGAGGCTGAGCGTAGGTGTGCAACGATGAAGAGCGATTAATAGCGCAGCCTTGAAAGCGCGCTATTTCGCAGCACGATTATTTTGCTCCTAAACAGCTAGAATCCATCGTGCAGTCCATACTGAACCAACCTGCATTCTTCATCCGATAGAGAACCCATCCGAAGACAGAAGCTTGGATTCAGTAAAAACCAATTCGCCCTGAGCGACAGAAAAGGAGGGTCAAGCCGCTCAATTGAACCGGACGAGATAACGCTCATGGCGCATGTAGCATTGGGCAACACGCCATTCGAGCGGATCCTCGTGATCGGAAAAGATGACGCGATCCAAGCTCAGCAGCGGCGTTCCCTCAGCCACATCCAGATCCCGCGCGGCCTCTTCATTCGCGGGTACGATTTCCACCCGCTCATCGGCCCGGCCGACCAGAATGGAATTGAGCTGCGCGAGCGCGGAGAGACGATAGCTACCGAAATCATCCGGAAACCGCGTGAACAGCTTTCCAGGCAGGAAGCAGGTTTCCGTCATGAAGGTTTGCCCCTGATTCTCGCGAACCCGCTCGATCTTGATGACCTCGTCGCCACGCCTCAGGCCAAGACGCGCCGCCTCTTCGGCACCCGCCGGCCCACGCGAGAGCGAGCGCCCCCGTTTCCGGCCGGAAATACGCTGTCCTTCGAGATCGTGGAACATTGAGAACGGGAATGTATTCTCGCCCGACGCGTAGTCGTTGACGAACGTTCCCCGCCCTTGCCGGCGCGTGACGATACGCTCCAACTCCATGAGATCCAGCGCCTTGCGTACCGTGCCAATACTGATCCCGAGTTGCTGAGCAAGCTGAGTTTCATTCGGAAGCGTCGCACCCGGTTTCCAGTGTCCGACGACGATCCTTTGCACGAGCACATCACGCACCTGCAGATAGAGCGGCCGCGCCGCAAGACGAGTCTCGAGATCGGGCATGCCATTTCCCCCGCTAAAAATGACGACGTATCCACCGTGTGATCCACGACATGCGCGACCGAACCTTCGCGCACCGGACGAACCCACGTAGACCGGCCGAAAATCGCCGTCTGTTGAGCTCATAAAAATTGTAGGGGTGAGAAAATCATTGGGGATATTATACTTTACGTACCCAGGCGGGAGGTGTAGCGTATGCTGAATAAGCTAGCGCACGGTCCCTCGTTGTTGGACCTTCCCTTCAATGCGCTGGTCCGGCTGGGGGACATAATGAAAATTCTGGCTCAGCAGTATCTCGATCTTGGCGAGCGCCTTAAGGAGGCGGTCGGGGTTTTTGATGCGAATGAAACCGTCGCGAGTTTGGATGAGACGTCCCCGGAACCGTTGACCGCGCCCGAACGCGAAGCGCTCAGAGAGACATTGAGAAATCTCCGGAATGTGTGTGCCGAGATACCGCTCTCCACTTCCTATGAATTGCTGCGGTCCAGCATCAACGACTTGCCCCAAACCCGAAGAGAACTTTTGATCCTGATCAGGGCGGTCAAATCGGAAATTCAGGGCGTTCTGTTTCTTCGCGTACCGCCGCACAGGGCTACTTATTATGATCACACCGGGCTGCTCACGCCTGCGGCGAGGACGGCGTTTCCAACGATTGTGAAAGAGCTTAGGTCAGCCGGCAATTGCTACGCGCTCGACCTTCCAACCGCGTGCGTGTTCCATTGCATGCGAGGGCTAGAGACTGCCCTTCGTCTTCTAGCCGCTGACGTCCAACTGACTTGGACAAAGGAGCAGTGGCACACCATCATCGAGCAAATCGAGTCCGCTATTGAGAAGCAACGACGAACGTTGCCTAGCGGCGTCGCAAAGGACGAACGATTGGCCTTTCTCTCGCAAGCGGCAAAGGAATTTTTCTACTTCAAGGATGGGTGGCGCAATTACGTGTCTCACAACAAAGTCACTTATGAGGAAGCTGACGCTATCCGCGCCCTCAATCATGTTGAAGCATTCGTAGACCTACTTGCGACGAAGCTCAGCGAGGCGCCCTGACTTTTCACGCGTTGGCGCCGCGATCTTTTTGAAAGCGTGCTCAGCGTCTTTTGACTCCACATCGAGCGCGTTCGCCGTCTCCACGAACCGCTTGAACTGCTCTTCCGGCTTTTCTTCCGGTCGCTTTTTCTTGGGCACGACGCGATCCAATCTAATCAAAAACTGCGATCAACACTGACGCTGCTATTGCGCATGCGGCTGCCACAACCGCCCAGAACGCCCAGCGGGCCATATTGTTCTGGGTTTGACGTTCCCTCCGCCTGACCTCGCTATCAGCTCCCGTGTGGTTGATGCTTCCGGGCGTGGCGTCCCCCATGATCTTGTGGAGGTCGGAATCTGAGAGTTTCTGCCAGTTCATTCGACGTACCCTCCGCCGGAGACGATGAGTACATTCTACATGATTTGCGCTCCAACTTATCCCCGCTTCCTCTGACGCGCACACAATACGCACATCCAAGCCGGGCCTAGAGGCCTGAAAGGAGGTGCGTTGTGTGGTTCGCGACCCTAAGAAGATCGGAGTTCCAGGGAGGCAAGGCGTGCGGGTATTGATTTGCGGCGGCCGGGATTTCCAGGACGTGACGTGGCTCTGGTCCGTCATGGACGAGATGCACGCGAAAACGCCGGTCTCAGAAGTGATAGCGGGCGGCGCGAAAGGCGCGGACACTCTGGGCGCAGAATGGGCAGCAGATCGCGGAATCCCCTGTCGGGTGTTCATGGCTGACTGGGAGAATTTGAAACGAGCGGCCGGCCCTATTCGGAACCAACGAATGTTGGATGAAGGGAAACCGGAACTTGTCGTCGCGTTTCCGGGCGGCCGTGGAACCGCTGATATGGTCAGGCGGGCGCAGGAGGCAGGCGTACCAGTCGTGCTAGTGGGGTCCTGACATGAGCATCATCCTACCGAACGGTGCCAGCATTCATCCAACGTCGCTGGAAGCGTTGAAGGAAATCGAGCGCCAGCTTCGCGAGGGCGAGCCCATCGTCACCAAGGCTGTCCATCTGGACGGGACCGTTAGCGAAACGGTGCTCTGGCGTCCCGACGACCACCTAGCGGATCAGCGGCGCAACAAACATCCCGACGACGATCGCGGCTAGAACAGTCCAATAGACCCACTCCCACTTGTTAGGAGGTGGGTTGCCGTAGTCGGGGGATTTTTCGTAGCCAGACGGCATCGCCGCTAATCGACCGGGTAGACGTTGTGTTCTGGGTCCCACCAAAGAACCATGAATATGTGAAGTCTGTTGATTCCGTAGAGTCGTTCTTTTCCCGACAGCCTAAATCGAAAAATACGGTCGACGTCATCAAATTCCAACTCGACTAGCCGATCTCTCGCCTCTTTGCAGATGGAGGTAGTCGTGTAGTCTATGTGCTTCGGGCGACGCTTCTTCTTCCCGGTGCATTCGGCCGAAATCTGGTTCCAAGTCTTTTTTTCGTACTCAAGCAGAAAGGGGTGTAGCTTTACATCCCAGTCGTCCACGAGGCAGGAGCGCGACCCCCAACTCCATTCGCCAACTATGTCCGCATTGTCTCTCGACCATTCCATCCGCCGCTGTCCAACGGAAAGCGGTTCTTCCTTCGCGGTCTTGGTTGGGGTCGGCTTTTCAGCAGAGCCAATGCGCTTTTTTACGTCAAACTCTGAAGCTTGGCGCGCTTTCTTTCTTTCGAAATCGGCTTTTTTTGCAAGCGCCCGCTCTAGGCGCGCATCAGCTTTTGCCCCCATAAGGGCTACAAGCTACCATAATACTCAGCCATCGAATCAAGCGTGATCTCACTCGACCCACGCTCTCCGGGCGCTAGATCCCCGCGCGCATCAATCCACGGCTTCTCCATGTGTGTCAGCTCGCTAAGATACTGAGCGGTCTTGGGTCCATAGTGCTCAATAATTTCGTCGATTGTTTCACGCTGGTCTTTGGAAAGAGCAGCGATGTCACCCCTAGGCAAATCGCTGATCTTTAGTTGCCCCTTATGCTGCGCGTAAAGCTCCGGGCAAACCGGACCGTTCGCCCATGCCTTGATCTTCTCATTGAACAGAGGCGCGTCATCCCAAACGGTCGACCACGCTTGCGAGTAATAGACCAGCTTTTGAAGTTTCCAGGTGGTGACGGGCAATTTGCCCTCCTCACCTAGTTTGGTGAGGATGTAGCGCGCCACGTCATGGACGGTCGCCATCGCTATCCCCTTCTGCCCACGTTCTCATTGATTCAGACTCGTCAAACGGACTCAAGCCGTAGACGCAAAAAGCGCGGAGCCTGTGTCCTAGGTTCCACGCACCCACAACATAATGTTCCTGATTCGTTCGGGCAAGTGTTATCTAGTGCGTAAATTGTCTAGCGTTGCCAATACCCCGTCTACTTCCGGATGGGCCGTCGCGAGCAACAGTCACCCCTTGCTCGTCGGGTCGATGATCATGTGCGGGCAGTGCGTCTTGTCGCGCTCATAAAACTCAGTCGTGACCTGTTGCCGGGTGACATACTGCGTAAGCACGCCCGTCACGACTGAGGTCAGAACTAGCAACGCTGCCGTTCGCATGTGCCCATCTCCCTAAATCTCATCGGCGAGGGCGGTCATGCCTTTGTCGCGCCACCCGCGCCTCATGCACTGGGTCTTTGCCCACCAGTCGTTCGATAAGTCAGCCTCTTACCGACGACACCCTCCACCGCTTTAGCGGCGCGTGCTTCGTCATTGATGCCCAGCTTGACGCGGTTGTTGTACCGGAAGTCAAACTCGGCAAGGTACCGGTGAAGGTGCTTTTCGCTGCAGTGCTGGTAGATGCCCTTCATCCCCCGCTTGAAGATCGAGAAGTAGCCCTCGACGGTGTTGGTCGAGATGTGACCACGGACCCACTCTTCGGCCTTGTGGTTCACGGTGCCATGTTCTGCGAAGTGTGCGCCAAGCGAAGCGTAATAGTTGGCTTCGTCTGTCGCGACGGTGGTTTCTTTGGCGATGTTGGCCTTGACCACAGGGACGATATCGCGAGCGGTGGTGCGCTCAACGTGGAAGCTGCGAGCGGTGCCGTCCCGCTGGACCAGGGTAAGCACGGTGTTCTTGTGCTGGAAGCCGCGCACGCTCTTGAAGTTCTTATAGAGCGAGTTCTTGCCGATGTAGGTCTCATCGACTTCCACGATTTCACCAGCGCCGCCCATGGGAGTGGGAGGCGAGAGCGATCCGGCACGCATCGCTTCACGGATACGGTGCGACATGAACCAAGCGGTCTTGAGGGTGACGCCCAGAGTCCGGTGAAGCTGGTTCGAAGAGATGCCCTTCTTTGATCCGGTGATCAGATAGAAGGCCTGAAGCCACAGATGCATTGCAACGTGGCTATCCTCGAAGATGGTCCCGATCTTCACGGTGAAGGGCTTGCGGCAGACGTAGCACTTGTAAGCGCCAATGCGGGTGCTCTTGCCACCCATCCTGGACACGCGGTGGGTCTCGCCGCACTTGGGGCAGACGGGGCCATTAGGCCATACGCGGGCCTCAACCCAGGCGTAGGCGGCCTCTTCGTCCTGCAGGTGTTTTTGGCTCAGAAGCGACATGACGGAATCTCCTATGGACATCAATGTAGTCCATCGGATTGGGTACGTCAAGTATAATATCGCCAAATCATTATGCAACTATAAATTGTATATTTAAGCCATTATAAGACGGGCTTCTG
>VFQP010003979.1_pt1 | contig 14337 bp, 20 predicted proteins | sample 3512351 | NCBI WGS metagenome assembly VFQP01 (sample SAMN10412372, study PRJNA504923) | tailings metagenome | isolation source: Relicate 1 Philex TSF1 revegetated site | place: Philippines: Tuba, Benguet | collected 2017-08-29 | reverse complement strand
AGCTCCAGGATCTTCTGCTCCCACTCGAGGTCCCTGAAGGCCTGCCCGTCCTTGGAGCCGGAGGTGGGCAACCCGTCCAGGTACCTGCGGCGCAGCACCGCGCACACACGCTCCACATGCACGCTCCCCCACCATAACCACCAGGTCGCCGGCGCCGCTCGCTGCCGCATTCACTCTCACTGCGGCACACGCGCTGCGTCACTGCCGCCGTCAGGCATCAGCGCGCCGCTGAATCGACGAGGGCGGCCAGGAGAAACCGCGGCGCTGGCCCCCCACCCCCTTGCTCACTTGGTGCTTGCGAGCTTGACCGTCTTGAGGTTGTACTCGGCGCTGGTGCCGCCGATCACCACGGCCAGGTGGTAGGGCGGGCAGGCGGCCGTGCCCAGGCCCTTGAGCTTCTCCTCGAGGAACTTGGTCAGGGACGCCGGGTTGAGCAACGCCTTGGTCTGCGCGCGGCAAAGAGCACGCACACATTTCAGCAGCGAGGTGGGAGGCAGGTATCGCTGGCTCGGCACGAGCAACGCCCGCGCGGCGCTGTCAGACACGGCCGGCGCGGTCCTGCAGAGCCCCCCGGGGCTCCTGGCAGCGACGCGGCGGCGGCATGCTCGCGCTCCCAGGGCCCCCCAACGCTCGGGCTTCCCTGGTGCCGCCTAGTCAGCTGACCTCTAGCAAACACCCTGTGCCGCACCTGCTGGAAGAGGCTGGTCTTGTTGGCCGAGCCGCCGCCCTTGGCGATGAAGAGGAACTCGTAGCTGTCGCCCGGCGTGGCGTACAGCTCGATCTGCGCCGGCAGGTTGCTGCCCGTGTTCTTCTCGGTGAACATGTCCAGCGGCGCCACCTGCGCGCACACAGGCGTGAGGAGACGGGACGCGGGGCCAAGCGCCCACAAGCGTGCACGCACAAGTCAGCGGCTGCGCTTGCTGCGTCGCCCCATTCTGCGCCGCGTGTGGCGCAGAGCGTCCCTGGCCCAAAAGGCAAAGGCAGCGTCTGCTTTGCCAGGATGAGCCCCGCCTTCAGCGCCCTGCCCAGGAGCGTCGGGCCGCCGTCGAGCGGGCGGCGCCTGCGCAGCCAGCGGACCTGTGAGTAGCGCAGGTTGGTCTCGGTGTAGGCCTTGAACACGCCGCGGCTGAGCGCCTCCTCGTCGCGCCCGTTGGTCAGCACGTACTGCCCCCGCTTTCCCATCACGGTCGCCGTGCCTGTGTCCTGGCACCCAGGCAGCACCATGCCTGCGCGCCACCAGGGGCCAAGGAACAGGCATCCATCCCGGACCGTCGCGATTGACGCACCGCCACCTGCTGGCCTTGACGCGCGAGCGACTGCCGCCGTGCACGCTGGCTCCCTGCTTCGCCTCCCCCACGTGGGCGATGCAGTGTGGCGGTGCATTGAAAGTGCACCGGCGCACCGGCGGCGATGTTTGCGTTCTTGAGCAGCTCGAGCGCCACGAACTTGTCGTTGGGCGAGGCCTCCTTGTCGTCCAGGATGTTGCGCAGCTGCTGCAGGTGCGCCGGCCGCAGCAGGTGGGCAATGTCCACCATGGCCTCGCGGGCCAGCAGCGTCAGCGCCTCCGGCTCCACCTGCACGTTTCCATTTTCAGTCGGCGCCCCGGGCGGGTGAGCGGGGTTGGCGTGGGGCGTGATGGCCTGAGCCTGATGGAACAGAGACCGAGGCGGTGGTGAGGCACACCTGCAGGAACTGCTTGTCGCCCAGCTTGACGACCTTGACGCCCTGGTCGGTCAGCTTGCGGTACTCGACCTTTTGCTTGTTGGGCTGCGCCATGATGTCCACGTAGTTGAAGGGCGGCGCCGTGGCCATGGCCCTGAGCGCCTGCGCAGCGGCCCCACGCGTTGCTGCGCTGGTTTTGGTGCTGGGTGGTGTCACAAGGTCGTGATGAACACGAAGGCCGACAGTGCGCCAAGGAGGCCAGGGGCATCGCGCGCAGAGGGCCGGCACCTGCGCGGCGCGATTGGCGCTCCACGACGATGCGACGCCGGCGCCGCTGCTGGCGAGCTGCTGCTCAGCGCCCAGCTGCGCCTGCGCGCCCGTGCAGGTGGCGCTCGCCCAGAGGCCCGAGACAGCTGCCTGCCCGCCGGCAAGCAGCCGCTGAGAAAACCTGCGCATCATGCTGTGCTGGTGCTGCTGCTCCCTGCTAATTCCCTGCTGCTGAGCTGAAAATCATCAGGTAGACCCGCACAGCCCGGACGCATGCTTCACACGACAGCAGCAGCGCGCGCCTGAAGCCCGGGCACGCACGCGATGCAGCACCAGCTCCTCCACCCGCCTCAGGGCACGCATCCAAGCGCGGCCCAGCTATGGCAGCATCGGCGCTGCAGGCCATCGACACGGCGGCTGCGGCTCCTGCTGCGCGCCAGCGCCTCCCCACCAAGCGATCCCGATCAAGAGCCGGCGCCGTGGTATGACAAGCTCTCCCGGCGTGACCTGCAGGCGGCGCTGCCCACGCCCACGTTCCTGGGCCAGCCCGTCGGCCGAGCAGCGCAAGAGCAGCCCCCGCAGCAACCAGGCGTGGGGGAGTCCATCATGGGAGAGGACGGCTACAGGCAGTGGACCGAAATCAAGAAGAGCGAGCGGCAGAGAGGTATGTGGGCACTGCTGCGTGGCGCCAACGTGGATCCGCCTGCGCACAGGCAACGATCGCTCACTGCCTGCCACACCATGTGCACGCAGTGTGGGACTCCATGCGGGCGGCTGCGGCGGAGCGCTACGCCAAGGGCGAGATGCCCGAGTGGTTCGACCCGCGGTGGCTGGCGCAGGAGGAGTCGCCGATCAACCAGGCCATCCGCGAGATGGGCGACCCGCGTTACCAGAGCGACGACGCGTGGCTGGGGCGCAGCTACGACGACGGCATCCCAGGCGTGCAGCCCAGCGAGCTGCTGCTGCCGGGCGGCGGCGACGACGACGGTGGCGCGGGCGGACGGAGAGGGCCGCGGGGCGGCGGCGGCGGCGAGGACGAGGGCGCCTGGTGGATGCGGTGGTGGCGGGAGGACGACCCGTACTGGATGCTCCGGGACTGGGGCTCGCACCCCATGCGGTGGTGGACGCTGGGCTTTGGAGGCGTCATGGCGCGTGAGTGTGGGTGGCGCCACCCGTCCCTTCGCGCCCTATCAGCAGCCCCTCTCAGCACACTTGACTTCGCCTGCACCCAGCGCAACGCCGCTGGTTGCTGCGACGTGCGGCGACCTCGTCCGCACTGCTGCCGCGCGTCCTCCGCCCGCCTGCTGCCCCTCCACGCTGGGCATGTGTGGCAAGTGTACTACGTGTTGTGTGGTGCGTGTGTACGTGTGCGCAGTGGGCGGGCTGCTGTCCTACGTGGCGCACCAGAGCCCCGAGTGCCTGCTGGTGGGCTGGGGCTCGGCGGCGGCGCTGGCGCTGTGCAGCCTGGCCATGAGCGACATGCGCTACGGCACCCACGGGGAGCTGGGCGTCAAGGCCGCCTGGGGTGAGCAGCCGCGGCGTGCGCGGTGTGGCGGCGGGAGCAGGGCGCGGGGGTGGGCGCTGGGCTGTTGACGCAACTCCCAAACGGGCTGTGGCTGCAGCAGCTCGGGGCGCAGAGTCGCTCCGTGGAACTTCCTTCGCCGGTGTGTGCGTCAGTCGGCGCGCCACACTGCTGCCAAGCTTGCCATGCATGCCCGCAGCCGTGTGCGCGCTGCTGGCGGTCAAGGACGGCGTTTACGGCTGGGCGCACCTGCCCGCCAGCGGCACGCGGCGCATCGACTACGACGCGCCCGAGGCCTTTTTGGCGTCGCAGCGCGAGCCGGCGCCCTGGGACTGGCTCATCCTGCGCCTGCCCAACTTTAGCTTTGGGCCGTGCGGCTGGGCCAGCGTGGCGGCGTGCGCCGCGCTCATGTGGACGGGCATGGGCGGCGAGGTGGACGGCTCGCTGCCCATGAACCCGGGCGCCGTGTACAAGAGCGGGGACATCGTGCTCAAGCACCGCGTGTGGAAGCGGTGGGGGTACGAGGACGCCACCATGCGCGTGTGAGCCGCGCGGCTGTTCCTATCACCGTTTCCTGTCCTTATTGCTGCGAGGAGGCACTTTCGGACCCTTCCCGGTGGCGCGATGCAAGCCTTGCCGCACACGGAGAGGATGCTTGCAAGGGAGAGGCTCAAAAGCCCTTGACGCCCATGTTACGCATCTGCATGGGGTCGTACTGGCCCGGCTGCAGCATCTGCAGCCCCGTGCCCGCCTCCTCGCTGGTGATCTTGTGCGTGTCGATCTCGTGCTCCCCGGGGATGATGGCGCGCCAGTAGTCGAACTTGGGCGCCAGCGACTTGGTGTGCTTCTCCAGCGTCAGGTTGAGCATCTGGGCAGGGGGGTTGAGGGGCAGCGACGGGCAGCAGCAGCACGTGCGTCAGTGTGTGTGTGCAGCTTGCATCAGCGGAACGGCCACCGCCCGCGCCAGAGGCATGGCCACGCTTACATGCGCGCTCTCCGCTCCGCCCAACTCACCAGCTTGTTGCCCTCCTTGACTAGCTCCCAGAAGGACCCATGCTCAAAGCTCTTGACCCGCCCGTAGAGGTCCCCTTCCAAGAGCACCTGCGCTCGGCGACAGCGCACACAGCATACCGTCGCGGCGGCACGCCACACGAACGGAAAAGCGCAAGCGCAGCCCAAGCTCATGAACGATTCGAGGGCTCCTCACGTTGCCGTACACCTCCACCTTGATCCACTCCTGCTTGAGCGTCAGCTGCACGCTGCGCTTGGTGGTGCCTGCGGGGACCTGCGCAGAGACACACGTCCGCCCACACGCGCCAGGTGCAGAAGTGCGCTCAGTGGCGCCAGAAGGCGAGCGCGTGCACAGAGCGGTGCGGCGTGCGCCAGGGGCCAGCCCCGGCGCGCACCTCAAACATGATGCTGACGTCCGTGGGCGTCTGCTCCCACTTGTAGCCCTTGGCGTGCCCCCCGCCGTTGAGCGGGTCAATCTTGGTGCGCGCCTGCGTGCACGCCGCCAAGGGGGGGATTCCACATACGCCTCACTATCTCGCTGCAGTGTGAGACGCTGACGCGCGCAGCGCTGCTGGTGCTCCATTGCGCCCCGACGGTTGGCCACAGGCGCCGGTTGGCTGGAGCGTGCACTCGCCTGCAGGACCTCGCCCCAGCCGCTGATGCCCAGCTTGTTGTGCGCGCGCACTCTGAACTTGTACTCTGCGTCCGGCTTGAGCCGCGCCACCGTGCGGTTCTGAAGCTCGTTCGCCCTGCGGGTCGAGGAGGGGGGTGCGTACGCCCTGGGCGCGTGACGCTGCTGCCCGCCCCCGCATGCTCAGCTGGCGCGCCGGCTGCAGTTTGCAGTGCCAGTGTGCAGCCCTGAAGCCCTCACCCGATGGACTTCCAGTCCTCCTGTTCTGCCGCCGTCCACTCCACCTCGAACGTCTCGATGTTGAAGGGCGACGCGTAGGACGACTTGATCTCCAGCCGGATCTGCGCGTCAAAGCGGGGGCACGAAAGCTGGAACTCCCCCAGCAATGCCTCTCGTCCCCGCTGCGCGGCCGACCTCTGCGCATCGCGCTGCCGCCCCTCCGCATGCAGCGCTGCTTGTGGGCCCTGCCGCACCCTGTTTGCCCTGACATCCTTGACGCTGGCGATGGGCGGGTTGGGTGGCCTGCGGCCAGCAACACACGCCGTGCGGCGTCCGAGCGCATGTGTGTGCGCCTCAACTGGCACAGCCCTGGCCCAGCGGCCATGGCAGCGTGTCCATAAGCTGAGCAAACGCTCTCCACGCGCGCAGGCACCTGCTGAGGTAGCGGGATGTGAGGGGCAGCGTCTTCTCGAACACGACCGTGACGAGCCCACGCGTCAGGAAGTACCAGAGGTCCGCCAGAAACTCGACGAACTCGCGGCGGAACTTGCGCAGCTTGAGCGAGGCCTTCCGGATGGCCTTGCGCGGCGTCCATCCCCCCTTCTTCGCCTTCTGCTTGCCCTGCGAGTCCGCGCTGGCGCCATTGGGCGCAAGAGGCTGGGTCGCGTCGTCCTCGCGGGTGTCGGCTCCTGCTGGCGCCATGCCTGCTGCCCTGCTGCCCTGCTGCTGGCTCCTGGCGCTAGATGGAGAAGATATCGCGCAAGACCTCAGGGTAGATCTCGTGAGCTCAACTTGTGGTTGCAGTGAGTCTGGGAGTCCAAGCCATCAGTGTCAGTATCAGGCGCACACACGCAAAAAACCGGCAAGCCCGTCGTGGGTCGCGTCCCTCCCTCGCAGCACTCAGGTCCCTCCCTCAGCTCAGCGCTCACAGGCCGCTCTTGGCGGCCGCCATGGCCGACGAGGCCGCCATGGCGATGGCGGCGTCCGAGGCGTTGGGCAGGTAGTAGTACTTGCCGTTGGCCGCCTTGGCAATCTCCTCGGCAAAGCCCGTGGACACAAACTTGTTCTCCGTGTCAATCACCAGCAGCTGCAGGCCCGCCGCGTAGCACTTCTTGGCCATGTCGCGCACCTCGTCCTGCACGCGCACACCATCATGGACGCCCAGGTGATGCGTGATCCATCTGCTGGTGCTAGCGGCTGGCAACACAATGGGAAAAGCAGCGGCAGCAGCACCACCACCGCCGCACCCCCAGGCTCCATACTGCTGCTCACCTTGAGCTGGTCGGCGGTGGGCTTGGGCGCGTCGGGCTTGATGGCCTCGGGGTCCTCGTTCGATCGGCCCAGCGAAATGTTGGCGCGGCCGTCCGTGATGAGCACAATCATCACGCGGCCCACGTCGCCGCCTGACTGAGCCTGCGAGGGGCACGGATCATGCGGCGTGTGCGGCGTGTGAAGCTGAGGGCCGGCTCTCGCTCGCAGTTGCGCCTCCGCGGTGGGCGGTGGGTCAGAACGTCTCAGTCCCCAGCCGAGCGCACACCCACCTGTATGCCGAGCCTGACGGCGGTGGAGAGGCCGTGCGCGAGCGGCGAGCCGCCGCCGCACGGCAGCTGGTCGAGCCGCTTGCGCGCCATGGCGATGGACTTGGAGGGCGGCAGCAGCACCTCGGCCTTCTCGCCGTAGAAGGGGATGAGGGAGACCTGGTCGCGGCTGGTGTAGCTCTCGGCCAGCAGGCGCATGCAGGCGCCCTTGGCCGCGCTCATGCGGTTCAGCGCCATGGAGCCCGACGCGTCCACCACAAACATGACCTGCGCAAGGGGGCGGGCGGACGTGGTGACGACAGCGACGCGCACGCACGTGAGCTCGAGGGGCGGACGCGCACCCGGGATGAGCACGTGCAGAGCTCGAACGACAATGTATCAAGCAGCAGTCAGCAAACGGCGCGAGGAGCGCGGAGCACTCACCAGCGCGCCGGCCTTGCGCGCCAGCTTCTTGGCGCGCATGTCTGGCTTCTCCACGTACACGCGCCGCAAGGTCTTGCCCTCCGACACGGCCTGGTTGCGGCGGAGCTGCGGGGCGCGCGCGACGCAGGGCGTGCAAGACGTGAGTGAGTGGAACGCGTGCGCTCAAGCCGCACCTGCCCAGCACTCTGACAGCGCCCGCCCACATGTCAAGGTGATGCGGGACGCCTGGACAGAGAGGCGTGGAACTCACCCGCTGGTAGGGCGCGGCGGCGCGCAGCGTGGCGTCGACGGCCAGGCGGCGGACCTTGTCTCCCTTGGGCAGCATGGGCTTGATGTAGCGCCCGCGGTCGTCGCTGAAGATGAGCGTCTTGGCGCGGCCCGAGCGGCCCTGGGCGCGCTGCTGCAGCTGCGCAAACATGAGGATGTTGGGGTCGATGATGACGCCCTCGGCCTCAAACATGAATTCCTGAGGGATCTCGGGCTCCTGCAAAAGCACGAAGGGAACAAGCACACGTCCGCCACAGGTGATGGTTGCCTCTAGAGGCCTCCAAAACGGAGAGTCCGCAGGGTGTGCACGGCAACACGATGCCGCCGGAGTCCCTCACAGTCCCTTCCTCCCGCCCAACAGAAAGGAGAAGAGAGAGCCGCACCTGCTGCTGGTCCTGCTCCTCGTTCTCCTTCTCCTCCTGGTCCTCCTGCTCCTGCTCGTCCTCCTCCTGCTGCATGTTGTCCTGCGGCGGCGGCGGCGGGGGCGGCGGCGGCGGCGGCGGCTGCTCGTCCTCGGGCGGCCGGTCCGTCAGCGTCGAGCGCGGCAGGATGACGAGCTGCACCGCCTGCCGGAGGTCCTCCTTGTTCAGGCGCTCGCGCGCCTCGAGCGCCGCGCTCGCCTTGGCCACCTGCCAGGACACACACACGCACCAGCACGCACCGCACCGCACACACTCGTGACGCTGCCGTCCACGCTGCTGCGGCCCACGCGTCCCCACACAACGCCAGACAGCGCCACCCGCGCTCCGCGGCGTGCGTCGCCTCGCCCGCAGCCCGGAAGGAGGCAGCCGTTCGCCGCCGAGCTTGCGCGGGGTGGTGCAGCGACCTCTTTGCCCGCCCCTCGCCCCTGCGCGGCGCACCTTGATGGCGTAGAGCTCGGCGCGGTGCCCCTGCACGCCTCCGCGGCGCGCCTCCTCCACCAGGTAGGCCACCTGCTCGGGCGCCACCACCACGTCCTTGAGGTACTCGCGCGCCAGGATCACCTGCGTTGGCACCAACAGCAGCAGAAACGCGCGCGTGAGAGATGTGAGAGACTTGAGAGGGCACAGCTGCAGGCGTGCAAGCCTGACAGCAACGCGTGACGCCGATGCGACCCAGTCCCCACCCATCCTGTCCCGCTGTCGCCCCAAGGCAACCCCCCCGCGAAACCAGCAGCAGCGCCGCCCTGCCGAGGCGCGACGCACCGAGGTGCGCAGCGCGTCCGTGAGGTCGCTCGTGTCGCGGATGACGGCGGCGGCGCTGTCCTGGAAGCGCATGGCCGCGTCAATGGCCTGCACGCGCTCCTCGAACGTGTTGGGCACGTCGGCGCTGAGCGTGATGGCGATGCGGTCCAGCAGGTGCTCGCGCAGCGCGCCCTCCTCGGGGTTGTACGTGGCAATCAGCAGCGGGCGGCACCTGCGGCGCACAGCCGGGCGCGTGCGCGCGCCACGCGTTGGCAGCGGCGGCGGCGGCAACGCAGCCTTGCCTGCCCTGTGCTGTGCTGCACAAGAGGGCGCTTGCACCGGGCCCCGGTCCGAGCCTCGCTGAACCTGTTTTGAGGGGATGCCGAGGCGCATCGGCTTCCCGCAGCCCCGTCGTGGGCCCCCTCTGCCGCTGCCCTCAACCTCGTGGCGTGCCCCGGGAGGCGTGCGCGGTGCCCGGTGTGCGGTGTGTGCGCGCGACTCACGGGTGCGAGATGCTGATGCCCTCGCGCTCCACCACGTTGACGCCGTCGCTGAGGATGCTCAGCAGCAGGTTGGCGATGCCGTCGTCCAGCAGGTTGATCTCGTCCACGTACAGGATGCCGCGGTGCGCCTCGGCCAGCAGGCCGGGCTGGAACACCGTGCGGCCCTCCTGCAGCACAGCCCGCCGCGTCGAGCACCCACCCATCGTTGGTTCCACATCGACATGTGCCAGGCGGCACCATGCCCGCCAGCGGGCCAGCAGGGCACAAACGCTGTGCGGCTGTCATGCAGAGGTGCAGAAGCTCTGGCGCGGGGCTTTGGCCCGCAGGGGAGAAGCCGCCCACGCGCACCTTCATGGAGGCCTCAATGTCGACCGTGCCGACCAGGCGGTCCTCGGTGACGCCCAGCGGGATCTGCACGAACGGCGCGTCCTTGAGCTTGCGCACCACCTCCTTGCCCGCCAGCTTGGCCGCCAGGCCGTCCTGCGGTGCACAAGGGACGCGGGTGAGTGGTGCGAGGGCAGTGTGCGGGTGCACCCGGCGCCGCCCGCATGACGTGGGAGCGCTTGTCCCCGTGCCCGCAACAACAGCCGGCAGGCCCCCAGTGCGTGGCGCACCTCCCAGGAGCGCGGGTCGTCGGGGTCGGCGTTGCAGAAGCTGCCGTCCACCACCTCGATGGGGGGCAGCAGCGCGTGCAGGCCGCGGGCCATGACCGACTTGGCCGTGCCGCGGCGCCCGGCAATGGCGATGCCGCCGAGGCCCGTGTCGATGGCGCCCAGCAGCAGCGCCTGCTTGATGAGGTCCTGGCCGACCACGGCGGCCAGCGGGATGGTGCGGGACATGCGGCCCCCGCGATCCGAGTCGAATCCCAGGTTCTCCTCCTTGGCCACGGTCATGGCTGCGAGGAGCAGCCGAGCGCAGCGCGAGTAGTGCGAGCTCGATGCCACGCGGCCGTGCCGCCTGGATCTGTGCGCGTCGGGAGGCGCCGAGAGCGCCAAGTATCCTGTCCCCCAAGCTGAGAGGCCCCCCGCCCTGCGCAGCTGCGGATCCAACGGCCAATCGACGAGCACCGAGCGATCGTGCACACCGATGGCCATCGGTGTGCACGGCTCGAGGACGCTCACCTCGCGCCTCGGCAGCCGAAATGCTCGCGACCGCCTGCACCTGCAGGGCCCTGCGGCCGGATCCGCTGTGCGCCACGCCACGAACGCACTTCAGGTTGGCCCCTGAGAAGGCGCGGCGCTGCTGCACGCGCCCTCCGCGAGTGGCAGAGGGCGTGGACGAGCCCGCCTCCAGCACAAAGGTCTTCATCCTCGGGGCGGCTGCTCTCTGTGGCAGAAGCGCTGCGTGCTGCTCGTCAGGCCAAATGCACGCTGGGTCCGCTCGCCCTCGAGAGGCTCGCTCGCTGTTCTCCTGCTCCCTTTTGGGACCAGAGGTCGAGCTCCTCTAACCAGGGACCCGCGAGGTGATGGGGGCCCTCACAGAGACGACTCTGCGACAAATGTAGGAGACCACTGCTGCCTACGCCTCCTGGCGCGCGTGGTGCAGACAACCAAGCCCTCGGCCATGCAGTGGGTGCACCTCCAAGCGTGCCCAAGAGGTCGGCGCTGCTTAGAGGTCCCAAGAATATGTTCCGGTGCCTGCCTGCAGTCACAGGACCGTCACGCACGCTTCTTCAGCTCGGTCCGCGCAACCCCGCGCGCAGCAGCTTCCACGGGCTCCGGCTGCGCGGCCACCTCACCAGCTCGCTCGGCGCCAGGCCCCAGAGGCTCTCCATCAGCAGGTGCCCCTGCGCTGTGCCCACCACGGGAGCCCGATCCGCCGTGTCCCTCGCAGCTAGCTGCGCGATCAGTCGTGCGCCACGTACCGCGCGCCCCATCGCCTGCCTCGGTGGGCCACACAGGAGCGCCATCTCCACCCTCACCTCCAAGGCTCCCTCAGGCATCCCAGCAGACATGGCGCAGGCCGTCGGATCAGCGCCTGCGCCCTCCTCGCCCGCCGTCAAGGAGGTGCGGCACGTGCTCCTGGCGGCCGTGCCGCCAAGCTCCAGTGAGCGCATCATCACCCATCCTCCAAATCACACATCTGGTGTGACCTCAGGTGCCGTCGGGCGTGGAGGCCGAGGCGTCGCTGTACGAGGCGTTTTGCGAGGTGCCCGTGCTCACCAAGGTGGTGGCCCGCGTGGTCAACGCCAGCGGCAGCGGCTCGGACGGCGCGCCAGCCACCCAGCGCGACCTCTGGATCACGGTGCGCAGCTGCTGGGCACAGCAGGGCACAGCAGGTCCACATCCCGCAGCTTGGTCCTGCAAACAGCTACGTGCACCAGCAAGCTGCGCAACGGCTGTGCGCAGGCAGGATGGGTGGTGCAGGCTCAGGAGCGCCGCGTCGCGTCACGTCGCTTCCTGTGCCATGCCCCGCGGCGCCACGACGGGGCACCACGTGCCCGCAGGCCTCCTTCACGCAGCGCAACCTCCCCGCCAACGCGCAGCGCAAGTTCGCCGTGCAGGCGCTGCTGCCGGCCGGCGCCACCCACGCCGCCGCGTCGCTGCCCGCCGAGTCGGCCGAGCAGCTGCTCTCCTCCACCTCCCCCACAGGTGCCTGGCCCCGGCCCACGCAGCTCTCTGGACACGCAGGCCACCGACGAGCAGCAAGCAGCCCAGAGCAGAGATCGCGAAGTGCCGTGCGGCCGGGCCAATGCACGGCGCCGCACGCCCTGGTGACGCGCAGGCGCTGTGCAGTTGGTGATCAAAGCCGGCACCGACAAGATATCCACCGTCCACCAGGTGCGCTCACCACCCACAGCACAAACACCAACAGGACGGAGGACAGGCACTGAGTGGGCCGGCGCATTGTCGCCACCAACCTCAGCACAAGGAGCTCACGCCTGCGCCTCGTGGTTCAGCAGCGGTCACGTGGTGGCCTGCGCATGTGGCGTTGCGTTGCCGTGCCCGAAGGTGTGGTCGGGCGGCCGCGTGGTGACGGAGCTGCACGTGCCCAAGGAGCTGCACGGCGCGCCGCTCAACGGAGGCTACTTTGCCGGCGACGTGGCCTGGAGCCAGGACGGCGGCAGCGTCGCCTACGTCGCCGAGGTGCGCCCCTGCCTCTCTGCGTGTGTGAGGTCCACATCAGTTGGGATGCCTCGGCAGGAACGGAACCCAAAGTGGCCGGGCATGTCAGATGGCGTGGCTCTTTCGTTGCGCCTCCGTGTTCCGTCCCGACGCGCCCGCGGTGTGCAGCGGAGGTCGCCGCCGCCGCGGCAGCGCCTGCGTGGGGGCGGAGCGCAGCGCGCCGCCAACGTTCCGGGGGGGGGGGGGTGCGGCGGCGGTGCTGGCTCGAGGATGAGGAGCTGGTGTGCAGCGGCTATTGTTCGCGAGCAGGGCTGTGCCACACTGCTCCTGCTGGGTGCAGGTGCCAGTGGACGAGAAGACGCCGGCGTGGGGCGGCCCCGACTCCATCAAGGACACAGGTAAGCCTTTTCTGCTTCCTGTCCTTTCCGGTTCCTCTGTCGCACATGCGGACAGCGCACGTGCCGCCGCTCGCGAGCTGTTTACTCGGGGTGTGAGGCGGGTCGAGCAAGGTTGGGTGAGTCGTGGTTGGTGCTGCTGGTGATTATGTGTTCGCTGCAGCGGCCACCAAGAGCTGGAGGGGCGTGGCCACTGCGCTCGAGGACTGGGGCGAGCTCAACACAGGTTCGCCGCGCCCTGGCACCTCTTGGAAGCAGCGCGGTGCCATCGTTTGCGGCCAGCGGCGGGCGAGCGCGGTGATGCAGCCGCGAGCGGGTCTTGCGAGCCAGGGCGGAGAGAGCTGCTCCGCGTGCTGCCTGCCGCGCTGCGTGCGCTTGGTGCGGCGAGCAGGCAAGCGCCCCCCGGGCGTGTACGTGCTGGACCTGGAGACCAAGTCTGTCGTCAAGGTGCGGCGGCCCCACACACCTCAATCAATCCTTGCCTGCACGCGCATGGCACGTTGGGTGCGCAGCCTGACGCGCGCGCCGCTCAGGCCAGAGAGGCGCCTTCTTGGTCGCTGCAGCAGCGTGCACCACACGGCGTCGCGGCGAATGCCTCTCGCACTTGCCCAGCAGGCCGCGCTGCGGTGCGCCTGGCATCAGCGCGCAGCAAGAAGCGAAGCAAGTGTGTGTGCGGGGCTGGTGTGTGGCCGCAGGTGAGCCCCTCGGCGGGGCAGGGCGCCGAGGCCGTCAGCTTTGGCCAGCCCACCTTTGCCCGCGACGGCTCGGGGCTGGTGCTGGTGGGCTGGCCGCACCTGGCGCCCAACTTCCCCGCCGTCCACAAGCGCCTAGGTGGGTAGGCCATCATGGCTGTTCCACTCGCTCTCACGTGGCCCACGGCCGGCGATGGCAGCGCGCACTTTTGTCGTGGCGCAGCACCGCCAACACGTGGGGGCCCCTGCGAGCGCTGTGCGCGCTGTGTGGCCCCGCAGGCGTGGTGTTTTGCTACAACCGGCCCGCGCGGCTCTGGTGGGTGCCGCTCTCGCGGGACCCCGCCACGCGCGCGCTGCGGGCGGGCGACGCCACGCCCCTCACCAAGTGAGCGCGCACACGGGACCGCACGCCCCGCCGTGTTCGGAATCACCAATGCCAGGCCTTGGTGGGGCTGGAGCGCGCTTTTGTCGTGGCGTGGCGCTTATTGATGTGCATGCTTAGGGTGCAGGGCAGCGCGCTGAGCCCCGTCTTCACGCCGGACGGCAGCCGCCTCCTGTACCTCTCCAACGACACTGCCGTGCGCACCGGCACACACAGCGCCACGTCGCAGCTCTGCGCCCTGCCCTGGCCACAGGTGCGGCACGCGCGCGCGCAAGCAGCGTCGGCGTCAGCATTGCCAGGCCGTGCCGCTCTCTTTCGTTCTGCAAGCCATCCATGGCGCCCGGCTGCGGTGCTTTTGCCCCGCCGAGCGCCCCACCATCTTGAGTGCTCCAGCACGTGGTGGCACTTTGTGGCCCTCCCTCGGTGGAAGCCGAACCGCGGCGCACTGCGTGGCCCGCTGCCCTGGCGCAGGCGGCGTCCGGGGGCGCCGAGCCGGCCGTGCTGGTAGACGTGGTGTCGGTCCCACGCGACAACCACCTGGGCGGGTTCCCCGGGCTGTACGCGGCCGGCTTCATCGACCAGCCTTTCCTTGGTGTG
>VFQP010003978.1_pt1 | contig 14337 bp, 13 predicted proteins | sample 3512351 | NCBI WGS metagenome assembly VFQP01 (sample SAMN10412372, study PRJNA504923) | tailings metagenome | isolation source: Relicate 1 Philex TSF1 revegetated site | place: Philippines: Tuba, Benguet | collected 2017-08-29 | reverse complement strand
CCAGCATGCCTTCGCTGCCGATCACCAGCGGCAGCAGGTCCAGGCCGGGCACGTCCAGCGCCTCGGTGCCGAACTCCACCGGCTCGCCGTCGGCCGTGTAGCCACGCACCCGCAGCACGTTGTGCAGCGTCAGCCCGTACTTCAGGCAGTGCACGCCGCCGGAGTTCTCGGCCACGTTGCCGCCGATGGTGCAGGCGATCTGGCTCGACGGGTCCGGCGCGTAGTACAGGCCGTGCCGGGCCGCCGCCTCGCTGATGGCCAGGTTGCGCACGCCGCACTGCACGGTGGCCGTGCGCGCGTGGGCGTCGATCTGCACGATGCGGTTGAACTTGGCCAGCGACAGCGTCAGCCCCAGCGCATGCGGCATCGCGCCGCCCGACAGCCCGGTGCCGGCGCCGCGCGCCACCACCGGCACACCCAGGCGGTGGCAGGCCGCGAGCACGGCGGCCACCTGGGCCTCGGTCTCGGGCAGGGCCACGGCCAGCGGCAGCTGGCGGTAGGCGGTGAGGCCGTCGCACTCGTAGGGCACGGTGTCCTCGCGCTGCCAGAGCAGCGCATGCAGCGGCAGCAGCGGCGCCAGCGCGGCCACCAGCGCCTGCTGGCGTGCGGCGCGCGCGGTGGCATCGGCCTCGGCAACAAGCCCGGCAGTGAGCTCGGCAGAATGGGGCGGCGCATTCATGGCGGGCAACTGTAGCGCCCGCGCCGGGCCGGGATTCAGCCCTGCGCGGTGAAAACCGTCAGCACGCCCGTGTAGCCATACAGATGCCGCCGCGCGATCTCGCCGCCGGCAAAAAAGCCCACCAGCGGCACTTCCGGCCCGCCGCCGGCCAGCGCGTGCTGCACCAGCTGCAGCTCCGCCGAAGGGCCGCCGAAGTGCGGGCCCCCGCGGCCGGCACACGACACATAGACGGCCCCGGCGATGCGCCGTGGCGCGGCCGCCGGCGCACCGATGCCGGCCGGCTGCAGCAGCGCCTCGTCGGCCGACTCGGCGGTTTCGACTTCTTCGCGGATCTCGCTGCAGATGCGCACCAGGTCGCGCCGCGCCGCGGCCACGTCGCGCTGGCAGAACGACAGCTGCATGCCGGGCTCGACACGGTCGGCCACCGCCACCGCGTCACGGCCAGGATCGAGGCCGACGAGATGGCGCACGCGCGTGTCGGTGCCGAACTGGCCGGGCCGCGCCAGCAGCGGATCGGGCGCGTCGGCCAGGCCCACCAGCGTGGCGCGCAGCCGGGCCAGCGCAGCGCGCGGTGCCGAGAGGTCGGCCAGACCCAGGTCGCGCAGCAAACAGGGCAGGGCCGGCTCGCCGTCGAGTTCGAGCACCAGGTTGTGCTCGGCAGCGGTGATGCGCCGCACCGGCCCCAGCGGCTGGCAGCCCTGCGTGACGCGCGATACCAGCGCCACCTCCGGCGCAAAGGCCACGCCGGACAGCCCGCCGCGCCAGACACCGTCGGCCAGGTGCACGGCCCCGGCACGCGACGAGGCCAGGCCGCCGAACAGGTAGCCGCTGTCGACCCGCTCGCTCATCTCGCCGATCAGCTCGCCGAGTTCGGGCGTGGCCGGGTCGGCATGCACCAGCGCGCTGAAGGGCTGGATGCGCGACAGCTTCTTCGCCCCGGAGAAGACCTCGAAGCCGTCGGCCGGCAGGGCCGCGAGCATCAGCACCAGCGCCGGCTCGTCGATGTACTCGGCGCCCATGGCCGCGACGCCGATCCCCACGCTGCCGACCCAGGCCACGCCGGGCCAGCGCTGGCGCAGCTCGGCCATCAGCACCTCGGCCTGGCCGACGTAGTGGTCGGTGAAATAGACCAGGCCCAGCGTCGGCGGCGGCCCGCCTGCGGCGGCGATCTGCGCCTCGACCTGCGCCGCAGCCAGCGCCAGCGCGCCGGACCATTCGGGGTGCGTGGCGTGGCCGACGACGAAGGGGTTCATGGCTGTCGCCGCCGGGGGCGTGCCGGTGCTGCCTTCTCCGCCTTCTTCTTGGCGGCAGGCTTGGCCTTGGCCGCCACTCTGGAAGCGCTCTGGGACTTGGGTCGGGCACTCGCCGCAGCACCGGTGGGCAGGCCACCCGGCAGCTCGGCACCGTCCTTCACCACGCGTGCCGCCAGCTCGGTGAACTGCTGCGTGAGCGCGCCCCACCATTGCATCGGGTCGACCAGCGGCGCGGCCGGCTCGGAAGCCGCCTTGGGCTTGGGCGTGGGGGCCGGTGCGGGGGCCGGCTCTGGCGCGGGTTCGGGGGTCGGCGCCGGACGGGCCTTCAGCGCCTCGCCCAGATCGGCCATCGGCAGGTTCATCGACTTCAGCGTCGCCAGTGTCATGCGCTGCACTTCCAGCGCCTGCACCGTGGTGGCCAGCAGCTTGGCGTTCTGTTCCAGCCAGAACTGCACGGTCTTCAGGTCGCGGATGCGCTTGTCGAGCTCGTCAGGATCCAGCGTCGGCGCAATCCACTGGCCCACGCCGGGCAGGCCGGGCAGCCCCGCGCCAGCGCTCTTCAGCAGGCCCTGCAGGAAGTCGAAACCGGGCACATGGCGCGTGAAGTCGGGGGCGGCACTCATGCGGTCATTGTGCGGCAGCGGCGCTGCCGCCGGGCCCTCAGAACGCCACGCGCTCGACGTGGAATCCCTGCTGCGCCAGCAGGGCCGGCAGCGCCTTCGGGCCGGTCATGTGCAGCGCGCCGACCGCGGCGAACACCTGCCGGCCGGCCCGGTGCTGGGCCACGATGCCGGCGGCCAGCGCCTGGTTGCGCTGGTCGGTCATGCGCGCCATCAGCGCGCGGTCGGCAGCGCTCATCGTGCACTCGCACCAGCGCGCCGGATCGGCCAGCGTGTCGGCGTCGCCGCGCTCCCAGGCCGTGGCCAGCCGCTCCAGCACACGCCGTGCGGTGCGGTCCTCGAGCTGCGCCAGGTTCTGCTCCAGCAGCGCCAGCGCCTCGGCCTCGTCGGCCGGCACCAGGGCCTTGATCTGGATGGCCGGGGTCTCCAGCGCCACCACCGGGCGGCCGGCACCACGTGCGGCCTGCGCCAGTGTGTGCTCCATCGCGTAGCTGGCGTCCATGCCGAACCAGCGCGCTTCCATCACCGTCAGCGTGGTGGCCTGCAGCAGCGGGTGCAAGGCGGCCAGGGCCTCGGGCGCCATGCAGGCGCGGCGGTAGGCCTGTTCGAGCCGCTGGCGCAAGGGCGCCGAAAACGCCCGCGGTTGCGCCACGCCGGCCAGCGCGTCGGCCAGCGCAGGATCGGCCGGGTCGATCTCCAGCGCCAGCACCTCGCTGCCACGCAGCGCGGCGGCGACCTTGGGGCCGAGCTTCTTCCAGTGCGGCTTGCCGACGTGCAGCGTGCCGTACAGCCACAGCGTGCGGCCGTCGCGCGTGGCGCGCCACAGCAGGCCACGGTCGCGCGGTGGCTCGGCCTGTTCGGCGGCACTGGACTGCGGCAGCGCCGGCGGGCAGCTGGGCGTGGGGCGGGTGGCTTGGTGGCTGGGAGCTGTCGCCGGCCCGGAGGCCTTCCAGGCCAGCGCAGCGCCCGTGGTGAACAGGCCGAACAAGCCGAACAAGCCGATTAGGCCGCACAGCAGCCGGCCCGGGCCGCGCCGCCAGGGTCTCATCGGCCACCCCCCAGGTCCACCCGCAGCACGCCGGCTTCCTGCCGCAGCGCCAGCCGGCCCAGCACGTCCATGCCCAGCAGCGGCGCCTCCAGCTGCGGCAGCGCGATCAGCCGCAGCCGGTCGGCCCGCACGCCGCCGTCGAGCACCAGGTCGCCGACGACGATGCGCCCGTCGACCACGCCGCCGGCGGTGGACGAACGGGTCGTGCCGATCGTCGGCAGGTTCAGCTCACGCGCCAGCGAATCGGGGATCGCGGTGCGCGTGGCGCCGGTGTCGACGAGGAACTCGACCGGGCGGCCGTCGATGCGGCCCGGCCAGTGGTAGTGGCCGTCGGGGCTGCGGCGGATCTCCAGCTGGCCGCCGTCGACCGAGAAGCGCGCGGCGCGTTCGCGCGCCTGCCAACCCTGCACCGCGAGGAACAGCCCGAGCCCGAGCAGCAGCCAGATCGTGGCGTGTTTGAGCCAGCTGGGCAGTTCCTGCATCGGCGCGCGGTCAGGTCTCGTCGGCGGGGGCCGGATCGGCAGGCGGTGCGGCAGCCGGCTCGGGCTCGGCGGGCTCGGGCGGCGTGTCGTGGCCACCGATGGTGCCCAAAGGCTCGTCGCCGTCGGCGCCAACGAAGCCGAGCCGCCAGCGTGTGGCTCGGCGCCCACCGCCGGCGGCGCCGGCACCGTCCAGCGCCAGCGCCAGCGGCGCGACGAGCAGCGAACCGGCGGCCAATGGCCGCCCCGCCGCGGCCGCGGCCAGCCGCGCGCCCCAGCCCTCGCCCGGCACGGCGGTGGCCAGCTCGATGCGGCGCAGCGGCTGGCCCGGCGCTTCGAGCCGCAGCGAGCCTTGCAGCCGGCCACGGACCCATGCCGCGCCGAGTTCGTCGGGGGTCACCAGCACCGGGCCGAAGGCGGTCTGGGCGGCCCCATTGGCGCCGGCAGCGCGCCAGTCGCCGGCCAGCATCAGCAGGCGCAGCGCCTCCAGCGCGGCATCGGCGTCGGCCTCGGCGGCCAGGTCGCCGGTGACGGCCGCCAGCGCCGGGGTCAGGGTCCAGTCGGAGGCCGTCAGCGCGGCGCCGTCCAGCCGCCGTTCGGCGCCCCAGCGGCAGGGGCCGGCCTGGGGTTCCAGCGCGCCGTCGGCCGCGATCTGCCACCAGGCCACCGGACGCGGCAGCGGCGGCAGGCAACGCGCCGGCTCGAACGGAAAGGCGTGGCGCGCCTTGCCGCCATTGAGCAGGGCCGACAGGTCTTCGAGCTGCGGCGAGACGAAGTTCCAGTCGTCCAGCAGCTGGCGCAAGGTCGTTGCGATGCCGGTGGCGAAGTGGGCGAGCGTGAGGTCGCGCGAGACGACGGCCAGCTGGCCGTCACGCGAACCGTCCATCAGGGTGGCGAGCTTCATGCGAACGAGGGGGCAGTGGCACCATTGTCGCGTGATCGCCGTGCCCGCTCCGCCCCCTGCCGAGCTGAGAGTTGCACGCCGCCTTCACCGCGCGCTGCAGGCCGCTGGCGTGGTGCTGGCGGTGTTGCTGCTGCATGCGCTGGTGCTGCGCGCGGTGCTGCGGCCGCCGGCACCGCCGCAGCCGGCAGGGGACGAAGCGCGTGTCGCGGTGCGCGCCGTGGCCCCGCCCGTTGCAGCGCCACCGGCCGCGGCGGCACAGCGGACGACGGTGCCGATGCCGGTGCCGCCTGCGCCATCACCCAGACCGGCCCCGCCGACCCCGCCCGCGGCCATCGCCCAGGCACTGACCCGCACGCCGGTGCTGCTGCCCGATGCGGCCGGCGGCACGCGGGAGGCGGGCAGCTTGCTGCCGCAGCGGCCGGTGCGCCTGGCACCGCCCTTCGAGGCCGGGTTCACCTTGCAGCGCGGCGGCCTGGACGGCGAGGCCCGGCTGGCGCTGGCCTTCGACGGCCCGCGCTACACGCTGACGCTGGACAACACGCTGCCCGGCCGGCCGAACACCCACAGCCGCAGCAGCGGGCGCGGCACGCTGGCGGGCCTGGCGCCGGAGCGCTACGTCGAGGGCCGCCAGGGCCGCGACCGGCGCGCGGTGAACTTCGTGCGCGAACCCGCCGGCGCTGGCGGCAGCCGCCTGCTGTTCTCCGACCACGAACAGGCGCTGCCGCTGCCCGAGGGCACGCAGGACCGGCTGAGCTGGCTGGTGCAGCTGGCGGGCCTGGTCGACGCGGACCCGGCCGCGGCGCGCCAAGGGCTTGCGCTGTGGGTGGCCGGCCCGCGTGGGCAGCTGGACCTGTGGCAGTTTCAGGTCACCGAGGCCGCCTCGCCGGTCGATGGACGGCCGGCGCTGAAGCTGGGCCGCGCCGCGGGCCGGCCCTGGGACCTGGAACTGGAGCTCTGGCTGGACCCGGCCGAGCGCCATCTGCCGCTGGTTGCGGCATGGCGGCTGCGGGACGGTGCGCGTGTGGCTGACGAGCAGCGGCTGGAGCGCCGCAGCCTGCGCTGGAGCGCGCCAGGCCCTTGAACGCCGGCCGGCCGCTCCCAGTTGGGGAACATGCAGATGCTCTACAACTCGGACAGCTTCGCCGTCGTGCGCTTCGACCCCGCGCCTGACGCGGGCGGCTTGGCGGGCGAGGGTGGTGGTGGCATCGAGATCGTCGACAAGTTCGCCCGGCGCGAGATCTACCTGCGCGGCGCGGTCGCCGAGCGCTTCGAGCGCGAGGTGCAGGCGCTGGTGGCCGAAGGCCCGAGCGAGGAGTCGCTGGACGACCTGATCGCCGGCTTCGCCGGGCTGGCACCGCAGCCGCTGGTGCTGCACTGAAGCGACCGCGGCGCGACCAGTTTCACGCCGGCTCGGGGTAAGACCGAGGTCCGCCGGGGTCAAGTGGCGGCCTGCCGGGCCGAAACCCCTCGGATGGACTCCCTTGCCCCGCTGCTGCAACGCCACGCCACCCCGTTGCTGGCCGCTGCGGCGCTGGTGGCCCTGCTGCTGGTTGCCGCCGCGCTGACCGGCTGGCGCGCCTGGCACCGGCTGCGTGCGCGGCTGGACCTGGCGCGGCGCGAACTCGACGGCCTGCGTGGCCACGATCCGCTCACCGGCCTGGCCGACCGTGCGGCCTTCGAGGCGGCGCTGGCCAGCGCCGTGGCCGAGGCCGACCACCGCGGCGGCAGCGTCGCCGTGGCCTACCTGGGGCTGGACGGTTTCCGCGCCATCAACGACGCCTACGGCATGCGGGTCGGCGACGCCGCGCTGGCCGAGGCCGGCCGGCGGCTGTCTGACGCCGTCGGCGGCCGGTCGCGGGTGGCGCGGGTGGGTGGCGACGAGTTCGTGCTGCTGCTCGAGGCCGGCCCGGAAGACACCGAGTCGGTCGCACGCCAGCTGCAGCAGCGGTTGGCGCCGCCGCTCGAGGTGGAGGCGCTGAACCTGCAGCTCGGCCTGTCGCTGGGCCTGGCCTTCTACCCGGACGACGGCGCACGGCCGCGGCTGATCGCCCATGCCGCGCTGGCGATGCGCAGTGTCAAACACACCGGCGGCAACGGCCATGCGCGCTTCGACCCGGCGATGGCGGCCGGCCAGCGCGAGCAGGCCGAGCTGCTGCAGGACCTGCGGCAGGCGCTGACCCGCGGCCAGCTGCAGCTGGTCTACCAGCCGAAGATCGACGGCCGCTCGCTGCAGGTCACCGCCGCCGAGGCGCTGCTGCGCTGGCAGCACCCGAAGCGCGGGCTGGTCAGCCCGGCCGTGTTCGTGCCGCTGGCCGAGCGCCACGGGCTGATCCGCACCATCGGCGCCTGGGTCATCGAGGAAGCGCTGCGCCAGGCCGCGCAGTGGCGCGAGAGCGGGCTGCGCATGCGCATCGCCGTCAACGTCTCGGGCCACCAGCTGCGCAGCGAGGACTTCGTCGACCAGTTGCTGGCCGCGACCACGCGCCACGGCATGCCGCCGAACCGGCTCACCTGCGAGGTCACCGAGTCGGTGGCGATGGAGGACACCCCGGCCACGCGCACGGCCTTCGCGCGGCTGCGGCAGGCCGGGCTGCACGTGTCGATCGACGACTTCGGCCAGGGCACCTCGAGCCTGGCGGCGCTGCGCACGCTGCAGCCGGCCGAGCTGAAGATCGACGCCGCCTTCGTGCGCGACCTGCCCGACAGCCCCGAGGCCACCAGCATCGTGCGCACCATCCTGCAGCTGGCGCGTTCGCTGCAGCTGCGCGTGGTGGCCGAGGGCGTGGAGACCGCGGCGCAGCGTGACGCGCTGGTGGCGCTGGGCTGCGACGAGCTGCAGGGTTTTCTGTTTGCCAGGCCGATGTCGGCCGCCGCGCTGGCGCTGTGGGCGCGCGACGACGGCCAGGCCGCGACCTCGGCCTTCAGGCCTTCGCTGTTCGATCCCACGCTACCGGCCCCGCTGGCCTGAGGCCCGGGATTGCGTCGTGTGACATTCCACCAGGCAACGGATGCGATGATCGGCCCATGAATGTAGGCGAGTGGTCGTTTCTGCTGTGGCTGATGGCCGCGGTGGTGTCGCTGTTTTCGGCCCATCTTTTTGTTGCCTGGGTGCGCCGCGCCCAGGGCTATCTGCAACTGCGCGACCTGATCGGGCCGACGCTGCTGGCCGCCGGCGCGCTGGGCACCGGCATCAACGCGGCGATGGTGCTGGCGTTGGGGGCCGAGGGGCTGTCGTTTCCGCTCGGCTACCGCTGGGTCACGCTGCCGGTGCTGTGGCTGGGCGCCATCGTCGCCTGCCTGCCGGCCGCCTGGTGGCTGACCCGCCGGCACAACTGGCTGGCGCTGGCGGGCAGCGGCCTGCTGCTGGCGGCCGTCACGCTGGTGGTGCAGTTCGGCTGGCTCAACGGCGCCGGTTTCCGGCCCGGGCTGCGCTGGAACTGGGGTCTGGTGGGCGGCGCCGGCGCCGTTGCGGTCTTCGGTTTTGTGGCGTCCTTGTGGCTGGCCTACTCCGACGCCAGCAGCCAGGGCGCGCGCCGCACGCTGTGGCGGCTGGGTGCGGCCACGCTGATGCTGATGACCATCGTCGCCAGCCAGGAAGTGATGCTGTCGGCCGGCGGCCTGTATTCGCAGGTCGGCTCGATCTACCAGCGCGAGCTGCGCTCGACCTGGCTGGCGCTCGGCGCCGGCGCGCTGGTGCCCACGGTGCTGGCACTGCTGGTGCTGGACGTGGTGCTGCGCAACCACGGCGACCGCCGCCGCACGACCCGCAGCCCCACGGGGGTGGAGCTGGCGCTGCCGAAACGGCGCAAGCGGCGGCGCAAGTACCGCACGCTCTGAGCCCACGGACGCCAGCGCCCGGCTACAGCTGTTCCCAGGGCAGGCCGTCGTGGCGCCAGCCGTTCAGGCGGCCACGCTGGAAGTGTTCGTCGAGCTCGCCCTCGAAGCCGTGCAGCACGTTGACGACCTCGCGGAAGCCGGCGGCCTCCAGCGCCTGGCCGGCCTCGACCGTGCGTTTGCCGGAGCGGCAGATCAGCACCACCGGCCGATCGTCGGCCCCGCCTTCGCGCCGCACCTGGCGCACAAAGGCCTCGGCGTCGGCGCGCATCTCGGGGTACTCGTACCAGGCCACGTGCACCACGCCCGGCGGGTGCCCGACGTAGAGGTACTCGATCTCCATGCGCACGTCGACGAACAGGGCGTCGGGGTGCTGCTGCAGGTAGTGCCAGGCGTCGGTGGGTGTGAGGTGCTTCATGCGCGGGCCGGGCAGGTTTCCTAAAATCGGGGGGATGAACGCGCCGTCCCCTGTCGAAAACGCCCGTGCTCCGGTCCGGTTCACGCGTGGCGCTGCCCTGCCGTCGATTCTGCAGCAGCGCATCGCCGTCATCGACGGCGCCATGGGCACGATGATCCAGCGCTACCGGCTGGGCGAGGACGATTTCCGCGGTCCGCGCTTTGCCGCACACGGCAAGGACCTGAAGGGCAACAACGACCTGCTGGTGCTGACGCGGCCCGACGTGATCCGCGAGATCCACGAGCAGTACCTGGCCGCCGGCGCCGACCTGGTCGAGACCAACACCTTCGGCGCGACCTCGATCGCCCAGGAGGACTACGGCCTGGCCGAGCTGGCGCGCGAGATGAACGTGGCCGCGGCGCGGCTGGCGCGCGAGGCCTGCGACCGCTACGCCACCCCCGACAAGCCGCGCTTCGTGGCCGGCGCCCTGGGCCCGACGCCCAAGACGGCCAGCATCAGCCCCGACGTCAACGACCCCGGCGCGCGCAATGTCAGCTTCGACCAGCTGCGCGCGGCCTACCGCGAACAGGCCGAAGGGCTGCTCGAAGGCGGCTGCGACCTGTTCCTGGTCGAGACCATCTTCGACACGCTCAACGCCAAGGCCGCGATCTTCGCGCTCGACGAGCTGATGGAAGACACCGGTGAGCGTCTGCCGGTGGTCATCAGCGGCACCGTCACCGACGCCTCCGGCCGCATCCTCAGCGGCCAGACGGTGGCGGCGTTCTGGCACAGCGTGCGCCACGCGCGGCCGCTGGCGGTGGGCCTGAACTGCGCACTCGGTGCCGCGGTGATGCGGCCCTGGCTGGAGGAGCTGGCCAAGGTGGCCAGCGACACCTGGATCAGCTGCTACCCGAACGCCGGCCTGCCCAACCCGATGAGCGAAACCGGCTTCGACGAAACGCCCGAGGTCACCGGTGCGCTGATGGAGGAGTTTGCGAAGAGCGGCTTCCTGAACATCGCCGGCGGCTGCTGCGGCACGACGCCGGCGCACATCGCCGAGATCGCGCGGCGTGTGGCCGCCTACCGCCCGCGCTCGCGCAACGACAAGCTCTTCAGCCCGCTGCTGGCGGCCTGATCGGATCTCGACTCAGATCTCGACCTTCGTGCCCAGCTCGACGATGCGGTTCGTCGGCAGGTGCAGGAAGTCGGCCGCCGCGGCAGCGTTGCGGTGCAGGCTGGCGAACAGCCGCTCGCGCCACAGCGGCAGCTCGCCGCCCAGCGTGGGGATCACGGTGTCGCGGCTGAGGAAGTAGCTGGTTTCCATCTCGTCGAGCTCGATGCCGCGGCCGGCGAGCAGCTGCAGCGCCTCGGGCACGTCGGGCTCGTTCTTGAAGCCGAAGTGCAGCGTGACCTGCCAGCAGTCGTGGCCCAGCGGCTCGAGCTCGACCCGCTTGCCAAACCCGATCCACGGCACCTCGTGGTGCACCACGGTGACAAACAGGTTCTGCGCATGCAGCACCTTGTTGTGCTTCAGGTTGTGCAGCAGCGCAAACGGCGTGCTGCCCTTCTCGGCGCTGAGGAACACGGCCGTGCCTTCCACCCGCGTGGGCGGGCTCAGGAACAGGCTCTCGATGAACACCGGCAGCTCGATGGCCTCTTCGCGCAGCCGCCGCGCCAGCAGCCGGCGACCGGACTTCCAGGTCGTCATCAGCGTGAACATGGCCAGGCCGATCAGCAGCGGGAACCAGCCGCCGTCGAGCAGCTTGATGGCGTTGGCGCCGAAGAACAGCAGGTCGACGACGAAGAAGAAGCCGGTGGCCGCCAGGCACAGCGGCAAGGGCAGCTTCCAGGCGTAGCGCACGACGAAGAAGGCCATCACGGTGGTGATGGTCATGTCGATGGTCACCGCCACGCCGTAGGCCGAGGCCAGCGCACCGGAGCTGCCGAACACGACGACGGCGAAGACCACGCCGCCGTACAGGCTCCAGTTGACGAAGGGGATGTAGATCTGGCCGCTCTCGCGCACATTGGTGTGCCGCGTGCGCAGCCGCGGCAGGTAGCCCAGCTGCGAGGCCTGCTTGGTGACGGAAAACGCGGCCGTGATCAGCGCCTGCGAAGCGATCACCGTGGCCGCGGTGGCCAGCCCGATCAGCGGGAACAGCGCCCAGGCCGGCGCCATCTCGTAGAACGGGTTCTTCACCTTGCTCGGGTCGAGCAGCAGCATCGCGCCCTGGCCGAAGTAGTTCAGCACCAGCGCCGGCATCACCACCAGCGCCCAGGCCAGCCGGATGGGCTTCTTGCCGAAGTGGCCGAGGTCGGCGTACAGCGCCTCCGCGCCGGTCACGCACAGCACGATGGCGCCGAGCGCGAGAAAGGCCACGCCCGGCTCGGCGGCGATGAAGCCCAGTGCGTGGTGCGGCGACAGCGCCGCCAGCACGGCCGGGTTCTGCACGATCTGCGCCACGCCGAGCGCCGCGAGCACGCCGAACCAGGCCAGCGTGACGGGTCCGAACCAGCGGCCGACGGCCGCAGTGCCGAAGCGCTGCGCCATGAACAGCAGTGTCAGCACCACCAGCGTCACCGGCACCACCCAGCGGTGCAGGCCCGGCGCCGCGACCTCCAGGCCCTCGACCGCCGACAGCACGCTGATGGCCGGCGTGATGACCCCGTCGCCAAAGAAGATCGCGGTGCCGAAGATGCCCAGCAGCAGCAGCCGGCGGCGCAGCACCGGCCGGTGCTTCACCGCCTGCGAGGCCAGCGCCATCATCGCGATCAGGCCGCCTTCGCCGTGATTGTCGGCACGCAGGATCAGCGTCACGTACTTCAGCGTGACGATCACCGTCAGCGTCCAGAACACCAGCGACAGGATGCCCAGCACGTGCTCCGGCGTCAGCGCGACGCGGCCGTGGCCGAAGACCTCTTTCAGCGCGTACAGCGGGCTGGTGCCGATGTCGCCGTAGACGACACCGATGGCCGCCAGCGTCAGCGCCGGCAGCGCGGCTTTGTCGGTGCTGCGGGCGCCGCCCACATCGGCCTCAGTCGAAGTTCTCGGCCTCGGGGTCGGTGGCTTCGAGCTCGTAGGCCGCGGCCAGCATGGCCAGGCGGCCCATCACGCCGTACATGTAGAAGCGGTTCGGCGCGCTCGCACCCGGCTTGGCGCCGGGCCGGGGCAGGGTGCTGCTCTCGGCGAAGGCCAGCGGCACGTAGCTGGAGCCGGGGCCGCCGAGGTTCTCGTCGGCGCCGCGCTCGGCGTGCACGCGGTAGAAGCCGCCCACCACATAGCGGTCCATGGTCATCACCACCGGCTCGGCGACGGCGCCGTGCACACGCTCGAAGCTGGGCACGCCTTCCTGGATCAGCACCTCGGTGATGGCATGGCCGTCCTTGGCCAGGCCCATGCGCTCGCGCAGCGCGTCGGCGTCGGCCAGGTCGCGCACGTCGCGCACCGTCACGACGCCGCGGCCGAGGTTGCCGTGGTCGGCCTTGATCACGACAAAGGGCCGCTCGTTGATGCCGTATTCCTTGAACTTGCGGCGCACCTTGGCGAGCACCGCGTCGACGTTGGCGCGCACGCAGTCCAGGCCGTCGGCGGTTTCGAAGTCGACCTCGCCGCAGCGGCTGAACACCGGCGTGATCAGCCAGGGGTCCATGCCCAGCAGCTTGGCGAACTTCTTCGCCACTTCTTCATAGCTCTCGAAGTGGCGGCTCTTGCGGCGCACGGCCCAGCCGGCGTGCAGCGGCGGCAGCAGGTACTGCTCGTGCAGGTTGTGCAGCTCGCGCGGGATGCCGAGCGCGAAGTCGTTGTTCAGCAGGATGGTGCAGGGGTCGAAGTCCTTCAGCCCCAGGCGTGTCTTGCTGCGCAGCAGCGGCTCGAGCGTCAGCTCGCCGCCGTCGGGCAGCGCCAGCCGCACCGGCTCGGTCACCGCCGGATCGGGCGAGCCCAGCCGCACGTTCAGGCCCGCGTGCGAGAAGATCTGCACCAGCCGCTCCAGGCTGGCCAGGTAGAACGGATCGTCGAGCCCCGCGTCGGGCACGACGAGCAGGTTGCGCGCCTCGGGGCAGATCTTCTCGATGGCCGCCATCGCCGCCTGCACGGCCAGCGGCAGCATCTCGGGCGTCAGGTGGTTGAAGCTGCCCGGGAACAGGTCGGTCGACACCGGCGCCAGCTTGAAGCCGGCGTTGCGCAGGTCGACCGCGGCGTAGAACGCCGGCGTGTGCTCCATCCATTCGAGCCGGAACCAGCGCTCGATGGCCGGCATGGACTCGAGGATGCGCTGTTCGAGCTCGTTGATCGGCCCCGTGAGCGCCGTAGTGAGATGCGGAACCATGATGCCCTTGGCCTGAACCCAGGAAACCCCACCATTCTCCCGCGGAAACGATGAACGCGTCCCAGCGGACGCGTCCGAGCCACAGAGCAGGATGAGAAGCGGGGCCTCGTGCGCAGCACGGACCCCGTCTTCTCGATCCGGCGACGTGATCGCCGGCGCCCGGTGCGCCCTTCAGGGGCGCGCCGGGTGTCCGACGATCACTTGTTGTAGGCGGTCTCGCCGTGCGACACGATGTCCAGGCCTTCGCGCTCTTCGTCTTCGGTGACGCGCAGGCCGATGGTCAGGTCGGCGATCTTGTAGGCGATGAAGGCCACGACACCCGACCAGACGATGGTGAACAGCACGCTCTTGGTCTGGATCCAGACCTGGCTGCCGATCGCGAAGTCCTCGGCACCCGTGCCACCCAGGAACGGCGCCGCGAAGACACCGGTCAGGATGGCGCCGACGATGCCGCCGACACCGTGCACGCCGAACACGTCGAAGGCGTCGTCGGCCTTGAGCATGCGCTTCAGGCCACCCACACCCCACAGGCAGACCAGGCCGGCCACCAGGCCCAGCACGATCGAGCCCATCGGACCGACGAAGCCGGCCGCCGGCGTCACGGCCACCAGGCCGGCCACCGCACCCGAGGCCGCACCCAGCATCGAGGCCTTGCCCTTGCTCAGCGCTTCACCGGCGATCCACGACAGCGTCGCGGCACCCGTGGCCAGCACGGTGTTCACGAAGGCCAGACCGGCGGAGCCGTTGGCGGCACCGGCGGAGCCGGCGTTGAAGCCGAACCAGCCCACCCACAGC
>VFQP010003976.1_pt1 | contig 14340 bp, 15 predicted proteins | sample 3512351 | NCBI WGS metagenome assembly VFQP01 (sample SAMN10412372, study PRJNA504923) | tailings metagenome | isolation source: Relicate 1 Philex TSF1 revegetated site | place: Philippines: Tuba, Benguet | collected 2017-08-29 | reverse complement strand
CGTGTCCACCCGGCAGCGGCAGCGGCAGCGGGCAGCGGCGCCCGCCACCGCCGGAGACGCGGCAGGCGGGCGAGGCGACGGCGACGCGGGCGCGTCAGGCGGCGGCAGCGGCGTGCGGCCGCCGCTGCCGGAAAGCCCTCCGCCGCTCGACGCCGGCCCCGCACCGCAGGCGGACGCCGCGACGGGCGGCGGGTTGGGCGGCCAGGGCGGTCATGAGGAGGAGGCGCTGGGGACGTCGGGCGTGACGGAGCAGGTGGCCGAATATGTGAGGGGCGTGCTGGACCCGCTGTACCGAGCACAGGTGCGCGCCCCGCCCTGGCCTTGCGTGGCGTGGCGTTGCGTAGCGACCACGTCGTGGCCAGGTGCCGGCGCTGGAGGGCCGTTTGGTCGCAGGGCCGCGAGCAGCGCGTGGCGTGCTCTGCGCGCTGCCAGCTCTGCCTGCCTGTCTGCGGGCGCGCTGTTGTGCAGGTGGTGAGCAAGGAGGTGTACAAGGACGTGGTGCGGAGGTGCGGACGGGGCCCGCGGTTCGACGCATCTCTCTGCTGGCGCTTCGCAGCCTGGCCTCAGCTGTTGACGCGTGCTGGGCCGCTTTGGCTGGCTGGCTGCATGCAGGGTGGTCCGAAAGGTGATGGAGCACCACCGGGGCGCCGCCACCGCCTCGTTCCTGCTGGCCGAGCACGAGGCCATCCGCCGCTTCACGCTCAAGACGCTGCAGCAAGCACAGAGCCCTGTGCCGCCGGCCAGCACCCTGCCGCCTGGCTGAGCCAACTGCCTTTCTCTGCCTCTTGTGAGATTCATCCCTGCGTTGAGTAGAGTAGCTGCTTTGCTTCCTCTTTTCCAAGGTCCTGGGCGACGCTCCACCGTACAGAGCGTCTTGCACCGCGTACCGCACAGGATCTCCGCGTGAAAATCTGCCATGCACATGACCTGGGAGCAGCAGCCTGGGACAATGTGAGTAGCTGCAGACCAACGGAGCGCCTTGCGTCGTCCACGCACACGCACACGCTCACACGCACGACACAAAGAGATCCAAGAGAGAGAGAGACGCCTGTGCTTGACAGCTCAACTTGTGCGATCAGCCACTCACAGCCCGCACCAGCAGCCGCTGCGAAGAACCAAGACGGAAGCGAGGCGCCCCCCACTCGCCCACCACAGACGGTGCTTCTGAGCGGCAGTCGGGCGGCACCTGGCACATGGCCGGTACCACCTCTCCCCCCAAACCAATGTCAAAAACGCTTTGGCACCACGGTCGGTCACCGCGTCTCTGTCGCTGAGCCACTCTCTCTCTCTCTCTCTCTCTCTCCCTCGCTCTGCAAAAAAAGAGCAGCGCACTCGCCGCACAGACGCCTCCGCACGCCACGCTGCGCCAAGCCGGCACCGCCGGCATGTAGGGCAGGGAGCTCACGCAAGGCGCAGAGAGAGGCTGGCGGGGCCCCAAGCGGGACGCCTGCATACGTCACCGGTTCGGCACGCGCTTCTCTCTCTCCCCAAGGTCAGCCTGGCCGTTAAAGCGCCCACGCCGTGCTTCACCGCCTCCACATGCATCCTCCTCGCGCACCCCACACACCTGCAAACGGGATCCACCCCTCGCCCCTCCGTCCCCTCCTCTCTCCGCTCCATACGCGTCACCTGCTGCTCCCCTCGCATGACGCAAGCCGCCTCCCACCTCCACAAGCCTCTGGGCCCGCTCCTTGAGCTTTCGGGGGGGGGGGGGGGGGGCAACGGCGCCCGCCGGCGCGCCGTCATTACAATCCTTCCGTCCCGGTCGCGCTGCGAGCACCTCCACCCATACACGCCATGCCACCGCCGCAAACACCGCTACCACCACCACCACCACGGAGCACAGCAGATGACGTGGGCGAGAAGGGCACGGGCAAACGCGGGCGCAGGAGGGCGCCCCTACAAAATGTGCTTCTCGCCGCAGAGAGACGCGCTGAACGGGCGGCGCGCAGCGCGCTCAGCGCGCGGCACGTAAGCCCCGCGAATCCACGGACTTGTGGGGACTCTCGTGAACAGGCGTGAACAGGGCCCCCCCCACACACACACAGCGTGCTGGAAACTCATCCGCAGCGATGGTCGTCGTGGCAGCAGCAGCGCATGGCGTTGCTGAGAGACTGAGACCGCGGCGGAAGCCGGGTGCCACACGCACCGACCACACGCCAAACGCCCAAAAGATAGCAAAAGACCCGTCAAGAGATTGGCAAAGGGAAGGGAGCCTGCGCCTGTCGAGACTCCTCTGTTCCCCAGACCACCGGAGCCCCCATCTTCATTTCAGCGCCGGGCCCGCGCGAAAGCGTGCGCCGGCTTGGTGGCGCAAGCGCCCTCCCTGGGCTAGGCAGGAGGGACACGCGCGCACGCACGTGCCCGATTGACCACGCGCCCGCAAGCGCGTGCTGAGCCCGCCCACCGCCGTTGCCTCACCACCTCCTCACACGCCATTGCTCCTCCAGCCGCCCCGCCTCAGCCCCGCCCTCTCGCCGCGCGCGCCCCCGCCGCCACACAAAGAAAGCCAGGCGAACGGCCGCGCTCGCTCACGAGGAGCGCTCTCCTGGACTGGAGGAGGAAGCGTCGCCTTAAAAGGACCTCATGGACTTGTGGTAGATCTCAATGTAGTCGAGCGCCGGCGAGTACCAGCTCCAGTCCTGCCGCATGATGCTCTGCACCAGCCGCCGCCAGCTGCCGCGGTCGCTGTACCACATGCTCATGGCGCGGTTGAGCGCGTAGTCCATGCCCGCCGCGTCCACGCTCTCAAACACAAAGCCGTTGGGCTCCATGCCTGCGGGCGCGGGCAAGCATGGCGGCGGGGCGTGCGGGTGGTTGGCGAGCAGGGCACGCGTGGGGGCGGGTGGGGCGCACGTTGCGCGGCGCTGTCCTCGCGTTGGGGGCCAGGGCCCCCCGCCCCGAGATCGCGGGGAAGCGAGCAGCTGCGGCGTGCGCTGGGCGGGCGAGGGCGGCGCGCGGGGTGCAGCAATCAGCGCGCACCGTTGGCGGCGGCGCGCTCCTCGTCGTGGTCAAAGTCAAACACCGTGTCGGCGAGGCCGCCCGTCTTGCGCACGACGGGCACCGTGCCGTACTGCATGGCGATCATCTGGGTCAGGCCGCACGGCTCGAACATGGACGGCACCAGGAAGATGTCGCTGCCTGCACACACACACACATTTTCCCGCGTGCAGCGCACGCGGCAGGCACGCAAGGTGGATCTGTCAGGCCACCGCCGTGGCGCACCACTCCGCGAGACTCGGCGGCCTGGCGAGGCACCAAGGCCTCTGGGCGTGGCGCATGTGACCACGCGCACCGGCGTAGATGAGGTGCGAGAGCGGCTCGTCGTAGGTGAAGACCAGCGCGGCGCGGTCGTGGTACTGCTGCTTGAGCTGGTCGCGCAGCGCGTTGAACTCGGCCTGCGGCAGCAGCCGCCACACGACGGCATTCGCATTCACGCTGGGCATGGCGCAAAGCAAAGCGCAAGGCGCGGCTGCACCGGTCGGCGCGCGCCGCACGGCCCCCCCGCGGGCTGGCGGGTGGCGCGAGAGCGCGTGGGTGCTTGCGGAGGTGGGCGCCTCACGAGGGCGAGGAAAGGGCAGGGGCGCGCACCTGCACGCGTCCGTCGGGCGCCGAGCCGAGCAGGACGAATTGCCCGCCGCGCTCGAGCGTGCGCCACGCGGCGTGCTTGATCAAGTGGATGCCCTGCGCGCAAGGAGCAGGAGCAGCAGCGAGGGGGAGCTGGTGACGTCCTGCGCAGGCACCAGGCCAGCTGCGGGACGGAGAAGAGGGCGGCTCAATGGCGCACCTTTTGCGCGACGAGGCGCGTGACGCAGCTGACGATGGGCACGTCGATCTGGCCCAGGCCCAGGCGCTGGCGCAGCTCCTTGCGGGCCGCCTCCTTGCCCTGCGATGAAGTCGTTCGCGCGCGCACACCGTCGCACCAGAGTCGTCGCGTCTTGCTGCATCCGGGGCGAGGCGGGCGGCGACAGCCCCCCTGTGGGCCCCAGCTGTCGCGCCCCGCTCACCTCGATGGCGTCCTCGGGGCCGTAGGGGCGCGGCAGGAACTCGTCGTCGCCGGGGTTCCACACGTCGGTGTCGATGCCGTTGCGGATGCCGTAGAGCTTGCCCAGGTGCGGCGCCACCGCCGGGTTGCCGCTCACCTGCACGATGCGCACACACACAGCGCGTGCGAGGACTGAGCTCGCGAACGCCTCACAGTCGAGCGCGCGTCCTCGCTTTTCTTCGCGCCTCGAGTTGCCCCTGCGCGAGTCGCAAACCGCGGGCGCCTCACCTCCTTGGCGTAGGTGGGCGAGACGGTGGTGGCCACCTCGCACGTCGCCATGGCCCTGCCGACCAGGTCGGCGCCGTAGCTCAGGTTGTGGATGGTGAAGACGCAGCGCGCCGAGCCGCGCTGCTCCCACGCGATGGGCGCCGTGGGCCAGTCGTGGCAGTGCAGCACCGTGGGGCGCACGTTGTAGGCCGCCAGGTAGGCCAGCGCGGCGCCGCAGTGGAAGCCGAAGCGCACGTGGTCGTCGTTGCGCCCGTAGATGCAGCCGCGCCAAAAGTGCCCGTTCTCGGGCTCGAGGAACGTCGTGGCGAGGCCCTCGACCACGCCGCGCCACACGCGCACCTGCGGCAAGAAAGGTTTTTTCGAGGGGAGCAGAGCGCAGTGAGCGGCATCCTTCCGCACTTCAAGGCGGCTGCCCGGCCCCCCAGCAGGACGGTGCAAGCTGTGCGCAAACTAGCGGAGCACGCTCACCGTGGTGCCGCCGTACGGGATGGTGCCCTCCTGCCGCAGGTTCTCGACCTGCAAGCCGTCACGCCGCAGGCATCCGCGCAAACTCTCCGTCTGCCCCAGGACGACGGCACGGGAACCTTCCCTTTCACTGGCAGAGCGCCCCCCAAAACAGGTGCGCGGAGCGACTACTCACCTGCTTGTAGTCGATGCAGTCATACTTGGGCAGCACCACCTCGACCTGGTGGCCCTCCTCCTGCACGGCGCGCCCCAGCGCCGTCACCACGTCGCCCATGCCGCCCACCTTGGCGATGGGCGCCATCTCGACCGTCACGTGCACCACCTGCGGCGGCGGCAGGCGAGGGCACATCTCTTGCTCCGCCGCTCTTGCGCAACACACACCCTCTCCTGCTGCGGCTCGTGGCGATAAAGCGGGCCGGAGGCGCGATGGGTGCGAGTAGCAAGCAGCAGGCGAGCGCAGCGTGAGGCGAGCGGGTGGCGCGCACCTTCATGGGCAGGTTGGTGCGCTTGGCGGGCGCCACCAGCGCGCCGCCCTCGCCGGCGTCCTGCTGCCGCACCGCCACGTGGTAGTCCAGCCCGCCGTTGTTGTCGAAAAAGCCCGTCGCCTGGTTGGGCTGCGCGACGTGACACACGAGCACGGCCACAAACGGCACAACGCAAAGCACAACCCGTGACGACCGGCGCTCCAAGGTTACTTGGGCAAGCGCCTGGCGCAGCGCTCAAAATGCATGTGCCCGGGGTCGGGCGGGCGACGCACGTCGTCCGTGTCGATGAAGACCATGTCGACGCCCCAGGCCTCCTTGGGCACCTCGATGGCCGCCACGTAAAAGCCAATGCCGCCCGCCAGCGTGGGCTGCATCTTGATGCTCTCGGCGCCGCGGCCCTGCTGCTGGTTCCACGTCCACCTGCGCGCACGCACACAGCGCGAGGCGCGCTGGCCGCTGGTCAGCACATCCCGCGTCGGTGGCCGCCCAGGCATGCAATCATGCCGGCGGCGCTGAGCCTCTGTGTGCGGCGTAGGTGGCGCGTCGAGTAGCGGCGCACGCCAATGTCCGAGCGCGGGGGAGAGGGCGGTGAGGCGGTACTCACCTGTTGAAGCCGTAGCGCACGTAGATGTTGGGGCGGCCGCGCAGCGGCGTGTGCTCCGGGTTGTAGTAAACCTCAACCTGCCGCAGCAACAGCAGCGGCATCGGCGTCAAAATGGCCTCCGCGAACGTGTCAGCGGGTGCCGTGACCGCCCTGCAGGCGCTCCGGAGGGCGGGAGGGAACCGACGGCGGCACGCGTGCGCGCTTCTACGTTGCGTCCTCACCGTGCGTCCGGCCACGGGCTGGAAGGGCACCGTGTAGAGGAACTCGCTCAGCGCCGCGCGGCGCTTGCGCAGCGCGTCGCCCCGCTGCGTCACGCGGTGGTGCGCGCGCCGCGCGTGCGCCTCCTCCACCTCCTGCGGGCCACCCAATCACACAGCAAACGCACCAAACGGCAGCGGCAGCAGGAGGTGGGGCCACGGCGCAGCCCACCCAAGCAGCGCGAGGCTCTGCCGACGTGGACGTGGACTCCTCTGGGGCTGCTTGCAGCGCTGCGATAGGAGGGAGAGGGAGGGAGAAAGGGAGCTCCCTTCGCACCTTGTCGCGCTGCTCGCTCTCCTTCTTGAGCGCCGCGTACAGCAGCTCGCTCAGCTGCTCGGCGCTGTGCGCGCCCTGCGGCGCACCCCACACCACGCAGCACGCACGCGCACCCGACCATCACGCAGCGCTCGGCGCCGCGCGCTGCTCTCTCGCCCCGTTGGCGCCACGTGCAGGCGTGCGCTCGAGCGCCAAAAGTCGGTGCCCGACTGGCATGGAGACTGCTTTGCGCGCTGATTGCAGTGTGACCGCCTGCAGGTTGCGCGTGGGCGGGGCAGTGGAGGCGGCGCACCTGCACGCGCGAATGGTAGTCCTGGTACGAGTTGTTGTCCCACAGCGCCTGGTCCTTGTCGCTCAGCACAAAGTCCAGCACCATGCCACTGTGCGGCACCTCGACCCACGCGCCAAACCTGCGTGCGGCCAACACACACGCATGCGTGTGCCTTTGGCTCGCTTGCCTTTCTGCTGCGAGACATCTGATACGCCCGGTAGTTGGGCTACTCTCCCCGCCGAGGTGTCCAAACAGATGCAAAATTCCACACACACACGCACGCCACCGCTCCGCGCAAGCTGTCACGCGCGGTACCTGCGCACGCGCTTTGCCCCGCGTGCCTCTGCGCTGCGTCGAAGTTTTGCAGGCGGGAAGGGTGGTAGAAGGGCGTGCAGGCGTGGCGCACGCACCACTCCTGCTTGCCCGTGACGCCCTCCCTCAGCTTGGCCAGCTCCACCTCGGCGCTGGGCATGGGCTGCAGGTCGTACACCTGCGGGAGCAGCGCCACCAAGACAGGCGTCGCAGGCAGGGCCGCAGGAGGAGGCAGCAGATGAGGCAAACAGGTGCGGGGAAGGGAAACGCCGGGGCGCAAACAGTGGGCCATTCAGCTCTGGCGATGCGCGCCGATGAGGCGCGACGCGAGGCCGCCGAGAGGGCTCTGGCAGGCGCACCTGCTTGATCTGGTTCCACCACCCGTCGTATCCGATGTGCAGCCGCACGCTCTTGCTGCTGGCCAGCGGGCCGCGGCCCTTGTTGTACGCCAGGAACGCCTGCGGCCGCGGCGCAACGGAGCGGCCCGGCGGCACGGCTTGCTGATTTCTCGCACGCCTCGCGCGGTCCCACAGTCCACCGCACGGGAGGCAGTGTGGCTGCGGCGGCTGCTCCGGCGCACCTTCTTGCCGGCGACCGGCACGGTGGTCCAGGCGTAGACGCCCTTTTCGGCGTCGCGCACGGGCAGGCCCGAGAGCTCCACCTTGCGCCGCTGCGTGACGAGCGCCTGCGCCTCGGCGCGCAGGCCCGCCTCGCGCTCCTTCCTGCGCTCGCCAAGCGAACCACAACGCACCCGCACCCACACTCCCTCACGCCGCTGGATCATCGGGGCGGTCAGCCGTCGCGTGAGCAGGATAAGATGCGGGCTTGCGATCAGCCCAGCCGCAGAGGCGCCTGAGGAGGAGGAGCACAGCAAGGGGGCGTCTGAGGGGCGAAGAAAAGGGGGGGTGGGGCGCCTCAGCGCACCTGTAGGAGGCACGCGCCTCCTCGGCCGCCCGCTGCGCCTCCTCCTCCACCACCTTCCACAGCTGGCTGTTCTCGTACTCGAGGTACGCCAGGCGCTGCATCTCAAACGTCTGCGCAACGGGCAGCACAGCGCGCGCAGCACGCGCAGCGTGAGGTTGCCGTGCACACGAGCGCGGACATGGAGCCCTAAACCGCAAGCCCTAGCACCGCACCTTGTACGCCTCGAGGCGCAGCTCCAGCAGCTGCTGCTCGGTGGGCGCGCCCGTCAGCTCCAGCTTGTAGTCCCTGCGCGCCGGGCCACGATTTAGGTCGGCGTCACCGCCGCGACCACCACACACTTCCTGACCCCACAGGCCAGGCCGTGCCGTCCTGTGCATTCCCCCAACCGCAGCAAACAAGCGCAGCACACGCGACGCGTCCCGGCGCCCCCCCCGGGCCCCCAAGCGTCACGCTGACGCACTTGGAGGCGTTGTTGTCGTACTGCTGCGTGCGCTTATCAAAGAGCACAAAGTCCACGCGGAAGAGCTCGGCCGGCAGCTCCAAAGTCGCCTCGTACCAGTGCTGCTCGGCGTCCTTCTGCGCACGCAAAAAGCACACACAACAGCGTGCCACAGCCACAAGGATTCTCGCCGGCCCGGCATGCACGGGTCGTGCAGGGGTGGCGAAGGAGTTGGGCCGGTGGGGTGGGGGGGGAGCAGAGGGAGCAGACTCACGGGCAGGTAGTCGACGGGCTTCATGTCCACGTCCGTCACAATGTCCCACTTGTTGAGGCCCAGCTTGAGCTGCGGCACAGGCGGCGGCGCACACGTCGACCACAGCCAGTCAGCCTTCGCGGCTCGCACGAAACTCTGGCGTGCGCACCGCCCTGCCCTGGACGACGCCACAGAAAAGCTCCCGACTCGTCGTTGGCGAGAGATCAAAAAGCACGGTGTCTCACCACGACGTCGCTGTCCTCTGGCAGCGGCCCCTGGGCCCGGTTGTAGAAGAGCCGCACCACGCCGTCGATGGGCACGGGCTGCGGCGGCAGCGAAAAGACGTTCTGCCCGGCCTTGGCGGCCACGGCCGCCAGCTGCTGCAGCTGCGGGACGCTGACGGTGACGTCGGCGAGCCGCTGCTGCCGCGGCGCTGCGCCCTGCTGCTCGCGCTGCGCCTGCATCACGCCGCGGGGCGCCACCACGCCCTGCTGCGGCTGCGGCTGCGGCTGCGCCGCGGGCGGCGCGGTGGCGGCTGGAGGCGCCGGCGGCGCCTCCACCTTTGGCGCGGCGGGAGGCGCCTCGACGGCGGGCGCCGCGGCGGTGGTGGCGGCGGCGGGGGCCGGCGCAGGCGCCGCGGCAGGCTCGGCGGGCGGGGCGGCGGGGGCAGCCGCGGCGGCCTCGGGCGCCGCGGTGGGCGGCGCCGGCGGGGCGACCGTGGGCGCCGGTGGTGCTGCTGCTGCTGCTGCGGCGGCGGCAGGGGCCTCGGTGGTGACCGCGGGCGCGGGTGGCGCCGCCGCTGCGGCGGCGGGCGCCTCCGTGGTGACGGCGGCGGCGGCGGCGGGGGCGGGAGCAGGCGGCGCGGCGACCTCCGGCTCCGCCGGCGCAGCCACTGGCGCCTGCACCGGACAAGAACGCAGTGCGCACGGAGCGGAGTTTGCGCCGCGATTGCTCTCTGGAAGTGAGCCCTTCCAAAACCGCGGGGGGACGGAACGCGCACCGGCGCGGGCGGCGCGGGCGTGGGGGTGCGCGGCGGCGCGGCGGCGGGCGCCTTGATGGCGGCCAGGGCGGCGGCGGCGCTGGCGCCCTCCGACACCTGCTGCAGGCGCGTCTGCGCCGTCGCCTTGTCCGCCGCCAGCTCCAGCAGCAGCTCCCTCAGAGCCTCGTTCTCAGACTGCGCGCGGCGACGGGGGTGTGACAGCCACGGCGGGTCGGCGGCGACGCCGGGGTGCGAGGGTCCCACGCGTCGACCCTTGCTGGGCGGAGGATGTGGGTGGTTCAACGGCCGTTGCGGCACGCTTGACGGCGTGCGCTGCAGCTGCTCGCGGTGTCCCGCTCCTCTGCCTGCGTCCCCCAACAAGGTCATCCTCACCTCGGGGCGCTGCAGCTGCTCGCGCGTCCTCCACACACACACACCGTGCCTGCTCAAAGATGCGCTTCCCGCCCTCACCTTGAGCCGCTGCAGCTGCTCGCGCATCCTCCCCTGCCCACCCAGCCCCGCTCCAAACGCGTTCCCCAAAGTGCCTCCCTCACCAAAGGCCGCCCTCACCTTGAGGCGCTGCAGCTGCTCGCGCGTGCTCTCGGCCTTGCGCAGCGCGCGCGCCAGCGCGTCGGCCCGCGCCGCCTGCGCCGCCGCCGCCGCGCTCGCCTCCTCGGCGTTGCGCACCGCCTCTGGGCCCTGCATGGTGTCGGATTGCGTCCGAGCACGCACCACCGCCACAGCTCGCCTGCGCCCGCCCCGCACAAACCTTGCGGCGCACGCCATTGTGACCTCTCCCTCTTTCCACGTTCTGCGCCTCTCACCCCCTTGGCCGTGGCGGCCTGCTTCTCCTCCGAGAGCCTCCTGGCCAGCTCCCTGGCCGCGTTGATCTTGCTGGCCACGGCGTTGATCTTGGCCGCCATCATGGCGCCCTTGGCCGCGTTGGCGGCGCCGCCGTCCACGCTCGACAGCGAGGTCAGGCCCGCGGCGGCCGCCAGCGTCGCCTCGTCCACGCTGCCCAGCAGGCTGGAGCCGCTGCCGCCAGCGCTGGCGCCGGCGGGCGCGGGAGCTGAGGCGGTGCTCGCGCCGCTGCTGTTGCTGGGGTTGGGGTCGCTGCTGCTGCTGGGCGCCTGCTTGGTCTCGGTGGCGGCCACGGCGTGCACCCTGCGTGGGCAGCGGCGCGCAAGTGGAGCACGCGGGCGATTCATGCCAAAAAGCGCGGCACTCGAGCAGCTGCGTTCGGACCGCGATCGTGGCCAGCGTTGGTGCTGGCTCGGCGGGCGCTGCGGTGGCCCTGCTGACAGGCTGTGAGCAGCTGTGTGTCACCCGGCGTGAGGGGCCTGAGCTGCTGAGGAGACGCTGCTCCTGCCTCAAGGCGCAGATTTGAGTTGGTCTGGGGCTCGAGCCTCATCTTGACTGCCACGCAGGCACGCCCTCCCACTCGCGCACACTCGCCTGACAGTTGGAGAGCGCCGGCTGCCGGCCACGCGCCTGCACGGCTGCGCGCCCCGTGCTGCAGCAGCGGGCATCCGGAGCGCTGCTGTTGCTGGGCCGGGTGGTCGGAGCGAAGCCTCACGCCTCGCTGCGCCTCCCAGCTGCGACCCCGTCGTGCTCCTCATCTCGAGCACGCAGCTGCTGCGAGGTCTTCTGCGCGCTGTGTCACCGGTTCTGCGCGCACCAGGGAGCGCGAGAGGGTCATGATGCACGATGAGGCCTCCCAAGGATCGCGCGTAGTGCAGAGCGACGTAATTGCTGCTGGGTGGTGCAGAGCTCGCATCGGGGTGCGAGCTGCTGCAGTGGCGCACCCTTCCCTTCTCCCGACACCCCCCCAAAAAGCGCCAAACAGCGAGCAAACAGCTGCTCACGCGGATCACGTCGCACACGACCGTGCTGCCTGCGTGTGTGCGCACGCTGCTGCAGCGTCGCGCGCCTGGCTCTCGGGTCGAGGGTTCTTCTCTCGCTTCTGCGGACGCTGCGCGCTGGCCCGGCGAGCTGAGGGCGAAGAGTCCCTCCTGCAAGCTGTGCTGTGGGGAGTCGCGGTCCAGTGCTGCTTGTTTCCCGGTGGAAAAACCTCTCTCTAAACCTCTCTCGCTGTACCTCCATCCTTTTCTTCCGCATGCGCCTGCAGCAGCAAGGATGCCTCCCCCGGTCGACGCCTGCATGAACGCCGCGCGCGTGCGCTCCTCAGCGGCTGCCTGCTGCTCGGGCCGGCAAATGACGCTGGCGGCACCGCAAGTGCCCTCGGCCCGGCGCCTCAGCGTGCGCGCGCGCGTCATGTCGGGCTTCCCGCCGATGCCTCCCAGCGGCGGGGGCCTCGCGCCGGGCGGCGGCGCGCCGCCAGAGCCCGTGGCGCGCGACCCCGAGGGGCTGTTCAAGGGGATGGCGCTGAAGACGGGCATCATCGAACGCCGGATGATGACCAAGCGCATGGAGGAGGACAAGGAGTTCGCCAAGGCCATGACCAACGCCTCGGACGAGCTGCGCAAGACGCAGCTGCTCCGCCGCGAGACGCGCAGGTTCGCGAGAGCTCGAGCTCCTCACCCGCGAGCTCACCACAAGTTTGGGCCCAGCGCCTGTGGAGCAGCAGCAGCAGGAGACGTAGTGGGCTCTGCACTGGGCCTGCTGCGCTCAGCTGATGCACAGCGGCGCGGCGCTTTCCACAGAGCGCACGCGCCACGTCGCCGCCGCCGCCCGTGCCGCACCTCCACCCCTCCCTCTGCTACGCACACGCAGGCCCCCGGCCAACCACCGGGAGCTGGTCGAGTACTTCCTCAACACGGTGGCCGAGGACCTCGAGTACGAGGTGGCCCGCTACCGCCCGCGCCTCACGCCCGACTTTTTCCAGTGCGTGCGCCCCTCACAGCCACCTTGCGGCCTCGCGTGCGCGCGCGCCACAGCAAAGCGTGCGTTCTCCTTGACACCTCACTGCGTGTCTGGGCTCTTTGGGTGTGCGTGCGTCGCAGGTACCTGGACTCTGCGCTGGGCGCCGAGCGCTTTGCTTCCAAGCCCGACGAGGACAGGCTGGCGGAGCTGGACCTGCTGCGCAAGTACCTGGGCGAGGCGGCAGAGGCGGTGGACAAGTGAGCGCTGCGCTGGGTGCCCGCGGGTGGCCTCCTGGGGCGCAGTGTGTGGCTGGGGCCATGTGCGGGGCTCTGCGAGCTGCTCGCTGATGCCGCTCGAGGGTGGTGGCTCCAGGGCGAGCGGCTGGAACTTCAGGCCCAGGTAGAGGAGCGCCCGATGAAGCGCCTGGGGGCACAGGAGAAGAGCATGCACTGTGCTGCGCTGGTGGTTGTGCGTGCAGGTGCGTGGCGGCGACCAGCAGCGCGGCGGACCGCATGAAGAAGCTGCTCACGGCCAAGGACAAGAAGGTGCGGCGCTGTGTGTGTGGGGGGGGCGCAGGACACGCAGCAAAAATGGGCCCCGGGAGATGCTGCACGCCGGGCTCCCCCAGGGCAAGGTCAGGCAGCGCCATCTGGCGTGGGCGGGTGATGGAGGAGGCAAGGGAGCGGGCGGGCCGGAGCCCGGGGCCTGGGCGTGCCAGGCAGCTGCCCACGGCACAGGGGCGGTCGGGGACTCATGCGCGGCGTTGCCTGGTTTGGCGCCCTGCGCAGGCCATGATCCTGGACATGGCGGCGGCCAACGAGATTGACCAGGCGCTCATGGACCTGCTCACGCAAAACATTGACGCGGCGCGCGGCGCCGGGCAGGTGCGCGCCCCTTGCGCCCCCTCGCTCGACCTTGCGCCTTGCCGCGCAGCCCTCGCCGCCTCGCCGCCCACCGGCGTCCTGCGCCGCACGCACGGGCGAGAGCGCCGGCAGGCTTCACACTACCAGACCTCTCGTGTGGCACTTAACCCTGACGCGCATGCACTGCACCCTGCCCGCAGGAGGAGCCGGCCAAGTTCATGGAGAAGGTTAAGCAGGCGTGCGCCAAGTACATCATCAGCAGCGCCGCCGCCGCCGCGCCAGCGCTGCCGCAGGTGCGACGGTGCTGCCACGCCACGCCCTCCCTATCCCTAGCGCAGCAACAGCCCTCTTGCCCAGGCTGCGTGCGACGAAATCACCAACAGAGCGCGTGCGGCCTCCACCTGGCGTGACGCAGGTGCCGGCGCAGCTGGGCGGCAAGCCGCTGGGAGGCGCCGCTGGGCCCGTGGCCGTGCCCGCCTCTGGGCCGCTGGGCCGCACCATCATCACGGCGTCGTCGGCCGCCGCCGAGGGAGCCGCCAAGAAGAGCCAGGCGGCCCAGAGCCAGCCGGCGGCGGCACCTGGCGGCGGTTTGATCCTGACGCCTGACCAGGCGGCCAACCAGCAACAGGCCAAGAAGCCCAGCAGCCTCATCCTCTGAGTCCTCTGAATCCTCTGATGTCGGGCTCTGCTGGCGGTTGTTCGTTTTTGCGTGTTGGCGCACGCGCCCCCCGCTCGTCTTGGTTTTGGAGCTGTGCGCGGCGAGCGGTTTTGCTCCCTCGGCTGCGTGTTGACGGACGTGACCCGGTCTTTGGTGGTTGACAAGTCTGGGGTGAGTTGCTCGCGTTGCGCCTGGTGGCGACGGGGTGGGCGGGATACTGCAAACTAAAGCATGTAAAGGACGACAGCAGGTGAGGGCGCGGGCCGGGGCGCGCGCTGCAAGCCAGTCATCCTGCCGCTTGTGTGTGAGTGCTGGCTGTCCTGTAGCTACTCAAAGAGCGGCGTCCAAAGGAGACAAAAGAGGTGTGCAGTGAAAAGCGTCATGACGCGGGGACACACACTACTGAGCCGCGATGCGTCTCTGCACCCGTGCGTGTGTCTTTGGCTCGCTTGCCTTT
>VFQP010003975.1_pt1 | contig 14341 bp, 9 predicted proteins | sample 3512351 | NCBI WGS metagenome assembly VFQP01 (sample SAMN10412372, study PRJNA504923) | tailings metagenome | isolation source: Relicate 1 Philex TSF1 revegetated site | place: Philippines: Tuba, Benguet | collected 2017-08-29 | reverse complement strand
GCGGGCCTGCAGGTTGCCCTTGCGCCTGGGCCCATCTCGTCACCCCGCCTGCCCGCCCACTCCTGCCCTGCGCACCTGCCAGGCTCTGGTTGATGGACTCGAGCAGCCGGTAGCCGTCCGGCAGCGCCGTGGGGTTGCCCGGCAGGCGCCTCAGCGCCTCGGCCAGGGCGTGGCCGTACGCCGTCTCGTAGTTGGGGCGCAGCGCGGCGCTCTCGAGGTCCACGCGCAGCAGGAACTTGCCCGCGTCGTCGTACAGGCCGAACGCCGCCAGCGAGCACTGGATGCCTGCGCGCGCGGCAGTCGTAGGAGCACACACCGCACCGCCTGGTCAGCGGCTCAGCGGGAGAGAGCACAGCAGCTGCGCCGTGCTGCTGCCCCATTGAGCGAGGCGCCTGCTGCTGCGCGCCGGGACCTCACCCAATCCCGCACGCTGCTGGGAAGGGCACGGCGGGTGATGAGCGGGCCTGCAGGTTGCCCTTGCGCCTGGGCCCATCTCGTCACCCCGCCTGCCCGCCCACTCCTGCCCTGCGCACCTGCCAGGCTCTGGTTGATGGACTCGAGCAGCCGGTAGCCGTCCGGCAGCGCCGTGGGGTTGCCCGGCAGGCGCCTCAGCGCCTCGGCCAGGGCGTGGCCGTACGCCGTCTCGTAGTTGGGGCGCAGCGCGGCGCTCTCGAGGTCCACGCGCAGCAGGAACTTGCCCGCGTCGTCGTACAGGCCGAACGCCGCCAGCGAGCACTGGATGCCTGCGCGCGCGGCAGTCGTAGGAGCACACACCGCACCGCCTGGTCAGCGGCTCAGCGGGAGAGAGCACAGCAGCTGCGCCGTGCTGCTGCCCCATTGAGCGAGGCGCCTGCTGCTGCGCGCCGGGACCTCACCCAATCCCGCACGCTGCTGGGAAGGGCACGGCGGGTGATGAGCGGGCCTGCAGGTTGCCCTGGCCGTCCCGCGATGAGCCTCACCTCGGTCCTCCAGGGGCATGGCGACGCGCTGCAGGTTGTCCGACCACTTGCCGGCGCCCGCCACCGACGCGTGGCCTGCGCGCAACAGCAAGCACGCGGGGAGGCGACCAAAGCCCGCGAGTGAGAAGGACCGCCTGCCCAGCGTGCGGTGGTGCAGCTGTGGGCAAAGGTGTGGCTCGGCCCGTCCACAACGCCTCACCTCCACGCGACGAGTCCAGCAGCGGTGCAGCAAAGTAGAGCGCCGCCAGGTGCGTTGCTGCAATGTTGCCGCTCTCCACTGCAGCCAGTGCCAGCTTGAAGCGCTCGCGCTCGCGGTTGTTCTTGTCCATGGCTGACACGCCGGGCGTGTCCAGCAGCGACGGGTAGTGCTGCAGCCCCGCCACGAAGCTGCACCAGCGAGGCGTCAGCCACAGTTGCGCCAGGAGGTTTGGGACCTGGCCGGGTGTCATCACAATCGCTGAGCGGCTGCTGCTGGAGGCGCTGCCCGACGTGAGAATGCCGGAAAAATGGTACGTCTGCGACTGCTTCGTCGTGTGGTCCAGCAGCGGCTGCAGCTCCGTCATGAGGAACGTGTAGTCGCCGTAGGCGGCGATGCGCAGCGCCACGCCGCTGCCGCCGATGTTGGGAATGGTGCTGCCGATGTCCGCTGCGGTGGTGATGGCGCCGCGGTGGTGGTGGATGGCCTGGTCCACTTTGAGTGATGCTCGCAGCATGCTGCGGTACGCGAACAGCTTCTCCTCGAGACGCATCTGCGGGCAGGCGAGGGGCGCGGGGCAAGCCGTGCAGTGCGCGCACGGCAGCGGCGGCAGGGATGACAGGGGTAGGTGTGGGCCGGTGCGCGCCGTGGGTCTCAGGAGTGAGTGGCCCGGCAGCGGGTCACGTCACGACATGACGCGACCCTACCCACGCGCTGCTGCCGGCGGGGTGCGGGGCGGGCAGCAGAAAGGCTCTCACCTGCTCCTGCGCGTCCATGGACGCCGCGCTGTCGGGAAGGCGGAGGAGGGGCTCTGCCGGGGGCGGGGGCTGGTCGGGCGTGCCGCTGGCGCAGGCGACGGAACACCTGGTGAGGGGCGGCGGTCAGGGGCGACGCGTCGCGGCGGTGGCCTGCGGGAGCGGAGGCGCGAGTGACTGTGTGTCTGTGTGTGGCCCACGTCCAGGCCTCAAGCTCGGACTGCTGCTTCTGCTGCTCCCGAGGGGCCCTTAAATGGGCATGCGGCCCACCCTCGCCGTCCCGTCGCGACGGGACCCGACCGGGGGTGGGCCCCTCCACGGGCAACGGCGCCCCCCACGGCGCCCCCCGATGCGGCCCAGTCCCCGCACCTGCATGTGTGCGCCCTCAAGGTCCCACCAGGTGGTAGGCCGCCCCGATGGGTGCGGGCATCGCGGCACGGCGTACGGGCCTGCAATCAATCGAAGAGCACGAAGAGCACGAAGAGCACGGCGGCGTCAGACGCCGCAGGCTATGCCCATCCATTATCGCGCGTCGGCGCTCGGCCGTGGCGCTGGCGGGGTATCGAGCAGCTGCACCAGACCCCGCAAGCGCGACCTGGCAGCCATCGCGCCAGTTCGAGGTGCACGAGCTGCTGAAGAGAGGCGGCGGTCGGGCGCGGGGCCTCACCTCGTTCACCGACGCGGCAGCGAGCGTGGTCGTTGGCCCGCTGCTGCACACCCATCGCGTGCCACACCGCGGCACGGCGGCCACGGCGCCGTGTCCAGCCAGGCCTCCTGAGGCAGCCCAGGAGCAGCTGCCTCCTGCTGCTGCCGCTCCACACCGCGGGCGCGGGGACTCGCGAGGCCCGGCGCACGCCCCTGGCGCCGGTGGCGGAAGGCACCACGCCCTGGGCACCACCGGGGCCCAGCAGCTGCTGCACCATGGGCGCCAGCCCGTCCGCCAGCGCTCAGCAGCGTGGGAGGCGCGGGCTCTCTGCTGCCGCTGCGCGTTCGTGTCGCGTGCACGCACGCGGCTCGCCAAACGGCTGGGCGCGCCCCCCTGGGGACAAGCAGGCGTGCCATGCTGAGGCCACGAGCTCCACAGACCCGCTGCGGCCCTCCTTTGAGCGGGCGGGGCGCACTTTTGCCCTCAAGGCCACCGCATGCCGCACGCGTGGTTGACCGCTTGCATCACCGTGAGAAAGGGGAGAACAGAGCAGCACAGCCAGGAGCACGCTCTCACGCAGCAACGCAAGCGGCGCGCGGCTCTTCGGGCGCCTCAGCTCCGCAGCGTCGACCCTGCCACGTAGGACGTTGCGCCAACTCGCCGAACTCCCCCTCCACGAGCCAGGATGCCCAAGGTGAGGAGCGGGAGGCGCCGCGCTGGAGGCCGTGGCGCCCGGGCGCCGCTCGAGGGGCCTGGCGCGGACGCCAGCTCCAGCTCAGCCTTTTTCGTCCACGTCCCCCCCGGCCGCTCTGCGCAGGGCCAGTGCTACGCGGCGAATGAGGACGCGGACAACCCGCTGTTCAAGGAGGACAACTTCAGGATGTACTGCCTCAAGTGAGCTGCTCGCTGGGGCCCCTGGGCTCGAAGGATCTGCTGCTGCGGCCCCCTCTTTGCGCAGCACTGCGGCTCGACGGCGGCTCGAGCGTCTTCCTCTTGTGTGTTGCGCCGCGCAGGGTGCTCCCGTGCAGCAAGCGCTACTGCCACGACTGGTGAGCAAGCGCTCGGGCACTTGCGCGCGCGCGCACTTCGGGTCCCGCTCGTGTGTGTGCCGCCCGCGCCCTCTTTGGCAGCCAGCCTCCGCACGCACGCGGCCGCACGCACTGCAGCCGCACACCGACTTGCTCGCCGCCGCGCGCGCGGGGGTGAATCTCTGCTGCCGCGCGCTCACTTGCTGCCTGCTTTGCAGGACTACGTGCCCCTGGGCCCATGCGCAAGAGAAGGCCAAGCGGCGTGACCCTCGCGTCTACAACTACTGCGGCATCGCCTGCCCAGAGATGAAGGTGCGAGGCGACCTTGGAGTAGAGGCCCCCTCGACGTGGGTGCAAGGCCGCCAGAAGCGCCGGCGAAGAGCGCCGCAGCGCGCGCGAGCAGCAGGCCGTAGCAGAAGCAAGGCTCAAGCCCGGCCTGGGCCCCTGGGCGGCCTCCGCCCGCTGGGGGCGGCGCATTGCTGTTTGCTCCCCGGCGTGCGTGCCTCAGGAGGCGCTTTGCGGAGCACACCTTTCCGCGTCAGCGCCTACAAGGACGCGTATCGCCTCTCGTCGTGCTGTGCAGAAGTCGATGCAGTGCCCGCGCGGCGACCAGTGCCCCTACGCGCACAACGTGTTCGAGTACTGGTGAGCCTCGGCTTGCACGGCGCCGCCACCGCCCGCCTCTCTTCGGCTTTGGCGTTCCTCGCACGCAGCCCGCAGTGCAGGACGCTTGCACTCAGCGGCACCTCAACCTGCTCAACCTCTGCTTGCGCGCGTGGCGACGCAGGCTGCACCACACGCGCTACCGCACGCAGCTGTGCAACGACGGCGTGGGCTGCAAGCGCAAGATTTGCTTCTTCGCGCACTCGCTGGACGAGCTGCGCGTGAGCAGCGTCAAGGTGCAGCTGCCCGAGGGCTTCCGCCAGGCCGAGCAGCCCAGCGCCACCAACATCAACCCTTTCGCCTCCTCCCCGCCCAGCTCGGCAGGCGGCAGCCGCTCGGCCGCCGCCGGCGCGCCGCGCATGCAGCCCGCCCGCCAGCAGAGCTCGCCGCTCGACGCGCACCTGGTGGGCGCGCTGGGCCACCACGGCCACACGGGCAGCCTCGGCAGCAGCAACGACGCCGTGCCGCTGCGCAGCAACAGCGGGCTCGAGTCGTCGCTCACGGGCGGCAGCGCCACGCCGCTCTCGTCGGCCGGCCGCAGCAGCGCCGCGTCGGCCACCAGCGCCGCCGGCAGCGGGCTCAGCCTGGCCGAGCTGCAGCAGCTGGGCGCGCTGCAGGCCCGCCTGCAGCTGCAACAGCAGCTCGCCGCCGCCGCCGCCTACGGTGGTGCCGGCGCTGCCCAGGGCGACCTCGGCGGCGTGCTGTCCGACCCGCTGGTGCAGCTCATGCTGCTGGCGCAGCAGCAGCAGCAGGGCGGCGCCGGCGGCGTCGACCCCGCCATGCTGCAGCAGCTCATGGCGCACATGCTCATGGCCGGCCAGCAGCAGCAGCAGCAGCAGCAGGCCGCGGCGGCCGCTGCCGCCGCCGCCGCGGCGGCGCAGCAGCAGGCTCAGCAGCAGCAGCAGCACATGGCGCTGCTGCAGCTGCTGGGCCAGCAGATGCAGCAGGGCGCGGCGGCCGCCGCCGCCGCCGCCGCTGCTCAGCAGCAGCAGCACGACGCGTCGGGCCTGGCGGCGCTGGCCGCGCACATGGCCGCCGCCTCGCAGCAGCAGCAGCAGCACGGCCTGGACCCGTACGCCGCGTCCATGCAGGCCGCCGCCGCCGCTGCGCCCGCGGGCAACGGGCTCATGGCGCCGGCCAACGGCCGCTTCCCCGCGCCCGCCCGCCAAGTGTCCACGCCGCTGCAGCAGCAGCAGCAGCCCTACGGCGACGCCGCCGCCGCCATGGAGGAGCTCACGCGGCAGCTCTCGCTGGCCGGGCTGGACGGCTGCGGCGGCCTGCTTGGGGGCCCGGCGCCCAACACCAACACGGCCGCCGCCGGCAGCGCGCGCCTGCAGCTCTCGCCGCGCCACCCGCGCAGCGGCGACGGCGGCGCGCCGCCGCCGCGTCAGCCCTCGCCGCCGGGCAGCGCAAGCCTGCAGCAGCAGCAGCAGCGCGGGCTGGGCCTGCAGGAGGAGGGCCTGGGCGGGCTGGCCATGGGCGCGCCGCCGGCGCACCAGACGCTGCCAGGCGCCTACGCCGCCACTTACGGCCACGGCGTGGCGGTGGCGCCCAAGCCGGTGGGCTCTGGGCGGCCCGTCATGGTACCTCAGCGCGGGCAGCACACGAGCCCGGTGAGCGTGTCGGCGCTGGGCGAGTGCGAGGGCGCCACGGCCACCTCGGCCACCTCGTACTTTACGCACACGTCCACGCACAGCCTGGGCAGCAGCCGCGACGGCAGCGAGCTCGACGCCGCGCTCATGCAGCACCACTGAGCGCCCTACTCCGCCGCCGCCACTGAGCGCCAAAGAGGGCGAGATCCCGGCGCCAGTGGCAGGTGGTTTTTGACCAGTCCCCCCGAGGGGCGTCGGGTTGGAAGCACCCCAGCGGGCTCGGTTTTGGGCCCGTCTTTTCCTCCTCTAATCTAGCGAGAGAATGTTTGAAGTGTCGGCGCTTTTTGGCACGGGCTCCGTTTGCTTTTCCGATGCGGCCCCCTCCCGCCGTGCACGCCCTGGCTGGGCGTCGGGCGGGCGGGCGGCACCTTTTGCGAAATCCCCTCGCCGCCGGCGCCGCGCAACGCCCGCGCGCCGGCGCGGCTTCCCGTCTCTCTCTCCGTCTCTCTCCGTTCTCTTTGGGAAGGACGGCGGCACGCTTTTGCGCTCCTCTCCTGTCGCGCGTGTGTGGGTGGCATGTGCGCGCGGGTGTTTGGCGAGGGCCGGCGGAGGCAGAGCATCCGCGCGAGCGAGCGGCGAGATTGGACGGAGAGAGCGAACCCCACACTCCAGAGGACGGACGGGCGCCCCCCCCCACAAATGTCTCTCTTCCTCGGGCCCTGGTTTGGCAGCGTGCTCAGGAGCACTCTGCGGTGAACGTCGCTTCACCCCCCTGGTTTCTTTTCGTGGTGGTGGGTGGGTGCCTTTTGACTTGCCCCGGCTCTCCGTAGAGGCGCCCCGCAGGCACGCCCGCGGGCGGCGGTACATCCTGCTGCACAGGCGGAGATCTCCCGTCTCCTGGGACGTCCATGGCTTTGCAGGGCTGCTCTGCCTGCCCGTGTCGGTTGTTGGTTGTTGACGGTGGTGCTGGTGGTGGCGGCGGCGGCGGCGGCGCTGTGTGTGGGGTGCGGGAGGAGGAGCGGATGTGGCGGCGAAAAACCTCGTTTTCTCTCCCTTTGCCTTTTCGTCGTCGGGTATGGTGCGCGACAGCGGCACACTGCAGCGGCAGCCTCTGATGATTTGGACCGACCTCGTTGGTTTGCCAACCCCGCCTGATGTGGTTAACCCCCCACCCCCCGTCACCACCGCACCTGTCTTCCCTTTCTTCTTTTTCGCAGCGAGATTGCGCGCGCGTGCGCTGTATTTGGCGGCCCAGAGACAGCCGGCGGGCCAGGGCGTGGCACGGGGCGGCGCGCGCACCACACGCCCTCTTGTTGGTTCTCGAGTGGGTGGCCCTTCCGTTCTCCCCACCCGCTCCGCGCCCCCCCTTGGTGGCGTGCGACGAGGCCACCAGGACCTGCCGCTGAGGCGACGGGTGGGCCAGCGCGGCCCCCGCTGCGCCAAGGTGTGCGTTTTGATTGGCGCCGCCCCAGAGGGAGAGGGAGAGCGGTGCGTGGACGTGACGGTGCGCGCTTTTGCCGTCTTTGGCGCACGTTGGGACGGCCTCTCGGGGAGTCGCCTGCCGGGGTGACGCGCCTGGCGCTGCCCGCGCGCTCTCTACCTTCTAACCCGAGGCGTCTCCCCACCCCACCCCGTCACTAACGCCACCGGGGGGGGGCGCAACGCGGCACGCTCCGCATCTGCAGCGACGGCCTTAGCCGCCTGTGCATTGTCTCTCTTAACTTGTGTGCCTGCCCCCCCACCAACGGGGGGCCGTGCCTCCCTGAGCAACCCTAAGCTTTGCCCCTGCCTCCCAGACTCTCCCGCGCCGGTGCTAACCAAATAGTGCTAAAAGAGCAACTGCGCCACCCGCGCGGTGTTTCGAGGTATATCTCATTGCGTCCCTGTCTCTCTTTCCTGTGCTCCTCTTGTCTCTCTCTCTCTTTCGACGCTGGCCGCGGCGTCCGGGCTAGGAGGTCCACGCCCGCAGATCCCACGACGCGCGCTTGTGGGCCCACCACCGCCGCCTCAACGCACACGGCAGGCTCACGTGGCTTCCCTTCCCTTGTCCCCTCTTTCTGATGACGCGCAAGTGTGTTTTTGAGCGTGCGACGCTTGGCCCTCCCTCTGCCTTCCCTGCGGTGGAGAGCTCCAAGGCTCTGTGCTGGTGGGTGGCCAGACCCTTTTCAGGTCGCGCCCGCCTCGCGCGAGCGCTCCATGGGCGCGTGCGGTCGGCTTCTGACGATTTGGCCCGCCGAATGCGAGGAGGTTGTACAGCATCGGACGCGCCCGGCCCCTCGACGCCCCACCTGTGTTGCCCCTTCCTTCTGCCGCACGCAAGCGCCCCCCACCCCCGCCCCACAAACGTGTCTCGTGGCGGTGTCTCGTGGTGCGTGCCCGGTCCCCCTGTGCCGTCTGCCGTCCGTCCCTTGTTCTCTAATCGACGTATGTCTCTCGCTGCTGCGCGGGTTGAGCGAGTTGAGCAACTACTACTAACGAGTCGTGTGGGGGGACCTCCAGGACGCAGTGCTGCTGTCCCCGCCGCCGTCTCGTGCGTGGCTAGCGTGGTGCGGCGCCACACGTGTCGGTGGCGTGAGGAGTGTACACTTTTGGGGTGAGGCGCGGCGCGTGTGTTTGCGTGTGTGTGGTTGCGTGCGTGCGTGTGCGTGGGGCTGGGGGCGGCAATCAATGGGCGCCAGGGTGAGGGGCGGAGAGCGAGGACACGGACACGGTGGTGGCGTGTTTTGCCGTGTGAGGCGCACGCCGCAAGTCGCGGCCGGGGACTTGGCACCCAGGGTTCTCGTCTCTCGCATAGGAGGAGGAGGAAGAGGCGCCGCGCTGCTAAATGGTTTTGGCAATGGATTCCGTCTCCCCCTCTGTGGTGGTGCGCGTTGGTGCTGGCGTGGCGTGCCACGCGTGGCGGCGGGTGGGCGCAGTTTTGCCCCGTATGGCGCCCCCGCGCGCCGACGCGCGAGTTTGGTGGACATTTTTTCCGGCGCTCCTCCGGCGTGTTGCTCTCTGCTTGTTGACGCTCTAACGTATCACGCGGTACAGCCCTGCCTGCGGTCCTTCTTGCCTTCACCACAGCAGCGCGGCTCGTCACGTTGGTGATGTGCAACTCGAGCACGCTGACCTGGAGATGCTGCCGTGGGCCGTCTGTCAGCAGCTTGAACCAGCACGACAGCTGCGCTCTGCGTGCTCTCTGAGCGCTGGAAAGCCACCTCGGCCAGACGCGGTAGCACTGATTGGGGAGCACTTGGCAGTGGCAACAGCCGCCGGGAGGAGGCAGGAGGATGGCTCGCCCCCCAAGCAATGTCTTCACGCTCAGGGCGGAGACGCACGAGAACAGCCTGCGATACGGCTCGCTCGTGGAGGACGAAGTGGTGCGCGCAACGGAGACAAGACGGGCTCGTTCTCGCGCTCTCAAGAGCTTGTTCGGGGTGAAGCGACAGTCTGGGCCTCGCGAGTCGTTGGCCCCTCCTCGCCCGCAGGCGCGCAGCAAGCCGCGCGTGACCATCTCCCGGACCGAGCGTCGGGAGCACCCACAGTCGGGAAACCTGCGGACCGTCGTGCCCAGTGAGAAATTCCGCCGCTGGGTCGAAGAGTCAAAATGTACCGCCTCCGCTCCGGGGGGACGCAGCAGCAAGAGAGCAGTGCTGTGCACACCGTTGCGCCCATTGACACGCGCGCATTCAATGCAGACATTGACGACGAGGCGGTGCGGGCGCAGCTCCCTGGGTTCCTCCAGGTCGACACGAGCACGCGCTCCGTGTGGCACAACGACAGGCCCTACGACGTGCACGACAGCATGCTCGACAAGGTGTGGGGGCGGATAGCGCAATCCTGTCTGTTTGGGCCGGACTGGGGACCACTGGGCGTGGCGGGGCCCGCCCCATCCCCAGGCGCAAAGCTTTCCCGAACGCTCTTCCTCCAGGTCTCCTCGCCCAAGTTCAAGAGCAGCGTGATGAAGCAGACAGGCCACGTCAGCATGGACAGCATGGCCATCCACGACCCGCGGTTCCAGCACCTGGTGCGCGCTGCACGCCACAACGGGCCCCCGTCCGTGCACGCTCCACACCCGGTGGCTGAACGGTGGTAGCTTGCCCCTGGCCGCTGTGGCCGCAGTCGCCGGCCACGTCGCCGGACGTGGGGCCGGGCAGCTACGACGCGCACGCGCTGTCCGGCACGGGGTCGCCCGAGCCCTGGGCGCTGGAGCAGAGCCACCGCACGCTGCCGCTGCACAAGGACCCCTCGCGCGCCTCAGTGGCCATGCTGGCGCCCGCAAGGTCTGTTTGCCTGTTCTGGGGTGCTCGCGCACCGCCACCAGCAGGGAGCCCGGAGCCCAACAACTGCCGGGAATGTCGGACGTCCCGCCAGCAGCCCGACCCAGCGTGACACGTGCACGTGCAAACGGGCCCCGGCGCAGGGACGAGACGACCACGCACATGGCTATGGAGAAGCGCTCGCTGGGCGTGCCCACGTACTGGCTGCCGCCCGACTACGCGTCGTGGACGCAGCGGGGCGTGCACGTGCCGCACGGGCCCAGGGAGATTGCCGCCGAGCGGTGGGGCGCCACCCTCCGCGAGCCGCGGCCCCCGCCCGAGGAGCTGTCGCAGAGGTGCGCGAGCGGCAGCATTTTGGGCCCCGACCCCCCCCTGTGCCCTTGTGCCTGGCGTCGACGATCAACGGGTCCCCGCCCGCGCGCCGAGGCAGCACCACCCAGTATTAGGTCCTCACGGCACCTCACCGCCCTCACCTGTCGCACCGCTAAACTAACCCACACGCAGCCTGGAGGACCCCCAGATGGACATGCGCAGCGCGCCCGCCACGTGCGCCGCCTACGCCCAGGACCGCAACACGCCCAGCTACCGCGCCGCCTTCGGCTCCAACCAGCCCCGCACCGTGGCGCGCCACGCGCACCGCAAGCACGACACGCGCATGCACCACGTCAAGTCCTACGACCGCCTGCTGGCCACCAGCGCCGACATTGGCCCAGGCAGCTTCAACACGGACCTGCCGCGCTTCCGCTCGGCGCACGTGGCGTTCCGCGAGGCGCCGGGGTACATTGCGCAGGGCATGAGCATCCTGCCCGAGGAGAGGCAGCAGGCGCTGGCGCAGCGCAGGCAGGCGCAGGCGAGGCAGCGCCGCCTGGAGGAGGCGCGGCGCAACGGCGACGAGGCCGCCATCCTCGCCGGGCTCACCGACGACGTCAACGCCGCCATTGACGCCGTCGTCGGCCTGGGCGGCGCAGGCGCGGGCGGAGGCTCGCCGCGGCGGCGCGGCAGCATGCGGTCGCAGGGCAGCAGCCGGCGCCGCAGCTTTGCCTCGTCGCGCAGCCCCTCGCCCACGCGCCGCAGCACCACGTCGCTGGGGCACGCGGCGTCCGCCTGGGGCGGCAGCGAACCGGGCGGCGGCGCGCGAGGCGCGGCGTCCATGCCGGCGTCGCCGCTGGGCAAGTTCAGGCCGCGCGCCGTGCTCCCGCCAGACGTGCTGGAGACGCTCATGCTCCCACTGCTCTCGCCGCAGTGCCACAGCCCAGACCTGCCGGAGCTGCCCTCCCCCGGCGGGCGGGGCGCCGCCGAGTGGGAGGAGGAGCTCCGCGTCGACGAGGACGACGAGGAGGAGGACGATGAGGAGGAGGAACGCTTCCCTGCGCCGGCCGCTGGCGGCGCCAGGCGGTCATCGCCCTTTGACAACAACTACGAGCCGCCGGAGCAGCAGCAGTCGCCTGCGGCCGCCGCCGGCGGGCGGCGGTCGCCCCACCCCGACTCGGCTGCGCCCGCCGCCGCAGCCGACGCCGGCACCGGCGTGGGTGCCGTTGACGAGGAGGAGCCTGCCCCCGCCAGCCTGAACCAGGCGCATGCCGTGCTGCTGGGCGAGCTGCTGCAGCCCATCCCCAGCCCGCCGGCGCAGCTGCACACGGCCATCCTGCCGCCCAGCCCGCACCGCGCCAAGGCCAGGCCCCCGGCGGCGCTGCTGGCGGCCGGCGGGCGCGGCGCGCTGTCGCCGACGGGCCGGCGCGGCGGCAAGGCGGGCAGGGCCCGGGGCCCGCACCCCGCCGCCGCCGCCGCCGCCGCGGGCATGTCGCCGGAGGAGGCTGAGCGGGAGGAGGAGAGGCGGGCGCAGGAGGAGGCCGAGGCGGAGGCGGACGAGGTGGCCATGCTGCTCGAGCACGACTGGGCCATGCACCAGCTCATGGTGGAGAGCGCCTACGTGCACACTGAGGAGCTCCGCAGCCCGGCCACGCGCGCGGGCCTCTCGGCGCCCACCTCGCCGCTGCACTTCGCGCCGCACGCGTCGACGGCGCTGCAGTCGCAGGCGACCCTGGACACGGTCGCCTCCTCCTCGGCGACGCAGGCGACTGCTGCGGCGGCGGGAGGGGTTGCAGGGCCCGGCGGGGTGGTGCTGATCGCGCACCTGCCGTCGGTGCGCTTCTTCCCCATGGACGCCGGCGAGGTCAAGCTGCCGTTCGGGAAGTACCCCTCGCTGCACGTGCCGTCGTTCGGGCACATTGGCTCGTTCCACGCGAGCCACTCGTTCCGCACGGGCGGCGACTCTGGCGTGCTGCCCAGCCCCTCGTTCCACGCGGGCCTGCCGCGCGGGCCCTCGTTCGCGGCGCTCGCCCGCACGCCGTCGCTGGCTGCGCTCAACAGCACGAGCCCCGCCGCGCTGCGGAGCCCGTCCATGATGCGCGGCGGCGCGCTCGCCGGGTTCGGCGACTCGATCCTGCCGGGCTCGCCGCTCAAGCTCAAGGTCAACACGCGCCTGCCGGGAGACGACGGCATGTGAGTGCGGGAGGTGTGCCCATGAGACCCACCCGCCCACGTCTGTGGAGCTTGGCGCGCTGAGCTCGTGCTGCGCGTGCTGACGCGTGTCCATTCCTGCCTGCCCACGCCCGCAGCCTGTTCCTCGAGCGCAACATCAAGCACAAGGACCTCATCAAGCGGCAGCTGCAGGCGGTGGCGGACCTGCGGCAGGCGCGCGCCGACGTGGCGCGCACAGGCTGAGGTGCCTGCTTGGTCAGCGGTCCCCAGCTAGCTTGGACCCTTGCCCCCCTCATCGTCGAACGAAGAAACGTCCCAGCAGCAACGGCCCCTCCGGGCGGCTCAGCAACGATTAGGCCCTGGGGAACTTCCCCACCGAGGGCAAACCTATTTCACCCCTTCCGTTCAACCTGAGACCCGCCTGCGTAGTAGACCATGCGGTAGAACGCAGCAGAGTCCCCTTGGTCACGCAACTGGCTCTTGCGCAGCAACAGCGCCTCTCCTCCTCCTCCTGTGCTGCTCCTACGCGCGCGGCCCTGCCTTGGTCGCGACGCTCACTTGCGCCCGTCACCGCGCTACGTGCGGACCTGGCTTTTCGAAACTCTTTTCTGCTCTCCCCCCCTCATCGTCTCCACTTTGAGAACACACGCTGGCCAGGCACTCTGCACTCTGCGTGCGCCTCAGCAGCACGTCTGTTCTGCCTGAGCCTGCCTAGACGAACTCATTGAGCCCTCCGCCCTGGTTGCCCTGCCGTACACGCGCGCGCGCGTGCGACTGCGAGCGCCACTAGCACGCTACACGCTTCTTGCACACGCTTCAGGCAAGAGAAAGCGAGACAGTGTACAGGCGACGCGAGAAAGGCGAGATAAGGCCGGCAGGCGAGCACTAGACTGATCCACCACAGGCTGCTGGTCAACGGAAGGGGCGCCGGCGCGGGCGGCCATGGGCAGGCGGAACGCCCCGGAGCCCCCCCCCCCCCACACAGACACCCCCACATGTCCGCGCCGCATGATGAAAAGGTTCATCATGCCCAGGCGCCTGCAGCACAGCTTCAACGTCACGTACGAACGCCACACAAGGTCGGCAAGTGCGCGCGTGCTGCGGCGAGTCACTCGCCGCGCGCAGCAGCGGACCCCCCTGCCGCTTGCCTGCACCCCCCTGGCTGCTGCGTCAGTCGGCGAGTCCAAGCAGAGACGCCCGCGACGTCCCCCGCGACGGGCCTGGATGCTGAGGGCCGCTCTGCCGTGGCGAGGTTTAGCCCCAGCTTGCGGCGCGGCCCCCCGCCAAACACATGCACACCAGTGTCTAAGGCACAAGTGCACGCTGACGCGGTAAGGCGTTGGCAAACGGCGAGACAGAGAGCGCTTTGCAGGGAAGAAAAGGAATCGGCTGCGGGGCAGAAAAGAGAAAAGGCGGCGGCCGCGACTGCGCGAATGGGAGCTGGTGCTGCTGCTGCTGAACGTTTGGGCGAAGGGGGCAGGGGGGGGGGGGAGGAAGTCATTGCGTGCCACACGCTGCCGCCGCCGCCAGACGGGCCGGCGCGTGCCCTGGGGAGAGGGCGCCGCGCCGCCCGTGGGCGCGGTGGGGGGCGCCGCACGCCCCGCCGTCGCGGCGGCGGCGACAAGGAATTTGGATTGCTGCTGCCCCAGCCCCTCCTCTTCCCTCGTGTGAACGGTCTTCCTCTGCCCCGCTGCGCGTCACACACACACAATCGTTTCCTCCTCCTCCGCTAGGCGCCCGCTAGGCGCGTGCACACAGC
>VFQP010003974.1_pt1 | contig 14344 bp, 17 predicted proteins | sample 3512351 | NCBI WGS metagenome assembly VFQP01 (sample SAMN10412372, study PRJNA504923) | tailings metagenome | isolation source: Relicate 1 Philex TSF1 revegetated site | place: Philippines: Tuba, Benguet | collected 2017-08-29 | reverse complement strand
TGCCGCACATCACGCTGGCCTTCCGCCCCGGCAACGACGCGGCCATCAAGCAGGTGCGTGCATCATGAGCCCTCCAGGCCTCTGTGGCCTGGCCGTGGGCCCGGAGCCAGCGCGCGACGCTGCAGCAGCTGCTGGGCAGGACGCCAAACCCAGGGACTCGCAGCGCAGCGCAGGCCTCGCGGCGCTCACTGCCTGGGTGCAGCATGCCTCAGTGGAGTGAGGGATTGCTGCTGGGCGCGGGCCGCAACGGGGGAGGCACGCGTCTGTGTATTTGTTCTGTGCAGTTCCTGGCCTTCCGCCTGCTGGAGGTCAAGGGGGACGTGGAGGAGCTGACCGGCAAGCTGGGCGCCTCCCTGGTGCGGGGGGGGGGGGGGGGGCGGGGGGCGCGGGGAGCGGGCAGCGCTACTCAGGCAGCAGCGTGGTGTGGGAGCGCAGGAGAGGCGCGCAACGTTTGCTCCCTGGCGTTCCCTGGCGCCTGCCGCAGGGTGACTGCAGCAGCAAGGCGAGTGAGCTGAGCAGCGTGCGGCAGCAGCTGGCGGCGGTGCGGGAGCAGTACGACAAGCACCTGCTCGAAGTGCAGGTGAGCGGGCTGCAGCGTGTGAGGGGGGGCGGGGTTGTCCGGCACATAGGGCCGACCTGGGCGGCGCCTGGGCGGTACAGCGCCACCGCGCGGCGTCGCGTGGCGTTGTGTGCGCAGGCCGAGGCCAAGACGCAGAGGGCGACGGCGCAGGAGGAGCGTCTCAAGGAGCGCGCCGACCTCATGGAGGCGCACGAGAGGTGCGGGCGAACCCTGGCTGAACCCTGGATCAGGGCTGCGCGCGCCATGCGACAGCGGCGTCAGCGCCCGCCCTGCACGTGGTGGACGCAGGGAGGTGGCCGAGGTGGCGCGGCGGCACCAGGAGCAGATGAGCCAGCTGAGCGCCCGCGTGGCAGAGCTCGACGCCGACAACCGCAAGCTGCGGGAGGCCAAGTACGAGCTCGACAGCAAGGTGCGGGGGTGCCGTCATGCGCCAGAGGTGTCGACCACGCTGCCGCCGGCTTTGGCCCAAGGGGCTGTCCGTCCGGCCGGTGCGCAGGTGTCGGAGCTCAGCCACCGGCTGGGCAGCACCGAGGGCGCCAACCGGTCCTTGGAGGACGAGGTCAATCGCCTGCGGGCCTCGTGCACACAGCTCGGCGGCGACAAGGCCGAGAGGGACGTGGCCGTGCAGGAGCTCAGGACCAAGCTCGGCGCGGCGGAGGAGAAGGTGCAGCGGGCCCGCCTGCGCACGCGGACCGCCCGACTGCGCTCGCCTCGCCCGCTCGATCAAGCCCCCGTTGTCAACGCGCCGCGCAGGTGGCTGCTCAGGCCGAGGTGCTCGAGTCGCAGCGCTCGCGCGTGCGCGACCTCGAGGCCTCGCTGCGCGCGCACGAGGCGCGCGTCAACGAGCTCAAGGAGCAGCTGGCGGCGGAGCAGGCGCGGGTCAAGGACGCGCAGCAGGAGGTGGCCAAGGGCAACCAAATCATCGACAAGCTCACGGTGCGCGCGCGACGATCGGATTAGTGAGGGGCGCACGCCACGGCGCGCCGCTGCTCAGGCATCCTCTCCAGCGCCCGCTCGCGCGCTCGCCCGCCCGCAGTCGGACCTGCGGCTGGCCAAGGAGAAGAGCAAGCGCAAGCAGGCCATCCTGGTGCGGCAGGAGGAGGAGCTGGGCGCGCGGGAGCAGGCGCTGGCGGCGATCCGGCAGGAGCTCGCGCAGGCGCAGCAGCAGCTCGACGCCGCCAAGGCAGAGGTGAGAGCCGCCGCTGCGTGGGGCGCGCGAGACCCGCCGGCACACGCGAACGGGAACGCAGCACGCGGGAGTCGCGACCACTCGCCCCTCCGAGGCGTTGCCTGCGCAGGCGTCGGCGTCCAAGGCGGAGAACGGCGAGCTGAGGGGCAAGCTGGAGGACAGCAAGCAGCAGCTGCAGAGCAACGAGCAAATGATACGCTGGCTCAACCAGCAGGTTGCGCACCTCACCTTGAACGCAACGACCCCCACCCCCAAGCAGCCTGCGCCGCGCCGCGCCGCCCTCGACTAAGCCCTCCCCAAACCCCCACCTGCGTGCCGCAGGTGACCGAGGCGCAGCTAGGCTCGGTGGGCGGGCACCACTCCCACCACTCCCACCACCACTCTGCCACCTTTTCCCGCTACACCCCCGCCGCGCTGCCTCTGCCCGCCGCCGCCGCGGGCGGCACCACCGCCACGTCCGCCGGCGGCGCGCCCCCCTCCGCCTACTCGCGCGGCGGGGGGCTCGGCGCCCCGCCCCTGGCCTCCATCAGCGCTCCCGGCGCGCCCCCCTCCAGCAGCACCGGCGCGGGGCCGGCGGCGGCGAGCGGCGGCGCGCACGCCGGCGTGGGCGCGGCGGGGGAGCGGACGCCGGCGGCAGGGCTGCTGCCCGCGCCCTCGGTGCCAGGGCCCAGCCTGGCGGGCGCGGGCGGCACGCCGGCGCTGGGAGGGGGCGCCACGGGCTTCAGCGCCGGTGCGCGGGTCCCTTGCCATGCTGAGCGAAGTAGATCGTCCGCACGCTGCTTGCTTTACACAGGGCGTTGCGAGAAGAAGTGTTCAGCACGTGCACGCGTCGTTGGTGCGTTGGTGCGCAGGAGGAGGCGCGGGGGCGCCGCCCACGGCCGCCAGCTGGGCCACGGGGTCCCGGTACGCCGGCAGCGCGCTGGGCGCGGGCTCCGTGGGGATGGCGGGGGCGACCAACGTCAAGCCGGCTGCTGCCGGCGGGCCGTATGGCTCGGGCGGGGGCTTTGGCGGCGGGGCGGCGGCGTTCGGCTCGACGGCGGCGGGGGCGGGAGCGGCGGCGCAAGGGGGTGCGCAGCCTGTGAGCCGGTTCTTCTCGCGGTGATGGGGCTTGACCTGTGCTGTTCTTGACCTGACAGACCACGCACTGATGACTTTTGCAACGGGTGTGTCAAGAGCCAGGTCTCCAACGTCATGCACAGGCCGCTTTCGAGCAAAGGGAGTCGCTGGAGAGAGGGCGAGTGGGGCACGGCTACCGTGCCCCACGCTGGGAGCCCTCAGGTGGGTGGAATGCACAAAGCCAGGAAAGAGGGCCAGGGTCTGGCGAGGTGGGGCAAGAAAACTGTGCACAGGCCGCTGAGCGAGAACGTCAAGGTGTGTGAGAGAAAGAAGGAGTTTCGGAAGCCGCGCCACACTGGCAGCGGCCCATGCATCGAGAGCAGAGCCCGCTACCACCTCTAGCACAACTGACTGCGCACGACTACAGGGCGTACTGTGGCTGCCTCAGCCGTGGCTGCCGCCGGCCGCCAGCATGGACTTGACAAACACGCGGCTGCTGCGCAGCGCCGCCAGCGGGTCCTTGCCTGCGCCCGCGCCGTGCGCCGGGTCCACGTGCCGCCGCGGGTGCACCAGCACCGGCACGCTGCTGCCCCGCAGCACGTTGAGCACGTCGGGCGGCAGCACGCCTGCACACACGCGGTGGCGCGCGCGCACACACACACACACACACACACACACACACACACACACACAGTGCAGGCACGCATTCAGCGGTCAGGCTACCCGGGCCGACCTGACTTTGCAGAGCGTGTGACGAAGCCCGCGGCGTCGGCTCAGCGGGCGTGGGAGCGAGGGCGTCGGCACTCGCCTGCGGGCTGGCCGGAGTCGGGGGGCAGCTGCAGGGCCAGCAGGTGCAGGGCGTACTGCTTGACGGCCGCCAGCAAGGCCTTGTCCGCGGGCGGCTCCAGCACCAGCTGCTGCGTGTCCATGAGCGAGTAGCCTGCGCAGCGCGCACGCGCGCGGCAGCGACGCAAGTCGATGCGGCAGCAGGCGCCCTGCACGAGCCCCCAACGGCTCAGCTTGCCAGTGGCTGGCTGTGCAGGACAGCAACATGCGAAAGAGACTCACTGGTGGCGATGTTTGTGAACTTGTCGGCGAGGCTGCGCAGCGAGCTGCAGAGCTGCGGCGAGGTGGCCTTGGGCAGGTACGCCTGCAGCGTGCGGGTGACGCATCCGCCATATAGCAGTCATCTGGTCGAGTGGAGCACTGCAGTGGGCCGCTCCGTGCGCACAAAGACCGCTGCAGCAAAGTGGGGCGACGCACCTGTGCGAGGTAGAGCTTGTGGTTGCTGCTGCCGGCCTTGTCCTTGGAGGCCAGCAGGCCGCCCAGGAAGTGCAGCAGCGGGCGGCTGTGCCCCTCGACGGCGAGCATGCACCGCAGCCCAGCGCTGGGGCGCCCGGCGCCCGGCTGCGGCTGCTGCTGAGAGCCAGCGCCAGACACGCGGTTCCTGCGGGGCGCGTGTGGGAGTCGTCGAGCAGTGTGCTGCTGCACGGGTGAGCCACAGCGCACTCAGCGCCTGGTGCTGGGCAACCTGCAGCATGGAGGGTCCGCGGAGTGAGCACTCACGCTGGCTTGAGGGCGGCGCACTTGGTGGTGACCACCAGCGTGGGCATTGGGAAGTTCCGCAGCACAAAGTGCAGCAAGCTGCCCGCCACGGCGTTGCTGCTGGCCGCCGAGTCGCTCCCTGCGGGCAGCGCACGGCGCGTGCAGCAACTCAGAGCTCGATCCTGAGTCAGGTGCCGCAACGGAAGCGCAACGTGCGCCCTGGGCGTCACGGGCCGTCCACGCACCAGAGATGCCGGCCGTGAGCTCCAAGCTGCCCATCACCAGCATGGAGGCGCGGCACTGCGACAGCGCGGCGCCCAACGCCTCGCCCAGCGTGGACTGACTCCGCGCCTGCACCACGCACCAAGGGCCAAGGTGAGGCGACACACTTGTTCCCGAGCGCACGGCGTCAGCCGCAGCTCACGGGGCAGCGCAGAAGCTTGGCACGCGCAAGGTGCCGCACGCAACCATCCCTTGAGCCCGTGAGTGTGCACGCCGTGGGGCTGTGCTCGCACCTACCTGCACCAGCAGCTCCACGTGCACGCCCCGCTCCCGCACCGCCGCCGCGTGCGCCTCCAGCAGCTCCTGGCCGCCGGGCGCCGCCGCCTGGCTGGCCACCAGCGTGACGAGGTGGACGCGGTCGATGCCCGGGCGCGCCAGCAGTGCAGCCGCACTGGCGGCGGCCGGCGCCAGGCCGTCGTCGAGCAGGATGGCCACGATGCTGTGAGGCACCGCGTTCTGCGAACAGGTCACCCGGCCGGCAGGCAGCAGTTCACGCGAGCGTCCCTAAGCGCCCACGAACCCTCGTGCGTTCGATGGGCAAGGTGCTCGCCTGCTCGGGACGCCACAGCACCACGTTGCGCGCGGCGGAGCCGGGCCCCGCGGCGGCCTTGCTCTGCAGCTCGTGAAGCGCGGCGTCTTGTGCTTGCAGCAGGGATGACCAGCTGGCCATGTCCGAGGCGCTCAACAGCACCCTGCGCTCATCAGCCGCCGCCGCTCACACGCTTAAGGCCAACGCCGTGGTGCTGCAAGGGCCGGGTCTCAGGGCGTGTGCCTCACCTCGGGGGGCCGCCGACGGCTTGGACGGCCAGCGGCGCGACTCGGTGGTGCAGCGTCAGGTCACTGAGCTCCAGCCTGACACGCACTTGGGAGCCCGACATGTGCGCCGAGGGGCGCAGCGCCAGCGGGCTCTCCAGCGCGCCTGCGGGCCAGGGACGCAGGGACGTCGTCAGGGCGTGTGGTACCCTCAGCGCCACCCTCAGCGCCCTGCGCATCGCGCGACGCGGCGCAGCGGAGGAGGCTCACCGGACAGGGAGGGCAGGTGGAAGACGTAGCGCTGGCAGCTGACTGGGAGCTGCGCGCCGGCCAGGCCCCTCTGCGCCGCCGCCAGGGCCGCCGACATGTGCGCGCTGGCGAGGCGGCCGGAGCTCAGCTCGGCGGCGCGCGGCACGGCCGCCTTGGCCTGCACGCGCATTCATTCGTCACGTGTGGCGGAACAAGCATGCTTGTGCTGCAGCAACGGCATGGCCCGCTGCGCTGCACGCACTCATGCTGCGTGCCCGCTGTCTGGTGTGCACGGCAGGCGGGCTCTGGCCCCGCCCGGGTGATTTAAACAGAAGCAGAGCTGCGCACCTTGGTCTTGATGTTGAGCAGCTGGAGCAGCGCCTCCTCCTCCTCAGCCGTCTGCGCGGCGCCGGCGCCGCTCTTGCGTGCCGCCGAGCGCACGGGTTGCAGCACCACGCGGTCCAGCCCTGCGTCCGAGCCGCCGCCGAGCGCGCCCCGGAGCATGGGGGACGCGGGGCTGGGATGGCTCGCCTGCAGCACGATGCAGCAGGCGAGGCCACCATGAGTTTGGTGCGGCCTGAGCCCGTCTGCCCACCAGGTGCACGGTGGACGCGGACGCAGTGCGAGCGCGGACCTGCATGAAGGCCGTGATGCCAGCGTCCTTGTGCATGTGCATGCAGAAAGCCAGCAGGCCCAGGTCCAGAGGGTGCCCCTGGCCCGCCTGCTGCTGGTCAGACAGGCCGGGGCTGGCGCCGCCAGCGGGAGCAGGCAGCGTGTGCCCTGGCAGAGGCTTGGCAAAGGGCGACGGCGTCCAGAGGTGGCAGTCGCGCGCGTGCCACGTCACCAACCACCTGCGGAAGCGAGCAGCGAGGAAGGCGGGCAAGGTGCTCGCGCCAGCTGCAGCTGGAGGCACGGCGAAGGAGCGCAGCGGCTCGTGGCAATGGCAGTGGCCTCACTTGACGCCCCAGTCCTGCAGGAACTCGATGGCGGGCTTGTCCTGCCTCTCTAGGCCCCACTGCAGGTGAGGCTGCTGCGCCGGGCCCTGGGGCACGCTCAGCACCTGCCGCGGCACAACACAGCACGCAACGCAGAGTAATCCACACAGAGCTGAGTGTTTTCCGCCGACAGGATGAGTCCGCCACGGCCACCATGCTGCACGGGCCACCGACCAAGACGCCATGCGTGCCTCACCTGCCCGCTCCACGTGAGCTGCAGCATGCTGAGGCCGTCGCCGACGGGCTGCAGCGCCGACTGCCCGTCCGCTGCCCAGCGCTCGGCCTCCCACCGGAACGCCGGCTGGCGCGGGTGCTCGACCACCAGCAGGCGGGGCGCCAGGCGCGCGTACACGGCGTTCTCGCGCATGTCCGCCTCCACCTGCGGCGTAAGTGCGATGGTGGACACACACGGCGACGTTGGGGTCGTGCAGCCCTGCGGCGCGATGCTGGGAAACGGGACCCTGAGGACAAGCAGCGGGGAGGGGGCGGGGAGGGTCTCGAGAAGCGCAGGAGCCCTCACCTGGTCCCTCTGCCCGTCGTGGATGTGCAGGATGATGGGCAGGCGCGAGGCGCAGTCCTCTGAGCCTGACACCTGCAGCCGCAGCGCAGGCGCACAGCAGCAGCGCTCCCGTGCGTCCGCCTGCTGGGTGCTGGCCGCTGCTAGTGACACGCAGAAGAGGTGGTGTGGATCGCCTTGGAGGGCACGCTGCGCGTCGCACCTGCTGCGCCAGCAGCGCCAGCTGCGTGAGGATGCGTGTGCCCATGGTGACGCCCTCCATGTGCACGGCCCGCGCGCTGGGTTGCTGCAGGCCAACCAACACAACAGCGCATCGCAGTGCAAGGCGTCGTGTTCAACGGCACTGCTGCCGTTGACGCTTGCACGCCTTCAGCCCTGCTGCGTCCAAGAGGCAAGGGGCGCGGGTGTGCGCACCTCGACGCCGTCGAGCGCCAGCGCGTGCCAGGGGTCCACGCCCCACAGGTCCACCAGCTGTCCGTCGGGCAGCAGCATCACGTCCGAGTCAGCAAACAGCTGCACCGCCACGTGGCCCTGCCGGATCAGCTTCTTCACCTCAAACGCCCACGCGGCAAAGTGCGGCGACTCGGCCCACGCCTGCGTGTGCCCACCACGTGCCAGGGGCAAGCTAGAAAGCTGTGACGACTTGTGGTGCTGCTGGTGTGCCTAGCAGACAGGTGATTGACGATTGGGTCAGTCACCAGGTCGCACCTGCTTGCCGGGCGTGGCGTCCAGCTCAGGCACCTTCCACACCACGCCGTCCACGCTGGCCGTGTTGCACCGCGACAGGCACGCCTGCGGCACGCGCTCCCGGCCACAGCACACCGCACACATGTTCAGCCACCTTGCTCGCGCAAGGACGCCGCTGATGTGCGTCCTCCAGGACCTCGCAAAGGTGCCGCGCAGCTCACCTGCATGGCAACCGCGGCCTGCTGCTGCTGCTGCGCGACAAAGCCCGCCAGCGCCTGCAGCGCCGCCTGGTGCTGGCTCGCCGGCAGCTCTTTGACCCGCTTTAGCTGCGCCTGCGCCCACCGCATGTCCACGCCGTGCTCGGGCGCCTGCACCGTGAAGGCGCCCAGTGGTTGCTTGGTGCCCAGGCTGGGGGCCGACGTGCGGCCGCTGCCCGAGGGAGGGCCCACGGGCGGGAGGGGGGTGCCGGCGGCGGCGCCGCCGGGGTTGCTGCCGAGCGCGAGCGTCAAGTTGGGCGGCTTGGGGTTGGGGGACGTGTTGCTCGAGGGGGCGAAGGAGAAGCCGGCGTTGCTGCCGGGGCTCTCTAGCACCGAGCTGCCCGACCCCACTGCAGAAAGCAAGGTGGACGGAAGGGCGCGCGGTGAGTAGCAAGCGTGCGTGGTGTCGGAGATCGCCGAGAGCCACCTCGCCTCACCTTCCGACTGGCGGCGTGCGGCCCGCAGCTCTGCGACCGCTGCCGCCGTCGGCGTGGGCGGCTGCGCGCCGGCGTGCAGTGCGCCGGCGGCGGCGGGCGCCTCGCCCGTGTTGCTGGCCCGGCGCCGGTTGGCCTGCTGCTGGAAGGCCTCGCCGGCCGTCAGCGGCGCCGACTCGAGCCGGTCCCGCAGCGCGTTGATGCGCTGGCTGAGGCCGGCGCCCTCGCCTGCGACGCAGAGCCACGCAGAGCCAGTCCACAGGCATATCACGCGCACAGGTTGAAGCAGGTGAAGCAGCGCAGAAACCCGTGTGCGCGCAATCATCCTCACGAGCCTCACCTATTCTGCCGGCCACTCCCCCGAGCCCGCTTGGCGTGGTTGGCTCGCTCCCATTCATGCCGGGCCGCGGCGGCGGCGGCGGCACCGTGAGCGGGCCCGGGCCTGCCTGGCTCTGGAACGCCCGGCTGAGCGCCGTGAGGACGGGCGGGGCGGCGGTGAGGCTCAGCATGGAGGCGCGACGCGTCATGCCGCCCGAGTTGCCCATGCGCGGCGTGAGCGTGCCGTCGGGCACGTGCTGGTGGCTGGCCTGGCGCGAGGCGGCGTTGCCCTGCGCGGGCTCGTGCGCCACGCCGTTTGAGCTCAGGCGCGAGCCGCCACTGGAGGCAGCGGCGGCGCCGGCGGTGGCTCGGATGCGCGAGAAGCGGCCGCCTGCAAGCACGCGCGAGAGGGAACCTTGTGGAATGGCCGTCGAGTGCGGCAGGAGTGGCGCAGCTGCGAGGTGGAGGCTGCCTTGCTGCTCTTCACCTTGCGAGGACGAGGCGCCAGACAGCACGCTGGGTGCGCTGGGGCGGTCGAGGGACTCGGCCATGGAGAGTCCCGGTGTGGCCATCAGGAGGTCCAGGTCTGCGCGCGAACAAGCAAACCCAACTCGTCGCCACGAGTTGGTTGGCGCGGACAGGAGCAGAACGCGCCACCTGCGGTCCAGGATCGAGACGATCCCGTGCTCGGTGCGGCGTCCCCGCACCGTCGCATCGGCCGTGCAGCGCGTCGAGCAGGGCGTGCCACGGGATGCTGCTCCCTCTCGACGCCCCCGCCGCGTCCACGCCCGCGCCGCCGGATACCGCCGCCAGCAGCAGCCCGCCCGAGGACGCGCTCCGGTTGGCCAGCGCCCCCGTTGCGCCGCTGCTGCTGCCCATGCGCGGCGCGATGCCCCCCGAGGAGCGCGTGCTGCGCGCGGCGAGCGTCTCGACGGCGGGCAGCAGCGTGCTCGCCGCGCGCGACGTGGCCGTGCTCTTGACGCCGCTCGACGCGTTGGACGCCGCGCCGACCAGGCTCGCCGACAGCTGCCGGTTGGGCGGGTCGGAGAGCGTGACGCCGCCCAGGTTGGAGTCCTCAGTGACGAGCTGCTGGGGCCGCGTGCGGCGCGAGGTGCCGTCGGGCGTGCCCCACGACCGCCCCAGCGCGCCCGGCGCGCCGCCGCCCGGGACGGCCTGGCTCGTCGGCGTCTTTGGCGACGGCTCGCCGTCCTGCGACGTGCGCTGCGAGAGGCTCAGCCTGCCGCCGTCGCCCGACCCGCGGAACGACGCGCGCCGCGGCAGGCCCGAAGGCGGCACGCCGGGCGGCGCCGCCGAGCCAAAGGGCGTGGGCAGCACCACGCCGCTGCCGCCGGCGGGCACGAGCGTGGCGCTCCTGGGCCCGGCGTCCACGTTGAGCGGCGGGGGCTGCGGGTCGAGCAGCACCGGCGCCGACGTGCGCACGTTGCTGCTGCTGCTGCGCCGCAGCTGACGCGCTGGGCTGGTCTGCAGCGTGGGCGTCGCACGCGAGCCACGGTTGCTGGCCGGGCCCGCGGGCGGCGGGCCCAGCGCTAAGGCGGGGGCGTCGCCCCCGCGCTGGAAGCTGAAGGACGTGCGGCCTGGGTCCTGAGCGCTGGGGTCGCCGCCGCCCTCGGGGGTGGTTGGGCCGGCGCCGTATCCGGCGTTGAGCTCCGAGATGGTGGGCGTGAGCGTGGGCTGCAGCACCAGGCCGCTGGGTTGGCGGGTGGGCGTGGGCGGGGGCTGGTGGAGGGAAGCGGCGCTGGGCTGGGCGGTCGGAGCGGCGGGCTCGTCCTTGCGCGTGATGAGGGCCTGCGCGATGTTGTTTGTGGCGGCTTGTGTGAGGGCGCCGCATGAGCTCATGAGCTGGAGCAGCAAGTCAGGCGCTTGGGTGGCCTGGCAGGGCGGCGTGAGTGAGCTCACCTGCAGGTGCGCCTGGACTGCTTCCATCTCCTGCACGCGGCGCTGCGCCACCGCAATGACGGCCTGCTGCTCCCTCAGCACCAGCGGGATGAGCTCCGCCATGCTCTGCGGTTTGGCCAAGGGTGGTGGTGGTGGTGGTGGTTAGCGGCTGACGCACCGTGCCACAGCCAAGAGGTGCACACCAGCGTCACCTCACCTGCAGCGGGCGGTTGCCGCGCTTGCGCGCCAGCACCCTCAGCCGCACCAGCACCAGCAGGCGCAGCCACACGCGCCGCCGCGCGGCGTGCATGCCGTGCCGCCACGCCGCCACCTTGGTGGCGCCCGCGGCTCCGCCCGAGGGCCCAGAGCCCTGCAGCGAGCCCCGACGGCCCCCCGTCAGCCTGCGCAACGTGGAGCCCCGAGAGGTGCAGCAAGTGAGTGTCGCTGGCGGACTGTTTGCCAGGAAGCTGCCAGCCCTGGCGGAATCCCACTGCTCGCTCGCCTGCTTGTCCTGGAGGGTGCAGCGTCCGCGTGGCCGTCCAGCTGCCGCTCCACCGCCCTGCACACGCGTGGCAAGCGGGCACACCAGGGAACGCACCACCTCGGAACCATCACCACCACGCCCGGTGACGCACACACTGGCACCTGCAGGAAGCTTCCTGCCTCACCTGGCGTCGGTGTGGAAGCGCATGCCCACCACCCTGGTCCTCGCCTTCTGCGCGTGCGTGAGCAGCGCGCGTCGATGCCGTCGTACGTCTGCGGCGTCCTGCAGGCTGGATAGCCGCTTTTGGCAGCCACTGGCCACGCACCTTTGCCCCCCCGGCTGTGATGCCAGCCGCCTCCTTGTAGGAGAAGCTCTCGCCGAGCCGCATCGCCGGGCGCAGCAAGCCTGCGGCACGCCGACGTAGGGAGCAGCCATCATGCCAATGCCATGCGTGGTGCTCTCATGCGCATGTTGAGGCCGCTGCTGAGCGGCGATGGCTTTTTGCGCGCTGCTCCGGCCCCAACTCTGTCAACGACTCAAGGCATCGGCCCGCACGGCCACCACGAGGCGCACGCCGAACGCGACCGATGCCTGGATGCACTGCATCGCCCCCTGAACAATGCATCGGCCCTGCCGCGCAGCGGACCGCGCTCTGCCGCAGTTGCCGTGCACCTGCATCTGCGGTACACGCAGGAGCGCACGCGAGGACCAAGCGCCGGGAAATGGCGCTCACCGAGTGGATGCGCCTCATCCAGATTGGTGGTCCTCTCGCTGCGGCACGCCTCGCTCCATCGCCGCTCCACCTGACTGGTCGTGTTCCCCATGACAGTGTGGGCGCGCTCTCTACAAGACACACGCTTCTCTGCTGCTAAGCCTCATCAATCTGGTCAGCAAGGACTCCTCCTGTGCGGCTGTCAGCCATGCAGAGGGGTGCGCGCCCGACGCCCTCCGGCCGCCACCATCATGCGATCGCCCTCGCACCAACACGTTGCAGCTCAGGGCAAGCACGAGTCCAGGACGAGCGAATCACGCGCACAAGGCGAATGCACGCCAATCACGCCGGGGTCCCGCAACGCAACAGCCCGACAGCTCACTTGCCGCCGCCCCACGCGCCCTTGGACCCTCCCGCGTTGCGGCTGGCAATCACCTCGCGCGCCGCCTCCACCCGCGTCCGCAGCTGGCTCATGTCCGACGCCCCCGCCGCGCTGGACGGCCGCGCCGTGCCCGCCGCCAGGCCAATCGTGATCTTGGTGCCGCCCTTGCCCTTCTTCTTGCCCCCGCCGCCGCCGCCGCTGCCACCGCCCGCTCCCACCCCGCCCCAATCCTCCTCCGCTTCCTGCTCCGCGTAGCAGCCCCGCTGCGCCGCGCCTCGTGACGAGGAGGAGGAGGAGGAGGCGGTGCTGGGAAGCGCGGGGAAGGCCTCCTGCTGCTGCTGCTGCGCGCGGCCGCTGGGGCTGGCGCCGCACGCCTCGCAGCTGGCGGCGTCGGGCGAGTTGACCAGCGTGCAGCGCGCACACGCCCAGCTGTGCCGCGCCTCGGCCGCCTCGGCCGCCGCCCGCGCCGCCTCGGGCGGCACCCACCCCGACACGCCGCCGCGCCCGCCTGCACGTGTGTCGCCGTTCCGTGCACACAAGATGCAAGCGGAGGTCAGTTTACGCCAGTCGCAAGCCCTCGAACGAGTCGAGCCAGGTGGGGCGGCAAGTGATAAGGACGCAGTGCGGCGGTGGGCGCGGGCGCGGGCGCACCGGAGGGCGGGCGCTGCGCGGCGGGCGAGGCCAGGTAGGCGCGGTGCGCGTCGAGCAGCGAGCCGCGTCGCTCAGGCACGGGGCACAGCGCAGCCAGCTCTGGCAGCAGGGCGGTGAGCCCTAGCGCCACGGCGTGGTCGTGGTAGGCCTCGGCCGACAGGTCGCCGCGCAGGAACGCAGACGAGTCCTGCGGGCGGCCCACGCAAGCACGAGGAGGGGGGGGGGCACAGCACGCCACTGCTGCCACGCGGCGATGGCAGGGACGACGGCGACGACGGCCGGAGGGCAGTGCGCTGCACACGGCAGTGTGCACGCCGCCCTCGAGTTGGCGGATGCTGGCGCATGGCGTACAGGTCGCGCGCCCTGGCTAGCCGCGACGCCTAGCAGCAGAGTCCCCCGCACCGCACGCCCAGCACCCGCGCCACCGCCACCGCCACACGCCGCGCACCTGCTTGAACGAAGCAAAGCGCGCCTCGTCGCTGAGCTGCGACTGGATCTTGGCCACCAGCTGGCGGTTGGCATGCTGCAGCCCCTGGCTCACGCTCAGCCCGCCGCCGCCCCCTCCGCCCGCCGCCGCCGCCGCCACTGGTGCCGGCTGCTGCTCTTCCTGCGGCGCCGCCTTGCTCCCGCCTCCTCCTCTTGCCTTGCCACCCTTTCCGGAGCTTGATGACGGCGACGACGCCGACGCCGACGAGGACACGGTGGCGGCGGCGGCGGCAGAGGGCGTCCCGGAGCCCCAGGGCGAGTTGTGCACGTACGTGACGGAGGAGGTGCCGCCCTTTGGCTTGCCGCCGAAGAGCAGCGCCTTGCCGCCCTTTGGCTGCTGCTGCGCCTTTGGCGGCGGCGCCGAGAGGCTGGGGAAGTCCGCCTCGGCGTTGATGGAGGGCGGCTGCGGCTGCTGCGGCTGCTGCTGGCGCTCCTGGTCGGCCGCCGAAGTGAGGAAGATGGACGACGTGTAGCGGGTGGGCGCGGCCGGCGGCGGCCCGGCGACGCCGGCGGCGCCCGGCGGCGGCGTGCGGCCGCGCGGCGGCGCCGAGGGCAGCGAGGGGAAGTCCTCGGCGGCGGCGAGCGCCGGCGGCGGCGGCGGCGGCGACGGCGCCGACGCGCGCTGCGCCGCGGCTGCCAGCGTCAGCGAGGGCGCCGCCGCCGCCACCGTTGCCATGCTTGCCGCCGCTGCGGCGGCCGGCGCCGGCGACGCAGCTCGTGCTGTCGAGGGGCGCGGCGGCGTACCCGGCGGCGCGACCCCTCCCCCTCTACTCCCGCCACCAGCTCTTGCCGCCGTCGTGGCAGGCTCTGGCCATTGCGACGTCAGCGCGTCAAAGGCGCCGGCGCCGCCGCCGCCAGCATCGCCGCCGCC
>VFQP010003973.1_pt1 | contig 14345 bp, 13 predicted proteins | sample 3512351 | NCBI WGS metagenome assembly VFQP01 (sample SAMN10412372, study PRJNA504923) | tailings metagenome | isolation source: Relicate 1 Philex TSF1 revegetated site | place: Philippines: Tuba, Benguet | collected 2017-08-29 | reverse complement strand
CGACGACACGTTCACGATCTTGCGGAACACTTCGCGCCCTGCATCCTGGTCGGCCTGGAACTGCGCCTTCAGGTGCGGGTAGGCCGCGCGCAGGATACGGAACGGCGCGGTCATGTGGCAGTCAAGAATGGCGTACCACTGCTCGTCCGTCATCCGCTGGATCACGTCGTCCCAGGTGTAGCCGGCGTTATTGACGAGGATGTCGATGCTGCCGAACGTCTTGATCGCCGTGCCGATGTAGCGTTCCGCAAAGTCCGGCGCGGTGACGCTCCCCACACAGGCCACGGCTTCGGCGCCGTTCCTGCGCAGCATTTCGACGGTCTCGTGCGCCGGGTCGGCGTCTAGGTCGTTGACGACGAGGCGTGCGCCTTCGCTCGCCAGTTTCAGTGCGATGGCCTGTCCGATGCCACGGCCGGAACCGGTGACGAGGGCGACCTTTCCATCAAGCTTTCCCACGGTATCTCCTTGATGCTAGGGAATTACAGGGCGACGACCGCGTCGCCGAGGATCTTGGCCTCGCCGTACTGGTTGGTCGTCTGGATTTCGAGGCGCGCGCGTTTCTCGCCCCCGGCCTCGAACACCTCGGTCACGCGGCCTGAGCAGATGATCTGGTGGCCGAGGTGAGTAATGCCGACAAAGCGCACGCCGAAGTCACGGATCTGGCGCTGGTCCACCCACTGCGTCAGGAGGCGGCCGAGCCAGGCCATCGACAGCATCCCGTGCGCGAACACGTCGGTCATGCCGGCCTTGCGGGCGTAGTCGACGTCGATATGGATGGCGTTATGGTCGCCCGATGCGCCTGCGAACAGCGCCAGCATGGTTCGGTTCACCGGCGGAAGCGTCAACGGGGGCAAGCTGTCGCCAGCCTTGAGGGCGGCGAGGTCGGTGTTGTTCATGAGTCTGTCTCCGGTTTAGCCATTGCGATGCACCAGCACGCTGCGCAGGTCCGCCACGTGCTCGCCGTGCTGGTTGGTCACGCGCGTCTCGCGCACGAGGAAGGACAGCGCGCCACCTTTCTTGTCGTAGATATCCGCGATACGGCTCTCGAAGCGCAGCGTGTCGCCGGCATAGGCTGTGCGGTGGTACGTGAACGACTGCTCGCCATGCAGGATGCGGGACGGGATGATGCCGACATCCTGGCGCCACTCGGTGGTGGGCTGGGTGAACTCCAGCGAGAACAGGAACGTCGGCGGCAGCGGCAGGTCGGGGTGGCCGGCGTCGCGCGCGGCCGAATCGTCGGTGTAGACGGGGTCGGTCTCGCCGATGGCCTTGGCGAAGAAGCGCAACTGGCTCGCCTCGGCCTTGGCGTGGAAGTTCGGCAGTGCCTTGCCGATGTGCGATTTGTCGAGCATGTCGATGTCTCCCTGAAGCGGACGTCAAGCCTTCTTGAAGGCGGTCACCACGCAGGCGCCGCCCAGCCCGAGGTTGTGCTGCAGCGCGATCTTGGCGCCCGGCACCTGCCGGTCGCCGGCCGTGCCGCGCAGTTGGTGGACCAGCTCATAGCACTGGGCAAGGCCGGTGGCGCCCAGTGGATGGCCCTTGGACAGCAGGCCACCCGACGGATTGACCACCCACTTGCCGCCGTAGGTGTTGTCGCCGTCCTCGACCAGCTTTTCGCCTTCGCCTTCCTTGCAAAGGCCCAGCCCCTCGTAGGTCAACAGTTCGTTCTGTGCGAAACAGTCGTGCAGTTCGATCACGTCGATATCATCGGGGCCAATGCCGGCCTGCTCGTACACCGAGCGCGAGGCCGACTTGGTCATGCCCACGCCCACCAGGTCGATCATGTTGGGCGACTCGAACGCATCCGGCTGATCCGTGGTCATCGCCTGGCCAGCGATGAACACATCCGTCCGCAGGCCGTGCTTGCGTGCGAATGCCTCGGACACCACGATGGCTGCCGCCGCGCCGCAGGTGGGCGGGCAGGCCATCAGGCGCGTCAGCACGCCGTCCCACACGGACGGCGCGGCCAGCACGTCCTCAGGCGTCACCACTTTGCGGAAGAGTGCCAGCGGGTTGTTGGCGGCGTGGCGGCTTGCCTTGGCGCGGATCTTCGCGAAGGTCTCCAGCTTCGTGCCGTATTTCTCCATATGGGCAAGGCCGGCGCCGGCGAACATGCGGATCGCGCCCGGCAGTTCGCAGCCCGGCTGGATCTTTTCGACCAATGCCAGCGTACGGCTCATGGCGCGCGGACGGTCGTCCCAATGGCTGGCGAGCGCGCCTGGCTGCATTTCCTCGAAGCCAACCGCGATGGCGCAGTCCACCGTGCCACTTTGCACGGCCTGCCGGGCCAGAAACAGCGCCGACGAGCCGGTGGCGCAGTTGTTGTTGACGTTGATGACGGGTACGCCGCTCAGGCCCACGCGATACAGCGCGGCCTGCCCGCAGGTCGAGTCACCGTAAACGTAGCCGGCATAGGCCTGCTGCACGTCGGTATAGGACAGGCCGGCGTCTTCCAGCGCCTGGCTGATGGCCTGTGCGCCCATCTCGTCATAGTGGGCGCTCGCGCCGGGCTTGGCGAACGGGATCATGCCGACGCCGGCGACAAATACATTGCGTGTCATGGGACTTCTCCTCCTTCGGAAATTTTCTGTCTGGGATTTCAGAGCTTGCGCGAGATCAGTTCGCGCATGACTTCGCTGGTGCCGCCGTAGATGCGGTTCACGCGCGAGTCCACGAAGGCGCGGGCGACGGGGTACTCCATCATGTAGCCGTAGCCGCCGTGGAGTTGGACCATCTCGTCGAGCGCCTTGCCTAGCGTCTCGGTGGCAAAGAGCTTGGCCAGGGCGGACTCTTCCAGCGTTAGGCGACGGCGCATATGCTCGCCAAGGTAGTAGTCCACCATCAGGCGCACGGCAATGGCCTGGGCCTGGATGTCGGCCAGCTTGAAACGGGTGTTCTGGAAGTCCCACACGGTCTGGCCGAACGCCTTGCGCTCCTTCACATACGCCAGCGTGTGCTCTAGCACGGCTTCGAGGCGGGCGGCGGCGCCCACGGCGATCGAGAAGCGCTCCTGCGGCAGTTCCTGCATCAGGTAGCCGAAGCCCTTGCCTTCCTCGCCCAGCAGATTTGAGACCGGCACGCGCACGTTGTCGAAGAACAGCTCGGCGGTGTCCTGCGCATGTTGGCCAACCTTCTCCAGCTTGCGGCCGCGGCGGAAGCCCTCGCGATCCGCTTCCACGACGATTAGGCTGATGCCCTTCGCGCCAGCGGCCGCGTCGGTCTTGCAGACCACGACGATCAGGTCGGCAGTCAGGCCGTTGCTGATGAAGGTCTTGCTGCCGTTGATGATGTACGCGTCGCCGTCGCGCACGGCGGATGTGCGGACGGCCTTCAGGTCGCTGCCGGTGCCCGGTTCGGTCATGGCGATGGCGAGGATGGTCTCACCCGAGCATGCGCCCGGCAGCCACTTTTGTTTCTGTTCCTCGTTGCCTATGCGGGCGATGTACGGGGCGATGATGTCGGAATGCATGCCGAAGCTGATGCCGGACAGGCCGCAGCGATGGTATTCCTCGGCCATCACGGCGGAGTGGCCGTAGTCACCGCCGCCACCGCCGAGTTCAACTGGCAGTGTGACGCAAAGCAGCCCCTCTCGGCCGGCTTTCAGCCAAGTCTGGCGGTCGACCTGGCCGGCCTTGTCCCACTCGGCCTGCCTCGGCACGCACTCGCGCTCGAAGAAGCGGCGCACGGTAGTGCGGAACATCTCATGGTCTTCGCGATAGACGGTACGGTTGGGTTGCACTGAAAACTCCTCTTGCCTGGATTCGAGGTCGACGAGGACGGCTGGCCGCTTTGAATAGCGGTGCCTTAGCCCGGCGACGGGTTGTGTTGCCTATGGGAATGTTCGGGAATGGCGGGCGGCGCCAGCCCACCGGCGTTGGGGGGGGCTGGATCAGACGATCCCGGCACCCGCCCGCATCACCGTCGATGGATCGGTGCCTCTCATCTCGTTATCTCTACGGTGTGTTCATGGCCAATCGCTTTCAACCCGCGCCGTGCCGTGGCCGGTACATCGGAATGATGGCGGGGCAGACCCCCACGCGGCCCACCTGGAAGCAATGGGCGTTCTATCGGGCATTCGCGTGCTGGAATTCGAGGGCATTGGCCCGGGGCCGTTTGCGGCGATGCTGCTGGCCGACATGGGAGCGGATGTGATCCGCGTGGACCGCCCGGTGGCGGCGGCGGACCTCGGCCCGAAGATCCACGGCAAGCGTGTCGACGTGGTCGGGCGCGGCCGGAGCTCGGTGACGCTCGACCTCAAGCGGCCCGAGGCCGTCCAGGCTGCGAGGGCGCTGATGGAGAAGGCGGACGTGGTGATCGAGGGCTTTCGCCCCGGCACGATGGAACGCCTCGGTCTGGGCCCGGAGCAGGCACTTGCGTGCAATCCGCAGCTGGTCTACGGCCGGATCACGGGTTGGGGCCAGACTGGCCCGCTGGCGCTGAGCGCCGGCCACGATCTCAACTACATCGCGCTGTCCGGCGTGCTATCGGCGATCGGCCGTGGCGACGACGCACCTGTGCCGCCGCTGAACCTCGTGGGCGACTACGGCGGCGGTGGCATGCTGCTCGCTATGGGCGTGCTCGGTGCGCTCCTTCATGCGCAGCGCACCGGCGCAGGCCAGGTAGTGGATGCCGCGATGATGGAAGGCGCGGCCCAACTTGCGTCCGTGGTTTGGGGCGTGCTCGCATCGGGCCATTGGCGCGAAGCGCGCAGCAGCAATCTGCTCGACGGCGGCACGCCCTGGTATGACAGCTACGCCACCAGCGACGGCCACTACATGGCCGTGGGCGCGGTGGAGGAGCGCTTCTATCAGGAACTGCTGCAGAAGCTCGGTCTTGCCGATGCGGACCTGCCAGCGCGCAGCAACCGCGCGGACTGGCCGGTACTGCGGCAGAACTTCAAGATGGCGTTTCGATCGCGTACCCGAGACGAATGGTGCGCGATCTTCGAAGGCAGCGATGCCTGCGTGGCGCCGGTGCTCAAGTTTTCCGAAGTCGCGCGGCATCCGCACAGCGTAGCACGCGGCAGCTTCGTCGAGGTCGACGGCGTCACACAGCCGGCACCCGCGCCGCGCTTCTCGGTAACGCCGTCAACGATCCGCCGAACCGCACCGGGGCGCGGCGAACACGGCGGGCAGGCGCTGGAAGCCTGGGGCTTCGATGCCGCTGCCATCGCCGGGCTGACCGGCCTCGGCCTGGGTTTCACGGCAGCAGGCGCTAATCGTGCCGATGGCGACGCCGCCTGAACCTTCACTCCATCCCATGCATCCCAAGCCTTCCACCATGCGTCACGCCTATATCGTTTCTCCCCTGCGCACGCCGGTCGCCAAGTTTGGCGGCGCGCTCGCGCCGCTGACCGCCGCCGACCTCGCGGCTCACGTAGTGCGCGCCGTCCTGGAACGATCGGGTGCGCCGGCCGACAGCATCGACGAGGTGATCGTCGCCCAGTCGTACCAGTCGAGCGAAGCGCCGTGTATCGGCCGCTACGCCGCCTCGCTTGCCGGCCTGCCTGAGACCGTCTCCGGCTATGCGGTGGATCGTCGCTGCGGATCCGGACTGCAGGCCGTGATCGATGCCGCGATGCAGGTGCAGGGCGGCGTGGCCAACGCCGTGCTGGTGGCCGGCGTCGAGAGCATGAGCAATATCGAGTACTACACCACCGACATGCGCTGGGGCGCGCGGCTGGGCAGCGTTTCCCTGCACGACCGACTCGACCGTGGCCGTGTGAACTCGCAACCCGTGCGCCGGTATGGCGTGATGGCCGGCGGAGCCGCAGAAACGGCCGAGAACCTAGCCGCGGACTATGGCATCTCGCGCGAGGAGAGCGACCGCTATGCCGTACGCAGTCACCAACTTGCCACCGAGGCGTGGAAGGCGGGGCGCTTCGACGAGGAAGTGGTGCCAGTGCCCGTGCCGCAGCGCAAGGGCGAGTCGAAGCTGTTCAGCCGCGACGAAGGCATTCGCGAGGATGCCAGTCTCGAAGTGATGGCAAGGCTGCCGGCGCTGTTGCGCGGCGGCACGGTGACGGCGGGCAACGCCTGCCAGCAGAACGACGCCGCGTCGGCTTGCCTCGTGGTGTCGGAGGACTACCTGAGGTCCCACGGACTGGAGCCGATGGGCCGGCTGTCCGGCTGGGCGGCGGCGGGCTGCGATCCGCTGCGGATGGGCATCGGCCCGGTTCCCGCTGTCGGGAAGTTGCTGCCGCGCTTGGGCATGACGCTGTCCGACATCGACCTCATCGAGGTCAACGAAGCCTTTGCCGTGCAGATACTCAGCGTGCTGAAGGCATGGGGTATCAGCGCCGATGACCCGCGCATCAACGTCAACGGCTCCGGCATCTCGCTGGGCCACCCGATCGGCGCCACCGGCGTGCGCATTCTCACGACGATGCTGCACGAGATGCGCCGCCGCAAAGCGCGCTTTGGCGTAGAAACCATGTGCATCGGCGGTGGCCAGGGGCTTGCGGCCGTGTTCGAGCTTGTCTGAACGAATCGGATCGAATGGAACTGAATTGAAGGAGTACGACATGAAAGACAGTCATGCCGACGCGCCGCGCTGCGCCTCGGAGCAGCCATGGCGCCAACAGGATGGCGGACTCGTGCTGCTTGCCTATCGCCATCGCGGCAGCGACGTGCTGCACTTCCCGCCGCTGCCGTTGACTTCGCCACAGTCCGATGGGATGGAACTGGTCGCACTGCATGGCGCGCCCACGCTCTACAGCTACACCGTGATGCATCCGTCCCCGAAAACTGGCCTGCCGCCGACACCGCTCGGCCTGGCCGATTTCCCGGAAGGCGTGCGCATCTTTGGCCGGCTGGTGTACCCGGAAGGCCGCCGCCCGGCCGTTGGCGACCCCTTGCGGGCGTGCCTCGTGCATACCGCAGAGGGACCGATCTACGCGTTCGAACCCGTATCCGGTCCGACCCAAGCTGAGGTGAACCGATGAACAAGCCAATCTACATTGCAGGCGTCGCCATGACCCGCTTCGGCCGCCACGATGGCTCGATGCAGGACCTTGCCCAAACCGCCGTGCACGATGCCGTGCGGGATGCCGATGTCGACCTGCGTGAAGTGCAGGCCTTCTACGCCGCTAACGTCTTCGGCGGCATGGTGCTGGGGCAAGTGCTGTTGCGCGACCTCGGCGTGACGGGTCCCGCCGTCTATAACGTCGAGAACGCGTGCGCCAGCGGCGCCACCGGCGTGCACCTGGCCTGCCACGCGCTGCAGGCCGGGGTCTACGACACGGTGGTGGTCTTCGGTGCGGAGCAACTGACCGCGCTGGGGGGCGGCGCGCTGCCGCTGCAGAAGAACGACTACATGACGTCGCTGTATGCCCGGGCTGGCCTGACACTGCCGTCCGTGTATGCGATGCGCGCAACGCGCTACATGCACGAATTCGGCCTGAGGCCGGAGGTGCTGGCCGAAGTGGCAGTGAAGAACCGCCGGCACGGTGGCCTGAATCCGTATGCGCAGACGCGGACAGGCGTCAGCGTGGACGAGGTGATGGGGTCGCGCATGGTGTTCGACCCACTGACGCTGCTGCAATGCTGCCCGTCGGCCGTCGACGGTGCCGCTGCGCTGGTGCTGACCACATGCAAGCCGACGACGCATGCGAGGCCGGTGCGCGTCCTGGCGTCGGTCGTCCAGTCCGGCCGCCAGGAAGTGGGCCACGACGACATCCTGGCCGCCGAGATTACGGCGAGAGCTGCAAATCTTGCCTATCGCGAAGCGGGCGTAAAGCCCGCCGACCTCGACATGGTGGAACTGCACGACGCCTTTACGATCGCCGAGCTGATCTACTACAACGCGCTCGGTCTGTGCGAGCGGGGCGAGGCGCATGCGTTGCTGCAGTCGGGGGCGACCGCGCTGGGCGGCCGCGTTCCGGTCAATCCGAGCGGTGGCCTGCTCGCCAAGGGCCACCCGCTGGGCGCCACCGGCGTGGCCCAGATGGTGGAAGCCGTGTGGCAACTGCAGGGCCGCGCGGGAGACCGCCAGATTCCTGACGCCGAACTGGCGCTGACGCAATGCACTGGCGGTGGCATCGCCGGGGTCGATCACGCAGCATCTGCGGTGCACATCCTTGGCCACTGACAGAACAGGAGGGATCATGAAAAAGCAAATCGCTGTCGTTACCGGCGGCGCGCAAGGCATTGGCCTCGGCATCGCCATGGCACTGCTGGAAGCAGGACACGCGGTCGCCGTGTTCGATCTGAATGGCAAGGCGCTGGAGAAGCTGGCCGTCGAAGCAGCGGAGCACGCTGACCGGCTGATGGTGCTGCGCGTGGACGTGACATCGGACGCCGAAGTGCAGGCGGCCGTCGCCCAGATCAAAGCCCGCTGGAAGACGCCCGACATCCTTGTCAACAACGCCGGCATCACCCGGGACAAGCGGTTCATCAAGATGACGGAGGAAGACTGGGACTTCGTCATCGACGTGAACCTGAAGTCGCAGTTCCTGTGCGCCCGCGCGGTGGTGCCGGGCATGATCGAGCAGGGCTATGGACGCATCGTCAATATCTCGTCGCGCGCGTGGCTGGGCGGCTTTGGCCAGTCAAACTACTCGGCGGCCAAGGGCGGGGTAGTGAGCCTGACGCGCTCGCTCGCCATCGAGCTGGCCCGCAATGGCATCACCGTCAACGCCGTTGCCCCGGGCATCGTCGAGACACCGCTGATGGCGACGTACACCGACGAGCAGCGTGACCGGCTCAAGGCCACCGTGCCGGTCGGCCGCATTGGACAGCCCGAGGATATTGCACAGGCCGTGCTGATGTTCGCCGGCAGGAATGCGTCGTACATCACGGGGCAGACGCTCTATGTCTGCGGCGGCCGCTCGCTGTCAAGCCCGAGCGTCTGAAGGAGCCGACCATGACCATCCACTATCGGCAGAAGGGCCACGTGGCGGTGCTGACGCTGGACGCGCCCGAATCGCTCAACGCGCTGACCGTCGAGGAACTGGTGGCGCTGCGCGAGCGGCTCGCCCAATGCCAGGATGACGACGGCGTGCGCGCCATCGTCATCACTGGTGCGGGCGAGCGAGCCTTCTGCACCGGCGCAAACCTGAAGGCGACACTGCCGCCGTCCACCGGTTTCGCAGCGGGAGCCTTCAAGAGCCGTGCCGGCGAGGCCAGCATGGGCGGATACACACGGCTGCTGGACCTGAGCGACCTGCAGATCTGGAAGCCGATCATTGCGGCGATCAACGGCTATTGCTTGGGCGGGGGGCTGGAGCTGGCGTTGCAGTGCGACCTGCGTATCGCTGCCGATTCCGCGAGTTTCGGCCTGCCGGAAGTCAAGGTTGCCAGCGTGCCCGCCGTCGGTGGCGTCCAGTACCTGATGCGTGCCGTGCCGGCCGCCCATGCGATGAAGCTGGCGATGACCGGCGAGCGCATCGACGCCGCCGAGGCGTTGCGCATCGGCCTGGTCAGCGACGTGGTGGCGGCTGCCGGCCTGATGGACCTTGCCGAGCGTCTGGCCACGCGTATTGCGGCCAACGGTCCACTGGCCGTGCAGGCAGTCAAGCAGCTCGCGGTGCAGACCGCGCACCTGGCGCCGCGCGAATTCGTGGCGCAGGCCAACCTCCAGTGGGGTCTGCTGCGTGATAGCGCCGACCGTATCGAAGGCCGCACGGCCTTTGCCGAAAAGCGTCCACCAGCCTATCGCGGTGCCTGAGGTGGAGCAAGGAGAGCAGTTACCATGAATTTCAGCCTGACAGAAGACCAGGACCTGATGGTCAGCGCCACCCGGCGCATGGTGCAGACGCGCATCGAGCCCATATTGCGCAAGCATCCGGTTAGCCAGCCGTTGCCCAAGGCGGCCATGCTGGAGATCTTCGCCGCATTTGCCGAGCTTGGCATCACTGCGCCACGCATCCCGGTGGAAGCCGGTGGTGGCGGCCTGAAGATGCTCGACTACGGGATGATCCTCGAACAGTTGCCGCCGGTGGTGGCGCTGTCGCTGGCGTCGCACGAGGGCACGATCCTGCGTATCCACCTTGGTTGCCCGGACGAGATTCGCGAGCGCTACCTCCCGGACCTGATCGCGGGCCGCAAGATCGCCTGCACCGCGAACACCGAGGCCAATGCAGGTTCCGATTCGGGAGCGATCCGCACGCGCCTGGAGATAGACGGCGATGACGCCTACCTGACCGGCCGCAAGATGTGGATCACCAACGCCTCCATCTGCGACGTGGTTAATGTGTCGTGCGTGGAGGGTATCGGCGAAGACGGTCGGCCGATCACGCGCCGCGCGCTGGTCGACCGCCACGAGGTCGATTTCGAGATCCGCGAGACCGGTATCACCGGCCTGCAGCAAGGCCATCTGAGCGAACTGGTGTTCGAGCGCACCCGCGTGCCGGCCAACCACATCATGGGCGAGGCCGGCGACGCGGCGAAGACGCTGACCATGGCGTGGAACGGAAACCGTCCGTTGCTCGGGTTGATGTGCGTGCATCTTGCACAGAAGGCGTTCGAGATGGCCGTCGAGTACGCGAAGTCGCGCCAGCAGTTCGGCAAGCCGCTGGCCAGCCACCAGCTCGTGCAGAAGGACCTTGCAGATATCGAGACGATGATCGTGTCGTCCCGTCTGCTGTGCTACCACGCGCTTGACTGCATTGACCGCGGCTTGCGCGCCAACGGCACGTCCGCGATGGCCAAGCGCTACGCCACGCAAGCGTGCGAGCGAGCCATCCACCTGGCCATGCAGGTGCACGGTGCGATGGGCATCAGCGAGGAACTCGGGCTGGAACGCATGTGGCGCGACGCCCGCGTGTTTCAGGTGCCAGACGGCATGAACGGCATCCTTGCCCTGATCCAGGGTCGTGAATTGACAGGCACGGCGGCCTTCCGCTGAACGATGCCAACTCCATAAAGAGACACTGAGAGAGACACCATGAACGAAAAGATGATGGAAGGAAAGGTTGTGATTGTCACTGGCGCGGGCCGTGGCATCGGGCGCGAGATTGCACTGGCGATGGCGCGTAACGGTGCGAAGGTCGTCGTCAACGACGTGGGTGTGACCGTAACCGGCGATGCGAGCCAGGAGGATCCGGCCGAGGAAGTGGCGGGCCTGATCCGTGCCGAGGGTGGCGAGGCGGTCATCAGCCGCGAAAGCGTGTCCGAAGCGGACAGCGCCGCGCGCATAGTGGAAGCGGCAGTCGACCACTTCGGGCGCATCGATACCGTGGTCAATAACGCCGGCATCCTGCGCGACCGCATCTTTCACCAGATGACTCCCGAGGAATTCGATGCGGTGATGCGTGTGCATATCTACGGCGCCTTCAACATGAGCCGCGCCGCGGCCACGCACTACCGCAACCAGAAACGTGGCAACTTCGTCCACATGACGTCGACGTCCGGCCTGATCGGCAATATCGGCCAGGCCAACTATGCCGCCGCCAAGATGGGCGTGGCCGGGCTGTCGAAGGCCATCGCGCTGGACATGGCCCGCTACAACGTCCGCTCAAACTGCATCTCGCCGTTCGCGTGGAGCCGCATGGCCGGCGCGATTCCGGAGACGCCGGACCAGGTAGAGCGCATTGCCAAGGCTAGGACCATGTCGCCGGCCGATATCGCGCCGCTTGCCGTGTTCCTGGCAAGCGACGCGGCTGCCACTGTCAATGGCCAGATCTTTACCGTGCGCCGCAACGAGATCTTCCTGATGAGCCAGCCACGCCCGGTGCGCGCCATGCAGCGCAGCGACGGCTGGACGCCGCAGACGCTGGCCTCGCACCTGCTGCCGGCCATGGCGCCTTCGTTCTTCCCCGTGGAAGTGTCGGGACAGGTATTCGCCTGGGACCCAGTCTGAGGAGCCGAACATGGATTTCACGATTCCTGGCGAATGGGTGGACTTCGGGGACGCGCTGCTGAAGTTCATCGACCGAGAGGTTGCGCCGCTGGAGCACGAGCACCGCGCATTGCTGTCGAGCGAACGCACGGTCTACACGGACGACGGCCGCTTCAGCCCCGAAGTGCTGGCGCTGCGCCGGCAAGTGCGGATGCGCTCGGCGGAGATGGGGTTCTACACGGCACTGTCCCCCGAGTCGCTGGGCGGCGGCGGGCTCGGCGCGCAAGCGGCATGCTACGTGCAGGAGCGCCTGAACGCGCATTGCGGCCCCGATAGACCGCTGGTGCAGACGGTGGTGTTGCCGTCGCCGTTTACGAATGGCCTGTCGCCCGTGCTGAAACACCTCGACCCGGCAGTGCTGGACATGGTGCATGCCAACTTGGCAAGCGGCGGCAAGACCATGTGTTTCGGCTTGTCCGAGCCGGACGCCGGTTCGGACGTCTTCGGCATGCGCACCCGGGCGGTGCGGGACGGCGACCACTGGATCATCAACGGCGCCAAGCAATGGATCACCAACGCGCCTTACGCTGACTACGCGATGGTTTTCGCCGTCACCGATGAGGAGAAGGCGCGGGCGCACAAGGGTGGCATCACGGGCTTCTTCCTGCCGACCGCTACGCCTGGTTTCTCCGTGCCGAGCGTGATCCCGACCATGGGCCACCTCGGCGGCGACATCGCTATCGTCTCGCTGGAGGACGTGCGCGTGCCCGACACTTACCGCCTTGGCCCCGTCGACAAGGGGCTGCAGGTGGCACTCGACGGCGTCAACGCCGGCCGCCTGAGCATGGCGGCGTCGTGCGTCGGCCTCGCACAGTGGGCGCTTGCGCAGGCGATCGAGTATTCCAAGGTCCGCAAGACCTTCGGCGGTCCGATCAGCCATCACCAGGCCGTGCAGTTCATGCTTGCCCAGTGCGCGATGGACATATACGCCGCCAAGTCGATGATCCGTCATTGCGCATGGCTGGTGGACCAGGGGATGCCCGCCACCAAGGAAGTGTCGATGGTCAAGGCGTCGGCCACGGAGATGGTGGGCCGGGTGTTCGACCGCGCCATCCAGGTCCACGGCGCCATGGGCCTGACCAACGAGCTGCGGCTGGAAGCGGGCTATCGCTATGCCCGCACACTGCGGATTCCAGACGGTACTTCGGAAATCCAGCGCCGCACCATCGCCCGCCAGCTTCTTGGCGGTGACACTGAAATCTGAACGCATAGACAGGAGGAGACATGACAATGCCTTCCGCCATTCTCGAGCGCCCGGCCGGCACGCTCATTCTCGACCGCAAGTACGCCAGGGCCGGCTTGCCGGACCGCGTGCACGTGCCCGATACCACGGCATTCGAGAACCTCGAATTCTCCGCTCGCCGCTACCCTGGCAAGACTGCGGTCCAGTTCTACGGTGCGGCTCACTCGTACGCTGCCCTGCTGCGCGAGGCAGAAGGGCTCGCGGGCTATCTGCAGCACTGCGGCGTCCAGCCTGGCGACCGCGTGATGCTGTTCAGCCAGAACTGCCCGCAGTTCATCGCCGCCTATTTTGCGATCCTGCGTGCGCAGGCTGTGGTGGTTCCCGTCAACGCGATGCTGCTGGAAGATGAATTGCGTCATATCGCCACCGACAGTGGTGCCGTGGCCTGCTTCGCGGCGCAGGAGCTGGCGTCGCAACTGTCGCCGTTGCTCGGTGCGACGCCGTTGCGTACGGTGATCGTCCATGCCTACGGCGACGCACTTGGCGACGACGACGCGGGCCTGGCTATCCCGGACTGGGTGCGCGTGCGCTGCACCGCCGACAGCCTGCCGCCCGGCACTGTGAGTTGGCTGTCCGCGCTGGCGGCAGGGCACCGGCCACGCCCGTACGCCGGCAAGCAGTCCGATCTCTGCATGCTGCCGTACACGTCAGGCACCACCGGCGCACCGAAGGCCTGCATGCACGACCATCGCACCGTGATGACCTCGGTGTCCGGCTCGCAGCTCTGGAGGAACACCAGTGCCGAGGCCTGCTATCTCGCCGTTGCGCCGATGTTCCACCTGCTCGGCCTGCAGAACGGCATCAACGGCCCGGTGTTCATGGGCGGCACCATCGTGCTGCTGCCGCGTTGGGAAGCCCGCACCGCCGCGCAACTGATCGAGCGCCATCGCGTGACGTTCTGGGGCGCGCTGCCGCCGATGCTGGTCGATTTCTTCAGCCAGCCCGACATCGAGACGCGTGACATCGGCAGCCTGCGGGTGGTGGCCGGCGGCGGCGCGGCCATGCCGGAGAACACGGCCACGCTGATGCGCGAACGGTACGGGCTGCAGTACCTGGAGGGCTACGGCCTGACCGAGACGGCGTCGTTCCTGTTCGCCAATCCGATGCACCGGCCCAAGCCTTCGTGCCTGGGCGTGCGTACGTATGGCGTGGAAGCGCATGTGATCGACCCGGAGACACTGCAGTCGCTGCCGGCGGGCGAGGTGGGCGAGATCGTCGTCCATGGCGCGCAGAGCATGCATGGTTACTGGAACAATCCGAAGGC
>VFQP010003972.1_pt1 | contig 14347 bp, 11 predicted proteins | sample 3512351 | NCBI WGS metagenome assembly VFQP01 (sample SAMN10412372, study PRJNA504923) | tailings metagenome | isolation source: Relicate 1 Philex TSF1 revegetated site | place: Philippines: Tuba, Benguet | collected 2017-08-29 | reverse complement strand
TCCCGACGACGGCCTGACGCTGAATGCATGGTTCGCGCCGCCCGTGAAACGTGACGGTAAAATTATCGTCTATTACCACGGCAATGCGGGCCACATCGGCCACCGCGCGGCTAAGGTTCAGCATTTCATCGACAAGGGCATGGGCGTTTTGCTGGTGGATTACCGTGGTTTTGGCGGCAACTACGGCAACCCGACCGAACAGGGGCTATACCACGACGGCCGCGCCGCCATCCGCTTTCTGGAGCAGCAGGAATACACCATATCCCAACTCGTGATTTACGGCGAAAGCATCGGCAGCGGCGTGGCAACGCAGATTTCCTACGAAATCCAGCCGCGTTATCTGATTTTGGAGGCGCCTTTTTCCAGTACCGCCGATGTGGCGAAGAGGCAATATTTCTTCCTGCCTGTCGATTTCCTGATGAAAGACCGCTTCGATAATATCGAAAAAATCGCCGATATCAAAACATCGCTGCTGGTGGTGCATGGCGATGAAGACAGCGTGATCCCGATCGAACTGGGTCACAAACTGTTTGAACGCGCAGGGCATCCCAAAGAATTCATCACCATCAACGGCGGGCGCCACAACGATCTGTACGACCATCATGCGGGCCATGTCATCGCCGAATGGCTGGAAAAGCAGGTCGAAACGGAAGCCACGATCAAGCCGGAATAATGAACGGATCGTTCACAGATAGCATCCGCACCGCCACGGCAGACGTGGCAAGACAGGCGCGCCATGTGCGCCTGAACGTGGCGCGCATCGCACCATTTACACAGGAACTTCTGCAAAGCCGCAAGGCGCAGATGACCGAACTTGACCAGCAAACATTGGGCGGCGGCAATACGCTGGAGGATAAAATTGCCTATGCGCTGGCGCTTGATGCGGTCAATTTCGGGTCGGGCTATTTCGAACTGGCCAAGCAAAGCGGCGTGGCGCTTGAATATGCCGATCTGGCGCTGCATCTGCGCCGCGCGTTTAACGGTCGCGGCTGGGGTGATACGGCGCGATGGGTATCGATCAATGCCGCAGACTGTCATGATGCCTTTCATATCCCGCCTGCGGCGCATGTGCGGCTCGATGAATTAATGGTTCTGTTTGCGCGTCATTTGAACGAAGCGGGCGTGCGTTTGCGGGACGAATATGGCGGCAAGGCCGCGCATTTGCTTGAGGCGGCCGAAGGCTCGGCCGAAGCATTGGCCGCGCGCGTGGGCGCGTGGGATGGATTTAAAGACGCGTCCATATATGGCGGAATGTCCGTGCCTATTTTTAAACGGGCGCAGATTTTTGCAGCCGATGTCTGGCTGGCGCTGCGCGGTACGGGCCATGCCGATTTTTCCGACATTGATCGCCTGACAATTTTTGCAGACAACATGGTGCCGCACGTGCTGCGCCATGCGGGCGTTTTGGCGTATGATGCCGATTTGGCGGCGCGTATCGATGCAGGCCATGAAATTGCGGCAGGCAGTGCTGAAGAAATAGAACTGCGCGCGCTTGCCATCCATGCGGTCGAGCGTATGCGCGACGCCGCCCATGCCATGGGGCGCACAGATATTTGTGCGGTCAATCTGGATCATATTCTCTGGAACCGCGGATATGAAGATGATTTGATCGCTTTGCCGCGCCACCGCACCCTGACGGTCTGGTATTAAACGGATGCGCTATCGATTTGCTTTTTACGCTTGCGCAGGATGCTGACAAGCCCGCCGATAACGGCGCCGGCAGTCATGGCGGCGTAAATGGGTACGCTGGGCACCAGCAATGTCGAAAAAAGCCCGGCAATACCGCCCAGCACGGCCGCGCGCAAAAACAGCTTCCACAAAAAGAAAAATGCCGACAGCGTTAAAAACAGCACGTTTACCCCGACGCGGAAAATGCCGATCGCCGTCGCGATATAAGCCGGAATGCTGATGAACATGGCCGCTGTCATCAGGATATCGTTATGCGTGATATTCAGTCGCGCACAAACCGCCAAGACGGCCAAGCCGCCGAGGAGGTAAGCCAGGCTGCGCCGCCATTTAAAGCGGAAGGCGGTGGTGACAGGCTCGCCTTTATAGTACAGCAGCGTGAAATCGCGGCTGGCCGGGCCACTGACGCCGTAGCCTTTTTGCAGGCGGATCAGCTCAAGCGCGGCGGATTGCGTCGCGTTGGTCGGCGGGCCGAGGGCGTCGCCATAGATCGAGCGTTTCTTGTACTCTTCAAAGAAATCGCCCATCGGCCCTGCCGTCCTTATTACTTACGCTTGTCGATCGGCAAGAATTCGCGCGCGACGGGGCCGGTGTACAGCTGGCGCGGGCGACCGATGCGCTGGGTCGGCTCTTCGATCATCTCGCGCCACTGGGCGATCCAGCCGACGGTGCGGGCGAGCGCGAACAGCACGGTGAACATCGACGTGGGGAAACCCATCGCCTTCAGGATAATGCCCGAGTAGAAATCCACGTTGGGGTACAGTTTTTTCTCGATGAAGTAGGAGTCTTGCAGGGCAATCTTCTCCAGCTCCATCGCGATATCCAGCAGCGGATCCTGAATGTTCAGTTCTTTCAGAACTTCGTGGCAGGTTTCGCGCATGATTTTGGCGCGGGGGTCGAAGTTTTTGTACACGCGGTGGCCGAAGCCCATCAGTCGGAAGCTGTCGTTTTTATCCTTCGCACGGTTGATGAATTCGGGAATACGGTCGACGGTGCCGATTTCTTCCAGCATCTTCAGAACCGCTTCGTTCGCGCCGCCATGCGCCGGCCCCCAGAGCGATGCAATACCCGATGCGATGCACGCAAACGGGTTGGCATGCGACGAGCCCGCCAGACGCACCGTCGATGTCGATGCGTTCTGTTCGTGGTCGGCGTGCAGGATGAAGATGCGGTCCATCGCGCGGGCGAGGATGGGGTTGATCTTGTAAGGCTCGCTCGGGACGGCGAACGTCATGTAGAGGAAGTTCTCCGCATAGCTGAGATCGTTACGGGGGTACATGAACGGCTGGCCGATCGAGTATTTATACGTCATCGCGGCAATCGTCGGCACTTTCGCAATCAGGCGGAAAGCGGCGATTTCGCGCTGGCGTTCGTCTTCGATGTTCAGCGAGTCATGATAGAACGCCGACAGGGCGCCGATGGTGCCAACCATAACGGCCATCGGGTGGCTGTCGCGGCGGAAACCACGGAAGAAGAATTGCATCTGTTCGTGCACCATGGTGTGGTTGGTGACGATTTTGACGAACTCTTCTTTTTGCTGCGCGTTCGGCAGCTCGCCATTCAGCAGCAGGTAGCAAACTTCAAGGAAGTCGCTGCCCTCGGCCAGATCAGCAATGGAATAGCCACGGTGCAGCAATACGCCCTGATCGCCATCGATATACGTCAGGCCGCTTTCGCAGGCCGCGGTGGAGGTGAAGCCGGGGTCGTAGGTGAACATGCCTGTTTCAGCATAAAGTTTGCGAATGTCGATCACGCGCGGGCCGGTGGAGCCGTCGAGGATGGGGAAGCTGTATTGCTTGCCGGTTTCGTTGTCGGTCAGGGTAACGGTTTTGTTGCCAGCGGCGGGCGCGGAGGTGGGAGCGTTTGTCATGCTGATTTCCTAAGGAGGGACTTTGTTGTAGGCATGGTAATTATCTAAGTTTAATAATAGTTTAACCCGCCATGATTTCAATTGCCCTTTGGTGCATTGCGCCATTTTTTCTTGGCAAACGGTAGCGTTTCGGGTAGGAATTTGTTAATCTAAATGTCATATTATATGAACGACATCGAGATACGGGAATAAGAGGGAAAAAATGTCGGGTAAATACAAAGCCGAATACGAATTCTATCCTGCCGAAGACAAACATGATGGCGATACCCATCGCTATTCCGGCAAGGACCATAACGGGCTGAGCGATAAAAACCTCGAGTCTCTCGAGCTGCGCCAGAACCCGTATCAAAAAGACAAATTTTCTGCCACTTTCGTCTTTTCGACCGAAACCGATAAGCGCGCGCAGCGTATCGAGGCCGTGCTTGGCCTGCTGTCCGTGAATGCGGGTGTCGAGGCAAAGCCGAACAGCCATGGCAATGCATCCGGTTTCAGCGTCACGGTTGAAGACGTTTCGCAAAAAGACCTGATGAAACTGGCCGTTGCGCTCACGCATGATGCGCCTACGGGCGTACGCGGCGACAATTTCCATGGCGCGGTCCTGAGCGCGGATGTGGCCGCACAAGTTATCCAAGGCGAGCTGCAGCGTCTGAAAATGACGCCGGTCGAGGCTGGCCTGGTATCGATCACCACCACGGGTACGTCGCAGGAAAGCACTTTTCTGCGTGGTCTGGCCAAAGCGCCGGCGTATGTCGATGTCAGTTTTGACGGCTATCCCACGTCGCCCGTCGCCTCCATCCGCGAAAACGGCCAGTTTGCCGAGCTGAAGGGCGCGAACGTTCTTGAAATCCACAGCGAAGTCGAACTGCGCAGTGGCCAGGGCCCGCGCGTGGCCGAAGCGATGAAAGCGGCCGGACTGCCTGCCAAGCAAACCACAAACGGGTATCTCATCGTTCAGGCGCCGATTGATAGCGTGACCGAAGCGCTTAAAAACGCCGGTTTGGTCGCACCTGCCATTCACGATGCCGTCAAATCGGCCACCGATGCGGCACACCCCGGCCAGCAAAAAATCAACGCCGACATCGCGGCAGAGGGGGGCGAGCGGGTACGCAATATGCCCGTAAAACCCGCAGCAGCGGCCACGGCGCCGGCAAAACCCGCCGCCCAATAAGCCGATAAAACAATACAAAAAAGGCGGCGCCCGCAGGTGCCGCCTTTTTTGTTGCGCCGGGTGCAGTGTTATGCTGCGCCCGGGCCTTTCGGTGCGGCGGGTTTTGCCGCAGCCGGTTTCTGGTCATCATTGATGGCGACAGCGCCCGAGACGGTGGTCTGCGGGAAGGAGTCGACCTCAACAACTGCACGGCGCAGTTTGTCGGTGCGCTTCAGCAGTTCTGCCTCGTCAGCCGTCAGCACGTTCGCGCTCACAGCAGCATTCAGCAGGCTGGCGCGGCCGAGTTCTTTTTGCAGCGTGCCTGCTTTTTGCGCTTTGTAGAGTTTTTTCTCCAGCGGTTCGCTTTCCACCACGGATTTGAACGCGGCTTCCAGACGACCCAGCGCTTCGGTATCTTCGGTCGGTTTGAAGATACCGCTGGTCAGGCGGTCGCGGACGCTGCCCGGGTTACGGATGGTGTCTGCGGCCTGTTTGTCCAGTTTGTCGCTGGGGGCGGACGTCAGGAATTTATCCATGAACGGGATCGCCATGCGCGGGAAGATCACCGGTTGCAACAGCTTGCCGACCACTTTATTCGGGTGGTTTTTCAGGGCCTGATCCAGCGCATGCTCGGCGTTATTCAGCGCGAATTGGCATGCCCAGTTGACCAGCGGCAGGTCTTCTTTTTTCTGGCCATTCTTTTCGTAGTACCAAAGAACGGACGATGCCAGATACAGGTTGCTGTACACATCGCCAAGACGTGCGGAGACACGCTCTTTCATCTTCAGCCCGCCGCCCAGCGTGCCGAGGGTTGCTTCGGCTGCAAGGTTGAACGACGCGCTCAGGCGGTTGATCTGGTTATAGTACTTCGTGGTTTTCTTGTCGATGCCATCCGGCTTTTTGCTGAACGCGCCGCCGGTGATGCCGTAGACAAATGATTTGGCAAAGCTGCGGATGCCGTTGCCCACATGCGCCGCCAGCGTTTTGACGAGCTTGCCGAGCGCTTTGTTCGGGTTCGGCTCTTCCACCGCTTGCAGTTCTTTCAGCACGTAAGGATGCGCGCGCACGGCGCCCTGACCGAAGATGATCAGGTTGCGGGTCATGATGTTGGCGCCCTCGACCGTGATGGCGATCGGAATGCCTTTATACAAATCGGCAAAGGTGTTTTTGGGGCCGTTCACAACTGCCTTGCCGCCGTGAATGTCCATGGCGTCATTCACGATAGTGCGCATGGATTCCGTCAGATGGTATTTCAAGATCGCGGAAGGGATCGCAGGACGCTCGCCGCTATCGACCATTTGCAGGGTCGCTTCGCGTGCGGCGTTCATCATGTATGTCAGGCCGGCCATTTTACCCAGCGGCTCTTCCACGCCCTCGAAATTCGAAATGGCGGTGTTGAACTGTTTGCGGGTGCGCGCATAGGCGCCGGTCGAATAGCTGGACAGCTGGGCGCCTGCCGTCGACAGCGCGGGCAGCGACAGCGAACGGCCAACGGCCAGGCTTTCCATCAGCATTTTCCAGCCCTGACCCGCACGCTCCGGCCCGCCGATGATGTTATCGAGGGGGATGAAAACGTCTTTGCCAAAGTTGGGGCCGTTGTGGAAGGGCAGATCCATCGGGCGGTGACGGTCGCCGATGGTGACGCCTTCGGCATTACTGGGGATCAGGGCGCAGGTGATGCCCAGATCTTTTTTGTCTTTGCCGAGCAGGTTGTCGGGATCTTCCAGTTTAAACGCAAGGCCGAGCAGCGTCGATACGGGGCCGAGCGTGATGTAGCGTTTTTCCCAATCCAGCTTGATGCCCAGTTCGCCTTTTTCATTCTTCACCACAACGCCGCGGGCGGAGATATTACCGGCGTCAGAGCCTGCATCAGGCTCGGTCAGCGCAAAGCAGGGCACTTCGCGGCCATCGGCCAGACGCGGCAAATAGTGGTCTTTTTGCTCTTGCGTGCCATAGGCATGGATCAGCTCGGCAGGGCCGAGGGAGTTCGGCACCATGACCGTCACCGCCGCCGCGATACTGCGGCTGGCGATTTTGATCACAACGGCAGAATGCGCCGCAGAAGAAAAGCCATGGCCGCCGTATTCCTTGGGGATTTCAAGGCCCATGAAACCTTCTTTTTTAATGAAGTCCCAGACTTCGCGCGGCAGGTCGCCGTCCTGGCTGACTTTATAGTTGTCGATCATTTTGCAAAGCTGTTCGACGGGGCCGTCGATGAAGGCTTGCTCGTCCGCTGTCAGTTGCAGCTTGGGCAGTTTGAACAGCACATCCCAGTTGGGCGTGCCTTTCATCAGCTCGCCATCCCATCCCACAGTGCCGGATTCCAGCGCTTCCTTTTCAGTTTGTGAAATCGACGGCAGGATGCTTTTGAAAGCATCGACAATTTTTTTGCTGAGAGCCATGAAGACGGTCCTTCCTCGTTGACAAAAACACGTTAAATCCTGTTACACACCGTTTTTCGTCTCAGAAAGACTCTATCAACCGCGAATGCCGCTTGGGCGGCTTGTTATTCTTGTGCTGGCTGTTGTCTTGATATGTTAAGATTTATACGGCATTCAAGAGGTGAGGCCAATAGTAAAAATAATTAGACATAAGTCTTGCAAATTGCTGCGCAGCAGCGCGCATGTAAGAACAATCAACGGGCAAATACCGGATGAGTGCCATAGAAATCATTCTTTATACGGCGCTGCTGATGATCGGCTTCGGTTTTATTGCGCACGGCGTCCGGCTGCAGATAAAAGAAGATAGTCAAAAAAACACGCGCGTTCGCGGTGTGAAAAACAAAATCACGCGTTTCAAACAACGTTATATGTTCGATAAAAAATTCCGGCAGGACGTGAAGCAGGTTTTTATTCTCTGCCTCGGCTTCCTATTCCTGTTTCTATATGTGTTTATATCCAGCCCGTGGCCGGTCGGGTTAACGATGCGCCATCTGCTGGCAGCGCCGAATTGTGCGGCGGCGCGTATGGCGGGGCTTGCGCCATCTACCGAAGGCGCACCCGGATATTACAGCCGCCACGATGCAGATGCCGATGGCATCGCGTGCGAACCGTTTCCGCATTGAGGCGGATTAATCAAGCAACGTCCGACAACCGTGCCAGCGTTTCTTCCTTGCCCAGAATTTCGGCGACATGAAAGATCGATGGGCTGTTCGTGGTGCCGGTGATGGCGGCGCGCAGCGGCATGGCAACTTTGCCAAGCTTGAGGCCTTTTTGCGTGCCGTATTCTTTCAGCGCGGCTTCGATTTTCTCCGCCTTGAAATCATCCAGCGATACCAGCGTTTGTTTCATCTCGCCCAGCATGCCGCGCGTGGGGGCGTCCAGCACCTTGGCCGCGTCTTCGGTCAGGGGCAAGGGACGGGGACGGACAAAGAACATGCCGGCATCTGCGAGCTCGATCAGCGTGCTGGCGCGTTCTTTCAGCGCGTGCAGGCCGGATTTGAAACGGGCAATACCCGCAGCATCTGGCGCATGGCCGAGTTTTTCTTCGATATAGGGCATGGTGAGCGACAGCAGGCGGTCTTCGTCCGCTTCGCGCATGTAATGCGAATTGACATGCGCCAGTTTGGTGAAATCCATGCGCGACGGTGATTTACCGATGCCGTCCAGCGTAAACAGCTTGATCGCCTCTTCGGTGTTCACAATTTCGGTATCACCATGACCCCAGCCGAGGCGCAGCAGGTAGTTGCGCATCGCTTCGGGCAGGTAGCCTTTGTTCGCGTATTCGTGCAGGCCGACCGCGCCGTGGCGTTTGGACAACTTGGCGCCGTCTTCGCCCAAGATCATGGGGATATGGGCGAACTTCGGCACGTCCCAGCCCATGGCGTCATAAATCATGCGCTGGCGGAAGGTATTCGTCAGGTGGTCATCGCCGCGAATAACGTGTGTGATGCCCATGTCGTGATCGTCGACAACCACGGATAGCATGTAGGTGGGCGTGCCATCACCGCGCAGCAAAATCATATCGTCCAGCTGCGTATAAGGCACGCGCACATCACCTTGCACGGCATCGCTGACCAGCATTTCATCGTTCGCGCGGTTGGGCGCCTTGATGCGCACGGCGGGCTTCACGCCGGCGGGGGCGTCTTTGGCATCGCGGTCGCGCCAGCGGCCGTCATAGCGCGGCGACAGGCCCTTGGCCAATTGCTCCTCCCGCATTTTTTCCAGTTCTTCGGGTGTGCAATAGCAGTAATAGGCTTTGCCTTCGGCCACCAGTTGGTGCGCGATTTCGGCATGGCGGTTCATGCGGGCGAATTGAAAAATCGGCTCGCCATCCCAATCCAGCCCCAGCCAGCGCATGCCATCGAGGATGGCCTCCACCGCTGCCTCGGTCGACCTGGCGCGGTCGGTGTCTTCGATACGCAGCAGGAATTGCCCGCCCATATGTTTGGCGAACAGCCAGTTGAACAGCGCCGTGCGGCCACCGCCGATATGCAGGTAACCTGTCGGTGACGGGGCGAAGCGGGTGATGATTTTGGACATGATATTTCCGATCAAGAGCCTGTATTTTGTGCTGAATTTAACGTATCGTTCCCGTCCATGGCAAGATTTTTGACGGCATTCGGGGATGCACTGCAAAACCAGCGGGAACGCTGGATTTTCTGGCTGCCCGTGCCCATGGCCTATGGCATTGCCATCTATTTCGGCCTGCATGCGGAGCCGCCGCTGCTGCTGGGCACCTTTATCCTTGGGTTGATGCTGCCGCTGCTCCATTTGTTTTACCGGAATCAGGCGGTGTTTATGCCGGTGCTGGCCGTCTTTCTGGCCGTGGCGGGGTTCACGGCGGGTCAGTGGCGCACCCATTATGTCGCCGCGCCGGTGCTGGAGCGCCAAACCTATAGCGTCACCCTGCAGGGCAAGATTACAGCCGTGGAGCCGCAGGCGAAAAATTACCGCATCGTGCTGGAAGATTTCCATGTGGCGGCGGGGAATATCTGGCAGGACGACCTGCCCAAACGTGTACGTATCAAGCTTAAAAACAAAGACCCTGCCGTGCCGCAGGCGGGTGAGGTGGTGAAGATCCGCGCCGCCCTGCTGCCGCTGTCCGCGCCTGTGATGCCGGGGGCGTTTGATTTCCAGCGGCATGCGTTTTTTCAGGGGCTCGGCGGTACAGGTTATGCGATTGCCAATCTGGAGGTGGTGCAGGAGCGCGCAGGGGGCGAATTCTTTTTTGAAAAACTGCGCCGCCAGATACGCGAAAAAATCTTCGCTGCCATCAAAGACCGCGACAATGCCGCCATGATGACGGCCTTCATGATCGGTGAAGACCGCGGCATTTCCGAACGTGACTGGGAAATCGCGCGGCAGTCGGGTATTGCGCATTTGATCGCTATTTCTGGATCGCATTTTATTTTGATTGCGGGTTTTCCGTTTTTCTTTGTGCGTGCTTTTCTGGCGGCGATCCCCTATGTCGCGTTGCGCTGGCCGGTCAAGAAAATTGCGGCGGCGGTCGCCATGATGGTATCAATTTTTTATATGCTGCTGATCGGGTCTCCCATTCCGGCGCAGCGGGCGGTGATCATGACCTGCGTGGTCATGACGGCGATTATGCTGGATCGTAACCCGTTTACATTGCGCCTTGCCGTGTTTGCCGCGCTGCTGCTGTTTGTGATATCGCCGGAAAGTTTGATGGGGCCAAGCTTTCAGATGTCCTTCGCAGCCGTCGTGGGGCTGATCGCGTTTTACGAGAGCACGGCCGAGTGGTGGAAAAAACATTTCCGTGATGCGCCGTGGTCGAAACGTTATGCGCTTTACCTGCTGGGCTGTTTTTCGACATCGCTGGTGGCCAGCGTGGCGACATCGCCCTTTGCGCTGTATCACTTTGGCCGGATGCCGCTTTTGGGCGGGCTGGCGGCGAATATGGTGGCCGTGCCGGTATCGTCCTTCATAACGTTTCCGGTCGGGCTGATGTCGTGCCTGCTGATGCCGCTGGGGCTTGAAAAAGGGCCCTTGATATTGGCCGAGAAAAGCCTCGACGTTTTCATGTATGTCGCGGAAATCATCGCGCAGTGGGAATATGCGGGCTGGCAGACGAATGGCTTTCCTGGCTGGCTGGTGGGTGTGATAGCAGTCGGCGGTATCTGGGTTTGCGCGTGGCAAGGCTGGGTGCGCTGGCTTGGGCTGCTGCCGATTGGCTTGGCGATTGTCTTGGCGTGCTTTACGCCGCGCGCCGATGTGCTGGTCGCCGATGACGGCCTGCTGATGGCTGTGCGCGCGCCCGATGGCGGCATGTGGTTTTCAACCTTGCGCCGCGACAAATTCGTGCGCGAACAATGGACCGCACGCGAGGGGCAGGGCGCCGAAGTGCGCCCATGGCCGGAAGGTTACGGTAGCGACAGCGATTTTATGGCCTGTGACGGCAAAGCCTGCCGCGCCCGTGTCAAAGGCCACATCGTATCGTTCGTGCGCATGCCGGAGGCCGTGCAGCAGGAATGCGCGGACAGCAGCGTGATGATATCGGACAAGGTTTTAAAACGCTTGTCCGAATGTAAACGCCGCGTGCCGATGATTGATAAATGGAAGCTGCGCGACAATGGCGCGCATGCGATTTATTTGGCAGATGCGCAGACGCCGCCGCGCATTGTCAGCGTGCGCGATACGCGCGGCACACGCCCGTGGACGGGGCGCGCGCGTAAACCGAAAGTGAAATAGGGGAAGATCAGGCCGTTTGCTGGTCGTTGCCGGTCGCTTTGTTTTGTAGTTTGACCTTCAGCGTTTGCGCCTGTTTCAGCATTTCGCCGGTGGCCTGGCAGCAGGGCATCTGCACATGCCATTCTTTGTGCGCTTCGGCGGGGCTCAGGCCTTTTTCCAGCGCTTTTTTCGCCTGATATTTCTGCCAGAATTTTTCATGGAAATAGAACCCGCCGATCTGCGCCAGCGGCTCCAGCATGGCGACGCCCAGGCCGATGTGTACATCGCCGCTGACAAACCAGCCGACCATGAACGCGACAATGATATGAAGAACACCGTAAGTAGCCGTTTTTGCAAAGATCATATGTTTATTTCCTTTAATTACGGAAAGGTATATATGCGCAGGGGCGGCGTTGTAAAGTGTTACTTTATAACTTTTTGAAAAAAGTCATCTTTTGCCGACCCCGCCAGATGCGGCGCAACAAAAAAACCGCATCTGGCGTGCAGATAACGGCTTTTTGTACCCGAAACGGGCAAAGGTGCTGAAAATGTATAGGTGATAGAAGCGTATCAGTAATTGCGGAACAGGCTGCGCAGGCGGCCTTGGATGCGGACGCGGTGCGGCGGCAGGCGAATGGGCTGATAGGAGTCGTTTTCCGGCATCAAAACGACCGACCCGATCTCGCGGCGCAGGCGTTTCAGGGTGACTTCCTCTTCGTCCACCAGTGCCACCACGATGTCGCCATCGTTCGCGCGGTCGCATTTTTCGATGATCACAATGTCGCCATCCATGATGCCGGCCTTCATCATGGAATCCCCTTCGATAGTCAGGGCATAGCAGGGCATGCTGCCCATCATATGAAAGGGCACGCCAATCATGCTGTTTTCCTGACGCAGCGCCTCGATCGGGCTACCGGCCGCGATCTTGCCGTAGAGCGGCACTTCGGCCATATCTGCATAGCCAGCCGCAGGCGCGGGGTTGGTCATGGATTGCTTGAAATTCGGTTTTACGCCTGCCTTGGGGTTTTTAATCGCCGCCACGGTTTCGGGGCTGGAGACGGAACGGATGCCCGTATTCTCGGGCAGTTTTTTCACTTCCAGCGCGCGCGCCTTGTTAGGCAGTCGCTCGAGGAAGCCACGCTCCACCAGCGCGTTGATCAGGCGATGAATGCCGGATTTGGATTTAAGATCCAGCCCGTCTTTCATTTCCTCGAACGACGGGGACAGGCCCGTGCGCGTGGTATAGTCATGAATAAACATCAGCAGATCGCGTTGTTTTTGTGTCAGCATGGCGTTTTCGCTCCTTCCACACGGCATTCTTATTTTGTTCTACCTTAGTTCTTCTTTCGTGTCAAGAGGTTCAAAAGGGTTTTAAATCTGTTCTTTCCTCCCGCCCGCAAAAACGCCATGATGGGGCGGGTTTTAGGGGTTTTTACGGCGGGGTGCATCGCTATGCGCGTGCGTTTTCTATTCTGTGTGTTGGTTCTTATGGCGGGGCTGATGTCCGCGCCTGCCATTTTGCGGGCGATGGACGAGCATACATCCGCCCCCGAACAAACCGCGCCCGGACAAGCCGCGCAAAAGCCGTCGCGGCTGAAGCCTGTTTATCAATTCAACGGCGATGGCCTGCGCGCCACGCCACGCGTGATATCGCGCCCGCCGGAAAAGGCGGATGAAACCTTCGTGGCCGAAGACCCCGCGCTGCTGGATGCTGAAAAAACATGTCTGGACGAAGGGGCCGTCAATGCCGCGGACGCCTCCGTGCGCTCGGCTATGAGTTTGCCGCGCGATGCCTCCGGCCCATTTGGCCCCGCGCATATGAACCACAAGGCATTGGCGACGGTGCCGTATGATGCGCCTCCTAAAGCCTATCCAAAGGCCTATGTCGCAATTGTGATAGACGACGTGGGCGTTGATTATAAACGATCTGCCCGCGCCATCAACCTGCCGCCCGAGGTGACGCTGGCCTTTTTGCCGTATGCGAAACATGTGAAAGAACAGGCAGAGGCCGCCTCTAAAAAAGGCCACGAGCTGATGGTGCATCTGCCGATGGAGCCGTTGCGCATGACGGCGAACCCCGGCGACAATTACCTGTCGGTAACGCACACGGATGAAGAGCTGCAAGCGCGCATCGCCCGCAACCTGGATACTTTCGGCGGGTACAAGGGCGTGAACAACCATATGGGCAGCGCCTTCACCCGGCACGCCGCGGGGGTTGAGGTATTGATGGACGCGCTCAAAGAACGCGGCGTTTATTTCCTTGATTCCAAAACCGCACCCGATAGCGTCGCCGAAAAAATCGCCCGCCAGAAAGGCGTGCCGACCACACACCGCGACGTCTTCCTCGACCATTTCGAAACGTCTGAGAAGGTGAACGCGGCGCTGGCGCAGATGGAGCGCGCCGCGCGCAGCAGCGGCTATGCCGTCGCCATCGGCCACCCGAAGGATGTGACCATGTCCGCGCTTGAGGCATGGCTGCCCACGCTGGCCGAAAAAAATATCGAAGTTATTCCGATGAGCGAGATGATCAAAAAACGCCACGCGGCGCATAAGCCGCATCGCGCGGCCAAAGCGCATCCTGTTTCTGCGCAACCCATGTCCGGCACGCCCGCAGAATAACGCGGCGCACGCCGGGCATTTCTCGGCCTGCGCGGGTGTGACGGTAGTGAGTGGCGGCGCTTAGTCTGCGCTCGCCTTCGCAATCGCCATAAAATCATCCACCACCAGACTTGCGCCGCCGACCAGTACGCCGTCGACGTTGGGGGTATGCAGGATGTCGCGGGCATTATTCGCCTTCACCGAGCCGCCATAGAGCAGCTTGATGAAGCTGCCGTCATTCACCTGCTGGCTGACTTTGGCGCGGATATGGGCGTGCATGTTTTTGACGTCTTCGGCCGATGCCGTTTTGCCCGTGCCGATCGCCCATACAGGTTCGTAAGCTATGGCCGTGTTTTCGGCGTTGGCGGAAAGAGGGATGGATTCAGCCAGCTGCTCGGCGACCACGCTGTCGGCCTT
>VFQP010003971.1_pt1 | contig 14348 bp, 26 predicted proteins | sample 3512351 | NCBI WGS metagenome assembly VFQP01 (sample SAMN10412372, study PRJNA504923) | tailings metagenome | isolation source: Relicate 1 Philex TSF1 revegetated site | place: Philippines: Tuba, Benguet | collected 2017-08-29 | reverse complement strand
CGTGAAGGCGGCCGCACCGTCGGCGCCGGCGTCGTCGCCACCATCATCGAGTGATTGCTTTTTCCCGAGGACGCGCGGGATACCGTGCGTCCTCCTCGCTTTGCCTTAAAGGGGCGAACCCATGAACCAGAACATCCGGATCCGCCTCAAGGCGTTCGACCATCGGGTCCTGGACACCTCGACGCGCGAGATCGTCAATACGGCGAAGCGCACCGGTGCCCAGATCCGCGGGCCGATTCCGCTGCCGACGCGGATCGAGAAGTTCACGGTCAACCGCTCGCCGCACATCGACAAGAAGTCGCGCGAGCAGTTCGAGATCCGCACCCACAAGCGGCTTCTCGACATCGTGGACCCGACCCCGCAGACGGTCGACGCCCTGATGAAGCTCGACCTCGCCGCCGGTGTCGACGTCGAGATCAAGCTGTGACTCTCGCGACAGGCTGATGACAGCCTGTCGATGCGATAATCCGATGCACCGGTTCCGGCGCATCACAAATTGAACCCGGGTCCTCTCCGGTCCTTCAAAAGGACGACAGGACGACCCCAAAACGAGGAATGCGCGCGATGCGTTCCGGTGTGATTGCCAAGAAGATGGGGATGACCCGCATCTTCACCGATGGCGGCGAGCACGTCCCCGTGACGGTGCTGGTGCTCGACGACTGCCAGGTCGTCGCTCACCGCACGGCGGCGAAGGACGGCTATACGGCTCTCCAGCTCGGAGCCGGCCTTGCCAAGGTGAAGAACACGACCAAGGCCCAGCGCGGCCACTTCGCCGTCGCCAAGGTCGAGCCCAAGCGCGAGATCGTCGAGTTCCGTGTCGGCGAGCAGGAAGTGCTGCCGGTCGGCGCGCGCATCTCTGCCGACCATTTCGTCGCCGGCCAGTTCGTCGACGTGACCGGCACCAGCCAGGGCAAGGGCTTTGCCGGTGCCATGAAGCGGCACAATTTCGGCGGTCTGCGCGCCACCCACGGCGTGTCGGTCTCGCACCGCTCGCACGGTTCGACGGGTAACCGCCAGGACCCCGGCAAGGTCTTCAAGAACAAGAAGATGGCCGGTCACATGGGCGTCGTGCGTGTCACCACGCAGAACCTCAAGGTGGTCCGCACCGACGTCGAGCGCGGCATCATCCTGGTCGAGGGCGCCGTTCCCGGTTCCAAGGGCGGCTGGATCCTCGTTCGCGACGCGGTGAAGAAGCCGCTGCCGAAGGACGCCCCGCAGCCGGGCAGCTTCAAGCTGTCGGGCGCCACGGAGGCTGCTCCTGCCGCCGCCGAGACGACGGAGGGTTGAGATGAAACTGACGGTCAAAACCCTCGAAGGCGCCGACGCCGGCTCGATCGATCTCTCCGATGAGATCTTCGGCCTCGACCCGCGCGCCGACATCCTGCACCGCGTGGTGCGCTGGCAGCTCGCCAAGCGCCGTGCCGGTACGCACGACGTTAAGAACCGCGGCGAGATCTGGCGCACCGGCAAGAAGATGTACAAGCAGAAGGGTTCGGGCGGCGCCCGTCACTCCTCAGCCCGTGCCAACCTCTTCCGTGGCGGTGGCCGCTCCTTCGGTCCGACGCCGCGCTCCCACGAGCATGCGCTGCCGAAGAAGGTCCGCGCACTTGGCCTGAAGCATGCCCTCTCTACCAAGGTGAAGGCCGGCTCCATCGTCGTGCTCGAAACGGTCGCGGCGGAAGCTGCGAAGACCAAGTCGCTGAAGGCGCAGTTCGAGAAGCTCGGCTTCAAGAGCGTGCTGATCATCGACGGCGCCGAGGTGAACAAGAACTTCGCTCTTGCCGCCCGCAACATCCCGCTGGTCGACGTGCTGCCGGTCCAGGGCATCAACGTCTACGACATCATGCGGCGGAACACCCTGGTCCTGACCCGGGCGGCCGTCGATGCGCTGGAGGCGCGCTTCAAATGAGCACCGTCGATCCGCGTCACTACGACGTCATCCAGGCGCCGCTGATCACCGAGAAGGGATCGCTCGTCGCCGAACTGAACCAGGTCGTCTTCAAGGTCGCCAGCACCGCCACCAAGCCGCAGATCAAGGCGGCCGTGGAGAAGCTGTTCGACGTCAAGGTCAAGAGCGTCAACACGCTCGTCCAGAAGGGCAAGACCAAGCGTTTCAAGGGCATGCTCGGCCAGCGTTCGGACGTGAAGAAGGCGGTTGTGACCCTCGCCGAGGGCCACTCCATCGACATCACGACCGGTCTGTGAGGCGAGGGGTTTAGACCATGGCACTCAAGACCTTCAAACCGATCACGCCGGGCCTTCGTCAGCTCGTCCTGGTCGACCGCTCTGACCTCTACAAGGGCAAGCCGGTCAAGACGCTCACCGAGGGCAAGTCGTCCACGGGCGGCCGCAACAACCTCGGCCGCGTGACGTCGCGCTTCCGGGGCGGCGGCCACAAGAAGTCGTACCGCCTGGTCGACTTCAAGCGCCGCAAGACCGACATGGCTGCCGTCGTGGAGCGGATCGAGTACGATCCGAACCGTTCGGCCTTCATCGCGCTGGTCAAGTACGCCGACGGCGAGCTGAGCTACATCCTGGCGCCGCAGCGCCTGGCGGTCGGCGACAGCGTCATCTCGGCCGAGACGGCCGACGTGAAGCCGGGCAACTGCATGCCGCTGGCCAACATCCCCGTCGGTACGATCGTGCACAACGTGGAGCTGAAGATCGGCAAGGGCGGCGCGGTCGCCCGTTCGGCCGGCAACTACGCCCAGATCGTCGGCCGCGACGAGGGTTACGTCATCCTTCGCCTGAACTCGGGCGAACAGCGTCTGGTCCATGGCCGCTGCGTCGCCTCCATCGGCGCCGTGTCGAACCCGGACCACATGAACGTCTCGATCGGCAAGGCCGGCCGCAATCGCTGGCTCGGCTGGCGTCCGCATAACCGCGGCGTCGCGATGAACCCCGTCGATCACCCGCACGGCGGCGGCGAAGGCCGCACCTCGGGTGGCCGTCACCCTGTCACGCCCTGGGGCTTCCCGACCAAGGGCAAGAAGACTCGTTCGAACAAGCGGACCGACAAGATGATCGTGTCGAGCCGCCATTCGAAGAAGAAGTAACAGAGGCCCGTCATGGCACGTTCCGTCTGGAAAGGTCCGTTCGTCGACGGATACCTCCTGAAGAAGGCCGAGGCAGCCCGCTCGTCGGGCCGTCACGAGGTCGTCAAGATCTGGAGCCGGCGCTCCACGATCCTCCCGCATTTCGTCGGGTTGACCTTCGGCGTCTACAACGGTCAGAAGCATGTCCCGGTGCAGGTCACCGAGGAGATGGTTGGCCACAAGTTTGGCGAATTCTCGCCGACCCGCACGTTTTACGGCCATGCGGCCGATAAAAAAGCGAAGCGGAAGTGAGGTGAGTCATGGCTAAGACCGCAACTCCCCGCGCCCTGAAGGACAACGAGGCCAAGGCGATCGCGCGCATGCTGCGCGTCTCGCCGCGCAAGCTCAACCTGGTCGCCGCGCTCATCCGCGGCAAGCCGGTCGAGACCGCGCTGGCCGACCTCGAATTCTCGCGCAAGCGCATCTCGGGCGACGTCAAGAAGTGCCTCGAGAGCGCTATCGCCAATGCCGAGAACAACCACGATCTCGACGTCGACGATCTCGTCGTCGCCGAGGCCCATGTGGGCAAGGCCTTCGTGCTGAAGCGCTTCCACGCCCGAGCCCGCGGTCGCGGCGCCCGGATCGAAAAGCCGTTCTCGCACCTGACGATCGTCGTTCGTCAGGTCGAGGAAGCGAAGGCCTGAGGAGAGAACGATGGGTCAGAAGATCAATCCGATCGGCTTCCGCCTCGGCATCAACCGGACCTGGGACTCGCGCTGGTTCGCCAACAAGGGCGAATACGGCAAGCTCCTGCACGAGGACCTGAAGATCCGCCGGGAGCTGCTGAAGCTCCTGAAGCAGGCGGCGGTCTCCAAGATCGTCATCGAGCGTCCGCACCGTAAGTGCCGCGTCACGATCCACTCGGCTCGCCCGGGCATCGTGATCGGCAAGAAGGGCGCCGACATCGAGAAGCTGAAGAAGGCCGTCTCGAAGCTGACGGACGCGGAAGTCGTCATCAACATCGTCGAGATCCGCAAGCCGGAGACCGACGCGACGCTGGTGGCCGATTCCATCGCCCAGCAGCTCGAGCGCCGCGTGGCTTTCCGCCGCGCCATGAAGCGGGCCGTTCAGTCGGCCATGCGTCTCGGCGCCGAGGGCATCCGCATCAACTGCTCGGGTCGTCTGGGCGGCGCGGAAATCGCGCGCATGGAATGGTACCGCGAAGGCCGCGTGCCGCTGCATACGCTGCGCGCCGACATCGACTACGGTACGGCTGAGGCACAGACCGCTTACGGCATCTGCGGCGTCAAGGTGTGGGTGTTCAAGGGCGAGATCCTCGAGCACGACCCGATGGCGTCGGAGCGTCGTGCGACGGAAGGCGATCAGGCGGGCAACCAGCGCCGCCGCGAGCGCGAGAACGCCTGAGCGGCATAGGGATTTTGGAGAGACAAGATGCTGCAGCCAAAGCGCACGAAGTTCCGCAAGCAGTTCAAGGGCCGCATCCACGGTGCGGCCAAGGGCGGCACTGACCTCAATTTCGGCGGCTTCGGACTGAAGGCGCTGGAGCCCAACCGCGTCACAGCGCGCGAGATCGAGGCGGCCCGCCGCGCGATCACCCGCCAGATGAAGCGCCAGGGCCGCGTCTGGATCCGCGTGTTTCCGGATCTTCCGGTGACCTCCAAGCCGACCGAAGTCCGCATGGGCAAGGGCAAGGGCTCGGTGGATTACTGGGCGGCTCGCGTTAAGCCGGGCCGCGTGATGTTCGAGGTCGACGGCGTGTCGGAGGAGATCGCCCGCGAGGCGCTCCGTCTCGGCGCCGCCAAGCTGTCGGTGCGCACGCGCTTCGTGCAGCGCATCGCCGAATAAGAAAGGCAGACGTCGATGAAAGCCGCTGACATCCGGGCTAAGACCCAGGACGAACTGTCCGACGAACTGGCGAACCTGAAGAAGGAGCAGTTCAACCTGCGCTTCCAGAAGGCGACCGGCCAGCTCGAGAAGACCGCGCGCGTGAAGATTGTCCGCAGGGACATCGCGCGCATCAAGACCATCGCCGCCGAAAAAGCCTCGGCCAAGAAGGCATAAGGAAAAGACCATGCCAAAGCGCATTCTGCAGGGCACCGTCGTCAGCGACAAGAACGAGAAGACGGTTGTCGTCAAGGTCGAGCGTCGCTTCACCCACCCGGTGATGAAGAAGACCGTGCGTTCGACCAAGAAGTACAAGGCGCATGACGAGAACAACGCCTGCAAGGTAGGCGACCAGGTGTTCATCCAGGAATCGAAGCCGATCTCCAAGGACAAGCGCTGGGTCGTTGTCACCGACGCACAGGCCTGAAGAACAATAATTGGATTTGACGGGGAGGGCGCGAGCCGGTCCCCGGTGAAAGAAGAAGGCGGCCAGTCATGATTCAGATGCAAACAAACCTCGACGTCGCGGACAACTCCGGCGCCCGTCGTGTCATGTGCATCAAGGTGCTGGGCGGCTCGAAGCGGAAGTATGCCTCGGTTGGCGACATCATCGTCGTCTCTATCAAGGAAGCCATCCCGCGCGGCCGCGTTAAGAAGGGCGACGTGATGAAGGCGGTCGTGGTTCGCACGGCCAAGGACATCCGCCGTCCCGATGGCAGCGTGATCCGCTTCGACAAGAATGCGGCCGTGCTCGTCGACAACAAGAAAGAGCCGATCGGCACCCGCATCTTCGGACCGGTTCCGCGCGAGCTGCGCGCCAAGAACCACATGAAGATCATCTCGCTCGCCCCGGAGGTGCTGTGATGGCCGCCAAAATCAAGAAGGGCGACAAGGTCGTCGTTCTCACCGGCCGCGACAAGGGTCGCACCGGCGAGGTCATCCAGGTCATGCCGACTGAGAGCCGTGCTCTCGTGCGCGGCGTCAACATCGTGAAGCGCCACCAGCGCCAGAGCCAGACCCAGGAAGGCGGGATCATCTCGAAAGAGGCCCCCATCCACCTGTCGAACCTGGCCTATGCCGATCCGAAGACCAACAAGCCGACCCGCATCGGCTTCAAGGTCCTCGCCGACGGCAAGAAGGTGCGCGTGGCCAAGAAGTCCGGGGAGACGATCGATGGCTGAGGCGGCTAACACCCCGCGCCTCAAGGCGCATTACGACAGCGTCGTCCGGCAGAAGCTGGTCGAGCAGTTCGGCTATAAGAACCCGCTCCAGATTCCGGCGATCGACAAGATCGTCATCAATATGGGCGTGGGCGAGTCGACGGCCGATTCCAAGAAGGCGACGGTGGCTGCCGCCGACCTCGCGCTGATCGCCGGCCAGAAGCCGGTCATCACCCGCGCCCGGCAGGCCATCTCGAACTTCAAGGTTCGCGAGAACATGCCGCTGGGGACCAAGGTCACCCTGCGCAAGCAGCGCATGTACGAGTTCCTGGACCGCCTGGTCACGATCGCGCTGCCGCGCGTCCGAGACTTCCGCGGCCTGAACCCGAAGAGCTTCGACGGCAACGGCAACTTCGCCCTTGGCCTGAAGGAGCATGTCGTGTTCCCTGAGATCTCCTACGACAAGGTGGATCAGATGTGGGGCATGGACATCATCGTGTGCACCACCGCGAAGACCGACGAGGAAGCTCGCGCTCTCCTCAAGGCCTTCAACTTCCCGTTCCGGCAGTGAGCCGGGTTCCTAGAACCCTCTAGAAGCCCGTCCCAGACGCGGAAACCAGGAGAAACCGATGGCGAAAAAGAGCTCCATCGAAAAGAACAACCACCGCCGCGCTCTCGTCGCGCGGGACGCCAAGAAGCGCGCTGCGCTGAAGGCGACCGTGATGGACCAGTCGCTGTCCATCGAAGAGCGCTTCGCGGCCACCGTGAAGCTTGCGAGCCTGCCGCGTAACGGCGCCAGGGTCCGCATCAAGAACCGTTGCGAGGTCACCGGCCGTCCGCGCGCGTTCTACCGCAAGCTGGGCATGAGCCGCGTCGCGCTTCGCGACCTCGGCAACAAGGGGCTCGTTCCGGGCCTCGTGAAGTCGAGCTGGTGAGGGGAGACAGATCATGGCTCTGAACGATCCGCTCGGCGATATGCTGACCCGCATCCGCAACGCGCAGATGCGCCGCAAGAACCGCGTCATCACGCCGGGTTCGAAGCTGCGCGCCCGCGTCCTCGAAGTCCTCAAGTCCGAGGGCTATATCCGCGACTACATGACCGTCACGCACCCGAACGGCCGTTCGGAGTTCGAGATCGAGCTGAAGTACTTCGACGGCGAGCCGGTGATCCGCGAGATCGCCCGCGTGTCGAAGCCGGGCCGGCGCGTCTATGCCGGCGTCGGCAATTCGCCGCGCGTGTCCAACGGCCTCGGCATCACCATCATCTCGACCCCCAAGGGCGTGATGGCGGACCATGAGGCTCGCGAGCAGAATGTAGGCGGGGAGGTGCTCTGCACGGTCTTCTGACCTGGCGGAGCTCTCACGACAAAGGACGATATCCAATGTCTCGTATCGGTAAGAAGCCGGTCGACCTGCCGCAGGGCGTCACTGCCCAGCTCGCCGGCCAGACCGTCAAAGTCAAAGGCCCGAAGGGTGAGCTGTCGTTCACCTGCCCGGACGACGTGGTGGTCAAGCTTGACGGCAACGTCGTCAAGATCGACCCGCGCGACCAGGGCAAGCGCGCCCGCTCCATGTGGGGCATGGCTCGCACGCGGGTTTCCAACCTCGCCGTCGGCGTGACACAGGGCTTCGAGAAGAAGCTTGAGATCACCGGCGTCGGCTATCGTGCCGCGGCCCAGGGCAAGGTGCTGAACCTTGCCCTTGGCTACAGCCACGACATCAACTACCCCGTGCCGAACGGCATCACCATTGCGACGCCGAAGCCGACCGAGATCGTCATCTCCGGCATCGACAAGCAGCAGGTGGGCCAGGTCGCCGCCGAGATCCGCGAGTTCCGCGGTCCGGAGCCCTATAAGGGCAAGGGCGTCCGCTACGCGGGCGAATTCATCTTCCGCAAGGAAGGCAAGAAGAAGTAAGGCGACGGCCCCGATCCGGGGCCCGTCCGTCTTCCAGGGTGTTTTTCCCTCGCGGATCACGCCCGATCAAAGGAGCTGGCTATGGCCAATACGAAGGATGCATCGGAGCGTCGCAAGGCGCGTGTCCGCCGGGCGCTTCGCTCGACGGCGAATGGGCGTCCGCGGCTGTCGGTCTTCCGGTCGTCGAAGCATATCTATGCGCAGATCATCGACGATCAGAAGGGCGTGACGGTTGCGAGTGCCTCGTCACTGGAGAAGGACCTGAAGTCTTCGCTGAAGACCGGCGCCGATCAGGCTGCGGCAACCGCCGTCGGCAAGCTCGTCGCCGAGCGCGCGGTGAAGGCTGGCGTGTCGACCGTGTTGTTCGACCGCGGCGCCTATCTCTATCACGGGCGCGTCAAGGCGCTCGCCGACGGCGCCCGCGAGGGCGGCCTGAGCTTCTAACGGATACGGGCGGCTCCGCCGCCGAAAGGACAGAACATGGCTCGGGAACGCGAACGCGAGCGCAACCGCGAAGAGCGCGACAGCGAATTCACCGACAAGCTCGTGCACATCAACCGTGTCTCCAAGACGGTGAAGGGCGGCAAGCGCTTCGGCTTCGCAGCGCTCGTCGTGGTCGGCGACCAGAAGGGCCGCGTCGGCTTCGGCCACGGCAAGGCCCGCGAGGTGCCTGAGGCGATCCGCAAGGCGACGGAAGCGGCCAAGCGCGGCTTCATCCGCGTCGCTCTGCGCGAGGGTCGCACGCTGCATCACGACGTCGCCGGTCGTCACGGCGCGGGCAAGGTGTACTTGCGCTCCGCTCCGGCCGGTACCGGCATCATCGCCGGCGGCCCGATGCGCGCCGTCTTCGAGACGCTCGGCATGGCCGATGTCGTCGCGAAGTCGATGGGCTCGTCGAACCCCTACAACATGGTTCGCGCCACCTTCGACGCGCTGAAGAACCAGGACAGCCCGCGCTCCGTCGCGGCTCGCCGTGGCCTCAAGGTATCGGTCCTCCAGGGCCGGCGCCAGGAGGAAGGCGAGGGCGACGCGTAAGGATCGGATCCATGGCCAAGAACGCTACCGTCACCGTTGAGCAGATCGCCTCGGCGATCCGCCGCGAGAAGTCGCAGCAGGCGACCCTCGTCGGCCTGAAGCTCAACAAGCTGCACCGCCGTTCGACGCTGGAGGACACTCCGGCCGTGCGCGGCATGATCGCGAAGGTGGCTCACCTCGTGAAAGTGGTCGAGGAGTGAGATCGATGAAACTCACCGACATCAAGGACAACGAAGGCGCGACCCACCGGGCGATCCGTGTCGGCCGTGGCATCGGCTCCGGCAAGGGCAAGACCGGCGGCCGCGGCGTGAAGGGGCAGAAGTCCCGTTCCGGCGTCGCGATCAAGGGTTTCGAGGGCGGCCAGATGCCGCTTCATCGGCGCCTGCCGAAGCGTGGCTTCAACAACATCTTCCGTCTGGACTTCGTGTCCGTGACGCTGGAGCGCGTTCAGCGCGCGGTCGATTCCGGCAAGCTGAAGGCTGGCAAGGTCGATGAAGCGGCTCTCGTCGAGGCAGGCGTCATCCGCCGCGCCCGCGACGGCATCCGCCTGGTCGCCACCGGCGAGCTGAAGGCGAAGCTTGAGCTGACCGTCTCCGGTGCTTCGGCCAGCGCGGTCGCCGCGGTCGAGAAGGCCGGCGGCTCGGTCACGCTGACCAAGGCGAAGGCGGAAGCCGCGGCCTGATCAGCAGCGCTTCCCAACGGCTGACACTTCGGAAGGGGCCGGTTCGCTGAGGACCGGCCCCTTTCGTCTGACCCTCAAGGCTCTGATCCGCAGGATCCGATCTGTAGACCCGGCGCCGCGACAGCGTGTGGCCGGGCAGGGGCTGGCGAAGCGGCCTGCGGGCGGCTAAGTGAATGCGACCTTATCCGGCGGCCCAGCCGCCCGGCCTTCATGCATCGGAGCCACCATGGCATCGGCAGCTGAACAACTGGCAGCCAACCTCAATTTCGGCGCTCTCGCCAAAGCCGAGGATCTGAAGAAGCGCCTGTGGTTCACGCTCGGCGCGCTGCTGGTCTACCGCCTCGGCACCTATATCCCGCTGCCCGGCATCGATCCGGAAGCGCTGCGCCAGATCTTCAACGCCAATCAGGGCGTTCTGGCCATGTTCAACGTCTTCGCCGGTGGCGCCGTTGGCCGCATGGCGATCTTCGCGCTGAACATTATGCCGTACATCTCGGCCTCGATCATCATCCAGCTGCTCACCGCCGTCGTTCCCGAGCTCGAAAAGCTCAAGAAGGAAGGCGAGCAGGGCCGCAAGCAGATCAACCAGTACACCCGCTACCTGACGGTCGTGCTGGCGCTGTTCCAGTCGTGGGGCATCGCGGTCGGCCTGCAGTCGTCCGGGTCGGTCGTGTCCAGCCCCGGCCTGTTCTTCATCATGAGCACGGTCATCACGCTGACCGGCGGCACCATGTTCATGATGTGGCTCGGCGAGCAGATCACCCAGCGCGGCATCGGCAACGGCATCTCGCTGATCATCTTCGCCGGCATCGTCGCCGAGCTTCCCAGCGTTCTGGCCCAGGCCTTCGAGCTCGGCCGCCAGGGCGTCATCTCGACGCCGCTGCTGCTCTCGCTGCTGATCCTCGTGGGCGTCACCATCGCGGTGATCGTGTTCTGCGAGCGCGCGCAGCGCCGGCTTCTGATCCAGTACCCAAAGCGGCAGCAGGGCAACAAGGTGTTCGAGGGCAATTCCTCGCACCTGCCGCTGAAGCTGAACACGGCCGGCGTCATCCCGCCGATCTTCGCCTCGTCGCTGCTGCTGCTGCCGACGACGGCGCTGTCGTTCCAGTCGAATCCGCCGGAATGGCTGCGCCTGACCGCGCAGCTCCTCGGCCACGGCCAGCCGCTGTTCATGGCGCTCTATGCGCTCTTGATCATCTTCTTCTGCTTTTTCTACACGGCGATCGTGTTCAATCCGACCGAGACCGCCGACAACCTCCGGAAGTATGGCGGCTTCATCCCCGGCATCCGCCCTGGCGAGAAGACGGCGCAGTACATCGACTACGTGCTGACGCGCATCACGGTGATCGGCGCCTTCTACATCACCCTCGTCTGCCTATTGCCCGAAATGCTGATTGGCCAGCTCGGCCAGAGCTTCTATCTCCTTGGCGGCACATCGCTGCTGATCGTGGTCACTGTAACCATGGATACGGTGGCGCAGGTGCAAGGCTATCTGCTTGCCCATCAGTACGAGGGGCTGGTGAAGAAGTCGCAGTTGAGGGGAAAACGCCGATGAAGCTGATACTGCTCGGGCCTCCCGGAGCGGGGAAGGGGACCCAGGCACAGCGGCTGGTGGAGAAGCACGGCATCGTGCAGCTCTCCACGGGCGACATGCTGAGAGCGGCGGTCAAGGCGGGAACGCCGGTCGGCCTCAAGGCGAAGGACGTGATGGCGCGCGGCGAGCTCGTTTCCGACGAGATCGTGGTCGGCATCATCGAGGACCGGATCGCCGAGCCCGACTGCCGCAACGGCTTCATTCTCGACGGTTTTCCGCGGACGGTGGCGCAGGCCGAGGCGCTCGACGCCATGCTGGCGCGCCATGGCCTGAGGCTGGACGGCGTGATCGAGCTGAAGGTCGACGAGGGCATCCTCGTCAGCCGCATCGAGAAGCGCGTGGCCGAGATGACGGCGCGCGGCGAGCCGGTGCGGGCCGACGACAATGCCGAATCGCTGATGAAGCGGCTCGACGCCTACCGCGCGCAGACCGCCCCTGTGTCGGACTATTACGCCTCCAGGGGCGCGCTGAAGACCGTCGACGGCATGGCGCCGATCGACGAGGTGACGACGGCCATCGCGGGCCATCTCGCCGCCTGACGGCGCCCCCCGGCCGGCTGTCCTCACCGGACCAGCCGGCCCGCCAGCCACGAGCAGATGGCGGCCGGAACCGCGCCGACCAGGGCCCAGGCCAGCCATAGCGGGCGGATCAGACCCGAATAGCCGATAGCGGCCGCGACGGGGAGGAACCCGCAGGCCGCGCCCGCAAGCACGGTCCAAAGGATTCGGCGCGGCGTGCCGCGTGTCGCCAGCGTCGAATCGACCAGCGCCGTCACCAGCGCCGGGACGAGGCCGAGGAAATAGGTCGGAATCATCAGGACGAGGAGGCCGGGCCCGGACATGGACTGGTTCGGGCTGATCAGCGCGAGAACGGCGAGACCCGTTGCGAGGCCGAGAGGCGGACCCAGCAGCCCGAACAGCGCCAGTCGCCATGCGGTCCGCGATGCCACCGCCGTCGATAAGGGCATGGTTCCTCGCGAAATTCAGCCGAATCCGGCATTGGCTGTTGACGGATGCGGCCGAGTTGAGTATGTGCCCCAACTCGTCCGATCGACGGTGACACCGTTCCGTCTGCGCGAGCAGGCGGAACGTTTCGTTTGACGGACACCCCGAGCAAGGGCCGGCCTCCACCGGCGCACGGGTTCACTTATCCACCGCGGCAACGCGGCTCACATGGAGACGAGACATGGCTCGTATCGCGGGTGTCAATATCCCGACCAACAAGCGCGTGATCATCGCGCTGCAGTATATTCACGGCATCGGCCCGAAGTTCGCTGCCGAGATCTGCGACAAGGTCAAGATTCCGGCCGAGCGCCGCGTCAACCAGCTCACCGACCAGGAAGTGCTGGCCGTGCGCGAAGCCATCGACCGCGACTACATGGTCGAGGGCGACCTTCGCCGCGAAGTCTCGATGAACATCAAGCGCCTGATGGACCTCGGCTGCTACCGCGGCCTGCGTCACCGCAAGGGCCTGCCCGTTCGCGGTCAGCGCACGCACACCAACGCCCGCACCCGCAAGGGTCCGGCGAAGGCGATCGCCGGCAAGAAGAAGTAATTCGTCCGGGGCGCACCGTCGCCCCGGCTTTTTCCCGAGCGCCTGGCATTACGGGCGCGCCTGAAGGACAAGGACTTAACAATGGCCAAGGAAGCCACACGCGTTCGCCGCCGCGAGCGGAAGAACATCGCCTCCGGCGTCTGCCATGTGAACGCATCGTTCAACAACACGATGATCACGATCACCGACGCCCAGGGCAACACGATCGCTTGGTCGTCGTCGGGCACGATGGGCTTCAAGGGCTCGCGCAAGTCCACCCCGTACGCCGCGCAGGTCGCCGCCGAGGATGCCGCCCGCAAGGCGTCCGAGCACGGCATGCGCACCGTCGAGGTCGAGGTCTCCGGTCCCGGTTCGGGTCGTGAATCGGCCCTGCGCGCCCTCCAGGCCGCGGGCTTCACCGTCACCTCGATCCGTGACGTGACCCCGATCCCGCACAATGGCTGCCGCCCGCGCAAGCGCCGCCGCGTCTAAGGCCTTAAGCATTCCATATCGCAACCGCCGGCCGGCCTGTGGCGGCCGGTGGTTCGTCGCCCTTCCCGCATGGGTAAGGGAACCGGCCGTCAGGGTCCTGCAGGGGACGAGACAGCGGCCAGCAGCGAAGGTGAAGACCCGTGATCCAGAAGAACTGGCAGGAACTGATCAAGCCGGAGAAGCTCAACATTGTCGCCGGCGACGATGCGAAGCGCGTCGCGACCGCGACCGCCGAGCCGCTCGAGCGTGGCTTCGGCGTGACGCTGGGCAATGCCCTGCGCCGCATCCTCCTGTCCTCGCTCCAGGGCGCCGCCGTCTCGGCCGTCCAGATCGACGGCGTGCTGCATGAGTTTTCCTCGATTTCCGGCGTGCGCGAGGACGTCACCGACATCATCCTCAACGTCAAGGACATCGCCATCAAGATGCAGGGCGACGGTCCGAAGCGCATGGTCGTGCGCAAGGAAGGCCCGGGCACTGTCACCGCCGGCGACATCCAGACGGTCGGTGACGTCGTGGTGCTGAACCCCGAGCTGGTCATCTGCACCCTCGACGAGGGCGCCTCGATCCGCATGGAGTTCACGGTCAATACCGGCAAGGGCTACGTCCCGGCCGAGAAGAACCGTGCCGAGGATGCGCCGATCGGCCTGATCCCGATCGACAGCCTTTATTCGCCGGTAAAGAAGGTTTCCTACCAGGTCTCGCCGACCCGCGAAGGCCAGGTGCTCGACTACGACAAGCTGACCCTGTCGGTGGAGACCAACGGTTCGGTCTCGCCGGAGGACGCGATCGCCTATGCGGCGCGCATCCTGCAGGACCAGCTCGAAATCTTCGTGAACTTCGAGGAGCCGCGCAAGGAAGTCGTCCAGGAGTCGATCCCGGACCTCGCCTTCAACCCGGCGCTCCTGAAGAAGGTCGACGAACTCGAACTGTCGGTCCGCTCGGCCAACTGCCTGAAGAACGACAACATCGTCTATATCGGCGACCTGATCCAGAAGA
>VFQP010003970.1_pt1 | contig 14353 bp, 17 predicted proteins | sample 3512351 | NCBI WGS metagenome assembly VFQP01 (sample SAMN10412372, study PRJNA504923) | tailings metagenome | isolation source: Relicate 1 Philex TSF1 revegetated site | place: Philippines: Tuba, Benguet | collected 2017-08-29 | reverse complement strand
GGCGGGGGCGCGGCGGGCCGGCTGGGCGGCAGCGGCAGCGGGGCGGGCGCCGCCTGGGGCAGGGGCGGCGGCGGCGGCAGCGTGGCCTGCGGCGCGGGGGGCGCGGGCGGCTGAGCGGCGGCCGCCACCGGCGCGGGAGGCGGCGGGGGCAGCCCAGCGGCGGCGGCGGCGGCCGCCGGCGCCGCGGCGGCGGCGGCGGGCGCCGGCGCGGCGGCGGGCGCCGGCGCGTCGGATGCCGCGCGTCCCGTGGGGCTGAGCAGCGCCGAGAAGGCACCCGTCCTGAAGTTGACGGGCCCGTCCACCTTGCCCACCACGCCCAGGTCCTCGACGAATTTCTGCGCACGAGCGAGGCACAACAGCCACAAGCACCGTGTGCCTCTGGTCCCCAGCACCAGCCTTGCTGCTGTTGCCCAGGAGGTGACGGCGCGCCGCCCACTGCTCTGCTGCAGCGGCTCACCAGCATCACGCCCTTGCCCTGCTCCTTGTACTGCAGCTCGCGGCCCTGGAACTTCATCACCAGCATCACCTTGTGGCCCTGGGCACACGCACGCACGCGGGCAAGCGAACGGGAGACCGTCAAGGCCGCCCCGCTGCAGCAGCTGCGGCTGTACTGCCTCTGCGGGGGCCGCCGCAGGGTCCCGCCAACCCACCCGACCCCTCAAAGGGGCGTCGGCGCACCTTCTCAAGGAACTTCTGCGCGCTCTTGAGCTTGGTCTTGAGGTCGCCAGAGTCAGTGTTGGGCCGCAGCCGCACCTCCTTGGTCTCCACGCTGCGCGCACGAGAGTCCAACCCACGTCCCCACGTCAGCTCGCTGTTCGCGCTGCCACCCCCACACCACCACCACGCTGGGCCCGCTCCCCCCACCGCGCAGCAGCTCTCACTTGACCGCCTTGCTGGCCTTTTTCTTCTGGTCCTTCTCCACCTCGTACTTGTACTTGCTCCACACCACGAGGCGACACAGCGGCGGCTGCGCCTCGGGGTTGAGCAGCACCAGGTCCACGTTGCCCTCCTGCACACACGCGCACGTCAGCGCGGCGCGGCCAGCACGCAGCGTGTGTGTTGCTGCGCAGGGCCAGCGGGTGGGTGGGCAGCTGTGTCGCGGCGGCTGCCGGCTCCTCCGCGGCGGCTGCGACGCACCCGCGCCATCCGGAGGGCCTCCTGCAGGTTCATGACGCCCTTCATGACCTTGCCGCCGTCGCCGGCAATCACGCGCACCACGGGCGCCCTGCGGGCAGGCAGCAGGACCAGGCGTCAAGCGCCAAGTGTGAAGTGGCGCTCGCCTGTCCCTCGGCACAGCAGCGGCGGCGTGTGCTGAGCGCATCAAAGGAGGGGGCGCTTCCTGTGGTGGCCGCACCCTGTGGCACGGCGACAGCGGCGTGGTGCGGGCACACAGCCACATGTGCCGGCCGCCGCCCCCCTCCCACGACTCACGTGATTTCGTTGTTGATGGAGAGGTGGCGGCCGTTGATGGTGCGGGACGCGCTGTTGCTGTCGTTGCCGGCGCCAGACGCGTAGCCCGGCTCTGGCTCGGGCTGCCGCCACTGGTTCCCGTTCCCGAAGGCGTCGTCGTCGTCCAGCTCGTCCAAGCTCCCGTTGCTCACATAGGTCGCACGCTGCTGCGCGGCCCCGAACCGCGTGTTGTTGTAGCTGTAGCCGCCCTGCCCGTAGGTGCGGGTGGGCTGCTGCGGCGGCACGGAGTCCCACGCCGTGCCCACAGGCTGCGCAGGCGACGACCAGCCAAACTGCGTGTCGAACGCGTCGAGCGAGTCGAGGCTGCTGAGCGACGAGTTGGCGTCGTAATCCGTGTACTGTTGGCGCTTGTATGCCTGCGCCTGCGAGGCCGCAAGGCGGAGCAGGCCACGGCAGGAGAGATGAGCCTCAGCGAGGCGCCCCGTGAGGATCGCTGCGCCGCGGCGCCACGGCGCAGGCTGCAGGCGTCGCGGCCGCAGGCTCGGCGCCCGCGTGGTTGCTCCTCGCGCCCCCACGCTTGCCGTGAGTCCGTGAGCGAATCGCCTCAAGGCCACCACGGGAACAGGACGCCAGGAGCCCCCACGCGCGCGAGGGGAAGCGGCTCACCGTGACGCTGTGCTGCTGGCGCGCGCCCGAGGAGCACGCGGACGAGGCCTGCAGCTGCGGGGCGACGCCTGGCACCGAGGGGCGCACCACCACAGACGTGGCCGCAGAGCGCCCCGATCCGCGCCGCGAGAACGCGCCCGCGCCACCCTGGACATGCTGCACGGTCTTGCTCGCCATCTCCCGGGCTGCGGTGCGCCTGATGCTGCTGCGGAGTCGCTGGAGGTGCTGAGGACAAGGGCTACCTGGAGCCCGCCCGTGCACGAAACTCGGCTCCTAGAACGGTCGATCGACGAGCTGGAGTGAAGGCTACGTCGAGGATGGTGGAGGTATTCGACGCCGAACGCGAGGGCGCCAGGCTGGAGCAGAACCGGACGCGCATGAGGGCACACAGGCTCGAGAGGAGGAGGAGGAGCAGCGAGCGCGACTCAGGCAAGCCAGCGATGGCACGCTGCTCACGCCATGCTGTTGGGGCCCGTGGCGGGCCTCCACCGCCCACGGTGTGGCACCTGCGCACGCGTGCGGGTGCGCCGCCCGCCCCAGCCGCCCCGCTTCAGCCGCTTGGGAGGCGCCACCATGCAGCGCAGCCGGCCCCGTCTGCAGGGCTCCTCCCCAGCGCTGCGTCTGCCAGCCGGTCGCCACCTGCCGCCGCACCAAACGGCGGTCAAGCTTCGCTGGTCGACCGCAGGCAGCGCAGGCTGCTGGACAAGCAGCGGCAGGGCGGCAAGCAGCGACGGGGCGGCGATGACGGCGCCAGCAGTGCAGCTGCGCCCGCTCAGCGGGATGATGCACAGGACGCGGCGGACGCCAGAGTGCTGGCGCAAGCCAGCGCCTGCCGCAGCGTCGACCAGCTGCAGGAGCTCGCCGTCCAGGTGCTCGCCAGCAGCACTTGGGATTGGGACGATGATGGCGCGTCCCCGCCCGGCAGCAACAAGCAGCCACCCCCACGGGGCGCCCCGCCCTCACCAAACCGCCGCACACAGACGCACTTCCTGCTGCTGCTGTGCCGTCTGGCCGAGCTGCACCCCTCCCGCTCGCTCCAGTCCTCAGTCATGATGATGCAGCCACCCCTCCCCTGGACCTCCTCACCAGCGCTCCCTGATCAGCCCACCCCGCCCCCTGGCGGCAGGCCCGGCACTGGTGCCCCACGCCGGCAGGCCGAGCTCCTGCGCATGCTGCGGGAGGCGCCAGCGGCGGCGCAGCCCAGCGCGGCCGGCGGCAATCCCAGCGAGCCGCCAGAGGAGGAGGAGGAGGGGGAGGAGGAGGGCGCCGCCGCGCAGCGCCAGGCGGCCGAGGCGCGCCGCCTGGGGCAGCTGCTGGCGCAGATGGTGGTGGAGCACGGCCTGGGCGGGCTGCGCGCGGTGGAGCTGGCGGAGATGCTGTCGGCCATGGCCAAGCTGGGGCTGGGCGCGCACCAGGCCACCCAGCACCTGCTGGCGCAGGTGCGTCGCAAGGCGCCGCGTCCCGCGCCCGCGTGGAACGCCGGCTCGGTGCTCGTCCCACGCGTCTCCTGCGCTGGGGGGTGGCGCTTCTTGATTTTGCCGTCGCCCCTGGTGTGGCGCAGGTGTGTGAGCACATGGTGGCGTCGGGGGCGCTGGCGCAGCTGAGGCAGAGCCCGCACGCGCTGGCCAACGCGGCGTGGGCCGTGGCCAAGCTCCGGCACGACCCAGGGCCAAAGTGGATCTCCCTCTTCCTCAGGGCCTCCAGGTGCGGCGGCGGCACTGGAGCGACCAGGGGGCGCAGCACGGCCACGCACCCGTCCCCCCCCCCCCCGGCGCCCTGGGACACAGCGGCACCCTCACCAGGGCGCGCTGGCGCCGCTTGGCGCGGGCACGTTGCAACGAATCGATGCTCACCCGGCACCTGGGAAATCAGCTGTGCGGCGGTGCGTGTGCGTGTTTGCGTGTGCTTGCGCAGCGACGTGCTGCCCCAGTTCAGCTTTGTGGACTGCGCCGCCTCGTGCTGGGCGCTGGCCAGGTGGGGCTTCCAGCCCGCAGAGCCCTGGCTGCTGGCCATGTACGCGCGCCTCAGGTGAGCAGCCTCTGGGCGTGGGGCCCATGCATGCAGCGCACAGCGCCCCAGTGCTGTCGCGGCGAGCGCGTTGGGGCGGCACAGCACACTCACCTCCGGCGCCCACTCCCTTCCTGGCGGTGGTGGTGGCCCTGCTGCGCAACGCGCGTGCGCAGGCAGGTGGGCCCGCAGCTGGGCGCCCAGGGCTTGGTCAACGTGGCCTGGGCCTTTGCCATGCTCAAGGTGCCGCTGCCGCGCGACATGGCCGAGCTGCTCATGGTCGAGGCACAGGTGAGGGCTTAAAGGCAGGTGGGCTCTTGGATCCCGCCGCGCAGCACAGCCACCACGCCACATCTGCGGCCCCCTGCCAACGGACGACGCGTATGGTGCCGCGCGCTGCCCCCCCACCAGGTCATCATGCCCAACCTGACGGCCGGCGGGCTGTCGACGCTGTTTTGGGCGCTGGCCATGCTGCAGCACCAGCCGCCCAACTTTTGGCTCGAGGAGGCGCTGGGCTGCCTGGCCGACAAGCTGCCCGCCGTGCCAAAGGTGGGCAGGCAGTGCAGCACATGGATGGTGTGCGGGGCCGCGATGCAGAGGCAAAATGAAGGCGCAGCAGCTCGGCGTGCCCTGCTGGTGGTGTGCCCGCATTTGCAGAGCGCGTGCGGGCTGCCCTTCGCCAACGTGGTGTGGGCGCTGTCGGTGTGGCAGAGCGCGCTGCCCAGCCCCGCCTGGTTCGCCGCCTTCTGCAAGTAAGCACAAACAGCAAGGCAAGGGCAATACCTGCTTCACCACCTTGGAACAGCACGAGCCAGGAAGGGAGAGACACAACCACGCGCAGCACACGCCGCACAGTGCGCCACTTTACGCCACGTGCCGCTGCTCCTCCTCCGCCGCAGGGCGGCGACGCCCTCGCTGCCCGTCATGAGCGCCCGGAGCCTGGCCGTGCTCATGCTAGGGCTGGCAGACCTAGGCCACCGGCCCGACAAGGTGGGCGCGCTGCCACCGAGTGCTCGCAGCGCGACGCATCGTGCGCCCCGAGCTCCTCCTGCCCTCGCCTGCCGCCCGGCGCGCGGTGACCTTGAGCGTGCGCTGCACGCGCCACCGGCACCCCTCGTCGCAGGCGTGGGTGTGCCTGGCGCTGGAGGAGTTCCACAAGCGGGGGCTGCACACGTCGGACCAGCCCCGCGCGGGTGGCGCCCACGGCCCACGGCCCCCAGCTGGGGCCGAGCGCCAGGGCGGCGGCGCCGACGGCGGCGACGCGGGCGTGGGCGCGGGCGTAGGCGCGGGTGGCGCGTCGTCGGCGGTGGCGGTGCTGTGGGCCACCAGCCGGCTGCTGCGTCCCGAGGAGGCCATGGGCGGGGCGGCGGCGCACGCGTGGACGCCCGGGCGCAAGTGGCTGGTGCGCTACGCGCACATCCTGCAGGTGTGTGGGGGCGGGTGCGGCGCGGCCTTTAACCGCACCCCTGAGCGAGCGCCTGCGGTGGAGGAGGCCCGGGCGTCGTCCACACGCAGACCTTGCGCAGTCGCCGCTGTCGCACAAACCTGTGGCGACCAGAGGGAACGAGGCTCTCTTGGCTGCACACAGAAGCGTCACGTGTGCTCCTCCTCCCCACGTCGGCCGCGCAGGACCTGGCCGACTACGTGGCGCGCCACATGTCGGAGCTGACGCTGCCCGACCTGGTGGACGTGCTCGTGGCGCTGGCCGACCTCCGCTACCACCCGGGCGGCGCCTGGGTGGCGCGGCACACGGCGTGCTGCAACGCCTGCGTGGGCGAGCTGTCGGCGTACCAGATCCGCCTCATGGGCAACGCCACGGCCGCCATGCGGGAGCTGTCAGAGGCCGACTGGCTGCCTCGCAAGGGGGAGGTGGTGTAAACGGCGTCGTGCGCGTGCTTTGGAAATCTCATGGCAAATCGCCGTGGCCATTTGGGTTTCGAGAGGATTGCAGCAGCAGTGGGAAGTGTGACGGTGGCCACGCAGGGAAGCAGCGCACGGTGTTTGGCGGTGGCAAAACTGCTTGGGGCGCTCCCAAGACCGTCACGAGCAGGAAGCCAAAGCAGGGTCAGAAGGTCAGGAGAGCTCCATGACGGACCGCTCGTGCCGGAGCGTGCAAGATAAAGGTGCCTGGTTTATCAAAGCCGCAGCACAGCCAGCAGTGTGGCGCGGCTTCTTGACACGTGGAAACGCACACCACCAGTCCAGCGAACAGATCGGTCCACTCTCTCGTGAGAACTCTCTCGTCAGTGTGCCACAAAACAGATCGGATGCTTTGGCAGCGCGCCTGCTCTCCAAGCCAGCATGCAGTCTTTCACCCCCCACCCCATTCTTTTCTTCCTGCGGCAGCTCTGGAGGTCTGGGTTCCAAGTGCGGACCAGGCACGCCGAAGTGTGCTGTCATTTCCTCGTCCACACACACCCCAACGCCGGCCGCTGCGCTTAGACGCTGGCACCGCCGACACGCGCGTGAATGTGCACATCCTGCGGCCACGACATCGACCACACATACAGCGTGGACGTCCTGCACATGTGACGCCCGATGAAAGCAAGCCTGCGTCCCCACCGCAGCGCAGCACGCACCTCCATCTCGACGAGACGTGGCGCGGGCAGGCGCTGCTCCGCCAGCGCGGCCCAGTCGATGTCGGCGAACCACGCCTGCTTGCGCAAGTCCTGGAGCTTGAGGCGCGCCTGCTGGTCCTTGTCCAGCAGCCCCGTCAGCAAGGCCTGGAGCTCCTGCGGCAACCGCGCACGCACGCGCACGTGGCCCACGCAGAGCAACTGGGTGCCACCACGCCTGACCTCACATCAAGCTTGCGCGCCTGGCGCAGCCGTCTCTGTCAAGCGTGTGGTGCTGCGAGAGACCCCCCGCACCTTTGAGAAGCGCTCGGGGAAGTGGATGGTCGGCGTCCAGTACCAGCTCATGGGCGCCCAGCGCGGCGGCAAGCCGTCCACCAGCTCCCAAATCATGATGCCCAGCGACCACATGTCGGCGGGCCACGAGTAGCCCACCGTCTTGCGCTCCTTGTGCATCACCTCGGGCGCCATGTAGCCAGGAGTGCCCACCTGCAGAGCCACGAGGGGTGAGGGCGGGGTGTTGGTGCGGGCTCTCGTGCAGCCGCGCACAAGCAGAGCCCATGGGCACAGAGCGCGCACACCTGTGAATGGGCGATCTCCCCCTCGGCGAGCTTCTTGCACAGGCCCAGGTCACCCAGCTTGATGTAGCCGTTCTCGGCCAGCAGCAAGTTGCTGGGCTTGAGGTCTCTGCGGCGGCGTGAAGAGGGCTCGTGCACTAAGCAGTGAGACGCGCAGCTCTCGCACCTGCGGAAGGCCCCTGCGTCCCTCGAGCCCCCACACCTGTGCAGGATGTTGCGCTCGCGCAGCCACTCGAGGCCCAGGACGCAGCAGGCGGCGTAGAACTTGGCCTCGTGCTCGCTGAAGCCCACGTACCGCTCGCGCCCCAGCACCTTGTCCGAGAACCACGTGAGGCAGGCGTTGCTGAGCAGCGAGCGCTGGTTGCTCACCACCTGCGCGCGGGGCAGGAGCAGGAGGAGCAGTGCGCAGGACGTCGCCTGCACCCACGCGGTGCCGCAGCGTCCTCGCCACGTGGTGATCACGAGGCATCGCGCGCGGGCGCACCAGCAGGAGCTTGTCCAGCGAGCCGTAGGGGCAGTACTCGAGGAGCAGCGTGCAGTCCATGGCGCCCAGCACGCATGTCCACATCTCCACCACAAACGGGCTGCCGGCCGTGGACTTGAGGAACTCCACCTGCAGCGTCAGACGAGCGCTCGACGACGGCCACGATGATCGTGACGATGTGCATGCATCTAGTCTAACGTGGGGATGGTGATCACGTGCCTGGCCCCGGCCACGCACCTCGAGGCGGGGGTCGTTTTTGTTGTGGCTGGTCTGCGTGAGCAGCTTTTTGCGCACGCACAGCAGCGGCGGGCCGTCGGCGTGCGCCGCCACCATGACCAGGTCCACCAGGCCGAAGGCGCCCTCGCCCAGCACCTTGACGCTGCAAATCTGCGCCTTGCGCGTGTCCTCCAGGTCCTCCTGCGCGACGACGGTGCACGCCGCAACCCGGTGATCGTGGCCACTGACGCCAGCGGCCCGGGGCCCATTGGCACGCACATGCTTGCTGCTGCCGCTGCTGCTGCCGCTGCTGCTGCTGCTGCTGCTGCTGCTGCGTGGCTTCTCTCCGCGCCGCATCGAGATACGGGAGGACGTGCGTGCACGACGGTCCCCAGCAGAACGAGCCACGCTTCCTCACCCTGTCCGTCGCTACGGCGACTCGCGCGGCTGGCAGCTGCGTGAGCAGCCTGTTCTTGAGCTCGGTGTCCGCGACGGACTTGATGCGAGGCGCCAGGTCCTCCCTGCTGACCGACCGCTGCGGAGCTATCTTCGTCATATCGAGGAAGACGGCGCGGTGAGGCCCTCGGCGGTGCTGCTGCTGCTGTGCCGCGCAGCTCTCCCTCTGGTCTGAATCGCGGCGCTGTGCGTCAAAGCTGAGCTAGACCCAGCAGGCCACTCCGCTCAAGGCTCAGCGCCATTGCGACGTGTCGTGCGCTCTCGCTGCGGTGCGGGCGCGCGCGTGCAGTGCGCGAAAATGGGACACCTCGGGGGCTTGGAGCGGCATGCCTCGCAGCGGCCAATCCCCCGGCAGAAAACCAGCAAGATGATGAAGGCGAGCATCAGGTTGCCCCCATGCGCAGCTGCGCCGTCCGCCAGGAGCGTTCTGCTCGGCGCCCCGATGCCTCGGCCCGTCGTGCTGGCGCGCAGCACTGCTGCACCCGCTGCGCCTGCTGAGCGCGCCGTCGAGCAGCCTGCAGCCGTTCCTGCTCCTCAGGCCGAGGTCGCGGCGCCGGGTGCGGGTGATCTCTGGAACGCCGCCGCAGCCCCCGGCAAGGCAGCGGCCTGCAGCACCAGCGCGGCAGAGCTGCGTGCTCAAGCTGTGTGCACCCCATGTATGCAGAGGTGCCACGTGAGAGGAGGAGCCCTGCGCCGGCGGCGTCCGCGTCGGCGCGGCCAAAGCGGCAGGCAATGCCCATCGCCGTCGACAACAAGAGCGACGTGCAGATCCTGTGCGCGGTGAGCTCCCTCGCAATCGTGCCTTAGTTTCCAGTCCGGTGCGCGGCCCCGCCACGTGTGGCACCCGCGTGCAACGATGGCGCTGCGCAGGCCGTGCTCAAGCACCCTTCCCTTCAGCGCAGCCTTAAGGAGCCCGACACCAAGGTGCTGCTCTTCTGCAACGGCCACAACGCCACCGCCCGCGCCCTGGCGGCCGTGGCCGAGGCCAACACCCTGCTGGGCGAGGTGCAGGGCAACCCCAACCGCATCCAGGTGTGCTCCATCGCTCGCTCGCCCGCGACGACACGCGGCCGCAGGCCACTCCCTACCGCGCCCACCCCGCCTGCCGCCGCTCACTGCACGCCCATCCCTCCCTGCCCCTGCGCCCGCTGCCCCCTCTGAGCTGCTGCAGGTCCAGCTGAGCTTCAAGCGGCAGGGCAACACCATGGCGGACAAGCAGGTGGAAAACCCCGACCTGGTCACCTACCTCTTTGCCAGCCTGGTGCCGGTGGCCTCGCTGCCCGTGCCCCCCAGCGCCCAGTCCCTGGCTCGCCCACAGGAGGAGCAGCAGGAGGGCGCGCCGGAGGGGGCGGTGAGCGACGCGCAGCAGGCGGCCGTCAGGCGCAGCGTGCGCTTCCTGCCCATGGGCAAGGTGGCCGACGACGCCGGGTGGCGGCGCAAGTCCACCTCGCTCAGCTTCATGCTGCGCTGCGGCGCGCTGCGCTCCGAGCCGCCGGCCGGCAGCGGTGACGGCGCCGACGCGGCGGCGCTGGCCGTGTGCGTCTTTGCGCCGTCGCTGCAGAGCATCATGACGGGCGTCAAGGTGCGAGCATGTTGCGGGTGGACGCCAGATGTCTTGCTCTTCTGCTGCTTGCGTGAGCGTTGGGACGTGCAGCGTCTGTGGCCAGCGCTGCTGCGGCGACCCCGACCTGCCGCGTGCGCCCACCGCAGGTGGTGGCACTGGCGCGCTACTTTGCGCTGCGCGGCCCCAAGCTGGCCGCCCGCCGCGACGCGCGCCAGGCCGCCGCCGCTGCCGCCGCGAACCTCGGCGCGCCCGACAGCGAGCCCTCCTCCGCCAGCAGCAGCAGCGCGACGGGCCTCGGCACCGCCGCCAGCGCCGAGGCCAGCGGGCCAGACCTGGTGTGTGTGCCGGCGCAGGGCCGGGCTGCCGAGGGCCGGCGGCCGCCCGTGCTGCTCTTTGTCTACAAGCGGGACCCGCTGCCCACCAGGTGAGCCCACGTCGGACGGCCTTTCGTGATGTGCACCAGCTCCAACGCACTGCCTGCCTGAACTGCTGCCACTGGACGAACACGCGGGTGCATGACCGCCCGCAGCGCCAACACCACGCTGAGGCTGAGGACGCCCGCCCCGCGGCGCGCCCCCGAGGCCACCGCGCCCACCTCCTCTGCCCGGGCGAACGGCTCGGCGACGGGGGCGCGCGGCGCGCGGCGCCCGGGCCCCAACGGCTCGGCGCGCGTGTCCAAGGAGGCGTCGGGCGAGGAGCAGGCGCCGGGCGTGTCGCTGGAGGAGTTCCAGGCGCTAAAGGCGCGGCTCGAGGCGGTCAGCGCGCAGCAGGCGCAGCTGCTGCAGGCGCTCCAGCAGCAGCAGCAGCAGTGACCGTTTACGCGCCCGCGCGCCGCCCTCTTTCCCATGCCCACTGCCCAAGTCCCTTGCAAAGCCCTGCCTGACCAAGTGCTGCAGTCTGCATCAAGTGACGAACAAGCAGCGCTGGATAAATCGGGAAGTCATGGCAGTGCCTCCCCATCATCCCCAGACAGTTCCTCACCACTGACTCAGCGCGCGACGGGGCAGTGCGTGGTGGCTCCACCTGGCGCAATAGAATACAAGCGCGCCTGCGCCCGCCTCGGAAGGAGAGGGTCACACGCGACGCCCAACAGAGCTGCACGTGATGAGTGGAAGGCTGTCCTACAGCGCCGCGCCAGGCACCGCCGACGCGGCCACCACGCCCTCGGCCGGCTTGCCGCCTCCCTCCTCCCCGCCAGCCACCTCCAGCGACGCCACCACGCCCTCTGCCTGCGCGGCCGCCGTGGGCGCCGCGGCAATCACAACGCCACCAGCCGAGGGCGCGGGTGAGTCAGCTGCGGCGGCTGGCTGCGCCCCGTCCTCCTGCGCCTGCTGCTCTGGCGGTGGCGGTGCCTCCTCCTGGGCGCCCTGCGACGCCTCCTCCTCCTCCTTGTTCTCCTGCAGCAGGCGCGACAGGAGGCAACGCGGGCTGTGCGAGATGCGGCATCACGCAGACAGCGGCACCGCACCACCGCAACCCCACCGTGCGCGTGCGCAGCGGTCCAAACGCCGAAGCTCACCGCGTCCTTGCCCTCCTCCTTGCCCTGCTCCTCCTCCTCCTCCTCCTCCTCCTCGTCGCCGCCGTCGACGGCAAAGGACTTGACGGCGCCGTTGGCGTGCCCCTCCTCGTCAAACACGCCGCACAGCTCGCGCAGCACGTCCTGCACCGTGCGCCCCGCCTTGAGGCCCGCCTGGATCTGCACAGCCAACCGCACGCCACGGCACGCGCCAACAAAGAGAGTGTCAGGGGACCGCCGCAGCGCTGCCCTCACACGCCGTGCTCCAAGCCGAGGCGCTGCGTTTGCGCCCCGCAGAAAGCAGGCGCCCCGCAGTGACAGCACAGGTCGCTGCAGTGTCCCCCGACAGCACAACAAGCACAAAGCACGCGCAGCACGCGACACCCGCTGCGCGTCGCCAACCCCACCCAACCACACCTTGTCCACCGCCACGGCCGCGTCGTCCATCACGCGCCGGATGGCGCGCATCGTGATGCTGCGCAGCAGGTCGCCCATCACCGGCACGTTCTGCATGAAGGGCGGGATGCCTGCGTGCGCCACAGCGGGTGGGGCCGAGCACGCCGCGCACTCAGCGTCACAAGCGCTGCAGCAGCGGCGGTCACCTCAACACCCGCGCCCCGCTGCACCTCCGCACCGCGCCAGCGCAGAGAAGACGCACGCGTTCCCAGGCAAAGGGCGCATGCCGGCGGCAAGGCGCAGGCAGGCGGGGGGCGAGAGCCAGGCGCGCACGCACCCTTGGGCAGCACTTGCTGGTGCAGCACGGCCTGGCAGCCCACCACCACCTTGGCGGGGGTGCTGCTGCCCCCCTCGCCCTGCTGCTGCTGCTCCTGCGGCGGCTGCTCCTCGTAGATGGGCGTGATCTCCCAGCGGCCGGAGAACTGCGCCAGCACGTCCTGCGAGGGGCAGCGGGGCGGCGCAGGGGCTCGTGCGTGTGTGGTACGCGTCACGTCGCCCCGACGCCCTGTTGCCCCACACCCTTGCCCAAGCAGGCCACGGCGTCAGCCACCCAGGGCCCCAGGCTCCCACACCGCAGGGCCTAACAGCCATCGGGGCCCCATCCGCGCCCACTGACGACCCTGGCTGCCTGGGTGTGGGCAATAGGCGGGTGCGCCCACGCACGCGCGCGCAGGCACAGCAAGGGGGCATGGCGGGGCGCTCTCTCCCCCGCTCACTCACCGACTTGAGCAGGTCAAAGTTGATGCGCAGGCACTCGGGATCGCGCGCGTCCTCCACCACCTTGAGCCACGTGGAGAACTGCCGGCGCACCCACAGCACCTGCGCGCGCAAGAGGGGGCAAGCGTGCGCGGCAAGGGGCAGGCAGCAGGGCGCGTCACGAGGTGGTGGAAGGGCCCTGGAGAACCTCGTCGCGAGAGGGCGCGCGCAAGGGCCCACAGCACGCAGGGCGCGTTACATGGTCACCTTGAGGTCCTGCAGCTGCTGCACCTCCACCTCCTTGTAGCCGGGCGCAGAGGTGACCACGCGCCGACCGCCACCAGTCTTGACGTCACGAAAGATCGCCGAGTTGTCGGGGTCTGCGCAAAGCAGGAGCCGGTGTGGACAGGTCACTGAGGCACCTTGGGACGAGGGACCTAGCCGCAAGGACACAGCGGCTGTGGAGTACGCGTGCTGCCGCGCGCACAGGTGAAGATGGCGAAGAGGGCCTCGGGCGGCACGTGCCAGCGGCTCTGGAGGTGGATCGAGGAGCGGGCCTGGCCGGCGGCGTTGCTCACGCTCACCTTGCCCCACGGCACCTGCCCGCACGCACGCACGCACAAGGCCAGGTGCAGGCTTGGCGCAGCGCGCGCGCCACCTCCACCTCGGCCAAGAGCAGAGGCGCCGCGCCCCCAGAAAGGGGCCAGCACGGTGCAGAGGCCATATCTGCAGTCACCTGCTCGTGCGTTTGGCCCTCCTTGAGCCCCTTGAGGCGCAGCTCGGGCTCGGGCGCCGCAGCAGGAGGCGAGTGCTCCGCTGCAGGCACGGGTTGCTCGGTCGCCACTGACGCTGCCATTCTGATGCGTGCGTTGTGCTGTGTCTGCCGCTGCGTCGCGCGCACAAGTCGAGGAGGAAGCCTTCGCCCAGTTTGGGGGCATACCGAGCTGGGCTCTGGCCTGCCAGCGGGCCAGAGGCTTGTCCACGGCGATGCACAGCAGCAGAGCAGCATCACAGGAGGCCCTGCCTCCTGGCACGCCGTGTGCTGGCCCAAGGCGGCGCCTGTGGCATGCGGTCGCGCGGCCGAGCCGCTGCACTTGCGCCGCCGCCCCGGGGGATCCAGGTGCGCAGCGCAGCGCTTGGCTGCAGCGGTGCCACCGTGGTGGTGATGCCACCGTGGTCAACACCAGGGCACGCGTGCAACGCTCTGCGCAGGCGATGTGCACGACGCGCTGAAGACGGCCGCTGCGGTGGCGGTGGCCGTGCCGGCCGCGGCGCTGGTGCCCAAGGCGGTGCAGGGCAGCATAGCGTGGCTGCGCCCCCGCAAGTGCAAGCGCTGCTGGGGCGCCGGCTACACGCCGTGCGACGTGTGCTTTGGCCGCGGCAAGGTGCGGCCAGGGCAGCGTCAGGCACGCCGTTACGGGCCTGTGCTCCTCATCCCTCTGTGGGCGAGCATCTGGCGTGCCTGGTCGTCCTGCCCCGCCCGCACGCAGGTGGGCGGGCTCTTGCCAGGCGCGCCGCCGCTGCAGCCCTGCGCCCGATGCGTGCGTGGGCGGCTGGGCTGCGAAGCGTGCTGCAGCTCGGGGCTGGCGAACGCATGGCTGTGGCAGCCGGCCAAGGACCCAGGTGTGCTGTGGGCAGGTTGCGCAGCATGGCAGGCCCGCGCCATCGCGCGATGGCAAGCGAGCGCTTGCTCGACGCGCTCTGCCCCCCCTGGTGCACGCAGGGTGGGGA
>VFQP010003969.1_pt1 | contig 14353 bp, 11 predicted proteins | sample 3512351 | NCBI WGS metagenome assembly VFQP01 (sample SAMN10412372, study PRJNA504923) | tailings metagenome | isolation source: Relicate 1 Philex TSF1 revegetated site | place: Philippines: Tuba, Benguet | collected 2017-08-29 | reverse complement strand
CGCATGCAATACCGCTTCATGTCACCCGATAGGGGCGCGATCCATCTGCAGGTCATCGCGGAGAACGAGCGCGATGCCCAGGGCAGGGTGACCGGCCTTTCCGGCCTGTTGCAGGACGTCACCGAGTTTCATCGGCTCGAGGAAGCGCATCGCGAGACCGAACGCGCGATGACGGCGCTGATGCGCAACCTGTCGGGCATGGTCTATCGCTGCGACAACGACCAGCGCTGGACCATGCGGTTCATCAGCGACGCGTGCCGCAGGGTGCTGGGCTACGACCCCGAGGACATCGTCGACAACCGGGTCATTTCCTACAACGACGTGATCGATTCGCGCGACCGTCAGCGTGTCTTCGACACCATCGGCAGTGCCGTCGACAACCGCCGTACGTTCCAGCTCTCCTACCGCGTGCGGACCAAGCAGGGCGACGTGCGCTGGGTGCTCGAGCAGGGCAGCGCGATCCGTGACCAGAACGACAGGGTCGTCGCGCTCGAAGGCTATATCGCCGACATCACCGCCGAGCAGAACATCGTCGAGGCGCTGCAGGAGAGCGAGGCGCGCAACCGGGCGATCATGGAGTCGGCCTCGGTGGCGCTGATCACGGCCGATGAGACCGGGCGGATCGAATCCGTCAACCCCGAGGCCGAGCGGCTGTTCGGCTACGATGCGAGCGAGATCGCGGGCAAGGAGATCGCGCTGCTGATGCCCGCTTTCCACGACCAAGGCGGCGGCAGCGCGCCGCGCGAGGTCGCGGGGATGCGCAAGGGCGGCGAGACGTTCCCGGTCGACCTGTCGGTCAGTGAAATGCGTCTTGGCGAGCGCCGGGTGCTGATCGCCAGTGCCCGCGACCTGACCGACCGCAAGAAGGCCGAAGCCAGGCTCAACCAGGCGCAGAAGATGGAGACGGTCGGGCAGCTGGTCGGCGGCGTCGCCCACGACTTCAACAATCTGCTGATGGCGATGCAGCTCAACCTCGAGCTGGCCAACATGCTGGTCGCCGACCGGCCCGACGTTTCGGAATCCATCACCGTGGCGCTGGGCGCGGTCGACCGTGGTGCCGAGCTGACGCGGCGGCTGCTCGCCTTCTCGCGCCAGCAGCCGCTGGAGCCGCGGGTCATCGACGCCAACGAGCTCGTCGGCAACATGATGCGGCTGATGCACCGGCTGTTGCAGGAGAACATCGAGACGCGAACCCTGCTCGCGCCGACGGTCTGGCCCATCGAGGTCGATCCGGGACAACTGGAGACCGCGCTGCTCAACCTCGTGGTCAATGCCCGCGACGCCATGGAAGGCGGCGGCAGACTGAGTATCGAGACCGGCAACGTCGTGCTGGATTCGGCCGTGACCGACAATCACGAGGATGTGGCGCCGGGCGAGCATGTGCGCATCACCGTCAGCGACAGCGGTACCGGCATGTCGCCCGAGGTGCTGGCCCGCGCCTTCGATCCGTTCTTCACCACCAAGGAAGTCGGAAAGGGCAGCGGCCTCGGCCTCTCCATGGTCTATGGCTTCGTCAAGCAGTCCGGCGGCCACATCGCCATCGACAGCCAGCCCGGGCAGGGGACACGGGTGATGCTGCATTTCCGGCGCGCCCATGCCGTCCCCTCGCCAACCACCGAACGCAAGCCGCGCGTCGAGACCGTGCGGCCCGGCCACGAGACCATCCTTCTGGTGGAGGACGACCCGGATGTGCGCCAGACCGTCGACCGGCTGCTGAAATCCCTCGGCTACAACGTCGTCACCGCCGCGGATGGGCCCGCCGCCGTCGAGCTCATCGTCGGCGGCCTGCGCCCCCATCTCCTGCTGGCGGATGTGGTTCTGCCCAAGGGCATGAGCGGCAAGGACGTGTCCGAGGCGGTCGCCGCGAAGGTGCCGGACTGCCGCATCCTCTTCATGTCCGGCTATACCGAGGACGCGGTGATGCATCACGGCCGGCTCGACGAGGGCGTCGTGCTGCTGTCGAAACCCTTCCCGCGCGAGTTGCTCGCCAGCAAGGTCCGCGAGCTGCTGGACGCCTGAGACGCGCCCCTGGTCCGATCGGGGTGCTTGGGGGCTGGAACCTACGCCTTCACCTCGGCGGCCAGCGCGGCGAGCTCGTCGCGGACGGCTTCCTCGCTGCGGCGGGTGATGGCGTCGAAGCGTTCGATCAGGCGCTCGCCAATGGGCGTCAGCTCGGCCCCGCCGAACGACTTGCCGCCCACATAGGTGAGCACGACGGGCTGGCCGAAGATGGCATTGAGCTCGTCGATCAGCAGCCAGGCGCGGCGGTAGGACATCTTCATGTCGCGCGCCGCGGCGGCGATGGACCGCTTCTCGCCGACGAGGCGCAGCAGGGCGATCTTGCCCGGCCCCACCTGGCGTTCGTTGCCGAGGTCGATCTTTACCCACAGACGGGCTGCCGTTTCGGCCATGGCGTCGTCGTCGCTCCTGTGCGCCGGTTCGCGCAAGAGAGTACGGGATCGGAAGGCCGCGTGCAAAAAAATGAGCACCACCAGCGGGGACCGGTGGTGCTCAGTGCCCTCAGGGAGGAGGGTAAGGGACACAGGGCGGATGCCGTGCCATGCGTCCCCCTCCGATGCGGCCCAGCCGCATGCAGAAGCTCGTCAACCATTTGGGAAGCGATGCCGGTGGCGCGTTTGCGCAGGTCAGACGCCACACACATATGTTACCGGAGGGCAACACTTTCGGTGTATAGCAGTCATCGATGCAGGTCTTGCGCGCCCTCCCAGGCAGTCTCCCCAGAACCGTCTTCAGCGGTTTCTCGACTGTATGACGATAGTTATACAACGGGGTGAGACCGTCAAGGCCAATCAAATCCGACTGTTATGTCAAAAAGCGGTCGAGAGTGTATACTCGAGCATGAGCGACAAGGGCGAAGCCAACGATGAACGGTGACATGAAGGATCTGGTGAAGGGCAGGGCGCGGGGGCAGGCCGGGCGGGAAACCTGGCAATCGCGCAAAAGCGCGGAGACCCGCACCGAGATTCTCGACGCCGTCATCCGCTCCTACATCGAAGTCGGCTACGGACGAACGACGCTCCAGCAGATCGCCGACCGGACCGGCCTATCGCGCGGCGCGATCATCTATCATTTCCCGTCCATGGTCGACGTCACCAAGGCGGCGGTCTCGTATCTGCAGCAGAAGCGCCTCGCCATCTACCGCGACAGCCTGGACCAGATCGAAGGCGGCGCCGACTTCGTCGGCGATGCGCTGGAGACCCTTTGGCAGCAGATCTCCGATCCGCTCTTCACCGCCTACAACGAGCTGACGGTCGCCGCCCGAACCGACCCGGAACTCGAGAGCATCCTGCGTCCCGCGCAGGAAGAGTACGAACGCGAGTGGGACCACATCGGCCGCGATCACTCGCACGCCCAGTCCGACCAGGACGACAGGTTCGGCCTGACCGCCGACCTGGTGCAATACGCCATGATTGGCATGGCGGTGAGCTTCATGTGGACCGATGCTGAATATCGCAAGCGCCGGCTCCTGGAAGACCTGAAGGATCATGTCCGCACCCTGCTGAAGGACGGCATACCCGAACAGGTCGTCGAGGCCATCGCCGCCCGCGGCGTCAAGCGCGGCGTTCCCGGCGAATAGTGTTCGGCGTCGCGGTTGTGCTACGGTCTCTCCACGAACGGGGAGATCGCACATGACCGACACATTGGAAGCACGCATCCGCAGGCTCGAGGATATCGAGGCGATCAAGCAGCTGAAGGCCCGCTACGGGCAGGCCTGCGACGACGATCACAATCCCGACAAGGTGGCGGCGCTGTTCGTGCCGGACGGGCTTTGGGCGGGCGCGAACATCGGCGTCCATGCCAAGGGCCACGCGGCGATCAAGGAGTATATCGGCGGGGTGCGCGCCAGCGGCCGCATGCGCAACAGCGCCCACATGTTCATGAACCCGATCATTACCGTCGACGGAGACCGGGCGACGGGCGAGTGGCTGTTCACCATGTGCTTCACCGGCAAGGTGGGCGACGGCACCTTCCAGTACCACCGCATCATCGGTTCCTATCGGGACGTCTACGTCCGCGTCGGCGATGGCTGGCTCTACGAGTCCCTGAACGTCACCGTGGATGAAAGCGGACCCTACACCACCGAGGACAGCCGCCTGTTCTCGCGCTCGGTCAGCGACGCCGTCAACGCCTGACGCGCAACAACGGCTCTGGATCCGTAACCGGCCGCGGCACCGTCCGCGGCCGTTGATTTTTGATACGCTCTATATTTTTTAATATTGATGCATGTGCCGGTTTTGGTCTAGCCTGACTCTAATTTGATACGCGTCCCATAATTGGGTCGTAGAAGATCGCCAGGGGAAGATACCCAGCTTGGAACGTGGAGCGGCCGCCAATGCAAGCATGGCGGGCGATGGGAAGGTCTTGCCCCGACGATATGCAGAAACGGCGCGATGACGCGCTCAGGGGAAGGAAAACAGGATGCTACAGAAGCCTTACGGCTCGCCGGCGTTGCGGTGGGCCCTGATGACGACGACCGCGCTGTTCGCCGCGGGAGGGGCCCATGCCCAGGACGCCGCGTCCGCGCCTGAAAAGCCGGCCGTGGAAGCGCCGAAGGCGCATTTCGACACGGTGGTCGTGTCGGCCCGCAAGCGCGAGGAGACGGTGCAGGACGTGCCGGTCGCCATCACGGCCGTAAGCAAGGCCGAGTTGGAGCGCTATGCCATCGCCGACCTCAACCAGGTGTCGACGATGACGCCGAACCTGACGATCAGCCCCACGTCGAGCGGCGCAGGCGCCATCCTTTATATCCGCGGCATCGGCACCTCGTCGGTCGATGCGGGATTCGACCAGTCGGTGGGACTCGTCATCGACGACGTGTTCTACAACCGCGGCCAATGGGTGGCCCAGGGCTTCATGGACATGCAGCAGGTCGAGGTGCTGAAAGGCCCGCAGACGCTGTATTTCGGCAAGAATACGCCGGCGGGCCTCGTCAGCATCAAGACGGCCGATCCGAGCGACTCCTTCGAGGGCTACGTGCGCGCCAGCTATGAGGTCGAGGCCCGCGAGAAGGTCGGCGAGTTCGCGTTCTCGGTGCCGGTTTCGGATACCTTCGGCTTGCGCGTGGCCTTCCGCGCCACCGATTCCAGTGGCTGGATGCACAATATCGCCCAACCGCACACGGGCATCGACCCGCGCGGCTTCGCGCTGCCCGGCGCCGGCGACTACCGCGTCAACGGCAAGGAGGAATATCTCGGCCGCGTCACCGCCAAGTGGACGCCCAATGATGACTTCACCATGACCCTGAAGGTCCAGGGCGCGTCCATGGACAATGACGGCTATTCGGGCGTGGTGCAGAAATTCGGCTGCCAGGGGCCGAACAACACGCCTCAACCGGTGCTCGGCGTGCCGGATCTCGACGGCGAATGTAATGTTGACTTCCGCCAGTCGCGTGGCATGGCGCCGACGCAACTGGGCGCCAACTTTCCCGAACTGCTGAAAAAGGACGGCGAGTCCTACGGCGCCTACAAAAGTCTCGCCATCTCGTTCAAGGCGGAATACGACCTCGAGGACATCAACATCACGTCGGTCACCGGCTATCACGCCCTGCGCAGCAAGCTGTTCGACAATTTCGACTTCTCGAATTCGTCGCAAGTCTTCGCCTTCGAGGACACGAAGTTCAAGGCGTTCAGCCAGGAAATCCGGGCACTGTCGAGCTTCGACTTCCCGGTCAACTTCATGGTCGGGGCATTCTACCAGGACGCCAACCTGACCTTCCGCAACACGTCGCGCATCGCCTCGCTGCCGGCCGACGCCAGCACGGGCCGCTATTTCAGCTGGGACCGCACCTCGACACAGGACGGCCGCACCTGGTCGGTGTTCGGCGAGGCGATCTGGAAAGTCGTCGACAGCCTCGAGCTGTCCGGCGGCGTGCGCTACACGAAGGAGCGCAAGGTATCCCACCTTCAAAACAGCTACGTGCACGCGTTGCTCAATGCCGTGTTCTCGCGCGATCCGTTTGACAGCACGATCACCAATGACAATCTATCGCCGCAGGTGACCCTGACCTGGCATGCCACCGACGAGCTGATGCTCTACGGCGCCTACAAGCAGGGCTTCAAGTCGGGCGGCTTCTCGCACTCGACCGCGCCGCGCCGCAGCGCATTGCCGCTTGCCGACCAGGTAAAGGCGCTCGAGTTCGGGCCCGAGAAAGTGAAGGGCTTCGAGCTGGGAGCGAAGACGTCGTTCCTCGCCGATACGCTCCGGGCCAATCTGGTGTTCTACCGCTACGAGTACAGCGACCTGCAGGTGAACATCTTCGACAGCTCGATCGCGGCGTTCCGCGTCGCCAACGCGGCGGCGGCGCGCACCACCGGTGTCGAACTCGACGTGGACTACGCCGCGACCGATGCGCTGACGCCGCGCGGCGCGGTGGCCTATAACGATGCCAAATACACCGACTACATCGGCGGATGCTGGGCCGGACAGACGCCGGCCCAAGGGTGCAACCTGCAGCCCAACGGCCTCGGCGTGTTCCAGACGCAGGATCTGAGCGGCGGCCAGCTGCAACTGGCGCCCGAGTGGGAGATCACCGCCGGGTTCACCTACAGCCTGCCGCTCTCCAACGGGCTGGCGCTCGACTGGAACGTCGACGGCCGCTATTCCAGTGCCTATCCGCTCTACCCGCAGCAACGGCCAGACGCCCGCCAGGACGGCTATTTCACGATCGACGCCGGTTTGACGCTGCGCTCGGACGACGATCGCTGGGCAGTGTCTTTCATCGGCCGGAACCTGACCAACGAGGTGGTGCTGCTGAGCACAGTGGACTCGCCGCTCACGGGCTCCGGCACCGGCACCGCGAATGGCAAATGGGCAGATCTCGCCGGCACCACCCAGCGCGGCCGGACCCTGATGTTCCAGCTGACCTACCGGTTCGATTGAGCCGAAATCACGGGCCGGGCGCGCACCTCAATGGCGCCCGGCATCTCCCCAGGGGAGTTTCCTCCCCGGAACTGGGGCCCGGCCCGCCGCGACTTCCCCGTGGCTGGCCGGGCCGCTTCTTTGATCGGCACGGGGTGATCGGCCGGCGCCCCATTCGCCATCCGGTTCATGCTCTGCCGGATATGATCGGAACGAGGGGCTGCCGCGAGACCGCCGTGACGCGAACCTCCCGGCATGGCCGCCGTTACGGCTGGGGGGCTTCCGGCCAGGTCAGGTACATGTAGACGTTGAACAGGATCACCACTGCGGCGGTGATCATCAGGATCAGCCTGAGACGTTCCGGTTTCACTAGGCCTTCTTGCTCTTCTTCGCCTTTGCTGCCGCGCGTTCGGCCACCCGCTCGCGGGCGAGCTGGTAGACGTGGCGGTTGCCGCGGCTCCACGTGACCTTAAGCGTGGTGCCGTGGATCTTCCAGCCGTTCTTGCCGCGCTTGATCCGGTGCGTGTAGTAGCCGCCCAGCGTGTGGCTCGAATCGCCCAGGCTGTTGGGCAGGAAGTGCTCGGCCTGCATGTAGACCGTGACGGTCGCATCGTCGCCCTTGATGTCGAACACCATGTTGGCGAACAGATGCTGCGTGGCGTCGAAGCCGGGCAGCATGGCCTGTACGCCGGCGGCCCAGTCGTCGCCCTTCATCCGCGTGCCGGGAACGCCCGAATAGGACGAGAAGTCGATGTCGACCTCGTCGGCGAAGATCGAGCGGTAGAGCTTCCAGTCCCGCGTATCGATGCCGGTCGCATATTTGTTGATCAGGTCGGTGAGGTCGGCGCGGTCGCGCAGATATTTCAGGTCGTCGCTCATCGTCTCTCCCCTTCTCAGATGGCTTTTGCGGCCAGATGGCCTTCGCGGATGGCAGTCTGCAGGAATCGCGGCGAGTTCGCATCGCCGACGACACGCACCTCGGCCACTTTCCCCTGCAGCTCATTGTAGAGGTCGCGGTTGGGCCGGTTGGGCGACACGAACACCACCGTCTCGGCCGGCACCGGCTTGGCCTCGCCCGGATAGATCGGCGCGATCATCGCCTCCTCGTCGCCGATGTCGGTGACGCGGTAGCGGGTGTAGACGCGCAGCTTGTCGCCCATGCGCTCGAGCGCCGGCTCGGTCATCAACGCGGTCTCCACCTTGGGCGCGAACATGGCCTGGGTGTTGATGTAGCTGACGCTGGCGCCGTTCTCGATCAGATATTCGGCGATGCCGACCGCCTCGTAATGGCCGGTATCGTCGACCACGACGGCGCTCTTGCCGATGCGGTTGCGGCCATGGGTCAAGAGGTCGACCGAGGACAGCACGTTGGGCCGGTCGAAATGGCCGATGGGCTCGCCCGGATTGGTCGACTGGATGCCGTCCATGCGCGGCATGGAGCCGGTCGCGACGATGACCGCGTCCGGCGCCTCCGCCAGCACGTCAGCTTCCTCCATATAGGTGCCGAGACGGACCTCGACGCCGAGGCGGAAGATCTCGGCCTCCTGCCATTTGGTGATGTCGGCGATGCCGTGGCGCTTCGGCAGCCTGGCGGCGAAGTTCATCATCCCGCCCAGCTCGCCGGTCGCCTCGGCCAGCACCACCTTGTGGCCACGCAGGGCGGCGACGCGGGCGGCTTCCAGCCCGGCCGGGCCGCCGCCGATCACCAGCACCTTCTTCTTCGTCTCGGCGGTGCCGATGCGGTCGTCGCCGATGGCGCGCTCGAAGCCGACGCCCGGATTGACCGCGCAGCCCATGCGCCGCGCCGGGCCCAGCAGGTTGCCGACGCAGCCCTGGTTGCAGGCGATGCAGGGCCGGACTTCCTCCACCCGGCCTTCCATGGTCTTCCGCACGAGGTCCGGGTCGGCGATGTTGGCGCGGGTCATGCCGACCATGTCGGCCTCGCCCTGGCGGATGATCTGGTCGGCTTCCTCGAGCGTCCGCACCCGGCCGATGACGATGGTCGGCACCTTCGAGCGCTTGGCGATCGGCACGCTCGTCGGCAGCTCGTAGCCCATGGGCTCGTGCATGCCGCCGATCATCTTGGGGAAGCTGTTGTAGTTGCCCATGGACACGTTGACGAAGTCGACGAGCCCTTCGTCCTGCACCCGGTCGACGACCGACTGGTTGAGTTCGACGCCCACGCCGCCCCCGGTCATGTCAGGCGCGACGCGGATGCCGACCGCGAAACCGGGCCGCACCGCCGCGCGGATGGCGCGCAAGGTCTCCAGCATGAAGCGGATGCGGTTCTCGAACGATCCACCGTAATTGTCGGTGCGCTTGTTGATGTTGGGCGACAGGAATTGCTGCACCAGATAGCCGTGGGCGCAGTGCAGCTCGACGCCGTCGATGCCGGCCTTGTCGCAGCGCGCGGCGGTGGCAGCATAGGCGGCGATGATCTCGTCGATCATGTCCTTGGTCATCGGGATCGGCACCGGCCCGCCCAGCGGGTTGGGGATGTCGGACGGCGACCAAGGCGGCGTGCCGTCGATCGGCGTGCCGTTGTGGCCGGCGTGCCAGATCTGCTGGAAGACGGCCATGCCGTGCGGGCGCACGGCGTCCATCAGCTTGCCGTAGCCCTCGTCCAGGGTCGGATCGAACATGTTCAGCGGCGCCGGGCTTGTCGGGTGGACCGACAGGATTTCCAGCACCGACAGGCCGACGCCGCCGCGCGCCCTGGCCTCATGATAGGCGATCAGGTCGTCGGATAGGACGCCGCCGCCGATGCCGGTGGCGTGGGCGGTGCGGACGACACGGTTCTTGATCGTTTTTCCGGCGATCTCGATTGGCTGCAAGACATGCGTGAGCGCCATGTGACTCCCCTCATCAGGCGTTCTGGACGGTCAGCGTCCCAGACAGGGCGCCAGGTTCGAATAGCTTCCGGGCACCAGCTCGGTGAGCTGGACGCGGCCCAGGCCCCAGGATTCCATCTCGGCGATCTTGGCCGCCACCTTTTCGGGGTGACCGACGAGGCCGCTGGCGAAGTTGTTGCCCAGCATGGCCTCCAGCCCCTTGACCGCCTCGCTCTCGCCCGCGGCCATCAGGGTGAAGTAGCCGATCGGGATGTCGCGCTTGATCTCGCGGACCTTGGCGATCATCTCGCGCACGTCGTCGTCGGTGACCGCCGCGAGCGCCGCGAAGTCGATGGCGCCGCCGCGGATGAACTCGCCGGCGAACACTTCGACCCGGTCGACCAGCGGCGTGATCTCGCGCCGTGTGCGCGGCCCGCCGGCCGAGCCGACCAGCAGCGGGCCGGAGCCGCTATAGGGTCCCATCACCGGCACGGTGACGTTGTAAAACTCGCCCTCGAAGCGGCATTTGCCGGTATCGAAGATCTCGCGGACGATGGTCATCGCCTCCTTGTAACGGCCCGCGCGCTCGCCGGGGGGCGGGTAGTACTGGCCCATGCCGCTCGCCACCTCGTTCTCCGACCAGCCCGCGCCCAAGCCCGCCTCGAAGCGGCCTTTCGCCGCCTGGTGCAGGGTCAGGCTCGCCTGGGCGAACTCCACCGGCGAACGGAACAGGTTGTTGCAGAACGACGAGCCGAACCGCAGGCTCGTGGTGGCGCAGGCGATGCGGGTCAAGGTGACCCACACATGCGGGTACGGCTTGTCGCCCACCCAGAGATGGTCGCTGACGACCACGCCCGTATAGCCTTCGGCCTCGCGGGCGAGCGCCCATTCCGCCGGGTCGAGGTCGATCCCGGTGTTGTAGTTGGCGAAATATTCCACGGCCTACTCCCCTTTAGGCTTATGTCGGCTTGAAGTCGCTTAGACGTCCCACGCGACCGGCAGATGATCGAAACCGTACAGCACGGATGGTGCGGTCTGCACGGCCGGACCATCGGCGCGCAGATTGGGCAGGCGCGTCAGCACCTCGGTCAGGGCGATGCGCGCCTCCATTCGGGCCAGCGGCGCGCCGGTGCAGATGTGCGTGCCCCAGCCGAAGCCCAGCTGCTTGCGCAGCTCGGCCGCGTCGCGCTCCACGTCGAATTTCTCCGGGTCCGTGAACTGCGCCTCGTCCAGATTGGCCGCCGCGAACATGCACATCACCTTGGAATCCTTCGGGATGTGCACCCCGTGCAGGGTCACGTCCTCGTTGTTGGTGCGGAACAGGCCGTGCACCGGCGCGGTGAAGCGCATGGATTCCTCGGCCGCCGCCGGGATCAGCCGTTCGGGATCGGCCAGCACCTTTGCCATCTGGCCGGGGTTCTGCAGCAGGTGATGGATGGTGTTGCACACCAGCATGGTGGTGGTGCCGCTGCCGGCGACGAGCAGGAACGAGATGAATCCCAGCACCCGCGCGGGCTCCAGCTTCTTGCCGTCGACCTCTGCGGTCAGCAGCCGGGTGATCAGGTCGTCCGCGAGCGTGCCGCCGGCCTCCAGCACCTTGTGGCGCTTTTGCACCTCGTTCATGAAATAGCCGCCGAATTCGCCCTGGACCCGCGCGATCACGGCGGGGTCGGCATCGCCGAAGACGCCCATGGTCAGTTCCTCGACCCAGCCGCGGAACATCAGGCCGTCATCCGGATTGACGCCAAGCATGCGCGAAATGACGAATAGCGGAATCTGCATGGCGAAATCGCGCATCAGATCGCAGCGTCCCTTGGGCCGCAAGCCGTCGATCAGCTGCGTCACATAGCCGGCGATGTCCGGCTCCAGCGCGTTGATCGACTGGCGCGTGAACGCCTTGTTGACCAGCTTCAGCTGAAAGTCGTGCTCCGGCGGATCCACGTTGACGAGGGCGTTGGGCGCATTGGGATCCGCATAGGCGGTGCCGGGACCGAACTTGCTCGACCACATGGCGGTATCGCGGAGGATTTCCTTCACGTCCTGGTACCTGCTTACCGAATAGAACCCGTAGCGGTCGGATTTGTGCACCGGACATTCGGCGATCAGGCGCTTGTAGACGGGATGGGGATTCTCCTGGAACTCCCGGTCCTTGATGTCGAAGAAGTCGTCCATGAAATCTCCCCGTCATGGCGCCGCGCGGCGCGGTATAGTGTCGCATCGGCGCCATTGCCGGTGCCGGTCTCCCCGGCGTCCATTCCGGCTTTCGCGGATGCCGTTATAAAATGGAACGCAGTAAAATTTTAGAGGCGGCGCGGTATGCGGTCAAGGGGCAGCGGACCTTGAATCGATAAGAATGGCGGCTTAAAAGCGGCAGTGAAGGTGGCAACGGATGTTGTACACGATCCCATTGGAACGGTAACGGAAGCTCGATGGCCAAGGTCAGCGCGGCGAGTCAGAAGCGGTCATCCTATTCCAGCGAATCCATGGCGCGCCGGCGCGAGCGCGTGCTCGATGAAACCCGCAAGCTGGTCGCCGAGGCCGGCTATGACGGCGTCACCATGCGGCTGCTTGCAGAGCGCTCGGAAGTGGCGTCCGCCACGCTCTACAACATCTACGGCAACAAGGAGACGCTGATCGCCACGGCGGTCGCCGAGTTGTTCGAGGAGCAGATGGCGCACCCGACCCACGAGCGGTCGGGGCTCGACAGCACCATCGAGCGCACCCGCTGGATCGCGGGCGAAATCAGGCGGATGCCCGAATATACCCGGGCCATGGTGACGGTCTATTTCTCCGGCAGCGCCGAGAACCTGGTGCGCGACATGCTGCGCCGGATCACCACCGAGGCGCACCGGGCGCTGATGGAGAGCCTGCGTGAACAGGGCGGGCTGCTGCCCTGGGTCGACATCGACCTGCTGGCGTCGCACACAGCCAACCACCAGTATGCGGTTGTCCACGAATGGGCGATCGGCCGGGTTCCGATCGACAAGCTGGCCGACCAGCAGGTGTATCATTTGATGCTGTCCCTGGCGGCCGTCACCACCGGCGAGGTGGGCGAGGATATCCGCCGCCGCCTGGCCGAGGTCCAGGCGGCGCTGGTGTGACGGCACGTTCGACGGCCGCGCCGAACCAAATCTCGCGTCATCTTCCGGTAAGCTCGATTGACAAAGCATCCGCGCCAAAGTAGTTTCCTAGGAAACTACATGAGGTTGAGGGATGTCGTTGCCCCTTGTGTCCGATCTATCCGATCATGTCGGCTTCTGGCTTCGCTACGTGTCCAATCACGTCTCCCAGGCCTTCGCCCGGAAGGTGGAGGGGCAGGGGGTGACCGTCGCGGAGTGGGTGCTGCTGCGGCTGCTCTACGAGCGTGAGCCGGCGGCGCCGAGCCGGTTGGCGCAAGAAATCGGCATGACTCGCGGGGCGGTCACCAAGCTCGCCGACCGGCTGATCGCCAAGGCGCTTGTCGTCAGGCGCGCCGATCCGGCGGATGGGCGCGCCCAGACACTTGCCTTGACGGGCGCGGGTGAGGCGCTGGTGCCGGTTCTCGGGGCGATTGCCGACGCCAATGACGCGGCGTTCTTCGGAGCGCTTCCCGACGCCGACCGCCAGACACTCCAACTGCTTCTGGAGCGGCTCGTAGAACAATGCGGAATGACCGCCGTGCCAACGGCATGATGGAAAGGCAACAGCCCATGGATACCGATAGGCAGGCTGTCGCCCGGCGATGCGCCGCGGCGGCGGAAATCGGCGCGCTGACGTTTCCGCAGATCGTCGCCGCTCTGATGGATGCGGGCTTCGAAAGCTATGCGGTTGATTTCCGCCGGGCCGCCGCGACGTATTACCTGACGGATGGCGACAGCATCGTGCTCGGCATGGGGATCGCTGCCGCGCCCGTCGCCCCCGATTTCGACGCCGGGGCGCTGCAGGCGGCGATCCGTGATGCCCAGCAGTTGGCGCCGGGCTACACATACGAGGGCTTCTGCGCCAGGGTGACCGCCGCCGGTTGCGCCGGCTATGTCGTGTCCATGCTCGGGCGGCGGGTCGTCTATCTGGGGCGCACCGCCGAATCCCATGTCGAGCCGTTTCCGGCCTGAGGTCCTTGCCCCAGCGGCCGGTAGCTCACATGCAGTCCTGTCAGGCCGCGGTGCAGAATTGAGGCGATGTGGCGCATCTCGTTCTTGCCGGGCGTCAGCCGCAGGTCGGTCAGGCGGTTGAACAGGCGCTGATAGGCGATGTTCATTTCCTTGCGGGCGAGCAGGGCGCCGACGCAGAAATGGGTGCCGAGGCCGAAGGACAGGTGCGTGTCCGCGTTTTGCCGCTGCGGGCAGAACGCGTCGCCATCGTCGTATTTGGCCTCGTCGCGATTGGCCGCGTCGTAGCTCAGCAGCAGGATCGCGCCTTCGGGCAGGCTGAGGCCGCCCAGTTCGGTCTCCTGGGTGACGATGCGCCACATGTGCTTGGTGGGCGCTTCCAGCCGCAGCACCTCCTCGACGATGTTCGGGATCAGCGAGGGATCGGCGGCGATCTTGTCGGCGAGGCCCGGCGTCTCGAGGATATAGCCCATCCCGCCGGCGAGCGCGTTGGTGGTGGTTTCGTTGCCGGCGACCAACAGTTGCTGGATGATCGACAGCGCCTCCGACATGGTC